>BNJU01003268.1_pt1 | contig 106297 bp, 117 predicted proteins | sample 8539281 | NCBI WGS metagenome assembly BNJU01 (sample SAMD00202456, study PRJDB9452) | human saliva metagenome | isolation source: human saliva | place: Japan | reverse complement strand
AGAAGGCTGCTGCATATAAGGTGTTACAGTACGTGCTTGTAAATTGGAATTAGTGTGCATATAAGCTGCGATTAAAGGTTGTGCAATTGCAGTTTTGAAGGTAAACTACACGAATATCTAGGCACTCTGTATAATGCAGGGTGCTTTTTGTATAGTAAAACCACGCGTTCGACGCGTGGATGGTTTTGGAATAATATCCGCTAAACATACTAAAAATGTATATTTTTTTGGAATTAAATCCAAAAACTTTACAAAGGTGTGTGTGTAGTGTTATTATTTATGGAGGGAGGTGACATCGTGATAATAAGAGAGGAATATCTAAGCAAACTTAAAGAGCTAAAGGATAAGAATATTATTAAGATTGTAACTGGAATTAGAAGATGTGGAAAATCAACATTGTTGTTTCAGTTTAAGGATTGGCTTATAGATCGAGGGTTACAGAATCCCAAATATTTTTTTGTTAATTTTGAAGATTTGGAATATGAGGATTTAACAGATTGTAGGAAGCTTTTATGCGTATATTAAAGAACGTTTGCACAAAGGTGTTAAGACATATGTATTCTTAGATGAGATTCAAAATGTATATGAATTTCCCAAAGTTCTTGACAGTCTTCAATTACATTCAGACGTGGATTTGTATGTGACAGGCTCAAATGCGTATATGCTTTCGAGCGAGATAGCTACAGTCATATCTGGTAGATACATTCAGATTGAAATGTTGCCTTTATCATTTAAAGAGTATTGCACTGCTAAAGGTGGCGTAGAAAAACACAGCTTCAAAGTATCTCGATTACTTATCGTCAAGCTCATTTCCATATGTACTAGAATTAGATGCTAACCCCAATATAGTTAGAGATTATTTGGAGAGCATCTACAACACTATTGTAATTAAAGATATAATGAATCGAAAAACAGGTATCAGACTCGATGATGTTACAAAGTGTCTTAAGATTCATATTTGATAATATTGGTAATCCTCTATCTACTAAGAAAATAGCTGATACAATGACATCCGATGGCAGAAAAAAATTGATTCTAAAAACAATAGAAAAAAATATCTTACTGCACTTAAAGAATCATATATAATTTATCAATCAAAAAAAGGTATGATGTAAAAAGGCAAGCAATATCTAAAGACTTTAGAAAAAAATACTATGTGGTTGATATTGGACTTCGATATATGCTCCTCGGCAAGCGAAGTATGGATGCAGGGCATATACTTGAAAAACGTAGTTTATCTTGAATTGCTCAGAAGAAATTATGATGTTTATGTTGGGAAAGTTGATGCATTCGAAGTTGATTTTTGTTGCACAGAATCCGGATGGAAATCATTATTATCAAGTTGCATTGACTGTAAGAGATGAAGATGTATTGGCGAGAGAAATAAGACCTCTTCAAATGATTCATGATGATTATCCAAAAAGTAATCCTTACTTTAGATGATGACCCGACAAGAGATATTGAGGGATTAAAATAATGAATGCGAGAGATTGGTTGTTAGAATCGGACACCTAAAGGATGAAAAAAATATGGCAGGGATTGTTGATAATTATTTTGAAGAAAAAGTAATATACTGCTTTAAATGATCTAATAGGAAGTTAATTATGCCTTTTGAAATAGTAAGAAATAATCTTGTAAATATGGAAGTGGATGCGGTGGTAAATACTGCAAATCCCAATCCTGTGATTGATTCTGGTGTAGATAGTGAGGTGCATGCGAAGGCTGGTGCTGAACTACTTGCTGCGAGGAAGAAAATCGGCTACATTGATTTTGGAGCTGCAGCCATAACTTCAGGATATGAGCTAGCTGCAAAGTATGTCATCCATACGGTAGGACCAATTTGGAGTGGTGGCAGCTATGATGAGGAGCAAATTCTGGCATCGTGTTACAGGAGTTCGCTAGCTCTAGCCAAAAATCACCAGTGCGAATCCGTCGCATTTCCTTTGATTGCCACTGGTAACTACAAGTTCCCGAAATCACTCGCTCTGCAAATAGCTGTTCGAGAAATCAGTAGCTTTCTCATAGAAAACGAAATGCAGATTTATCTAGTCGTGTTTGACAAAGATGCTTTCGAGCTTTCTGAAAAACTTTTCAAATCCGTAAGCAGCTACATTGATGAAAACTATATTCGAAGTACGATGCTAAAAGAATATGGTAATGATAGCTTGCATGATTCAAGTCTTAAAACTAGATGGGATAGCGATAGGACCATAAGTGGTACGCAAAATGAAGAAGACTACAAACTTCTGATAGAAGAGTGCTTTGAGCCTAGCATCTGTGCAGCGCCTACTGTTGAATCTGAAGAACTGAGTGAGATGATAGAGAACCTCGATGCGGGGTTTTCCGAAACTCTTCTTAAGCTCATTGATCGCACTGGGAGGAAAGACTCTGAGATATACAAGAAAGCAAATATCGACAGAAAGCTGTTCTCGAAAATAAGGAATAACCTGGATTATAAGCCATCCAAATCTACTGCGCTGGCATTTGCATTTGCTCTTGAGCTCGATATAGAAGAGACACAAGACTTTATCGGAAGGGCGGGATTTGCACTCTCGCCTAGTAGCAAGTTTGATGTTATTGTGGAGTTCTTTCTTATAAATGGAAACTACAATATCTACGAACTTAACGAGGTACTGTTTGCGTTTGACCAACCGTTAATCGGTGCATAAATGTCGCATGTGATGCGACCATTTCTACTCCTGTTTAGCCAATAATAGGGACATAACAACAAACAGGAGGATTTAAAAATGACTGAACTAGTATTTATTTTAGACCGCAGTGGTTCTATGTCTGGACTTGAGAAGGACACTATCGGAGGCTTTAACTCTATGCTCGAGAAACAGCGCAAGGAGCCGGGAGATGCGGTGGTCTCCACAGTTCTCTTTGATAATGAAATCGAGGTTGTCCATGACCGCATAGATATTAAATCGGTACCAAGGCTAACTGAAGAAGATTATTTTGTCCGTGGATGCACAGCGCTTCTAGATGCTGTTGGTGGAGCGATTCGTCACATCGGCAATGTTCACAAGTATGCTCGCAGTGAGGATGTCCCAGAGAAGACCCTATTTATCATCACTACTGATGGACTTGAGAATGCCAGCCGCTATTACACTTATGATAAAGTCAGAAGCATGATAGAGCGTCAGAAGAGCCGTTATGGCTGGGAATTTATATTCCTTGGTGCTAATATCGACGCAGCAGAAGAAGCGAGAAGATTTGGGATAGATGAATCCATGGCTGCTAACTATCGCTGTGATGAAGCTGGAACAGCTCTAAACTATGAGGTCATCAGCGATGTAGTGACAAGTGTGAGGATGTGCGAAGAACCTCTGTCTGCAAGTTGGAAGATGAGAATAGATGAGGATTATGAGAGCAGGGATGCGAAGAAATAGCTGAATCTATTAATAACTGCGATGCTGCGTTATGGAGAAATAAAACAGCAAAACAATGTTAAATACATGTGGTGAAACATTAGATGGTGGATGAAATGCAGAAACAAAATGATTTTGAAACAGCATGCAAGAGTATGACTGAGAGAATTAGTATTTTCAAAGAGAAAATAGTATCAAAATGCGCAGAACTTCAAGATGCTGAATGGTTATTTGATAAAGGTACAACGAAGGTTTGCAAGGCCGATGAAAACGGCAAGAAGAAGCGCTGTAAGGTCGGAATATGTTATATATCAAAGATTGCGCTGACAAATAATGTTGCAATAGAGATATGGCGAATGTTTAAGGAATATTTTGACGAAAGTAACTTAACTAACGTAGAAAGACTCACAGGGAATGAAGAAATGGGCAGATACGTGTTTTCTGCGAAGAATGAATTAGATCAAGTTGAATGTGTAATTAACACACCAGGGGAATGGAATATTCCGTTAATAAGCATTACAGGCTATGTCGGGTCAAGGTATAGAATTTCGGATATTGACTAAAAATTGGGGGATCTATGATAAAAATTTATTCATATGCCACGGCAACATCTGCATAACGTTGAAATTTAAATGGTTATAGAAATAGAACTGTGATTTTACCCCATATTTACCCTTAATCCCGAAAAAAATATATCAGTATTTTTGAGGATGAAATCTTTAATTAAAAAGATTTAGTCGATTTGTACTACGGAAAAAAATAATATTTTAGTACCTAATCTTTTTAGGTAAGTTTGTGATATTAAGCGTAAAGTTGAAAGTAAGATTGAGTTAAATAGTGATGAAAAATAAGATATAAATAAATACACTTAACTTAATACTAGGGTGATGAAAAATTTGTAGGGAGGGAAATAGTTTTGATAAATTCTGCTGATCGAATGGATTACATTGCAGATTATACTGCATCGTATAAAAAAAGATACAACTCTTGAATAGACAAGGGCTTTTTGATAATGCCACCTTATTTGAATTGTTTGCAGAAAAACGTTTGCTCGTTATGGTTTGGGAAAAACGTTCAAAAATTTGAACCTAGAGAAATCAAACTATCCTTATGTAGATTTGATTTCTGAAGATGGAAAAAAATTTTTATACAAGTAAGTACTGGAAATAATATACCAACAAAGATTAGAACGACATTGGAAAAAAATTCGAGACAGCAAGAAGCAAGATTCTAAAAAAATTACAAAGGTTTTTTTCTTTATGCTTGGGAATTCATCAGCAAAAAAATGTAAAAAGAATTTTTCAGGAAAAAAATAAAATTGGAAATATTGAATTTAACGTATCAGAAAAATCTTATAACAACTGATTCTGTGTTAAGAAGAGCAAAAAATGATTTAGATTTTCAAATAAAGTTATTTAAACTATTAAAAAAAGATAGCGAGAATATTATAGCGAATGCCGATAAATATCTTGAAGTAATTAAAACAAGTAAACAATTAATAAATCTTAATATCGAAAAATCTAATTAATAATGAATATGAAATAGATCGAACCGATCTAATCGCTAGAATAAAAAAAGTAGTAAATCAAAAATATATTACAATTAATGGAGCCGCTGGTGCAGGCAAATCTGCTTTTATGTAAAAAAATTATTGCAAGATGAAGAAAATATACTGTATTTGAGAGCTGAAAAAAATTGCAGATGCTAAATCCACTGATGAATTATGGGGGATTAATATAACGTATATTTTAAAATTGCTTGGTGATAAAAAAAGCTTGTTATTTATGTTGATGCTTTAGAATTTATAGCGGACTTACCTAAAAACAAAAACTTGATATTCTACAAGAACTATATATTTTAGCATCAAACTTTAGTAATGTAATAATTCTATCAACATGTAGAACAAGTGACAAAGCGGCGTTCCTCAAAATAGAAAACATGTTTAATGTTGAATCTTTTACAGTAGATTTGTTAGATGACCATAGCCTAGCACTTGTCTGTGAAAAATATGGGGTTGTTAAGAAGCTAGCAAAGCAAAATGAATATTCACAATTATTGAGAACACCTTTTTATTTGAATTTGATTGTAAGCAAAGTTAAGAATCCTGATGAACTTTCAGATATTAATGATCTTAGGAACTTGATATGGCATAAGGTGATATGTTTGGATGGTGTCGATTTGCCAAGTGGAATTAATAATAATGACATAAAAAAAGCAGTGATAATGATAGTCACCAAGCGAGCAGTAGAATTTCTATCTGGAATTTATATTGATGAAATCGGAACAGAGATTCGCAAATTGTTATTTTCGCATGGAATAATAACATTCTGTGATGAACATAGAATACGCTTAAAATATGATATTTTTGAAGATATTTGTTTTGAGAATATTTTTGACAAAAAAATTATGTGGAATGCAAAGGAGATTATATTCATTTTTACTCAAAGCTGAGTTCGCTTGGCAAGTGTTCTTTTAGGAGATATCAAATTTGGGTTGAAAACAAGCTTTTTACTAAAAAGAAATAGGGACGATTTTCTTTATTCGATATTAAATAAAGATTCAATTCCATCAATTTGGAAAAAAATCAAACTATTATTGGAATTGTAAAGTCTGAATTTTTGTTCGGAATTTTTCGTGAAAAATGGTTCTAGATTTTCATTAGAACTGCATAAAGAATTTATTAAGCTTACAAATCTCTATGCATTTCGAGCAAATATAGTTCAGATGCAATATAATAATGTCTATTTAAAAACAAAAACCAATTGGAAAAGGGAGAAAAATCTTATAAATATGGTTTATAAGAAAGATAGTTATAAGAACGAGAACTTAAAAGCCATATATAGAGAAATTATGCGTAGATTATTCTAGTTCTGAACACTTCAATGATGAGGCGGGAGAATATACATGTAAAAATTTTTGGAATATTATTTTTGAAGAAGAAATAAAAGATATACAAACGGCATATTTTAGAAACGAGGATAAACTAACAAGATATCTTTCATCAATATATTTGATGACTAAGTACGCAAAAAGAATGGATTCAAAGTTTATGGAAGAATATTTCAAATGATTATTTGAATGGAGATAGAAATGTTGGACATATTGCAGAAAAAAACTTATCAAGTTTACATTAAAAAAACACAACATCAACATTAGCGTTGTATATCCCATATGAATTATGCAGGCTTGCAAATGTATATTGGTTTACAGAAAGAAAAAAATTGATGACAACTTATCATTTTATCATAATATCGATGATGAACAAAAATAAGGCTTTTAGGGTTTTCAAAAAAAGGTAGTTCATATCATTATGAATTTAGGCATATTATGGATAATGGCTTTCTTAATATGATATGTAATTTCAGTTTCTGGATTGCTTTTAGACTGGATAATCGATAAAACAAATTATATTGCTTTAGAACTTCAGAAAAAAATGGTAAAAAAAGCTATTACTGAAGTGGAAATTTTGACTGAGGGCGTTAGACATAAAAAAAAGTTTCTTTGTAATCCAGAATTTTGGCTTGTTGGAGTACAAGAAAATAGGGTGCATGATTTTATTAGTGATGCTATTTACATTTTGGGAGATACTATACTTTCTTTTTGAAGATATTAACTGAAGATGAAAAAAAGTAGATTTCTTATTAACAATAAAGCAAATAATATTAACAAAGTCCAATAATATTATGCCACTTACTATAATTAATCGGTTAGGGTGTGAATTAAATAAGATTATTCCAGGATATGCAGTTTGCTTAGCTAGTAGCATCGAATTAATCTATTTAGACTTTCAAAAAGCAGCAATTTTACGACCAGATGTTGAAAGAAAACTTTTAGAGAATCAGGTTATGCTTACAATGGGCATTCCAGAATTAGAGCACAGATATAAAATAGATTTGCAAAAAGTATGGACCTTGCAAGAATATATGTGCAGTATGCAAATGATTCATGATGACGCATTGAATGAAAGAATACATGAAATCTTGGACTATCTTTATTCAAAGTATCCAAATTCTGGAGAAACTGCAAATTGCAATCTTCAGATTCAGAAAATGGATTTTAGGCGAGTTAGTATAAGAAATATTAAAGATGATATTTACGAAATTGAACCAGAGATAAACGGTGAAGCACAAAAAAATAGTAAGTGAATATCAAAAAAAGTAAATATTTTGAAAGCCAAACTAAGTTCAAAAAAATTCTTGATTCTGTTGAAGAATCAATGAAAGACAAAGAATTTTCTATAGAGAAAAGTCTTTCTGTTATTGATTCGTTACTAAATCTAAGCGAGAGGCAGAATCACCTTACTTAATTGAAAAATTATACATATATGTTGATGGCATGTGTGCTAACAAAAAAAGATATTTCTTTAGAGCGAAGGTCTCAATTATGTAATATATGGCTTGATGGGATTGATCGAATCTTCAATAATGGTATTTTTGTTTGCGATGCTATTCTTAGCAAAAATCTTTTTTTCACAATTAGAAAATGAATTAAAAGAAGATGTACGTAGAAGATTCGCCATTACAATAATTAATTGCTTACTTTATCAAAGCTACAAGGGGTGATAAGAGATATAACAAGACATCTAAAAAAATATCTTTCAACAAATAAGAGCTTGGCAAAAAAAGTTTTTTTAATACTATTGTTGCTATAGCTAAAGATGAAATGACTGAAAACATGCATAATGCAGCAGTAATAAAAGCTAAAGAAGAGAACTTCACATACATACCAAATCGTCACCCAAGAGTTTCTGTTACTACTGATAATGCTGAATTTGACTATAAGATTTATAAAAAGCAAAAAGAGATGAAATAATTGAACAGTATTTAGTGCATGGTTGCAATATGGAATATTCTAATTTTAATATTAGTGACTACAATCTAAATACATTATGTTACATAGCTAATTGTGGACTTTCTTTATCTGATGCTGATTTCAAATCCTACTTGACGAAAAACATTGCTAGAAATGGTTAATGTAATTTTTTTGAAGTAAGAGAATACTATAAGTTTTTTTAGATATATATGCAATATCTGAAGTAGAAGATTTCTTTGGAACTTGTTTAACTAATGGTAATTTTTTTATAAGGATGCAGTAGATATATTATTTGATGATATAAATTTTGAAAAAAATTAAATCAAGAAAGTTGCAAATTTTACAACAAAATTGCTAGCAATGTGATGATAGCATATTTCGATGCATTTAGTGATATAGAACTAAGAAAAAAAGATATGAGGATATCATAAAATATATTGAACAAAAAAATATCACTTATTAAGTTAGAGAGAGCTAAAAAAAGAATTAACATCGATGCTTATGTTAACTACAGAAGGTCTGTCTATGGTTAATTTAAATAAATGTAATACGAAATATTCTTTTGCAGATAAAATTTTCCTAAATGAGATATGGGGGAAGTACGCTAATTTAAACTTTGAAGACTACATGGTGATTTTATATCAGTTCCATATTTCTGAATTATTACCAGAAATACTAATTTCACTAAGTTCTTGCTTAGAAAATATAAAAGATGACAAACAAGATTTTTTTATGAAAAAAAGTATATAAATCAGAAGTTATACTAAATGAAATAATTACAAAGGCGTATCTTGATTATAATGATGAAATTAAGTCCAACTATCAATTGACTGATGCTTATGAAAATGTATTAAAAAGCTTGATTGAAACAAATTTAGAATCAGCCGCTGTGCTATTAGATGATTTTAGAATACATTGAAAAAAATGATTTTTGATTTATTAAAAAAACTCTTCATGAAGAAAGGGGATTATTTGATAGCGTTTAATCGGATTTGAATTAATTAGATGTAAATTTTTGCCTTCTAATTAATATTAGTCGGTAATTATTAATAATATTTAATAATCAGCAAATAGGAGAATTGTGATACATGACTAAAATATTATTCGTTTGCCACGGCAACATCTGTCGTTCCACTATGGCAGAATCGGTTATGACTCATCTCGTGAAAGAGGCGGGGTTAAGCGATGAATTTGAAATAGATTCGGCTGCGACAAGCAGAGAGGAAATCGGAAATCCGCCGCATTACGGAACGGTAGCGAAGCTCGGAGAAGTTGGCATACCAGTTGTGCCGCATAGATCAAGGCAGATGTCTGCGGCAGACTATGATTATTTCGACTATTTGATAGCTATGGATGAGAATAATCTGCGCAACATGAAGAGGTTTGTGAGCAATGATGAAGAGGATAAGGTGTCGCTTCTTCTCGAGCATGCTGGCAGAAATGGAGATATTGCAGATCCTTGGTATACAGGGAATTTTGATGTGACGTATAATGATGTCATGGATGGATGCAGGGGACTTCTTGCAGAACTGCAAAATATTAAGTAATGGAATAAAGGTACTCGGTAAGCGAAGTAACACAGTAAAAGTATCTCGTTAGAAATAACGACGCTCTAGAGGTTTTATGATAACCCGATGTAGAAGGAGTATTTGAATTAGATGGCTAAGAAAGCAAAATCAGTATATATGTGTGCGGAGTGTGGAAACGAGTTTCCGAGCTGGCAAGGGCAGTGCTCTTACTGCGGTGCGTGGAATTCGATTGTAGAGCAGAAGGTTAAACCGGAGGCTGATAGCGACGCACGCAGGAGGACGACCAGCAAGGCTACTCCGTCAAAACTAAAGAGCGTGGGGACTGGAAATTACACGAGGATTACATCTGGGATTAGTGAGCTCGATAGGGTTCTCGGCGGAGGGATCGTGCTCGGCTCGATGATTCTGATATCTGGTGAACCTGGAATAGGAAAGTCCACGCTGATAATTCAGTCTGCTAATTCGATTGCGCTTAATAATGGAACGGTTCTCTATGTTAGCGGTGAGGAGTCAGAGGAACAGGTGAAGCTAAGGGCTGACCGCGTGTGCGAAAGTCTGTCTGATAATCTACTCATTTTTCCAGAGACCAATATAGAGAGTGTGCTTGCGGTCTGTGAGCAGACGAAACCGAAATTCCTTGTGATAGACTCAATTCAGACAATGTATTCGGAGGAACTGGACAACACTGCTGGCAGCATCACGCAGATTCGTGCGTGTTCGAATCTGCTTATGAAGTATGCTAAGACAAATAATGTGCCGATTTTTATAGTTGCGCATGTCAATAAGTCAGGTGACCTCGCTGGACCAAAGACTATAGAGCACATGGTAGACTGTGTGCTGAACTTTGTTGGTGAGCGAGATAGGGATCTCAGGATTCTTCGTTCTGTAAAAAACAGATTTGGAACCACCGAGGAAATCGGGGCATTCAGCATGGGTCAAAGAGGTATGGACGAGGTGAGAGACCTGTCGGGAACTCTGCTCGAGAACTCGGATATCAGGGAAGAGGGCTCGGTCGCTTCGGCGCTCTATGAGGGCAGTCGTCCTGTGTTCTTTGAAATTCAGGCACTAGTGACGCCTGCCAATGTCGGTTTCGCACGCCGAAGCGCAATCGGTATAGATAATAACAGACTCAATATGATTCTAGCTGTGCTGGAGAAGAAAGTCGGAATCTCGCTGCTGAATCATGACGTCTATGTCAATGTGGTCGGCGGACTGAAGCCCGACGGGCCAGGTGCAGACCTGGCCGTCGCGCTCGCGATCTACAGCTCGTTCCGCGAGCGCACCTCGCCTCACCGTGTCGTGGCGCTCGGCGAGGTCGGGCTTACCGGCAATCTGCGAGCAGTGCGGAATGCTGACCGTATAGTAAGCGAAGCAGCCAGACTAGGATATGAGACAATAATAATCCCGAAGGGTAACATCAAGATTGAAAACCGCAGTACGGATATTCATGTTGTAGGAGCAGGTAGTCTGGGCGATGCCATTAAGGCATATATAGATAAGAAATAAAGCTGCTACTTTAAGACATGCGAAATTATGATAATTCTCACAGTAGAACATAGATTTTATCGCCATAGATGGAAGAGGCGGCTGCAAAACGTGTCGGAAACTTCCTAAATGTATCTCTTGAGGAGCTAAAAACCTTTGCGAGAGTTACAGGTCATAGCAGACTTCACGACTTAAACGTTGAAGACCTAGTTACTACGAGTAGAGAAATATCTGAGCACACTAACATCGCTCACGTATAGTATAGGAATACGTTATTAAAAACGTGTTACAGGACAAAAACGGGTTATAGGACAAAAAGAGTTGGTGAAAACCGCTGTGGTCATTGAAATTTCAATGGCTGCAGCGGTTATATCTTTTTTGAAAGAAGATAAAGGGTGGACAAAAAGAGTTGGTAAAAATGCCTGTAACCCTTGAAATTTAAAGGTGCATTGGGGTTATATCTTCCTTAGAAACAGTATTCTAGGAGGATAGTAAAATGAAGCATGTTATTTGCCCTGTTTGTGGAAACATTTGTATAAAATATGGGAAGAATAAGTCAGGATCACAAAGGTGGCTTTGTAAGAAATGCAAGTCAATAAACACACCTAAAATAGACAATCTAACCAAGCAGCTTAATATATTTCTTAAGTGGCTTTTTAGCAAAGATATTCAAAAGGATATGCCTGGAGGAGGTCGTACATTTAGGCGAAAAACATCCAAATTCTGGGATATATGGACATTACCGTCAATTGTAGAAGAACAGCATTCCGTGGTGTTCGTAGATGGAATTTACCTGTGCCGTAATGCTTGTGTTTTAATTTGCTGTGACAGAAAATATGTGCTAGGTTGGTACTTATGTCGCTATGAGCATGCAAATGCATGGATTTCATTAATGTCCAGGATTACTGAACCTGCACTTGTAGTTTCGGATGGAGGAAAAGGATTTAATAAAGCTTTGAGAAAGGTATGGCCTCATGCAAAGCACCAGAGATGCCTTTTTCATGTGTTTTCTCAAGTAAGAAGATATACTACAACAAAACCTAAAACCCTTGCAGGGGCTGAGTTATACGCTCTTGCTAAAAGGCTGCTTCGCCTAGAAACTAGATCTGAAGCAGATAAATGGGTAGATGAATTCTTGGATTGGATGAGAAGACACAACAAGTTTCTGAGCCAAAGGTCACTAGATGAAAACGGCAATTGGAGAGCAACGCATGAAAGACTTTTAAAGGCACAGAGATCTCTTTCTAGGTTGGTAAAAGAAGGCACTCTATTCACTTATTTGGATGAAGATTTAATAGCTGAGATAGATAAGGTTCCATCTACAAATAACCAGATAGAAGGCGGTATAAATGCAAGGCTAAGAGCCTTGCTAAGGAATCACCGTGGACTATCTGTTGAAAGAAGAATAAAAGCGGTCTTCTGGTGGTGCTATGTGCACTCACCAAGACCGCTTTCTGTGTCTGAACTATTAAAAGTAATGCCAACGGACAAAAGTATTGCAGCGATATACCAGAAGATTTCAGAGTTAGATAAACGCACTTCATCTATCCCTACATGGGGAGATGCGGTGGTCTGGGGAGAGCTGCATAAGTCATCTGAATTTCAGAATTATTGGGATTAGTCACCAACTCTTTTTGTCCTATAACCCACAAAAACCAAAACAGGAAGGCGGTTATTCGCCTTCCTGTTTCCTTATCATTATTAATTTGTAGAATTTTATTTCGATTAAAACTCCCTCCATCAAGAAGCATAGCAAGCTTATAGAGCAACTCATAATCTACTTCTTAACGGTCGCCAGCTCAAACCAAAAATCACTTCCTTTACCCTCTTCGCTCTCAACCCCGTAATTGGCGTTATGGAGGCTTAAGATGCCTTTTACGATGGATAGGCCAAGGCCAGTTCCTTCTATGTTGCGATTTCGGTTAGCGCTAGTTCTGTAATAGCGTTCCCATACGTGGGATATCTCTTCAGCGGCTATTCCATCGCCGTGGTCAATTACATCGAATCTAACATTGCGACCGACTTTCTTGAGCTCGATTCGCACGTACTTATCCTTGCCACAATACTTAATAGCATTGGATATGAGATTTGCCATAACTTGCTTAAGCTTATCGTAATCGCCATATACATACGCAGTCTTACATTTGTTGAATGATATATTGTAGCCCTCTTGCTGATTAAGCACCTCGAATGTCTCTTCTACCTCAGCAGCGGCCTTTACGATATCGAATTTAGTCATGTTTAGCTCAGCTGAGTTAGACTGAAGCCTCGAAGCGGAGAGCATATCAGATACGAGCTTGTTGAGCCTATCTGCCTCTGCGATAATAACTGCGAGATGTTCAGCGCGCTTCTCTGGATTATCTCCCGAGATATCGTTAATCATCTCAGCATATGATTTTATCATCGTTAGCGGAGTCTTGAGATCGTGTGACACATTGGCGATTAGGTCTCGCTGATATGAATCTGTCTTCTGCATCTCATATGAAGCTTTATTGAGCGTCCTAGCTAACTCATTAGTCTCGGTAAATATTCCTCCGTTAAAATTCACGTTGTAATTGCCGTTGCTCAGCTGGACTGCTGACTTTGTGATGCTCGCAATAGGTAGCGATAACCAGGTCGACATGATGATTGCGAGCATGCTGGCAATCATCAGTGTTATAAACGTGATGTACAGTAGCTGTGAACGCAAAATCGATATGGTAGACTCCACTGGGTAGAGAGGAGCAATCATGTATAGGATATTTCCGTCATCACGATTCCCAAGGTACGTAGCATACACTAGGCGCGATGCCTTATTTCCCTTTTCGGAGACAGTGAGAGAAATCTTACCTAGAGAACTCTTTGCTAGCTTATCCTTTGCATCTGAAATCTCGAACTGATAATGAGGGATATCGCCCTGTGACAGACCGCTGTTTCCATATTCTGAAGTCGAATCGGCTGTTTCTAGCCTTATATATAGACCGTTTCGGTCAGCGGCTTTTCGTGCATACGCATCAAAATTATCCTTGTTAGTTGAATAGTAGTTGCCCAGCTTGTTTGCCGTAGTCTGCGCCTCCTGTGCCATCATTCGTTCGTAGTAGGTGTTCATGAAAAAACTCTGCATGAACCATACCATGAGTAGGATCACAGCGGCAAATACCATAAAGTACATAAGCGAGACAGCACGTATGCTGTTCGGATCCCACTTACTTCTCTTTGTCTTCATATTCAAACTTGTAACCCACTCCTCTTAGTGTAACGATAAATCACGGTATGGACCGAGGTTGTTTCTCAGATTCTTGATGTGAGTATCAATGGTTCTATCGTCACCGAAGAAATCATATCCCCAGATGTCCGAGAGAAGTTTGTCTCTCGATAGAGCGATATTTCTATTCTGAATCAGATAGAAGAGAAGATCGTACTCCTTAGGTGTTAGGTTTACTCGCTTTCCATCTATATAAATCGTGCGAGCTGCAAAGTTAACCTCAAGCCCATCGAACTTCATGACGTTGCTAGTTCCATGGTCAGCACCTTCGTGTCTAGTAATGACAGCGTTTACACGAGCCATGAGCTCTTTAGGGCTAAATGGCTTTACAACATAGTCATCGACTCCTAGCTCGAAACCAAATAGCTTATCGTATTCTTCGCCTCTTGCCGAAAGCATGATTACAGGTATATCTTTGAATTTCTTGATTTCCTTAACCGAGCTAAAACCGTCCAGCTTAGGCATCATCACATCCATGATAATCAGGTCGTAATCGTTAAGCTTGCACAGCCCAATTGCGCTCATTCCGTCTGCTGCCTCTGTAACTTCATAGCCGCTAAATTCTGAATACTCTTTGATGACCTCTCTGATTTTAGCTTCGTCATCTACTACAAGTAGCTTTTTCATATCTCGTTCCTTTCATATCATGTGAATAATACAAAACACTAATTCGAACCTTTAGTTCTTAAATTTGTACATTATATCATAACCCATCTTCACATTGTGGAAATCCATTGAAGAATACAAGACAGTGAAGTGTTAATATGTGTTAAATCAATAGATAGCGTGCGTAAACCACATTGACAGTAGTTTACCAAAGCTTTATTCTAGATAATGTGCATATCATACAAGACGATATGGAATACTATGAAATATATTTTAAGGAGAACGTTGATGAAGAGGAAACTTACGGCACTAATTACTTGCTTGATGATTTTTGTTTCTCAAGTTATGACAACGAGTTATGCAGGTGTGTATGACGGTTATGTTAGGGATAGAGCAAGCTTAAATGCGGATAATGTTTCGGAAAAGAATTACAAGATATTCAGCCCTGATTTGTCCGAAGACACCGAGTTAATCGAGACTAAGAAGGACCTTGCAGATGAAGCAGCAAGGACATACGAAAGTGTGGCTATTGATGAAGCTCATTTTCCGAGCGAGGGATTTAGGAACCTGGTAAGTGAGAACTTCGATACTGACGGTGACGGAACACTAAGTAGTGATGAAATTCGAGGAGCTAAGATCGTAAACAGCGAAGGCGACTACGAGATAGATTCTCTTAAAGGCATCGAGTACCTTGCTAATCTCAAGAAACTCAATGTTTATTCTGATACTCTGTCAGAAGTGAATATTACCAAGAACCCTGAGCTACAGATACTGTCGCTATCAGGAGACGGTGCGATTACCTCAATTGATACAAGTAGGAATGCTAAGCTGCGCGTATTTAACGTGACCAATTCATCGCTAGAGAGTGTTGATCTCACTAAGAATCCAGAGCTCAGAATTTTTACCGTTCCGCTTACTTCTCTACGTAGCGTTGACTTAAGAAATAATCCTTACCTAAAGAGATGTGAGGTGCCTGGGACTCAGGTAAAAGAGCTAGATGTAACGCATAATAAGAGGCTTCAGGCGCTCAATGTGGAAAATACCTCGGTGAGCAAGGTGGATACATCTAACAACAGAGATTTATATGAGTTCTATTTCAACAACACGCCGATATCTAGTGTGGATTTCTCAAAGAATTGGAACTTAACGCAGGTACAGGCTAATGATACGAAGCTCAAATCAATCGACTTCTCCCATTGCAAAGCGCTGACACTGTTTTGGATGCGTAATACAGAAATTGACACTTTAGATCTATCAAACAACAAGTATTTTAGTGAATTAGCTGCCGGCAACTCCAAGCTTAAGGCTCTGGATGTTGCAGATAAGACTTTTTTAAAGACTATCGAGATTGAGAATACACCTGTTAAGCACTTAGACGTAAGCAGTGCTCGCAACCTCGTAGGACTTAATGTATCGGGCACTCAGATTAAAAAGCTAGATGTGAGCAAGAATACTAATCTAAACGTTCTTAATGTTAGCGGCACTAAGATAAAGAGTCTCAATATTAATAACAACAAGGGTCTTAGAAGACTGAACTTCGATAACACATCAATCAAGGGAATGGAGAGGGTGGATGCAGCGAAGCTTGCTGCCCTTGAGGAGTTATCTTGTAAAAATGCGGGAGTAGAAGAGATTACAAAGCCTGCGTCCAATGATATAAGCCTATGGAACGTCAATGGCAACAAGCTAAAACAGCTCGATTTAAACCAATTTAGTGCATATCAAGGAATTGCAGTATCTCCGCAGAATATAACAGTTAGAGGTAAGGAGAAGAATGGAGCTCTCCAGGTTGACATGCATGATTTGGTTGATGATGTGTCTAAGGTGAGCGGCGTTACAGGTGCTAACGCAACTTACAATGCAGGGACCGGAGTCGTGACATTTGGAACATCTGGGGACCGCACATTTACATATGATTATGAAACTGGAAATACCGGAGCACCCAAGATGAATGTGAACGTAAAGGTGCTCAGCGACCTAGACCCAGATGAGTTTGCTGCGCAGATTAATAGAGCTAGGTTTATTGATAATGGCAAGACTCTTGAGGTTGCTCTAGACAAGAATGTTCATGTAACAGATAACGGTAAGTCAAAGATAGAAATCTATGATGGGAATCCTGATGATGGTGGAACCTTAGTTCATACTCTTGGAAGTGGTGATAAAGTGGATTCCCAGTTTGAAACTATTAATATTTCACTTAAGGATGCGTTAGATATTAAGAAAACGCTATATGTAAAGATAAATAAAGGTGCAATCAAAGATAGCAAGAACAAGGTTCTAGGAGAGAATATCTCAGAGCCAATCGTACGCGATGTTACCGTAGACAGCGTTGTGTTCTCTAAGACCAAGTTCGATAGTGATGGTGGTGCGCTTACAGTAAACCTAGCTGGTAGTAGATTTGAAGCTACACCTAATCTAAAACTGTCGCTAGTAGATGAGGCTGGAAATATTATAAATGGGGAGACGTCGTTCGTTTCTGCAAAGAGCGCCGAATTTAAATTCAAGCTCCCTGAGAACGGCAGTGAAGATAACGTAAAGTACAAGGCGGTACTAACGGCAGACGGTAAGGAAATTGATACTGCAGGTGCATTTAACGGAACCAAGAAGGTTACGGTTCTAACTGCAAAGGAGGACGAGGTAATACCAGGTGCAGTTATATCATATTCTCTGACAGGCGCTGATGATCAGGATCCATCGGATGATACATTTGAAGGTACAGTCGAAGAGTATGTAACACCGGCTGCAACTCTCGAGCTAAATGGAAGCAACCTTAGTACAGACAATGTAAAGATTAGGGCTGTTGATGAGAATGGTGTGGAGTGGCCTACAACGCCAGTTCCGCTCTGCAATTCTATGTATAGATTCCAGGCTGTTCCTAATTATGTGGATCCAGCTGGTACCAAGATGAAATTTGACCTCATGGCCCCAACTAATATAGGAGCTGATAAGACGTACACGGTAACGGTATCCCTAGATGGTGGAAAGACGTATCTATCTCAGCCAAAGTATAAGATGATTATCCACAACAATGGATATATGGGAGATAAACTATTTACTCCGGAACAGATGCAGAAACTCATAAATATCGAAGTCAACTACGTGGACGAGAGTGGAAATAAGCTAGCTGCTTCAGACAATTATAAAGCTTACGGAGTGTCTGAGATTTACTCCTTAGGTATCAAGGTTAAGAAATCAAAGGCTATGCGGTTCAGTCGAGTGATGTTGATCAAGAGCTTCTAGATAACGGATTTGTTGCATCGCTTCCAAGCAACAAGATTACATTTACATATGGTAAGGCTGAACCTAACAAGATGATTGAAGGAAATGGCAACAGCTATGACCTTGCTCTAGGCACAGACTTAAACTTTAGAGCATCAGCTCCAGTTTCGGAGTTTGAATCTGCTGTTGTTACAGGTACGAATTACAGGAAAGTTCTAACGGAAGGAACTGACTTCGAGAAGAGCTCCGGAAGCACTAGGGTCAAGCTAAAGGCTGCATACCTTAAAACTCTAAAGCCAGGCAGATACAGGCTAGAGGTTAATGAAGCTTCTGGAACTGCTACTGCGGAGTTTACTGTCTATGATTCGAGAAATGCTTCTTCTGGAAGTAAAATCAGTGTTACTAAGCACGGAAAAGGAAGGTATGTTATAAAGTCTAGTAGAATCTACAGGCGAGGTGTAGTTCAGACGGGAGATAATTTACCGTTCATGCCGTTTGTAATCTTTGGAGCGTCTATTTCTGCACTGGCGATAGTGACGGTTAGTCGTAGAAAACGCTATAGATAAATACGGCGAGGGAAAAATACATAACGTGATGTCAAAGCAGAAAGGCGATCCGCCTTTCTGCTTTTTTGTAGAAGTAATTAAAATAAAAGATTTGACAATAATTGCCAAATAATTATTGACAATGCTAGTCTCTTGTGCTAATTTATAAAGTTTCGATTGTTGCTTTTTAAATACAGTTATAATATAATTTTATTAAGTACAAGATGTAGAGAGAGGAGGCTGCTTTGTTCAATATCGGAGATAGTATTGCGTATCCAATGCACGGGGCGGGAGTTGTTACTGAAATCGAAGAAAAAGAAGTTCTCGGTGAGATTTGCCGCTATTATCATGTAAGCCTCCCGTACAGCAAGATGCATGTGATGGTTCCTGTCGATAATTCGGACAAGGTGGGGGTTAGAGCCATCATTTGTAAGGAAGATATCCAAGGAGTGCTTAATGTCCTTGGTGATGAGTCCGATAAGATGTCTAATAACTGGAATAGAAGGTATAGAGAGAATACCGAGAAGCTTCGCACTGGGGATATCTATGAAGTCGCCGGTGTGGTGAGAAACCTCGTTCGTAGCGATAGGATCAAGAAGCTTTCAACTGGGGAGAAGAAACTCCTCGGCAATGCTAAGCAAATCCTCGAGAGTGAATTAGTACTTGCAGGAGGGCTTTCTCTCGACGAGGCTGATAGCCTAGTAGAATCAAATATTTAGCCATAGGGGTGCTTGTTGCGTCAAGCCTTGACCGCAAGTGCCCATTATTATAAAAGCGATTGTTTAATTTTTGGCAGAAAGGAGGGGATAGAGTGATTAAGAAACTATATGCTGTGCTGCTGTTTATTATCGGCGGCATAATTGGAAGCCTTTTGTTTTGCGCTCTGCAAATGAAGCTCAAAGATATAAGCTTCAACGAAGTAGTTGTCACGAGTGTCGCTGATTTTAGCATTTTGGCGCTTTTCGTAATCATTTTCGGACTTATTTTTAGAATTTTTGCACCGGCACTCATTAATAAACAGAAAAAAGCGGCGTCGTATATTGAGCACGATCTTAAGGATGTGTCTATAGATGCAATTCTCATAGATGCCATTGGAGTTGTTATAGGACTAGTTGTTGCATTAATAATTTCCATGAGCTATAGATCACTTCTGCCACCGCTATGGTATTCAGTGATTACTATTACGCTATACTTTGTGTTTGGCTTCTTTGGTTTCGTTGTTGCATCAGCTAAAGTCAAGGGGCATCGAAAAATTCTTGACAGCCGGGCACTTCGGAGCCATGAAAAATCAATTCAGGTACACCTAAAGTTATTGATACGAGCGTAATAATCGACGGAAGAATCCTTGATATCATGAGAGCAGGGTTCATCGATGGTAAAATTATCATTCCGACGTTTGTGCTTGATGAACTCCGCCATATTGCAGATTCTAGCGACAATATCAAGCGCGTACGCGGAAGACGAGGGCTAGACATCCTAAATCAGATCAGAAGTGAGTTTAATGTAGAAGTTTATAACAATACCGCCAAGCTCAGACATCTTGATGATGCTCCCGAGGTAGATGTAAAACTGATTAAGCTGGCACGCGAACTCAACGCGAATCTGATCACTACAGATTTCAACCTCAACAAAGTAGCGACTATTAACGATATCAAGGTACTTAATATCAATGAGCTAGCAAATGCGATTAAACCTGTAGTTATTCCCGGTGAGAAGCTACTCGTTGACATCGTTAAGCATGGTAAAGACCGAGAGCAAGGCATTGGCTATCTGGATGACGGCACGATGATTGTAGTTGAGGATGGAGCTGGTAATATATCTGAAAGTGCAGTCGTGACAGTGACGAGTGTGTTACAGACATCTGCAGGCAAAATGATATTTGCACGCATCAATCCATAATGCAATAATAGAATTGACTCGCCTAAAAGAGTCATAGGCGCAAAGGAGCAAATCCTTTGTAGACTAGATAAAGGATGGATATAACGATTAGAACAAATAACTACGAGCATGCTACAGAGAGAGAGATTCGAAACACTCACATTGCACTTATCGCTGCAGCAGGCAAAGGTACAAGGATGGGAACTGAGATACCTAAGCAGCTCCTAAGCTACAAGGGGACGACAGTTATTGAGCGAACAGCTTCTGTCTTTGCAGCGCATGAGGATATAGATGCGATATTTCTCCTCATACCACAAGATAGAGAATACGATGAGACATTCTTTCAAATAGCGGATAGGCTAGAACGCTTGTACGGCAAGCCTATCCGTTGTTCGTATGGCGGAAGTTCCCGAGGAGAGTCAGTTTTCCATGGGCTCGAAGCTATTTCGGATTACTTATCTAAGAACTGTGAAATTGATAATAGCGAATCCATAGAGGCCTGCGAAGCGGTGATATTGATTCATGATGCAGCTAGAGCAGAGATAACTGAAGAGATTATCGGTAGAAATATCGCAGCTATGAGAGAGAATGAGGCTACATGCACTGTGGTTCCGATGATTGATTCGCTCAGAATGACAGAAAAACCAGCAAGTGAATTTTTTGACGACTTGTCATCACATAATGATTATCTTATAATTAATAGTAAATCTATTGATAGAGATAGGGTAGTCGCTGTGCAGACGCCGCAGTGCTTTAAATTAAGCAGCTTGATGGCTGCTTACGACAAGGCGAGGCGTGATGGATATGTCGGTACAGATGATGCCTCTATCGCGGAGCATTTTGGGATAGACATAGCTCTAGTTGAAGGAGATTATGCCAACACCAAGATAACTACCGGAAAGGACATCCCTATGGGAATACGAGTAGGTACAGGATATGATGTTCATAGACTCGCCGAAGGGCACAGACTTATACTGTGCGGGGTCCCACTCCCGAGTGACAGAGGGCTGGTCGGACATTCGGACGCTGATGTGGCAACACATGCGCTGATGGACGCGCTGCTCGGAGCAGCATGCTTAGGCGATATAGGAAAGCATTTTCCTGATACAGATGAGAGATATAAGGGTGCGGATAGCATCGCGCTTCTTCGTGAAGTCAAGAAGAAACTTGGTGACGTAAGAATTGGCAATGTTGATATCACGATAATAGCTGAGAGACCTAAACTGGCACCCTATATAGATAAGATGAGAGAGAATATAGCCATGGCACTTGAGATGCCAATTGGCGCGGTAAACGTGAAAGCGACTACGACAGAGAAGCTTGGATTTACCGGAAGAGAAGAAGGCATTGCAGCGCAAGCTGTTTGCACAATAGAAGGGGAGATTTTAACTATGAAATTATCGAGGCTCCACCTCAAGACTTTGAGAGAAGCACCAAACGAAGCGGAACTAATCAGCCACAAGCTGATGATCAGAGCTAATCTAATCAAGAAGGAAGCTGCTGGTATATATACATTCATGCCATTTGGCTGGAGAACAATCAGAAAGATCGAAGATATAGTAAGACAGGAGCAGGACAGAATTGGCTGTCAGGAGCTTCACATGCCTCATGTAAATCCATCCGAGCTCTGGAAGGAGTCCGGCAGATGGTACGCTTACGGACCAGAGCTATGGAGAATCAAGGATAGAAACGGTAGAGACTTCTGCCTCGTTCCTACATGTGAAGAACTATGTACTAATATCGTTAAGCAGGAGGTTTCTTCATACAGAGAGCTACCTCTTCAGCTATATCACATCCAGTTCAAGTACCGTGACGAAGCTCGTCCAAGATACGGCTTGATGAGATCTCGTGAGTTCATCATGAAGGATGCATACTCATTTGACAGAACACCTGAAGATCTAGAAGTAGCATACAGATTGCAGTACGAAGCATACGTGAGAACATTCTCAAGATGTGGTCTTGACTTCAGAATCGTAGAAGCTGATAACGGTCCTATAGGAGGCAGCAATTCACACGAGTTCTCTGCTCTATCTAACGTTGGTGAGAGCGAAATCGCTTACTGTGAGAAGTGCGATATGGCAGCTACTATTGAAAGAGCTGAGTGCATAGATGAGAAGCCTGTTGATGAGCCAGAGCAGGATCTTGAGGTAGTTTATACTCCAGGCACGAAGACTATCAAGGATGTATGTGACTTCCTAGTGTCGAGGAGAAGCAGACTGTTAAGGCTCTTATGTTCACTACCTTTGATCAGGATTTAAATCCAGCTGACTACGTTTGCGTATTTATCAGAGGAGATAGAGACGTTAATATGATTAAGCTTGTAAATGCTCTTGGAATCCCTGAGCACTACATCGAGTTTGCGGATGAGGATGAGATGGGACCTGTTACGGGCATCGTTGGTGGATTTACTGGGCCGGTCGGAATTCACAACTGCAAGATCGTTGTCGATAGCGAGCTAGTTGGAACCAAGAACATGGTTGCTGGAGCTAACAAGGAAGATCACCATATGAAGGGCGTTTGCTACGGCAGAGACTATGTTGGAGACATCGTAACGGATATCAAGACGCTCAAGGAAGGCGATCCATGCCCACACTGTGGAGCTCCAATCAAGCATACAAGAGGCATTGAGGTTGGACAGATCTTCAAGCTAGGAACTAAGTACTCAGAGTCGATGAATGCAACGTATAAGGATGAGAATGGCGAAGACCAGATCTACTGGATGGGATGCTACGGAGTTGGCGTTACAAGAACCATGCAGGCCATCGTTGAGCAGAGTCACGATGATAAGGGCATCATCTGGCCAATGTCAGTCGCTCCTTACCACGTAATCGTAACTGTTATCAACCCTAAGGATGAGGCTCAGATGGATCTTGCTAATAAGATTGAGTCTGAACTTGAAGCTAAGCGCGTTGAAGTTATAGTAGATGACAGAGATGAGAGAGCTGGTGTTAAGTTCAACGATGCGGACCTAATCGGTATTCCTATTAGAATCACAGTTGGTAAGCTTGCTAAGGACGGCAACGTTGAGTACAAGCTAAGACGCGAAGAGAGTAACGAGGTTCTTTCTGCAGAGGATGCAATCAAGGCAGCGGCAGAACTCGTTGACAAGGAAATCTTCGGACTATAATACCGGAGGTACAATATTAATCACAAGGTGATTTACAGTCCTGAGAATTAGGAGGAAAAATGCTGGAACTATTTGTCACATTTTTCAAACTGGGATTGTTCACAATCGGGGGTGGGGTCGCTATGATTCCCATCCTCTCTAATATTATGGTCAAAGATAAGAAATGGTTCACCGAAGATGAGATGATAGATATCATCGCTATCTGTCAGGGGTTACCAGGTGTTATCGCCATCAATATGGCAACTTATGTGGGATTCAAGAAACGAGGACTGATTGGATCCTTTGCTGCAACATTCGGTGTGATACTTCCCTCGTTTGTGATAATCGTTATTATAGCAAAAGGTATGAATTTTATAGACGGCAATCCATACGTCCAAGGGACGCTCGGAGGCCTTAGGGCTGCAGCACTTGGGCTTATTATTATTGCCGTATATCAGGTTGCCAAGGGCGTTATTAAGGATGCTTTCAGTGCTATCGGTGCTGCACTCAGTTTTATACTTATTGCAGTTCTCAAGATAAATGTGGTGTATATCATCGTGCTATTCCTGGCTCTCGGCATCGGACGTGCTTTACTAACGAAGTCATCGATAGACACTAGGGATTGCGGGGAATCTGTATCAATTGCAGACGAAAGAGACTATCAATCATCTCTAAATCAGAGGGATGAACAATCATATACAATTGGAGAAGATGAAATAACCAAAGAAGGGGGCGATGAGTGATGCTACTAGCGAAGTTATTTCTTGCCTTCTTTAAGATAGGTCTATTTGGATTCGGCGGCGGTCTTGCGATTATTCAGCTCATATACGATAGCATTAAGGAGTTTGCAAACATATCTCAAGAGGAATTTGCGAATATTGTCGCTATCGCACAGGTGACACCGGGACCAGTTGCAGTAAATTCGGCAACCTATGTGGGATATGAGGTAGGCGGATATCTAGGTTCAGCTATTGCGACACTGGGCGTTGCAACCCCTGCATTTATAATTATAGCCATGGTTGCGAACGCAGTGGAGCGCTACAAGGAGAGCGCTGCTGTCAAGGGTGCACTTGAAGGTATTAGACCAGCAACTGTAGACTTATAGCAGCAGCGGTAATCACTATCGGTGAGGCAGCAGTAATGCCAGAACACTCTCTTGGAGGCAACTTCTCGTTACTTCGAGACATGACAATTTCAGTAGGGGGCATGCGCATAGATGTGATATCGATAGTTCTTTGTGGACTGACTATACTGTTAATTCAAAAATTTAAGATAAATCCGATGCTCGTGCTTGTCATTATTGCGTGCGTAGGCGCTGTCGTTGGTGTATAATCAAAATAACTATACCCAGATGGGAAATGACGAAATAAGTCGATACATTATTTAGTGGAGGAAAGAAATGAAGATTTACAACTCTATGACTAGACGCAAGGAAGAGTTTGTACCTATCCATGAAGGAAAAGTCAATATCTACGTTTGTGGTCCTACGGTTTACAACTATTTTCATATAGGTAATGCCAGACCGTTCGTAGTGTTCGACACTCTGCGTAGGTTTTTTAAATATATCGGATATGACGTTAAGTTCGTGCAGAACTTTACAGACGTTGATGACAAAATTATCAACAAGGCAAAGGAAGAGAATTTACCGGCACTTGAGGTATCGGAGAAGTACATCAAAGAGTATTTCAAAGATGCGGAAGCTCTCAATGTAATAAAGGCTGACGTGCACCCTAAGGTTTCCGAGCATATCGAGGATATCATTGAGTTCATCAGTACGCTAATTGAGAAAGGTTATGCGTATGAGGCTGATGGCGACGTTTATTACATCACGCGCAAGTTCCCAGAGTATGGGAAGCTATCGGGACAGAATATTGACGACCTAGAGTCGGGTGCTAGAATTGCTATCGGGGAGGTTAAGAAGGACCCTCTTGATTTTGCTCTTTGGAAAGCGCAGAAGACCGATGATGAGATCGCATGGGATTCTCCTTGGGGCAAGGGTAGACCAGGCTGGCACATCGAGTGTTCGACTATGTCCAAGAAGCATCTCGGCACAACTATAGATATTCACGGAGGCGGACAGGATCTCAAGTTCCCTCACCATGAAAATGAAATTGCTCAGTCCGAAGCGTGCAACTGCGCACCTTTTGCGAACTACTGGATGCACAACGGATACATCATGGTTGATGGCGAGAAGATGTCGAAGTCGCTAAATAACTTCTTTACAGTTAGAGATATTCGCAAGGAGTACGATGGTGACTTTATCAGGTTCTTCCTACTTAGCGTTCAGTATAGAGGACCTATCAACTTTAGCGACGAAGGTATGAAGCAGGTTAAGCAGGGATATGATAGGCTTATAAACGCTACCGAAACTTTGGAGTTCCTCGTTCAGAATGGCTCTGATGCGATGACAGATCAGGAAGAGGAGACCGTTAAGTCATTTAAAGACTATAAGGAAAAATTCATCGAGTGCATGAGTGATGACCTTAATACTGCAGGTGCTATTGGCGCTCTATTCGAACTAGTTTCGGCTATCAACGTAGAGATTGAAGGTGGAGCATCGAAGGAATTTGCAGGAAAGGCTCTCGAGATCATCCATGAACTCGCTGATGTTCTCGGTGTGCTTCAGAGAAGTAGTGAAAACGCAATTGGTGAGGATATCCAGGCTCTCGTAGATGAGAGACAGCAGGCTCGTAAGGAGAAGAACTGGGCTAGAGCTGACGAAATCAGAGATCAGCTAGCGACTATGGGATACACCCTCAAGGATACTCCGCAGGGAGTTCAGATAATTAAGCAGATGCATAACGATATCAAGAGCATGAATACGACGACACTCGCCTATATAGGCGATGCTGTCTACGAACTACATATAAGGGAGCTTCTGATTGGGCGAAGCAAAGGCGATGTCGGCAAGGTGCATAAGAGGGCGGTATCATACGTGTCTTCTGATGGACAGGCTAAGGCTATAAAGTCCATGATGAATGATTTTCTAACGGAAGAGGAGCAAAAGCTCGTTAAGCGTGCAAGGAATAAGCGCGCGACATCGAGACCTAAGAATGCCGATCCACGCAAGTACAAGCTTGCTACGGGATTTGAGGCGCTGATAGGGGCACTTCATTTGGATAAGGATGACGCTAGACTTGAAGAGGTTTTGGCGGAGGCTGTCCGAATTATTGAGGAGGATTAGAGTGAGCAAGGCGGATAAACTGTTTGTGAGCATGTGTGAAGACATAATTGCTAATGGATTCAGCACTGAAGGGCAGAAGGTAAGACCTCACTGGTCAGACGGAACACCTGCGCATACGATTAAGAATTTTGGCGTGGTAAATAGATATGATTTACAGGAGGAGTTTCCTGCTCTTACCGTAAGACCTACGGCTATCAAGCTCGCGTTTGACGAGCTGCTGTGGATCTGGCAGAAGAAGTCTAACAGAGTTTCTGACCTCGGAAGCCACATCTGGGATGAGTGGGCAGGTGAGGATGGAACTATCGGTAAGGCATACGGATACCAGCTCGGGGTTAAGTATAAGTTCAAGCAGGGCGAGATGGATCAGGTTGACAACATCCTGTGGCTGCTTGAGCATGACAAATACTCCAGAAGAATCATGGCTAACATGTATAACTTTGCTGATCTAAGTGAGATGAACTTAGAACCTTGTGCATACAGCATGACCTTCAACGTAAAGGGTGATACGCTTAATGCGATTCTAAACCAGCGTTCTCAGGACATCTTGACAGCGAACAACTGGAATGTTGTGCAGTATGCACTGCTTCTGATGATGTTTGCACAAGTTAGCGGTCTCAAGGCGGGGGAGCTAATACATGTGATTTCTGACGCGCACATCTATGATAGACATGTGGATATAGTTAAGGAGCTCATCGAGCGTCCACAGTATCCTGCGCCTAAGGTGAAACTAAATCCTGAGGTAAAGAATTTCTACGACTTCACGGTTGATGATCTAATCGTCGAGGACTACCAGAAGAACCCGCAGGTGAAAAACATTCCAGTAGCGATTTAATTCGAGATTATATAGACGGTGCCTTTAGTTTACTGAGGTGCCGTCTTAAATATTATTAAAATGATAATGTCAGCATGTGAGTGCATAATGCACGAATATAACAAACTGAGGTGAATTATGAATCTAATAGTGGCTGTTGATGAGAAATGGGGCATCGGGTGCGACAATGATTTACTCGCATCGATTCCTGGGGACATGCAGTATTTCAAGGAAAGACGACTGACGGAGTTGTAGTGATGGGGCGCAGAACCCTCGAGAGCCTTCCTAAGCAGAGGGGGCTTCCAAAACGTATAAATTACGTGCTCACATCGAACTCAGGGTTTGAGGCCGAAAGATGCATAGCCGTGCATAGCGAGGAAGAACTGTTCAAGGAGCTCGAGCAGTATGATCCAGAGCATGTATTTATCATCGGCGGAGAGAGCATATATAAGAAGTTTTACAAATACTGTGACAAGTGCTTCGTAACTAAGATGCACGCGGATTTACATGCTGACAAATTCATGGTTAACCTTGATGAGGATGACGATTTTAAAGAGACGTGGAAGAGTGAGATGCATAGTGAGAATGGTATAGACTATGAGTTCACTTTGTATGAGCGAGTTTAAGGCTGGGTTTTATAATCCAGTTATTTTTAGTGTAAATTAAACGGTTATTAATGTGGTAAAGGTAGAAGAATGGAAGATAGAAGGATAGAGGACAAAAGGATAGAAATCAATAGGCGCCTTCGTGAAATACAGGACGAAGTTGCTCTAAATAAGAAGGAGCAAGCCTGTATAAATGAGATTATTGATGAGATAATCGATATGAAACACATGTACGCTAGCTTCAATGAGGCAAGATTAGCATACTGGGATGGTACCGAGTTTGGCAGAGAGGTCGCTGAACTGAATGCCGAAAGGGAAACCTTATATAGAGAACTAATAAGAGATGCGGAAGATGGAATTGAAGAGCGAAGACACGCAATTCAGACTCTTCTGAAAGAGGAACGTGAGTGTGAAGATGAGCTTATGCAGATGAGGAGGGACTATTGATATGAGCAAAAATATATCCGTAAATAATTCGCTTGCTAAAGATCATGCGGAGAGAATACGCAGGGAATCAACGAAAATGGGAGAGGTATCTTTAAGTCGCCCGAATGGACAAGTTGATGCAGGGTATACTGCACTAACAGATGTTAAGAGATGCTATGAGGAATTAAATACTATTGCACCGAGATTGCAGCGTAAGTTGCAACAGGACTGTGCCAATATAGCTAGAGTGGCAGAAGTGTGGAAGAAAGAAGACAAGGAAGTTGCAAGCTGTTTAACTATTACTTTCGAAGATATAGGTAATAGCAAGGTTAAAAATATAAGAAGGGAAACGAACATATGTCAGGGCGGAAATAAAGTAATTGGCAAGAAAGCAGCTATCATCATGCTTGATGAGATGAGCAAAGCATATAAATGAACTCAAGAAAAGCTCTATATCTATACAGCGTGCGATAGACAATATGCTTGAGGACTGCGGCAAGGGGAAACCTCTACAAGGAAAGGGGTTCGAAGCAGTAGAGGAATATTTTAATAAGACATACAAGGAGCTGTTACACGATTTAAATAGTGTATGTGAAGTGCTAATTATAAGAAATAAAGCACTTGCAGATGCAATTCATAAGAATATATTTATGGAAACATCTGGCGGCGTAACTAGTCAAGCTGATTTATATAAGGAAATAGAAGAGCTTAATAGTGAAATACAAAGATTAGATAGACTAATGGAAGTTGGCAATAGTTCAGGTTTAGGCTTGGTTCTTGGATTTGCCTCTTCTAAGTACACAGTTTTTGAATCAATGGAGAAAAGGCAGATTCAAAAAATAAAAGAACAGATAAAGAAAATGGACGATTTAGAAGATCAAACGAAAAGTTTCTACATAGAAGTAAATGGACTCCTTACGTCTATCAAAAATAATGTTAATAAAATCTGCACTGACAAGCATTTTGACAGCAAAACGGGCATGTTTAAGCCGTCAAATCTAAATTTAAGCAAGAATAAAAAAAAGATAGAGAGCTCAGCAAGAGATATAAGGCTCAACATTGAAGCCCTTGATCCAGTAAACATGGCTACCGGAAACTACATGTACCGAAAGAACTTTCTTGAGACGCCTGGTGTGGTTCCTCTCTTTTTGGAGGTCACATATAACAGTGTGGATAACTTTAGAAGGAGATTCGCCTCTGTTGGATGGACTCACAACTATAGAAATGAACTCACAATTTACGAGTCTAAGATTGTGGTCAATATAGACAGCAGCCGTCAGGAGACTTACATAATAAAAGGAGACGTATATGTAAGTGATGACGGCTTTACTTCAAGAAAAATCGAACGCCTAGAAGGTGAAGAATACAGATATAAGTATACTAACGAAAGGCAAGAGCAATACTTCTTTGATGATATAGGTAGATGCATCAAGAAGCTCACAGGTGAAGGTAGAGTTATACAATTCGAGTACGACGAATTGCAGCTTAAAAAGCTAAGCACCGAATTTGGCACAGGATACGTATTTGACTACGAGGAATATGATGACGGCAATTCTTATGTGACCAAGGTATCTGACTTCTCGGGTCGCAGCATTGAACTCAAGTACGAAGATATAGATGATAAGTTCAGTAGGACTGGCAAGATGCATGTTCTCTCTGAAATTCACGATGAAATGGGCAGTGTATACTCGTTCAAGTATAACGATTTGTGCAAGATGTACACTGTCATCAACGCGAGAAATACCGTAATTCTTATCAATGAATACGATGGCAGTGGAAGGGTTACTAGGCAGATATTCCCGGATGGTGGCGAGATAACGGTTCAGTACTATGACATAGGTAGAAGGGCTATAGCTACTCATCAGAATGGTAGCCAAACTGTCTATGAACATGATGAGAAATTCCGAAGCACCGTATCCAGATATACAAGTGGGCATGAAGAGTTTACATACAATGATACCAATGATCGAACCTCGCACCGCGATAAGAACGGCAACATTACATCGTATGAATACGATGACAAGGTAATGTGATCGTGGAGAAGACCCCTGTAGGAGATGTTATTAAGACTGTTTATTCCAAGTCGGACAGGCTTGTTTCGGTTGAAGTAAATGGCGTAGTCGTGGCTCAGAATGAGTACGATGACGATGATAACCTAGTATCCTCAAGCGATGCGCTGGGTAGAGCTATCGGATACGAGTATAACGAGTATAAGCTTCCAGTGAAAATCATAAACCCAGACGGCACCAGCCTTTCTCTAAGTTATGATGACAGAGGAAACCTTGACGAAATCATAGATGAGCTCGGTAATACCAATAAATACAGCTACGATGACCTAAATAGAGTTACTTCTACAGTTGACGCTAACGGCAACCTGGAGAAGTTCGCTTATAATGCAAGAAATGAACTGACCGAGAGTATAAATCCGCTCGGGGACACAAGGACGTTTGAGTATAACGAAAGCGGAAACTTACTCACGTTATTGACTACGACGGAAATGAGGAATTTACCGAATACAACGAGCTGAACAAGGTGTCTGCATATGTTGATAAAGATGGTAGCAGAACAGAATACTACTACAACGAGATGTGGCAGATTGACCAGATTAAAGACCCTACAGGCGCAAATGTCCTATGTCTATATGACGCCGAGGGAAATCTGACTAATGTCGTAGATGCATCATATTCAACAATCAGGTACTCTTACGATTCCTGTGGCAACATAACAAAGGTTAGAGATCAAGAAGGATACGTAACCAAGTATGCGTATGACAAGATGAACCGCATGATCTCGGTAGTAATGGCGGATGGAAGTGCGGAATACTATGAGTACGATGCTTTCGGAAATGAAACCAAATTCACCGACGCCCTTGGCGGTGAATGGATAAATGAATACGATGCAGCCGGTCAGAAGATAAAGTCGATAAACCCAATGGGTGTAGATACGGTGTACAAATACGATATGCGTGGAAATCTTATCGAAGAACGAAGCGCAGGGAAAAGCATTAGGTATAGTTACGATGCAGCCGGTAGATTAACAGAGATAATCGATGCGGCAGGAGTGGCAACAAGCTTTTCGTATGACAAAAATGGTAATCTCTTATCCAGAAAGGCAGGAGATGTAGAGAAGTCATTTGAATACGATGCCATGAATAGAGTTACTAAGGAGTTTATCGCAGGAGCATTAACTGCAAGTTACACCTACGATGCTGTCGGCAATATAAGTTCTGTGACAGATGGCCTTGGGAATCAAACAAAGTATATCAGAACAAAAGGCGGTGATATTGCTGCTGTAGTTGATCCGCTAGGTAATGTTACCAGATACAGATACGATAAAGCCCATAGGCTTATTAACATCGTACAGGGTACAGGCTCTGAAGCAGAAGATATCAATTTGAACTCCTTGAAGATGCCGAAGAAGTCCAGAAGCTTAACAAGAAACATAACAGCATAAGAATTACGTCATATGCAAGAGACGTTCTTGGAAGAGTAACATATGTCACGGATGCACTCGGTAATGTCGAAAGCTATGAATATGACCGCAAAGGCCATATAAAAGTCAAGACGGATATGGACGGAAACAGAACCAAGATTGCAAGAACGCATCTGGGAGACATTTCGCGTATTACGTATGGAGATGGGGAGGATATAGAGTATTCATATAACGCTATCGGACAGCTTAAGTCTATAAAGGATTCTCTTGGATTAACAAAGATAGATAGAGACATCCTCGGAAGAGAAAGAAACATAACCGACCACAAGGGTAGGTCTATTTCGTATGAGTACGACGATGTTGGTAACAGAACAGGCATAAGATACGCTAATGGCAAGAATGTCAGGTACATATACGATGACAGGGGCCTACTCACTGACATAGAAGTCACTGGCATAGATGGAGCTGCACCTAAGATGAACTTAGAGCACTCATTAACACCCGAGCCTGCGCCAGCATCATCACCATCACCAGCGCCAGCATCAGTAAAAGCAACTCCTAGGGTATCCCTCTCATACGATGCATACGGCAGGATCGCATCAAAGACAGTAGGTCCTGCTGAAACTGCATACACATATGACAAAAGTGGATACCTTGCAAGTCTTGTAAATAAGAAGAGAGGTACAGTTCTAGATTCGTACGAGTACAGCTACGACCAAATAGGCAATCTAGTGGCATCTAGTCAAAAGAGAGAGAAGGGATGCCTGAGGCTACTGGAAGCTATGAGTATGGATATGACGAAATAGGAAGACTTAATAGGGTAACTAAGGACGGAAGTCCGCTCAGAAGCTACACCTACGATGCCTTTGGCAACAGAACCATCCTAGATGAAGCAGGAGCAAAGACAGAGTATCTGTATAATAAAGCGAATCAGCTAATGAGAGCAGACACTCCTCATGGCACTACTATCTTCGAATACGATAAACGAGGCAACGCTATACACAAGCGCACGGAAGCTGTATCTAACACAGTTTCTGTAAACTATACATACGGAGCAAACAACAGGCTCATACAGGCAGTAAAGAATGCTGACGGCAAATCGCTCACAGCAAGGTATGCATATAACGGTCTTGGAATGAGAGTATCTAGAGCTACAGATACAGGAAGCATAGACTACATCCTTGACCAGACAAAGATGTATAACAACTTGCTAGAAAGCATCCAGGTAGATGACCTAGGCAGTATAGACAGTCCTAGTAAATCGGAAGACTTTACATGGCTTGGTAACGAGCTAGTAATGGCAGGTGAAACACCAATACTATCTGGTCGATTAGGGACACCAGAGAGGTTATTAGGAAATACTGAGTCAGCTTTCATGTATGATGAATTCGGAATGCCAGAAGTGGTCAAGATACCAGAAGCAACTAAGTTGCCTGAAGTGACTGGCGAACTACACCTAGGATTTACAGGGTACATGCGAGATGATATATCCGACACACTATTTGCACAGGCAAGAGAATATATGCCAGAAATAGGGCGATTCATGGGAAGAGATATCCTGAAGGGTATAGTAGAACAGCCAAGAAGACTCAATGAGTATGCGTACTGCCATAACGATCCGGTAGGGTTTGTGGATTTGAATGGAATGGATGCTATCTTGGTTAACAAAGAAATCGAGGGCGTACCAGGTATCGAACATATGGGGGGGATTCTTTCAAGATTCTAAATCCAAATGGTATTACTTCTACTGGGGAGATACTGTAAAGGTAAAGCCTGTCTATGGTTACTTTAATGGTAGCAGAAGTGATGTGACTGCGTATCTTAAGAGGGAAGATGACATGGGTAATAATAACAAAGAGTATCACGAGGCAGTATACGTAAAAGGAGATTTTTCAAAGTCTGTAAAAGAAGGTCAAAGACTACAAGAGTTTTATAATAAACTTTAAGAAGCATGAAGGGAAAAGCCCATGTCCAAATAAATTATATAATTTGCAGTTTCGAAATTGCACACAAGTGACCATGTATTTATTTATGCAAGGCAAACTAGAGTCAGGTGAGAGTGTTAAAACCTTTATAAATAGAAGGGGATACAAAGAAGTCTCTGTATTACCAAATATTAACATGCATATAATGCAAGCATATTTTTGGAAATTCTGCAGTTAATAAAGAAGAGTATTATGAGCAAATTAGTTTAGATTAAAGGGGAGAAAAATAATGATAAAAAAAGATATTACATACTAAAAACATTCAAAGTAGCAGTATTTATATTTATATGCGTTGTCATATATTTATCTCCGGGTTTTAGCTGGAATGTTAAGAGTGCTAGGATTGAGGCAGAAAAGTACATTGAACAACAGTATAAATTTAAACCCAAATATATATCAGGTGGATATAGTTCAAGCTTAGATGCTAGTCACTATCTCCTAGACTTTGTTGATGAAAAAAACGATGTTAGTTTTGAGGTAGAAGTAAAAGGCGGAAAGAGGTTTTTTATAAAACAAGTTAAACAATATGCTGAAACGGATACTTATTTAGAAGAAATGCTAATCAAAAAGATGAGAGAAGAAATCTCACCTACTGTGAAAGAAGAATGGGGAAAGAAGGTAGAAGTAGAAGTTGTAACAGGTGGTAGTAGAACTTGGGAAACTTATCAGGAGCCTACTCTGAAAAATATAGAAAATTTGTATAAAAAAAACTATACGATAAAAATTAAAGTCAAAAAAGCTGGAACAAAGCAAGAAGAGTCAGAAAAGCTGTTTGAAATAGTTAAGTTCTTAAGATCAAATGATTATCTTCCTTATGATATAGATGTAGATTTTGAAGGTTCAAATATAAAAGGCATTAGCATAGACAATATAGACCAAATAAACAGTGCAAACGACATCTTAACCCTTATGAACTAAAGTGCAGGTGTTTTAAACAGAGATACTAGATATGCAGGATTCGTAGAGAAGTCACTATGGCTCTATGAACGTAATTACATCATACGCAAGAGAAAGAAGTATAACCGACCACAATGAATGATAAGGAAATGATATATATTAGGGAATTTATAAAGCACAATAATATCCACCAAACAATAGAGTCATTAATGTTTGGCACCCACTTAATATCAATTTTATTGATATTAATATACTTGAGATTTGCAATATCACCTCCAGATAAAGCTGACCCAATAGCACTATATATCTCGTTATGTATTCCAGTTATGTTACTAGTTGTTAGTATATTGTTGAGGAAAAAGAATCTTTTATCTTAAAGAAAAAAAGAATTTGGTAAGAGTTTATATATTGTTCAAATAACCATATATATATATTGTTTGATTATAGGCATATTATTTGTCACGCTTGTTGTACTATGCGAATATGGTGCGAAAAAAGTTCCAAGTGCAATAGGATTTACTATTTTGGTTGCTGGTGTTACTGTTGCGAGTACATATGTCCGTGTAAAACTAAATATAAAGAGAGGGCATTATTTGCATAGAAAAAACATAATTAATGAAAAAATAATTGCGTTTATTTCCTCAGCGATAGGGATAGCAATATGTATAATTATTTTTCAATTTATCAAAATGAATTTTACGGGAATTGGATATGGAATTATGTCAATTATGCTAGTAACGTCATCTTCAGCTCTATCACTTATATATTATCTTAAACTAAAATATGCAGAACGTTATGGACTTGAAGAGTATTTGCCTACCAGACCTAATCATGGTCCGTATACAGGATGGAAATGATAATCAAAGCACTATAAACACGCCTTTAGGCAGAACTTGAAATAGGAGCATCGCGATACTATGCTTAAGAAATACAATGACCAAGCCATAAAGAATTTCGTTTCAGGGAAAGGCTCAGTAATGACAGAAAAGGGAAAAAGAAAAGCGCAAAAAGAATTTTCAAATAAGATTAGCGTTTGGTGGGTATTATTATTTTTTTTCGCTCTTACGGTAACAAATGCTATACAGTGGAGCGATATAAACGTAAGAATTATATTTGCTATACAGATAGTAGCTATCATTATTTGGTTTGTTGTATCTAAATTGTTTTTTGGACTAAAAAACAACCTACAAGCTCCTATAAATAAATTGCTCCAAATAAGCACGGCAATACTATTTCTAGTAATTGTGGATCTTGCATTTATTGGTGGGTTTAGAATTCTATATACTGACTTTAACGTCGCTATACCCTCAACGATACTGCTTTTACAATGTTGCGGAGCTGCTGTTTACGAGAGAAGGGTAATACTAATTGCTATAAAAAAGAATGATGGTATTATGAAAAAACCATTTGAAAATATGAAAGACTTATCTCAGAGTGGTGTCTATGTGATTGTAATGATAGTAACAATGATTGCGTTGAGAGGATATTTGAATTTGTTTACACTCTATATTGTTATATCAGCAACATTCATTACAATGGTTTTTTCAAGAACCATTATGCATCAGATATATAAACTGTATTTTGCCAATAAGTACGATATGAGGGATGAGCTATTTAAGAATGTTTTATAAATGATAGTAAACTGAGGCTGATTTATCAATCTGCGGTAAGGGGGTAATAATTAGATTGAGAAAGCTAAATGATCTTTAGATATATGAGAGAAAGCAAAATGGAAGACAAAGATAAAATAGCAAGCTTCATAGCTAATCATAACATTATAAGACCGATTGAGTATCCGTTAATTGCGATGCCGTTTTTAACTACATTAACATTTGTTTTTTACACAATATTCTATATAGTGTCATCTGATAAGACATCTGGTGAAAGTGTGTTGTATATCGTTGGAGTTATATTTTCTATAATAACATTTGTATTTTCGATGTGGTTGCGTAGAAAATATTTAAAGGCGTTTAATGAAGAACCAGGTAAGAGCATGTATGCGGCTGAGGCATGGCAGTATACGGGATTTGTATTACATACGTCTCTTTTAATGTTAAGTTTTTTTTCGTGGGAAGAGGTACAAATAAGTCTACTAACATCAATATGCTTTTTAGTGGCAATAATTGTAATAACAATTGCTGTGACTATCATCGTTGTTAAAAAAAGAATTGGAAAGGGCTTCTATCAAAAAAACAAAGATATAGGCACCAAAACAATGAGATATTTGGGGTCTGGTTCATTCATTGCAATCATGCTATTCATAAAGCATTGTAATTAATTCAGAGGCAGATGGACTAACGTTGTTTATTTGCATACTATTAGTTGCTTTAGAATTTTCAATAGTATTAGCGGTTGAATACTTTCTCAAACTCAAGTATGCCAAAGAGTATGAACTCGAAGACTATCTACCGACAAGACCGCATCCTAGCGAGTATACTGGGTGGCGGTAATAGATTCTGCTAGTACAATTGGACAAAGTGTGTAGAATCAAGTAGGCAAATTCACTTTAGCGCTTATGAACTAGGAGTATAGCAAGCGCAAAAAGATTAGGAAGAAACTATGGCTACGAGCATTGTGTGCGTGCTTCCGTATATGAAACAACAAAAGTAAAGACTCCTAGACGATGAGGATTAATTCGAGTAACATATAATAATAGTCATGTTTAAAGATAGGATGTGAATTAGTAATGGCAAAATCAGATAAAAAGAAAACGGGCACTCGTGGCAAGAACAGGCGTGATGCACACGGAGTGTATCAGAGACGCGCGGAGAGAGGAAAAGCAGCGTTCAGACCTTATGATGGAGAGCCTGCGGAAGAGTTCCGTAGCAATACTGAGCGGAACACAGGAAGAACTAAACGTACTAGCGGCAACGCTGGAGGATACGGTAGTTCACAGCGTAATGGCAACTCAGGGAGTTATAGCAATTCTCAGCGCGACAGAAACTCAAGCAGCCGCCCGCGAGATAACTACAAAAATACATACCGAAGCAGTGAATGGGACAGACGTGGCGGCAGCTTTGCTGAGGAGCAGAGTGCTCCAGCCGCGAATCTGATTGCCGGTCGCAATCCAGTGATCGAAGCGGTTAAGAGCGGCCGCGAGATCGAAAGATTTACATGGCGGCAGGAGCCGAGGGCTCCGTCGTAAAGATCAGAGCTATGGCCAAAGATGCTGGCATAGTAGTTGATACAGTGCCTAGGGTTGTGCTAGACAGAATGGCGCCAGGGGAGAAGCATCAAGGTGTAGCAGCGGAGATATCTGCGTATTCGTATTCGACAGTCGAGGAGATAATGAATCGCGCAGCTGATAGCGAAGAGCCACCATTCATCATGGTACTCGACGAGATTTCAGATCCTCATAACCTAGGTGCGATTATCAGAACTGCAGAGTGCGCAAATGCTCATGGCGTTATCATTCCTAAGCGAAATGCTTGTGGACTTACAAGTACCGTGGCTAAGACTTCAGCAGGAGCGCTAGAACGCATGCCGGTTGCGAGAGTGACCAATATATCTCGAACCATCGAAGAGCTGCAAACACAGGGTGTGTGGGTAGCAGCAGTGGATATGGATGGAGAATCATATTATGAGACAGAAGGCGTGATGAAAGGTGCGATAGCTCTAGTGATCGGAAATGAAGGAAAAGGTATCAGCAGGCTCGTTAAGGAGAAGTGCGACCTCACGATATCGATTCCGATGAAGGGAAGCATCAACTCTCTAAATGCATCTAATGCAGCAGCTATTATGATGTACGCGGTTAGGCGTAGCAGAGACTGTTAGCCGATTATATTTACGAGTTGTACAGTATTAAATATCAAGGAAAACGCTTGACATTGACATCTGCACAGCGTATTATTATAAGGCTACTTTATGAATTCACGACAGAGCTTGCGAGGCGGGCTCTGACTTTTGAGTTGAGAGAAGCAATTAGCTTACATATATATTTGCAAAGGAGGTCATCACCTTGAGAAACAAGATTACACTAGCATGCACAGAGTGCAAGCAGAGAAACTACAACACAACTAAGAACAAGAAGAACAATCCTGATAGAATTGAGCTTAGAAAGTTCTGTAAGTTCTGCGGTAAGGAAACACTCCACAAGGAGACTAAGTAGTCGAGGGAACATCATGGCAAACAACAATGAAACCATATCCAGAGATGGCAAGGATACTAAAGTAGAGAATAAGACCAGTAAACCGGAACAGCGCAAGGAGCGCAAGGGCATCATTGGATATTTCACTGGTGTTAAACAGGAGATGGCCAAAGTAGTATGGCCGACGAGAGCGGAACTGACCAAGGACACTGTAGTTGTTTTTGGTGTGTGCATCTTCTTCTCCCTGTTGTTCTGGGGGATGGATACAGGCTTCTTAGCAGTGCTCAAGAAGCTTCTCGGAATTACGCTATCGAAATAGGCTAGAAGGAGACATACATGACAGAGAAGACCGAAAACTTGAATACGGGCGGCACAACGCTGTCACCACTTGAGGGCGAAGGTCTACGTGGCGATGGTACCGCTAAGTGGTACGTAATCCATACGTATTCTGGTTATGAGAACAAGGTTAAGACTAACATCGAGAAGATGGTAGAGTACAGAGGAATGCAGGATCTCATCCTTGAGGTTACCATTCCTACTGAGGATAGAGTCGAGATTAAGAATGGCCAGAGAAAGGTCAAGACTAGAAAGCTTTATCCTGGTTACGTAGTCATCAAGATGATTGTCAACAACGAGACCTGGTATCTAGTGCGCAACACAGAGGGCGTTACAGGGTTCGTGGGTCACGGTTCGGATCCTATTCCACTAACTAAAGAAGAAGTGGTTAGGATGGGCGTTGAGAAAATGCGCATCGACCTGGATGTTGAGACTGGCGACACAATTCGTATTATCGGTGGACCTTTCGAGGGTCAGATGGGTATCGTTGAGGATATCAGTCCTGATAAGCAGATTGTTAAGGCGAAGGTATCGATGTTCGGTAGAGATACACCTGTAGAGCTCGAGTTCTCGCAGGTGGGAAACTTAACTAACTGGGAGCTATAGTCTCAGAGAAAGGAGAATAAGATGGCAAAGAAGATCGACGGCTATATCAAGCTTCAGATCCCTGCAGGAGGAGCAACACCAGCACCACCAGTTGGACCTGCCCTAGGTCAGAAGAGTGTTAACATCATGGACTTCTGTAAGCAGTTCAATGCTAAGACTCAGGATCAGCAGGGAATGATCATTCCAGTTGTAATCACAGTTTACACAGACAGATCATTCACATTCGTGTGCAAGACTCCACCAGCAGCAGTACTTATCAAGAAGGCAGCAGGCATTGATAAGGCATCGGGCGAACCTAACAAGACAAAGGTTGCATCGATTACATATGCTCAGGCAGAGGAAATTGCGAAGACTAAGATGCAGGATCTCAATGCGGCTACACTTGAGGCAGCTACTGATATGATCAAGGGTACTGCTCGCAGCATGGGAGTTACTGTAACAGAGTAATCGGTGGGAGGCATTTTTAAGAGATGTCGATAGAACCACAAGGAGGAATTATGGCTAAGAAAAGCAAAAGATACAGCGCAATCATGGAGTCGTTCGACAAGACACAGACTTATGATGTTGCAGAAGCTGTAAAGAACGTAAAGAGCTTTGCTAATGCGAAGTTCGATGAGACTGTTGAGATGCACATTCGTCTAGGTGTAGACGGAAGACACGCAGACCAGCAGGTTAGAGGCGCAACTGTACTTCCGCACGGAACAGGTAAGAGCAAGAAGGTTCTTGTTTTTGCTAAGGGTGCTAAGGCTGAAGAGGCAGAGGCAGCTGGTGCAGATTATGTAGGCGCAGAGGATCTTGCAGAAAAGATCCAGAAGGAAAACTGGTTCGACTTTGATTCAGTAGTTGCTACACCGGACATGATGGGCGTTGTAGGACGTCTAGGTAAGGTTCTCGGTCCTAAGGGACTCATGCCAAACCCTAAGTCAGGTACTGTAACAATGGACGTACAGAAGGCACTTGAGGAGATCAAAGCAGGTAAGGTAGAGTACCGTCTTGACAAGGCTAACATTATCCATGTAATTATAGGTAAGTGCTCATTCACTGAGGAGCAGCTAGTTGAAAATGCTAACGCTCTAATCCAGGTTGTTGCTAAGGCTAAGCCAGCAGCTGCTAAGGGTCAGTACTTCAAGAGTGTTACTGTTACATCGACAATGGGACCTGGAGTTAAGATCAGCACAGCATCCCTAAGCTAATAGTCGGCCGGTGTTAATAATCGAATATCAACCGTAGACAGTGGGAGCGAAAGCTTAATATCCCACCGAGGTACAAACATAAATTTGTTCCCCGCTGTCTCGCAGCGGGGTTATTTGTACCGTACTTGGTATTAGCACACAAGACCGAATAGGTTAAACCACAATTATGGGCACAACAGTGTTCAAGAAAGGAGACCAAATGTCTGTAGAAGCAAAGAACGCAAAACAGCTAATTATCGATGAGATTAAGGCAAAATTTGACAAATCCATCTCGATCGTAGTTGTAGACTATCTTGGAATTACAGTAGCTCAGGCTGACGAACTAAGAAAGACTCTTAGAGAGAACGGCGTGAACCTAACTGTATATAAGAACACACTTGTAAAGCGTGCTATCGCCGGAACTGAGTACGAAGGACTTGGCGAAGCCCTGAAGGGATCTAGCGCATTCGCATTCTGCGAAGAGGATGCAACATCTTCAGCTAGACTTCTCAAGAAGGCTATGAAGCAGTACAACAAGATGTCATTCAAGGGCGGATACGTTGATGGCTCAGTTTATGATGCTAAGCAGGTTGAAGCGCTTGCAGATATCCCATCAAGAGAAGAGCTTATCGCTCGTTTCATGGGAAGCATCCAGTCGCCATTATCACAGCTTGTTAGAACATTCAAGGCAATCGCTGATGAGGGTGCAGTTCCAGCAGGAGAGACTGCTGAGGCATAAGCTATTAGTAGCTAACAATTTTTAAGAATTTTACCGATTAATCGGTGTATCGAGAAGCTGACATTTCAGCAAATTTAGACAAAGGAGAAATAAAATGGATAAGAATCAGATCATTGAAGCCCTAAAGGGTATGACCATTCTTGAGATCAACGAGCTCGTTCAGGCTTGTGAAGAGGAGTTCGGAGTATCTGCAGCTGCAGCTGTAGTTGCAGCACCTGCTGCAGGCGGCGGAGAGGCTGTTGAGGAGCAGACAGAGTTCACAGTAGTTCTTGCTAGCGCTGGAGACCAGAAGATTAAGGTTATCAAGGCAGTTAGAGAAGCTACAGGTCTTGGACTTAAGGAAGCTAAGGAGCTTGTTGATGGAGCACCTGCTAACGTTAAGGAGAACATCGAAGCTGGCGAAGCTAACGCACTTAAGGAAGCTCTCGAGGCAGTTGGAGCTACAGTAGAGCTTAAGTAATTAAATAGCACAACAAATTTGGATTGGGCTCCTGATTTCGGGAGCCCAATTCTTGCTATTTACAAGAGGCTCATTTTCGCTGCAAAATCCAATTTATCAACATCGGGTATTGCTTTTGTGATGACGGGCAAGATTATGTGTTTTTTGTAGTTTTTCGATTGCCAGAGTGCGAAAAGTTGCAAAAAATGCATAATATGCTCATCTCTGGGCTTGAAATATTTACAACCTTACTCTATAATAGTAAGTTGCTATGGAGACGTTTTTTCTTAAATAACAAGGAGTGATAACATGCCAAAACCTGTAAAAGTTGGAAGGAAAGAACGTATGACTTTTGCGAAAATCAACGAAGTTTGCGAGATGCCAAACCTCATTGATATCCAGACTGAGTCATACAAGTGGTTTGTCGAAGAGGGACTAGCCGAAGTTCTGGAAGATGTATCTCCAATTAGGGATACCACCAATACTTTGAGCCTAGAGTTCGCTGACTACTCCTTCTCAGATACACCTAAATACGATCAGAGGAATGCAAGGAGCGTGACGCCACTTACGCTACATCTCTGACGGTCAAGGTAAGATTGATAAACAGGGAGACTCTTGAGATCAAGGAACAAGATGTTTTCATGGGAGATTTCCCATTGATGACAGAAAAAGGCACATTCATATATAACGGTGCGGAGAGAGCTATCGTAACACAGCTCGTAAGATCTCCAGGACCGTATTTTGAGTTTGATACTGACAAGTCGAACAACAAGCTTTATTCTTCGACTATTATTCCTAACAGAGGAGCATGGCTCGAGTATGAGACTGACTCGGCTGGCGTTCTATACGTAAGAGTTGATAGAACCAGAAAGCTTCCTCTCACATCGTTCCTGAGAGCGATGGGACTCGGATCAAATGAAGAAATCCTCGATACATTCGGTGAAAGTCCTGCTCTCTTAAGGACATTTGAGAAGGATAGCACCAAGAATGCAGATGATGGCGTTAAGGAAATATACAAGAGACTAAGACCTGGAGATCCTCCAACAGTAGAGAATGCTAGATCCATGGTTAACTCGCTGCTATTTGATGCGCGTAGATACGACCTAGCTAAGGTTGGTAGATACAAGTACAACAAGAAGCTTGGCATCCACAATAGACTAGTTGAGACAATTGCGGCTGAGCAGATTGTCGATCCTTCAACTGGCGAAGTTCTCGTTGAAAAGGGTGAGTTCATCTCCCGTAAGAGAGCTATGGAAATCGAGGATGCAGGTGTTGCTTATGCATATGTAAACAGCAAGACTGAGGACGATGAGGTAGTTAAGGTTATCGGCAATAACTTCGTTGACCCAACTAAGTATATCGACCCTAGACCTTGCTCCATACAAGCTGTCAGAAAAAGGTTTACTACCCAGTTCTGATGGAGATTATCGAAGAAGCAAACGGAGATGAGGATGCGCTGAAGGCTGCTATTGCTAATCGCAAGAACGAGCTTTCACCAAAACACATCATCCACGATGATATCATCGCATCTGTTAGCTACTTCCTAAATCTATCCTATGGAATCGGCGAGACCGATGATATCGACCATCTCGGTAATCGTAGACTGAGATCAGTTGGAGAGCTTCTGCAGAATCAGTTCCGTATTGGATTTGCAAGAATGGAAAGATCTGTTAGAGAGAGAATGACTACTGAGAATGCAACTCCTCAGCAGCTCATCAATATTAGACCTGTAACTGCAGCAGTTAAGGAGTTCTTTGGAAGCTCCCAGTTGTCACAGTTTATGGACCAGAACAACCCTCTTGCAGAGCTAACACACAAGAGAAGACTTTCCGCACTTGGACCAGGTGGTCTTTCGAGAGAAAGAGCTGGATTCGAGGTGCGTGACGTTCACTATACACACTACGGCAGAATGTGCCCAGTAGAGACACCAGAAGGTCCTAACATCGGACTTATCGGATCACTAACTACTTATGGCATCATAAACGAGTATGGATTTATCGAAACCCCATACCGCAAGGTTGATAAGGAAACTGGCGTTGTAACTGAACAGGTTGATTATCTGTCTGCAGATGACGAAGAACTGATGATCGTAGCTCAGGCCAATGAGCCTCTCGATGCTGAAGGCCATTTCGTTAACAACAAGGTTGCAGTACGAGGTGTTAAGGGCGAGATCACTCTTGCTAAGAAAGAAAGCGTCGACTACATGGACGTTTCTCCTAAGCAGGTAGTTTCTGTTGCTACTGCGATGATTCCGTTCCTTGAGAACGACGACGCTAACCGTGCGCTGATGGGATCTAACATGCAGAGACAGGCTGTACCACTACTCGTTACCGAGGCTCCTTACGTTGGAACTGGAATCGAGTACAAGGCAGCTTGCGATTCTGGAGCAGTACTCCTTGCGAAGGCAGCCGGAACTATCGAGTTTGTTGATGCTCAGTGCGTAAAGGTTCGTAGAGACGACAATGGCGAACTCGACGAGTATAAGCTACTCAAGTTCAAGAGATCCAACCAGGGAACCTGTATCAATCAGAGACCTATCGTTGCGTGTGGTGAACATGTTGATGCAGGAGAGGTTCTAGCAGACGGACCATCGACTAATCTCGGTGAGATTTCGCTAGGTAAGAACCTGCTTATTGGATTCATGACATGGGAAGGATACAACTACGAGGATGCTATTATCCTTAACGAGAGACTTCTCATGGATGATGTTCTAACATCGCTACACATAGTTAAGTATGAGTGTGAAGCTCGTGATACAAAGCTAGGACCAGAAGAGATTACAAGAGATATTCCTAACCTCAGTGAAGAGGCTCTCAAGGAGCTCGATGAGAACGGAATCATCAGAATCGGAGCAGAAGTTAAGTCGTCCGATATCCTTGTAGGAAAGCTGACACCTAAGAGCGAGACAGATTTAACTGCAGAGGTTAGAATGCTTCGTGCAATCTTTGGTGAGAAGTCCAAGGAAGTAAGAGATACTTCTCTCAAAGTTCCTCACGGTGAGACGGGTATAGTCATCGACGTGAGAGAATTTACAAGAGAGAATAGCTCCGAACTCCCACCAGGAGTAAATAAGATTGTAAGAGTTTATATAGTTACCAAGAGAAAGATCAACGTTGGAGATAAGATGGCTGGTCGTCACGGTAACAAGGGTGTAATCTCCAGAATTCTTCCAGAAGAGGATATGCCATTCAAGGAAGATGGTGAGACATTACAGGTAATGCTTAACCCACTGGGTGTACCTTCCAGAATGAACGTAGGACAGGTACTCGAGGTTCACTTAGGACTAGCAGCTAAGACGAGGGCTGGTATATTTCAACACCAGTATTTGACGGTGCTAGTGAAAATGACGTAATCAATTTACTTGACGATTGCGGATACCCTAAGACCGGTAAGCTCAGACTGAGAGATGGTAGATCTGGAGAGTACTTCGACAACCCAGTAACTGTAGGATATATGTACATGCTCAAGCTGCACCATCTTGTAGATGATAAGATTCACGCTAGAAGTACAGGTCCTTACTCGCTAGTAACTCAGCAGCCACTTGGTGGTAAAGCTCAGTTCGGTGGACAGAGATTTGGAGAGATGGAGGTATGGGCACTAGAGGCTTATGGGGCAGCTTATACACTTCAGGAAATACTAACAGTTAAGTCTGACGATATCATCGGACGTGTTAAGACTTACGAAGCTATCGTAAAGGGTAACAACATTCCAAAGCCTGGCATTCCAGAGTCCTTCAAGGTACTCATCAAGGAGCTGCAGGCACTGTCGCTCGATGTTAGGGTAATGTCCGGTGATAATAAGGAAATCAAGCTCAAGGATACATCTGAATTCGACGAACCTGCTTCAGTAGATCGTATGCTCAAGGAAGCTGATAGACGTACAGAGGCTATGCACGAGCGCGAACGTGAGCACGAAGAGGAACTTCGTCTAAAGCAGAATGAGGATGATGAGTTCGTTGAAACGGCAGACTTCGATGAAGAGCCAGATCTAGATATTCTGAATACACTTTCAGCGGCACTTGGTGTCGATGAAGATGTACCAGCTATCCTAGATGACGATGAGGAACCAGAGATGGTAAGCCTTGACGAGATAATTGGCACAAGCGACGAAGCTATTGATGAATAATTAAGGGGGAAACATGACTAAAAACGATAACAATCAAGATCTTAGAAATTTTGAATCCCTACAGATCAAGTTGGCTTCAACAGAGAAGATGCTTGAGTGGTCTCACGGTGAGGTAACAAAGCCTGAGACTATCAACTACAGAACTCTCAAGCCTGAAAGAGACGGACTCTTCTGCGAGAAGATTTTCGGACCTACTAAGGATTGGGTGTGCTCCTGTGGAAAATACAATAAAATTCGCTTTAAGGGTATCGTTTGCCCTTACTGCGGAGTTGAAGTAACGAAGTCCAAGGTTAGAAGAGAGAGAATGGGTCATATTCAGCTTGTTAGCCCTGTATCTCATATTTGGTACTTCAAGGGAATCCCTTCAAGAATAGGTCTCGTGCTCGATATCACTCCTAAGCAGCTAGAGAGAGTGCTGTATTTTGCAGCATATGTCGTAACTGATCCAGGAGAGACTCCGTTCGAGTACAAGCAGATTATCGAAGAGAATCAGTATAACGAAGCTCGCGAGATTTACGGAAAGAACTTCGAGGCAGCGATGGGTGCAGAGGCAATCAAGAAGCTGCTAGAAAAAATCGATGTTGATGAGGAAACTGAACTTCTTAGAGAACAGCTTAAGAAGGCAACTGGACAGAAGAGGATTCGTCTAGTTAAGAGACTCGAAGTTATCGAGGCTCTAAAGCAGTCTGATAATAGACCTGAGTGGATGATTCTTGACGTAGTTCCTGTAATTCCGCCGGATCTTAGACCTATGGTTCAGCTAGAGGGTGGTAGATTTCGCTACATCTGACCTTAACGACCTATATAGACGAGTTATCAACAGAAACAACAGACTTAAGAAGCTACTCGAGCTGGGGAGCACCTGATATCATCGTTAGAAACGAGAAGAGAATGCTTCAGGAATCTGTTGACTCTCTAATCGATAACGGAAGAAGAGGCAGAGCGGTTACTGGTGCTGCTGGAAGGCAGCTTAAGTCGCTTTCTGACATGCTCAAGGGTAAGCAGGGACGTTTCCGTCAGAACCTACTCGGTAAGCGTGTTGACTACTCTGGTCGTTCTGTAATCGTAGTAGGACCTGAACTGAAATTCTATCAGTGCGGACTTCCTAAGACGATGGCACTAGAGCTGTTCAAGCCGTTCATCATGAAAGGAGCTTGTAGAGCGTGAACTTGCGCATAACATTAAGAGTGCAAAGACAATGGTTGAGAAGATGAAGTCCGAGGTGTGGGACGTTCTCGACTACGTAATTAAGGATCATCCGGTACTTCTAAACCGTGCTCCGACACTGCACAGACTCGGAATCCAGGCTTTCGAACCTGTTCTAGTAGAAGGTAAGGCCATTAAGCTTCATCCGCTGGTTTGTACAGCGTTCAACGCCGACTTCGATGGAGACCAGATGGCTGTGCACGTACCTCTATCAGTAGAGGCGCAGGCAGAGGCTAGGTTCCTCATGCTTTCGGTTAACAATATCCTTGCTCCTAAGGATGGTTCGCCTATCACAATTCCTACTCAGGACATGATCCTCGGAAGCTACTATCTCACTCATGAAGGCACAGAGGCTCGTAACCTCGAGAATGAAAAGGGTGACGGAAAGTGCTTTGCAGATATCGATGAGATGCTCATGGCATACAGGAATCATGCTGTAGGAATTCACGCAAAGGTTAAGGTTAGAAGACAGGCGTTCCCTGGAGATCCAGGAAAGCTGGTAGAGTCTACAGTAGGTAGATTTATCTTCAATCAAGGGCTCCCTCAGGACATGGGTTTTGTAAATAGAGACGAAGATCCGTATTCACTCGAGGTAGACTTCCTATGCGATAAGAAGAAGCTTGGCGTTATTATCGACAAGTGCTTCAAGAAACATGGGAATACTAGAACGGTTCTCATGCTCGACTATGTAAAGAGCATCGGTTACCACTATTCAACTAAGGCGGCTGTTACAATAAGTGTATCCGACATGGAGGTTCCTGAGGAGAAGGCTGAAATCGTTGCAGCGGCTGATAAGCAGGTAGACAAGTTTGAGGCTGCATACAGACGTGGTCTGATGACAGATAGAGAACGTTACGACAGAATCATCAAGACTTGGAAGGATGCAACGGATCAGGTTGCCGACGCTCTGATGGATTCTCTAGGACCTCTCAACAATCTATTTATCATGGCGAGCTCTGGAGCTAGAGGTAACAAGTCTCAGATCAGCCAGGTTGGTGGTATGAGAGGACTTATGGCTAATGCGACAGGACACACTGTAGAGATTCCTATTAAGGCTAACTTCCGTGAAGGGCTATCTATTCTGGAGTACTTCATTTCGTCAAATGGTGCTCGTAAGGGTCTTGCGGATACTGCGCTACGTACTGCTGACTCCGGATATCTAACGAGAAGACTTGTAGATATTTCTCATAGTGTAATCGTAACTGAGGATGACTGCGGAGCAGAAGAAGGCGTTGAAATCAAAGGCGTTTACAGATGGCAAGGAAGTTATCGAGCCACTATCACAGAGAATTGCAGGCAGATTTGTTACTGAAGCTGTTGTGCATCCAGAAACTGGCGAGGTTCTCGCTGCTGAAGGCGACTTTATCGAAGATGATGTTGCAGAAGCAATTGAGGCAGCTGGAGTCGAAGTGGTTAAGATTGGGATCTGTCATGACTTGTCAGGCAGAGCACGGAGTTTGCGCTAAGTGCTACGGCAGAAACCTCGCTACAGGAACTGCAGTTCTACCAGGTGAGACTGTTGGTATCATTGCCGCTCAGTCTATCGGTGAGCCGGGTACGCAGCTGACTATGAGAACGTTCCACACTGGTGGTGTAGCAGGGAAGTGATATCACAGGGTCTCCCAAGAGTTGAGGAACTGTTCGAAGCTAGAAAGCCTAAGGGTCTAGCTGAAATCTGTGAGGGAGATGGAGAGGTTGTATCCATCGAGCCAACTGATGACAACAGGACTAGCGTTGTCGTTAAGGAGGAAGGTGGCAACCGCGAGTACATCATCTCTTACGGATCAAGACTCAATGTAAAGGTTGGTGACACTGTATATGCAGGTGGTCAGATTACAAAGGGACCTCTCGATCCACATGATGTAATGAGAATTCTCGGCGTTCAGGGAGTATACGAGTACTTGCTGCGCGAGGTTCAGAGAGTATACAGACAACAGGGTGTAGACATCAACGACAAGCACGTTGAGGTAATCGCATCTCAGATGCTATCAAAAGTACAAGATCGAAAAAGGCAGGAGATACAAATCTGCTTCCTGGAAGTATGTACAGCATCAACGAGATTAACAAGGCAAATGCTGAGATTGATCCAGAAGAAGGCGAGCCAGCTACATACGAACGTCAACTGCTTGGTATCACCAAGGCTGCTCTTGCAACAAGTTCATTCCTGTCTGCCGCATCATTCCAGGAGACAACTCGTGTCCCTGACAGACGCTGCGGTTAAGGGTAAGACAGACCATCTAGACGGACTCAAAGAGAACGTCATGATTGGTAAACTAATTCCAGCAGGAACAGGTATGAAACGTTATGGAGCGGTTGAGGTTGATTACGGTGAAAATGAGCCTCTTATGAACTCAAGCTACGATGACGAGAACATGGTTCTCAAGATGCCATCGGCGAATGTTCAGCCACAGACTATAGCGCCGCTATACGATGGTATTGAGGAATAAAACGAGACGTGATTAAGCTACAAACCATGCAAATTAATCATGCATAATAAAATAGCCGATGCATTGACAATTCAGTGCATCGGCTGTTATAATATGTAGGTTCAATATACTAAGCGGAGACTGTCTAGATAGTCACTGCTTGTTTGAATGAGTTAATTTTATAAGAAAGGAGACAATAATGCCTACTATTAACCAATTAGTTCGTCAGGGCAGAAAGAGTGCAGTTAAAGTCAGGTTCCCCAGCTCTTGGTAAGAACATGAACAACCTTAAGAAAGACTCTTACTGATGTAAATTCGCCCTCAGAAGAGGGGAGTATGCGTTGCAGTTAAGACTGTAACTCCTAAGAAGCCTAACTCGGCGCTTAGAAAAGTTGCCAGAGTTCGCTTGACTAACGGTATCGAAGTAACAGCATATATTCCTGGAATCGGTCACAACCTACAGGAGCACAGTGTTGTACTAATCAGAGGCGGAAGAGTTAAGGACCTCCCTGGTGTGAGATATCACATCGTTAGAGGAACACTTGACGCAGCTGGCGTATCGGGTCGTGGTCAGGGACGTTCCAAGTATGGAGCAAAGAGACCTAAGAAGTAATTGATTTCGGATATTGTCCTTAATATATGATATTAAGGCGCACACGGTCGGTGATAGAAGCAGACCGAGTACCCCGTGAACCTAAGGAGGGAAGAGAAGTGCCAAGAAAAGGTAACGTACCAAAGAGAGAAGTACTTCCAGATCCAGTATACGGTAGCGTAGTGAGTTTTCAAAGTCGATCAACAGCATCATGCTTGACGGTAAGAAGGGTGTAGCCCAGTCAATCGTTTATGATGCATTTGACCAGATTAAGGAATCCACTGGCGAAGAACCGCTGGAAGTATTTGAGAAGGCAATGAGCAACATCATGCCTGTACTAGAAGTTAAAGCAAGAAGAGTCGGTGGTGCAAACTATCAGGTTCCTATCGAAGTTAGACCAGAGAGAAGACAGACTCTAGCTCTACGTTGGCTCACAAAGTTTACAAGACTTAGAGGTGAGAGAACTATGGCTGAGAGACTAGCTCACGAGCTTATGGACGCTTCTAACAACACAGGTGCATCTGTGAAGAAGAAAGAAGATACTCATAAGATGGCTGAGGCTAACAAGGCGTTTGCACACTACAGGTGGTAATCTGAGATGATACACCTTACAGAGATTAGATAAAAGCAGGAAGGAGGAGTTATGGCTAGACAATTTTCTCTAGAAAATACCAGAAATATTGGAATCATAGCCCACATCGATGCTGGTAAAACAACAACTACTGAGAGAATCCTTTATTACACAGGAAAGACTCATAAGATCGGTGAGACTCATGATGGTGCTGCTACCATGGACTACATGGCTCAGGAGCAGGAGCGTGGTATTACAATTACCTCTGCTGCTACAACCGCTCAGTGGAACGGCACAAGAATTAACATTATCGATACCCCAGGACACGTTGACTTTACTGTTGAGGTAGAGAGATCACTTCGTGTACTTGATGGTGCTGTAATGGTACTAAGTGCTAAGGAAGGTGTTGAGCCTCAGTCCGAGACAGTATGGAGACAGGCTGAGAAGTATAATGTTCCAAGAATGATTTTCGTTAATAAGATGGACATCCTAGGAGCTAACTTCTTCCACGTAATCGATACTATTCACGATAGACTAAGAGCTAACGCTGTACCTGTTCAGATTCCAATCGGTTCTGAGAACATGTTCGAAGGAATTATCGACCTTCTCACTATGAAGGCTGAGGTGTACGATAAGAACGATGCTACAGGTAAGGAATTCGAAATCGTAGACATTCCAGAGAATATGAAGGCAGAAGCACAGGCTTGGCATGATAAGATGATTGAAGCTGTTGCTGAGCTAGACGAAGATCTGACTATGAAGTACCTCGAAGGAGAGGAAATCTCAGTCGAGGAACTCAAGACAGTTATCAGAAGAGAGACTATCGCAGGAAATATTTTCCCTGTATTCTGCGGATCTGCATACAAGAACAAGGGTGTTCAGATGATGCTAGATGGTGTAGTTGATTACATGCCTGCGCCTACAGACATTCCTTCAATCGGTGGTGTAAACCCTGATACTGAAGAAGAGGATGTAAGACACGCAAGTGACAAGGAGCCATTCTCAGCACTCGCATTTAAGATTGTGGCAGACCCATATGTAGGAAAGCTCGCATTCTTCAGAGTTTACTCTGGAACACTCGAGACTGGTTCTTACGTGTACAACGCAACTAAGGGTAAGCGCGAGAGAATAGGTAGAATTCTTCAGATGCACGCTAACCACAGAGAAGAAATCGAGAAGGTTTATTCAGGAGATATCGCAGCAGCAGTAGGACTAAAGCAGACTACAACTGGAGATACACTCTGTGATGAGAAGAAACCAATTATTCTCGAATCTATGGAATTCCCAGATCCAGTAATTGAGATTGCTATCGAACCTAAGACCAAGGCTGGTCAGGAGAAGATGGGTATCGCTCTCGCTAAGCTGGCTGAAGAGGATCCAACATTCAGAACATATACTAACCCTGATACTGGACAGACTATCATCGCTGGAATGGGTGAGCTTCACCTTGAAATCATCGTTGATAGACTTCTAAGAGAGTTCAAGGTAGAAGCTAACGTAGGTAAGCCAATGGTATCCTACAAAGAGACTATTACCGTTGAGGTCGATGAAGATTACAAGCACAAGAAGCAGTCCGGTGGTTCTGGTCAGTATGGACACGTTAAGTTCAGACTATATCCAAGAGAAGCTGGTTCTGGATTCGAATTCAAGAACTCCATCACAGGTGGTGCTATTCCTAAGGAATACATCCCTAAGATTCAGGAGGGAATGGAAGCAGCAATGCAGAACGGACCTGTTGCAGGCTACCAGCTAGTGGACGTTGGTGTAGATCTATATGACGGTTCATACCACGAAGTAGACTCATCTGAAATGGCATTTAAGATTGCAGCTACCATGGGATTCAAGGAAGCTTGCAAGAAGGCAAAGCCAGTTCTACTAGAGCCAATCTTCAAGGTAGAGGTTACTGTACCTGAGAACAACATGGGTGACATCATCGGAGATATCAGCTCAAGAAGAGGATCTATCGAAGGTTCTGATATCAATAATGGTGCAGCTGTAATCAGAGGATTCGTTCCACTATCCGAGATGTTCGGATATGCTACTGACCTGCGTTCTAAGACACAGGGTCGTGGTGTATACGTAATGCAGTTCGACCACTTCGATAAGCTACCAGAGAGCTTGAAGGAAAAGGTTGCAAAATAATCTTTAATATCACTAAGTTATAAGTGATAAACAAATTTTACAGAAAATTATTTCAAATAATTCTAAATAGGAGAAATTATCATGGCAAAGCAGAAGTATGAGAGAACCAAGCCACATATCAACATCGGTACAATCGGCCACGTTGACCACGGCAAGACAACTCTAACAGCAGCAATCACAAAGACTCTTCACAACAGATATGGACTCGGAGCAGACGTAGCATTCGACCAGATCGACAAGGCACCAGAAGAGAAGGCAAGAGGAATCACGATTTCCTCAGCACACGTAGAGTATGAGACACCAAACAGACACTACGCACACGTAGACTGCCCAGGACACGCTGACTATGTAAAGAACATGATTACAGGAGCAGCTCAGATGGATGGAGCTATCCTAGTAGTAGCAGCAACAGATGGACCAATGCCTCAGACAAGAGAGCACATCCTGCTATCTAGACAGGTAGGCGTACCATACATCATCGTATTCCTGAACAAGTGTGACATGGTAGATGACGAGGAGCTACTAGACCTAGTAGAGATGGAAGTAAGAGAGCTACTAGACGAGTATGAGTTCCCAGGAGATGACACACCAATCATCAGAGGATCCGCACTAAAGGCACTCGAAGATCCAAGCGGAGAGTGGGGAGATAAGATTTGCGAGCTAATGGAAGCAGTAGACACATACATTCCAGAGCCACAGAGAGCAAACGATCAGCCATTCCTAATGCCAATCGAGGACGTATTCTCAATCACAGGACGTGGAACAGTAGCAACAGGAAGAGTTGAGAGAGGAACACTCAAGGTAGGAGACGAAGTAGAGCTCGTAGGACTAAGCGACGAGAAGAGAAAGGTAGTTGTAACTGGAGTAGAGATGTTCAAGAAGACTCTTGACGCAGCAGAAACAGGAGACAACATCGGAGCACTACTAAGAGGAATTCAGAGAGACGAAATCGAAAGAGGACAGGTACTCTCGAAGCCAGGCTCAATTCACCCACACACAAAGTTCAAGGGACAGGTATACGTACTAAAGAAGGAAGAGGGTGGAAGACACACACCATTCTTCAATGGATACAGACCACAGTTCTACCTAAGAACAACAGACGTAACAGGAGATCTAAAGCTACCAGAGGGTACAGAGATGTGCATGCCTGGAGATAACGTAGTAATGGAGATCGAACTGATTACACCAGTAGCTATCGAAGAGGGACTACGTTTCGCTATCAGAGAAGGTGGAAGAACAGTAGGATCTGGAGTAGTTACAGAGATTATCGAGTAATCATAGATTACGAGGTAATACCACCAGACAACTAATGACAGGGGCGCATGCGCCCCTGTTTTTATGTGTTCAAATACATATAACATGTGGTATTCTATTATATAAACGATTTATTGTAATAAAATGCTATGGGAGAATTTGAACCTTCAATATAGATCGAGCTAAGGAGAACTTTAAAATGCATAGTGGACCGATGAAAAGATTTTTTAAGGCCATTTTTATAATCGTATTGATTATAGCTATTGCCTTTGCAGGACTTATAGCATTTATATCTTTAACTGAATATAAGCCTGATAAGGTTGAAAGAGTAAGAATTTATGGGGATTCGTCTAAAGAAGTTAATAAAGATGAACCTATCAAGATAATGTCATGGAATATAGGATATGGAGCACTAGGTGACAATGCAGACTTCTTTATGGACGGAGGCAATCATGTTCTAACTTCTAGTAAAAATCGCGTTAAGAAAAATATTAAATCAATTTCTGGCGAGATACACAAACAATCTCCGGATATAACCATGATTCAGGAAGTGGATGAGGATTCAAGGCGTTCATATCACATCAACCAAGTTGAAAAGCTTGGGAAAGCCATGGATGGAAGCGAATGCTCCTATGCTAGGAATTATAAAGCGGTACCTTTGTGCCATACCCGATACCGCCTCTTGGCAAAAATGGATAGCGGCATAATGACTATTTCAAGATTTAAAGATAATTCTGCAAAGCGTGTGAGTCTGCCTGTTTCATTTACTTACCGGTCAGAACGGTAAACCTCAAGCGCTGCCTTCTCATGTCCAGAACTAAGGTCAAGGGAACCGGTAAGGAACTTGTATATATTAATCTGCATTTAGAAGCATATGACAAAGGTGCAGGCAAAAAGGCACAGACTCGAGCATTGAACAGGATACTTAAGCAGGAAGCTGCGAAAGGCAATTACGTAATCGCTGCGGGTGATTTCAATCAGACGTTTAATAATGTGGATATAAACGAATATAAGGTGCAAAAAGGATTATGGAAACCAGGTATAATAGATATTAGTGAGTATGATTCCTCGTTAAACTTCGTTATGGATAGTACCACGCCTACATGCAGATCCTTGGATAGACCGCTAAAAGGTGCTAACAAATCAAAGTTCCAGTACTATGTAATTGACGGAATGATTTATTCTTCTAACATAGAGATGAGTTATTGCAAGACAGTGGATCTTGGTTTTAAAAATAGCGATCATAATCCAGTAGTTGCCGAGATAAAGCTAAAATAAAGGAGGACACAATGTTACTACTTAATGAACAAGACATAAGAAAAATTTTCGATATGAACGATGCTATAGATTCAAATATCGAGGCATATAAGATTTTTTCTAGTGGGAACGCAGTTGTACCGCTTCGTCAAGTTATCGCTGCTGATGAAGGAAGAGGTAACTTTGCTTTTATGCCAGCTTATAGCTCAAAGCTTGGAGCGGCGGGTATTAAAATCGTAAACATATTTCCGGGTAATAGAGAGCGTGGTGAAGCAACAACTATTGGGCAGGTGCTACTCATGGATGACAAGAATGGGGAAGTATTAGCTCTGATGGATGGTAGCTTTATCACTAAGTTCCGCACAGGAGCAGCGTCAGGGTGCAGCTTTTAAACTATTTGCAAGAAACGATGCAAGATTGGCTGTCTTATTGGAACTGGTGCGTAGGGCGGACTGCCAGCTTGAAGCTATGCTGGCGGCATGTAATCTAGATGAGGTTAGAATTGTAGCTAGAGACTTTGCCAAGACGGAGAAGTTCGCTGAAGAGATGTCTGAGAGATTCAAAGACAGCGGCGCTAAGCTGATTGCATACGATGATGCAAACGAAGCTGTAGATGGTGCCGATGTCATAGTAGTAGTGACTGTTTCTACGGAGCCAGTATTCGATGCAAATAGAGTAAAGAAGGGGGCTGTGGTGAGCGGCGTGGGGTCATATACAGCTGAGATGAATGAGATTGATCCAAAGCTCTTTAAGCTAGCGGATAAGATATACTTCGACTCTAAGGATGCTTGTATTGCTGAGTCAGCAGATATCCAAATCCCTCTTAGGGAAGGATTAGTTTCATTAGAGGGACTTACGGGAGATATAGGAGAGTATGCGCTCGGGGAGATAAGCGGCAGAGAGGCTGACGATGAGATTATTATTTTTAAGAATGTAGGGCTTGGAATACTTGATCTTGTAATCGCAAAGCTAATCTATGAAAAAGCAAAAAATAGAAAAATTGGCTACCAGTGGGGATAATTTATAAATAAAATAGTAAATATTACAATAACAAAGCGTTGGTACACATTAAGTTTGTGAAAATGTACAAATGAATTGTTGACAATTGAAATGCAGTCTACTATAATCATCTTGTCAATAAGTGAAAAGGGTTGAAATACAGATTTTAAGTATCAGGAATAGGGGAGTTCTTGATACATCTGAAAACGTTCGTTGTAGCCATTGCGAACAAAGCCGAAGGCGTAGCCTTCGGCTTATTTATTTGCTGACAATTTGCTCATTTCGTTGCCATACTTTTGGCACTAATATATAATTAAAACTTGGAGGTATTATGGCTAATTTTATCGAAGTAAAAGACGTAGTTTATAGATACTCTAAGGAGCAGGGCGATGATAATCTATGCCCCTGCAATCGATCATGTTTCTATTGAAATTAAGCGTGGCGAATACATCTCTATTGCTGGATCTAATGGTTCCGGTAAATCCACGCTTGCAAGATGCCTTAACGGGCTTCTATTACCGACTGAAGGCGAGATCCTTGTCGATGGGATGGATACTAATGATGATGATTTAATTTGGGACATTAGAAAGAAAAATAGGCATGGTGTTTCAGAACTCTGATAATCAGATTGTATCATCCATGGTTGAAGATGAAGTGGCATTCGGTCCTGAAAACATAGGGATCGAGAATCCAGAGCTACGAAAAAGAGTAGATAATGCACTGAAATCAGTGGGCATGTACGAATACCGAAAATCGTGAAGCTCATAAACTCTCTGGAGGACAGAAGCAGCGAATTGCAATTGCTGGAGCTGTAGCTATGAGGCCGGGATTGCATAGTTTTTCGATGAGCCTACTGCAATGCTCGATCCCAAAGGGCGAAGTCAGGTTATGAAGGTAATCAGAGAACTAAATGATCGGGGGATTACGATTATATTAATTACGCATTTTATGGAAGAGGTAGCAGAAGCAGATCGCGTGCTAGTCATGAAGTCTGGAAAGCTCCTCGCTGACAGTGTGCCGGAAGATGTATTTGCCGATACGAACCTAATTGAGTCGGCAGGACTCGAGATTCCAGCTGCTGTCTTACTGAGAAATGAGCTCATTGAGAATGGAATTAATCTGTCGCATGAGGTTATAAATAAGGACGATTTGGTGGACGCTTTATGTCGATAATTGTAAGACATCTAACACATATATATTCAAAAGGACTCCCAGGGGAGACAGTAGCGCTGGATGATGTTTCGTTTGAAATTGCCAGTGGAGAATGCATAGGCATAATTGGACATACTGGCTCTGGAAAGTCGACGCTCCTTCAGCATATGAACGGATTGCTGAAGCCTCATTCGGGGGAAATAATTATCTCTGACATGAATATCGGAGACGGTTCAGTCAAGAAGGTTGATATAAGCAAAAATGTAGGGCTTGTATTTCAGTATCCTGAGTATCAGCTCTTTGAGGAAACAGTTGCAAAAGACGTGGCTTTTGGACCGAGAAACCTCGGCGTGTCCGAAGATGAGATTTCTAGCATAGTAAGGGAGTCTATCGAGTTACTCGGACTCGACTACGATGCTGTGGCTGAGAAATCACCATTTGAGCTATCCGGTGGGCAGAAACGTAGAGTTGCCATCGCTGGTGTACTAGCGATGAAGCCAAAGGTTCTTATACTAGATGAACCAACGGCTGGGCTCGACCCCGCATCCAAGCATGATATGCTTGAAGTGATTAAGAGGCTTAGACAAGAAAGAAACTTAATTGTGGTATTCGTCTCACATAACATGAAAGATATAGCCGAACTATCTGACCGTATCATCGTTATGAATGGCGGAAAACTGGTGATGAACGGGAGCCCTAAGGAAGTATTTGCAAGGGCTAGCGAACTAAAGAGCATGGGGCTTAGTGTGCCGCCTGTGACAGAGATTCTATACGACGTGTCGGAGAAGTTGGGGCTTGAGTTTAAGCCTATTTTTGAAGAGAGAGAAGCTGCTAAGTACATCGCGGAGCAGTTAAAGGAGAGGCAAAGGTAGTATGATTAAAGACATAACACTTGGTCAGTATTATCCGGTGGAATCTCCGATTCATAGGCTGGAGGCGCGCACTAAGGTACTCGGTGTATTTGCGTATCTTGTGGGCCTTTTTCTGGTAAATAAGCTTTGGGGATTTGCAGTTGCGGCGGTTGCAGTTGGAATAGTAATTAAGCTGTCGCGTGTTCCGTTCTCGTACATGGTGCGAGGGCTTAAGGCGATAGTGCTTATTATTGCATTCACTATGGTTCTTAACATATTTATGATGGATGGAACCATACTTTGGCAATGGAAATTCCTGAAGATTACCTATGAAGGCCTATATAGGGCTGCATTTATGGGCATAAGACTGGTGATGCTGATTATAGGCACTTCGCTCCTGACATTTTGCACGAAACCGACTGAATTAACAGATGGTATTGAGAAGCTCCTCAGTCCGTTCTCTAGACTTGGTCTTCCTGCACATGAGATCGCGCTGATGATGACAATTGCGCTCAGATTCATCCCTGTATTAATGGATGAGGCGGATAAAATCATGAAGGCGCAGCAATCGAGAGGTGCGGACTTTGAATCTGGGAATATAATACAGAGAGCTAAGAGCATGATTCCGATAATAGTGCCGCTTTTCGTGAGTTCGTTTAGGATTGCGGGAGACCTTGCGCTAGCTATGGAGGCAAGGTGCTATCGAGGTGGTAACGGCAGGACGAAACTTAATGAGACTAGATTTGAGAAGCGTGATGTAGTGGCGGCACTGATGCTGATAATATTCCTCGGTGTGCTTGTTGCCAGCAGGTTTTTAACCATATAATCTATATAAAACAGGAGAATATATGAGACAGAGAAAAGTGAAAAATCTGGAAGAGAAATATGCCAGATTTGAAGATATATTGGCATATAATCCAGCAGAGATACGCGGAAAATGGGCAGAGCGTGCAGGTGAAAAGCAAAGGAATTTATATGGAGGTTGGCTGCGGCAAAGGTAGGTTTATCTCCCAGTTAGCTTCCCGTGAACCAGAAAAATTTCTTCATCGCAGTTGAAGGTCACAGAGTGTACTTCTCCGCGCCATGGAAAAAGTGCATGAGCTTGGACTGACTAATGTCGTGTTCATTCCAGAGTTTATCGAGAACCTACACGAATGGTTTGTCGATAGCGAACTAGACGGAATTTATCTTAATTTCAGTGATCCACTACCAAAGAACTACTCCGCCAAGAAGAGGTTAACTTACCGTGGCAAGCTCAAGCAGTATTTCGACGTACTTAAAGAAGATGGGGTCGTTAGGTTCAAGACCGACAACACCGATTTGTTCAACTACTCGATAAATGAAGTAATTGCATCGGATTTAAGGATTCGAGAATTCACTAGGGATTTGCATGCTTCGCCTTATAATGAGGACAATATCATGACTGAGTATGAGGAGAAGTTTAGCGATAAGGGGTTCAATATTAAGATGATGGAGATCGGACGCATACGAAGGAAAGGTGAAAAGATGGGTTTAGCAGCATTAAATGGCAGAGAGATTCCGAAGCAAGATAAGGTATTTGGAATTAGTGGCAGAGCGAAAGCAGCTATAAAGGAGAAAGGGCACGAAAATGTTGCAAATGCAACTATTGGAGCTTTGCTTGATGATGAGGGGAATTTAATCGTGCTATCTTCTGTGGATGAAGCGGTGAAGAGCCTTGAACCATCACAGTACGCTGAATATGCTCCAATTGCAGGAACTCCAGGGTTTAAGGAGGCGGCAATAAAGGCAGCACTAGGTGGTTATGAAACATCTAGACATATAGGGATAGTTTCAACGCCAGGAGGTACAGGCTCGCTTACAAATGCCATTGCGAATTATTCTTGCCCAGGAGATAAGATTTTGACTCATAACTGGTGCTGGCCTAACTATAAAAACATTGCGGCAGAGCAGGGACGTGGTTTTGAGACTTTTGAAATGTTCGATGAGGATGGTAAATTTAATCTAGCTGATTTCGAATATAAGGTGAACAAGCTGCTACGTATACAGGATAGATTAGTTCTGATTCTCAATACTCCTGCGAATAACCCTACGGGATATTCACTTTCTCTTGAAGAATGGAAGAGTATAATTGAGATTCTTAACAGGGTGCCAGATGACAAGGTAGTAGCATTAGTTGTAGACATAGCATATATCGATTTTGCTGGGGATGAGAAGAAGGTTAGAGAGTTTATTCCAGAGCTTGAAAAAGCTTAAAAGCAAGTGCTGCCACTCACTTGCATACAGCACTTCAAAAGACGTTCACCTTCTACGGGTTTAGATGTGCGGCACTGATTTGTCTCAGCTGATAGTGAAGAAATCGCAGATGAGTTCGTAAAGGTATGCTCGTATTCAAGCAGCATCCACATGGTCAAACTCGCCTCGTGGACCACAGGAAGTAATCGCAAAGATTTACAGTGATAAAGAACTGCTGGCGAAGGTAGACGAAGAACGCAAGGAATTCCGTGATATGCTGCTGGCGCGCGGAAGAGCTTTTGAAGAGGAAGCTAAGAAAGTTAATCTCAAAATAGTACCGTTTAGAGCAGGCTTTTTCGTATCTATTCCATGCGAAAATCCAGATGCATTAGTGCAAAGCTTGAGGAGAGTGATGTGTACTGCGTACCGATGGACAAGGGCGTGAGAGTGTCAATGCATCAATATCTGAGGCTAAGTGTAGAAAGCTACCTGCAATTATCAAGGACGCACTTCAGAGCTTATAGCCATAAAGTGTGGATTGTTAGTGAATATAATAATATTCGGTTACTAATGTATTGAAATGCATACACCGCTGATATATAATTATTAGGTGAACAAGAGAATACAACGAGCAAGGGGAGCGGTATCGCTGAGAGGTAATGGTGAAATACATTACGACTCTGAACCCGATTTGGATAATGCCAACGGAGGAGAGTGCTGAATTACATGTGTAATACCCTAAGCTAGGGTGTTACACATTTTTTATTGCATGAAATGTCATAGCGTTACATTAGGAGTTAAAACTATGAAAAAAATGGTTAAACAAGTATTAAAGAAATCATCCTTGCACGAAAAGCTGAGACTATATGGAATACTCGGAGGTGAAACTCTGCAAGGGATTACATATGAGAAGCCACCATGCAAGCGATTGATGGCGGTATGACGTGTATGCAGGTTGAGAGAAGCATTTAGATAAAGAACAGATACTCAAGATGATTTCCGAGATTAAGCCTCATCTGCGACGAAGCAGGAGTTCCACTGATAATCAACGATGATATAGAAATCTGTAAAGTGTCAGATGCAAGTGGTGTCCACTTAGGTCTGAGCGACGGGTCAATAGCTGAGGCAAGGAAGCTTCTTGGAGAGGAAAAGATTATCGGTGCAACTGCACACAATCTCGAGGAGGCACTTGCTGCAGAAGCCGAAGGTGCTGATTACGTAGGTGTAGGAGCTGCTTTTGGTTCTAATTCAAAGGGTGATGCAATTAAGCTACCTAGCCTTGATGTATACAACCTGATTACGTCGTCGGTAAAAATCCCTGTTGTCGCAATCGGCGGCATCGATATCGATAATATCGCTATACTAGCAGGTCGTCGTCTTACTGGAGTAGCAGTTATTTCGGCTCTGTTCGGGACGCAGGATGTCAAGAAAAGCGCAGAGGATTTAAGAAACATGGCTGATAAGCTGCAGTACGAAAAGGCGAGGCCAGGGATATGAAAATTCCGACTGTTCTATCAATCGCTGGCAGTGATCCGAGCGGCGGAGCGGGCATTCAGGGAGATATCAAGACTATATTTGCAGAGGGCTGCTACGGGATGGGGGTAGTCACCGGCCTTACGGTGCAAAACACCTTGGGTGTATCTGATGTTATGCCAGTTCCTACTGACTTCTTATATAGACAGATTGATGAGGTTATATCCGATATAAAACCGGAAGCTACAAAGATTGGCATGATTGTTTCGGCCGAGCAGGTCGATGTAATAGTGGGTCTAATTAAGCGGCATAGCCTTGAAAATGTAATCGTTGACCCCGTAATTGCCCCGACAAGCGGAGCAGCATTTGCGAGCGAAGAAGTGATGAAATCCATGATAGAAAAGCTATTCCCTCTATCGACGCTCGTGACACCTAACCTGCCGGAAGCTAAGAGAATATGCGAAATTATAGGATATCAAAACCTTAAGCTAGAAGATGATGGGCAGATGCAAGCTCAAGCTAAATTTCAATCTCAAATTAAAACGCAAGTTCAGTCTCAATCCCAGTTCCAGTCTCAAACGCTGATTCATGGAAATTCAGCAAATCAATCAGCGCCCGAGCTAGCATGTTTCATAGGTCAGAGGTGTGGCTGCAGTGTACTCATCAAAGGCGGTCATGCTGAAGGCAGTAGTTCTACGGATTATCTGTGGACTGCTAGTGATGAGAACATGATGGGATGCACTACTGAGTTCATAGGCGACAGGGTAGAGACAACAAGTTCACATGGGACGGGATGTGCACTATCCAGCTCAATAGCAGCAAATATGGCGAAAGGGCACACACTTGAAGCAGCTATTGAAATAGGCAAGGGATACGTGACATCAGCTCTTAAGAGTGATATGCACATAGGAACGGGTAATGGCTCGATAGATCACGGAGCGCTCGTGAGAAAGTGAAAGATATTTTAAGGGAAATGGGAAAGGGAAATTTACAATTGTTATTAATGGCCTAAAAAAGGCGGAAAAGAGGAAGAAATGGCAAGAACTTATTCGACACAAATAGAAGCAGCAAGAATGGGAATAGTTACACCAGAGCTTGAAATTGTTGCGGCAAAAGAAAATCGCTCAGTAGATGAACTGCTGCCGCTACTTGCAGAGGGCAAGATGGTTATACCAGCAAATATACATCACACATCAATCGACCCAAATGGTGTTGGAGGAATGCTAAGGACGAAGGTGAACGTAAACCTCGGCATAAGCAGGGACTGCAAGGACTACAATATTGAAATGAAGAAGGTTATGCGGGCGGTTGAGCTCGGTGCAGAATCAATCATGGATTTATCAAGTCATGGTGACACGCAGCCATTTAGAAGGAAGCTCTGCAGCGAGTGTCCAGCGATGATCGGAACAGTTCCGGTATACGATTCTGTAATCCATTACCAGAGAGATTTAAATACTCTCACTGCACAGGATTTCCTAGATGTCATCAGGATGCATGCTGAAGATGGTGTGGATTTTGTAACCTGCACTGCGGAATAACACGCAAGACGATTGAGCAGATTAAGAACGGTACTCGCGAGATGAATATAGTCAGCAGAGGCGGAAGCCTTGTATTTGCATGGATGACAATGACAGGTGAAGAAAATCCATTCTATGAGTATTTCGATGAGATCGTAGAAATCTGCCGTGAACACGATGTAACGATAAGCCTTGGCGATGCATGCAGACCGGGATGCCTAGCGGATGCAACGGATAACTGTCAGATTGAGGAATTGATTAGACTTGGTGAGCTGACAGATAGAGCGTGGGCTAGGGACGTACAGGTTATGATTGAGGGGCCAGGACATGTGCCAATGGATCAGATTGAGGCGAACATGAAGATTCAGGAAACTTTGTGTAAGGGTGCGCCATTTTATGTGCTCGGACCTCTCGTTACAGATATTGCACCAGGATATGACCATATCACAGCTGCTATAGGTGGTGCTATTGCTGCCTGGTCGGGCGCTGCTTTCCTATGCTATGTTACACCGGCAGAGCACCTCGCGCTGCCAAATGTAGATGACGTGCATGACGGCATCATCGCTAGTAAAATAGCTGCTCATGCCGCAGATATTGCTAAGGGTATTCCGGGAGCCCGTGACCAGGACGACAGAATGGCTAAGGCTAGAAGGACGCTCGACTGGGATGCACAGTGGCTAGAGGCGCTTGATCCAGAGACGGCAAAAGCAATTAGAGAGTCAAGAATGCCAGAGGAAGACCACTCTGATACTTGCAGTATGTGCGGGAAATTCTGTGCGGTTAGAAGTATGAATAAAGCGCTTTCAGGCGAAGTAATAGACATTCTATAAAGAGCAATCTTTATATAAATTACATCCTAAATAGTCATAAATATAAAAGAAGTGAGCTTAAATGCTCACTTCTTTTATTTGGTGGCCGCTTTTCTCAGTTTACCAAAGCTAGGTCGTTCAAAGCTAATAGGTAGTAATTTAATTCTTAAATCACCAGCCTTGATATCATCGCCGATAAACACACAACCTCGCTTTGACTCTGGGTCCGCCTGAGAAATAGCATAGTTACCATCGGAGACATCGAATCTAATCAAGGCGTCCGAAACACCCATAGTGCCTTTGGCACGAATAATATTCCCGTATCTCTTTCTGATCAAATCCTCTAGGAAGAATACAATATCGCCAATAGAAGGAAGCTCTGCGTTTGGAACACTGATACTTTCGAACTCAGTTTCTTCCTGAATTTTAGGAATCTCAATGCTGCCATCTCTCTTTCGAAGCAGAAACTCCTCCCAGGAGGCGTGTGGCAGACTGCTGTAGTGCTTACTGATAATATTTGCATCAGCGTTAATAGCTTTTACCTTAGAAACAACGGCCCCCCTACATCAATATCGACCGACTTATCACATTTTGATAAGATGATAGTATCTGCACATTTTATCTGGTCGGTAAGTAGTTCTTGATATTCACGCATATGTTCGAAAAACTTATTTGGATCGATAATAGTAATCGGTGCTAGCATTTCAATCTGCTCATATTCAATCTGCGAAATATTGTTTATTACATTAGAAAGATAGCCGACGCCAGTGGGTTCAACGATTAGATATTCTGGGGCAATGGAATTTGCAATTGTAAGGATGTTTAAGGCAAAATCGGTCTTGCCACTGCAGCAAATACACTTTTCGGTGAGTTCCCACACGCTGAGTCCCGATTCTTCCTTCAGAATATCTTCGTCAACATTAAGCGAAGCATACTCGTTTTCGAGGATTACGAAATCTCGATTTAATGTATTAGACATCGCTTTGATAAAAGTAGTTTTTCCAGCTCCTAGAAAACCAGAAATAATCAGTACCTTCATAAAATAAATCCTTTTCGCAAATAGATTCGTTTTGTGTAAATTAAACCCCCGACCGCACGGGAAATGCTTTAGAGACATCCATCAAGGCCGGGGAATTCAGCTCTATTTGCCGATATTAACAACTGGCTTGATCAGGTCAGCAGGCTTATCCTTCATGAGCATAAGTGCATCCTCAACGTGTTCAAAACCATCAAATCTATGTGTGATTAGGTGTCTAACATCGAGCTTGCCAACTTCGATTAGGCTAGCGAGCTTCTCGAGTCTTAGTCTACCACCAGGCATTAGTCCACCTGTGATCATCTTGTGACCCATTCCGCACCCCCACTCAACTCGAGGAATTGTTACGTAGGTGCCAGAACCTAGGTAGTTTACGTTACCAATCTTTCCACCTGGCTTAAGAGCTTTGATGATAGGATCGAAGGATTCAACTCCGCCACCAGCAACGATAGCCTTGTCTACTCCTTTGCCGCCAGTTAGTTCAAGAACCTGCTCATCGATTGAGCCTTCCTTGTAGCTGATAAAATCAGTTGCACCGTATTTCTTAGCAGCTTCTCTGCAAGCAGGTCTTGTTCCTACACAGATAATTCTTGAAGCGCCCTTTAGGTTTGCTCCAGCAACACTCATCAGACCAACAGGACCAATTCCGTTAACTAGCACAGTGTCACCGAACTGAATATCTGCAAGCTCAACGCCGTGGAATCCAGTAGGAACCATGTCAGATAACATACAAGCTTCTTCTGGAGAAACAGCCTCTGGCATATGTGCGAGGTTTCCGTCTGCATCATTTACATGGAAATACTCAGCGAATACACCGTCTTTGAAGTTCGAGAACTTCCAGCCTGATAGCATTCCGCCAGAATGCATAGGGTATCCACCCTGAGCTTCTAGCGAAGACCAATCTGGAGTGATAGCAGCAACCATTACTCGGTCACCAACCTTAAAATCTTTAACGAGCTCACCAACTTCTTCGACAACTCCACAGCCTTCGTGACCTAGAATCATGTTGTGTCTATCTCCTAGTGCGCCTTCCCATACGGTGTGAATATCAGAAGTGCAAGGGGATAAAGCTAGCGGTTTGATAATAGCATCAAGCGGTCCGCACTTTGGACGTTCCTTTTCAATCCAACCAGTCTTACCAATTTCTAGCATTGCAAAGCCTTTCATCGTGTTACCTCCATTTTTTGATTTTTTTTAATGTCATTAAGTGTTTTGTATGCAAGCCTTCTGCGAGAAAGTGAGAATACCTGCTATTTGTTAATATATTGACATGAATCTAAAAAGAAAGCAACAAGATTATATTGTAAACAGAATCTAAAAATGTTGGAATTTTAAGGGCTGTAAAGAGCGACAGAAGGCGATAAGTCTTATATGCAAATGGGTACATAGGTTATAAAATAAATTTAAATCTCAATATTGATAATTATCTATCAATATTATATAAAACTTTAATCGTTAAAAATCATCAATTAAAAATGAGCAGGTGGAGTGAAATTTGGGACTAATAGGTAGATATAGATGTATGAGCTATGCAAAATGAATGATGAATATTGATAGCGTGATATATAATTGCATAATCGAAAAAAGGGATTGACATTCACTATATCAAAGGTTATATTACGAGTAAGAGGGGACTAACTCTCTTGAAAATATTTCTGCATTTACGGGCAGGTATGTAATTCACAGCCTGCCTTTTGATAAATGCAAAGGTTAGATATAGCTAACTATATAAAGGAGGATATTGGTATGTCTTTAATTAATAAAGAAGTAGCGGATTTTTCAGCTCAGGCTTATGTGAATGATGAGTTTAAAACTATTACTAAAGCGGATATATTAGGAAAGTGGAGCGTTTTCTTTTTCTACCCAGCTGATTTTACTTTCGTGTGCCCAACGGAGCTCGAGGATCTTCAGATGAAGTATGCAGAGTTTCAGAAAGCTGGATGCGAGGTATATTCAGTATCTTGCGATACTCACTTTGTGCACAAGGCATGGCACGATAATTCGGAGAGTATTGGCAAGATTACTTATCCGATGCTCGCTGACCCTACACAGGCGCTCGCAAGGGACTTTGAAGTTCTGATTGAAGATCAAGGCATTGCGGAAAGAGGAAGCTTCATAGTAAATCCTGAGGGGAAGATTGTGGTATATGAAGTTAATGCAGGAAATGTTGGAAGAAATGCAGAAGAGCTGTTCAGAAAACTTCAAGCTAGCCAGTTCGTAGCTGAGCATGGTGATCAGGTGTGCCCGGCTAGATGGACTCCGGGTGCAGCAACACTGAAGCCTGGGATTGATCTAGTAGGGGCTCTATAGATATAGCTAGAGCAACTAAATGGCAACTAGGTTGACTAAGAATCAGCTAGAGTGGATAAGTGATAACTAGAGTGATTAAGAGATAGCTAAAGCACCTATAGATCATATATAGGCCACATAAGTAGCAAATCATAACGAAAAAAATGGGGGATGCTAATGCATCCCCCATTAATTGTTTGGTGTTATATCTCCGAGTATCAGAGCTTATACAATGCCCTGCATCATCATAGCTTCTGCAACTCTCTCGAATCCAGCGATGTTAGCGCCAGCTACGAGGTTTTCACCGAGGTTGTACTTAGCACAAGCTTCCTCTGTGATCTTGAAGATGTGAACCATGATGTTCTCTAGCTCGTCGTATACTCTCTCCTTGTTCCAGATGAGGTGCTCAGCATTCTGTGCCATCTCGAGGCAAGAGCAAGCAACTCCACCAGCATTAGCGGCCTTGGCAGGAGCAACTACGCAGCCATTCTCCATGAGGTACTGAACAGCCTCGTTTGTTGTAGGCATGTTAGCTCCCTCAATGAGGTATCTAGCTCCGTTAGCAACCATTTCCTTAGCCCAATCCATAGTGATGTCGTTCTGCATAGCGCAAGGTAGGTATAGATCAGCCTTAACTTCCCAAGGTCTCTTTCCAGGGATGAACTTAGCGTTAGGGGGAACTTCTCTACGTAAGGTGCGCAAACGTTCTTGCCGGAATTACGTAGCTCAAGAAGCGTGTTGATCTTCTCTGGTGTTGTGATTCCTTCCTCGTCGAGGATGTATCCGTCTGGTCCAGAAATTGTGATTGGCTTAGCACCTAGCTCAACTAGCTTAGTGATTGTTCCCCAAGATACGTTACCGAATCCGGAAACAACTGCAGTCTTTCCTTCTAGGGAATCACCGAAGTGCTTGAGGACCTCTCTAGCGAAGAATACGATACCGAAACCAGTAGCTTCGGTTCTTCCGTTTAGTCCGCCGTTTGTAGTTCCCTTACCAGTCCATGTTCCATCGTACTCCTTAGTAATTCTCTTGTACTGACCCATCATGTAACCGATTTCTCTGCCGCCTACACCCATGTCTCCTGCAGGAACATCAATGTTAGGTCCAATGTGTCTATAGAGCTCTGTGGCAAAGCTCTGGCAGAATCTCATAACTTCTGCATCCGACTTTCCAGCTGGATCGAAGTCAGAACCACCCTTACCACCTCCGATTGGAAGTCCTGTTAGGGAATTCTTGAAAATCTGCTCAAATCCGAGGAACTTAAGGATTCCTGGGTATACGTTAGCCTGGAATCTTAGACCACCCTATATGGTCCTAGAGCGCTGTTGAACTGCACTCTGTATCCTCTGTTAACCTGAACTTCACCATTATCATCAACCCAAGGAACTCTGAACGAAATCATTCTTTCAGGCTCGATGAGTCTCTTTACAAGACCAGCCTTCTCATACTCAGGATGAGCTTCAAGAACTGGCTCGATTGATAGTAGAACTTCTTCTACAGTCTGAAGGAACTCAGGCTCGTTTGGATAGTTCTTCTTAGCGATGTCGATGTACTTTTGTGAAATATTAGCCATTTTAAACTCCTTACAAAAAATACAATATAAAAATGTATAAATTCTGGTGCCTCTGCACCATATAGTTGAATTTTAGCACTCTGATAATACGCTGTCAACGTGTATACAATATGCAGAAATGCGCTATAAATAAAGTCAGAATGATGATTATTCAATACTTTGACAGATTTTTAATATTAGATTTATGCAGGGCACTATGATAAAATTAAAAGTAATTGTTTTATGGAAGAAAGTTGAGAAAAATGGATCTGAGCAGACTTAATAAAGAGCAACAAGAAGCGGTAAAGCATATGGAGGGACCACTGCTGATTTTGGCAGGTGCTGGAAGCGGGAAGACCACTATGATGACTCACCGTATAGCATACATGCTAGAAAAGGGAGTAAGCCCATATAATATCTTGGCTGTTACATTTACAAATAAAGCTGCCGGGGAGATGAAGGACAGAATTGAGTCGCTGACTGGAGGTACTCGAGGCATGTGGGTGATGACATTTCACGCCATGTGTGTTCGCATACTTAGAAATCATGGAGAGGTTCTAGGGTTTAAAAACGGATTTTCGATATACGATGAGTCAGATAAGAAGGCTCTTCTCAAAAGAATCGTCAAAGACCTTAAGATTGATGAAAAGATTTATCCGGTTTCTTACCTTGGGAGTGTAATAAGCTCTTGCAAGGAGGCTGAGGAAGATCCCGACGATTATATAGAGAACAACTCTATGAATTTCAAAGCCGAGACGGTCGCAAAGGTATATGCGAGATACATGGAAGATCTACAGCAGAATAACGCTATGGATTTTGATGACCTCCTCTGGAATGTAGTCAAGCTGTTTGAAGCGAGCAGCGAGGTTCTTTCGTATTATCAGCAGAGATTTAAATATATAATGGTAGACGAGTATCAGGATACAAATTATCTTCAGTACAAACTCATACATGCTTTGGCGGAGAAGAGCCATAATCTATGCGTGGTCGGTGATGACGACCAATGTATTTATCAATGGAGAGGTGCAGATATTAGGAATATTCTCGACTTCGAGAAGGATTTTCCTGAAACCAAGGTCGTCAAACTAGAGCAGAACTACAGGTCTGATGCCAACATACTAGATTTAGCTAACTCTGTCATTGCTAACAACAGAAACCGTAAGGCGAAAGAGCTTTGGACGGACAGGAATGAAGGCAGCAAGATAACGTACCGAAGACTCGAGGATGAACAGCGAGAGGCTTGGTATGTAGGCGGTGAAATTCAGCGTTTGCATGATGAAGAAGGTATTCCTTTTAACGATATAGCCATCTTGTACCGAAAAAATGCACAGTCTAGACCGTTCGAAGAAAAGTTTTCATTTAGAGGCATCCCATACAGGGTTTTAGGCGGCACTAGATTTTACGACCGCAAGGAAATCAAAGATGTAATGTCATACATGCACCTCGTCGAAAACCCTAGCGATGACGTGGCGATGGCGAGGATAATCAATGAACCTAAGAGGGGGCTTGGGTCGAAGAGCCTTGGAGGAATAGTTTCATATGCCAAGGCATACAAGCTCAGCATATTTGAAACGCTCAATGAACAGGAGGTTCTGGGGTCACTGTCAAGGAAATCGCGAGCTGCGGTAGAAGACTTAGTTACGATGCTCGATGAACTAGGAGCTGAACAGGATAACATGGAGCTTTCAGATATATATGACAATCTGATTAGACGCTCAGGTTATCTGACAGCACTCGAAGCAGAAAACACAGTAGAAGCGGATGCGAGGATAGAGAACATCCTGGAGCTACGATCGGTGATAGCAGAATTCGAGGAGAAAGCAGCAGGCTCAGTGCTGACAGATGAAGAAGACGAGTTCAGAGAGGAGAGAGATAGGCTAAGAGAAGATGGATTTGATGTAAAAGAACCCACCTTGCTCCAGTCATTCCTCGAGAGAATCGCACTTCTGTCGGACATAGATAATAGAGATGAGAGCGAAGATGCGGTTGTGATGATGACGCTTCATAGCTCTAAGGGACTTGAATTTCCAGTGGTTTTCATGCCGGGTATGGAAAACGGTTTGTTCCCAGGATCAACATCTATGGATGATCCGAGCAAGATGGAGGAGGAGCGTAGGCTCTGTTACGTTGGAATTACAAGAGCTATGAGAAAGCTTTTACTTAACAGGTGCGCAGACTAGGATGCTCTACGGTAGGACAGACTTTACGATTGAATCGGAATTCATGCGAGAGATGGACACGAATCTCCTAGAGGGTGATCCGACAGTTGCAGAAAGAACGGCTAGTGCTGGTGGAATCCGTGGAGACGGCGGAATACTCGGAATGAGAGAATTCAAGGGTAGATATGAAGGTAGTGCGGATGGCTATGATGCCAGCTTCTCTAAACCATTTGATGCACTAAAATTCGCTAAGAAACAGGCTTCCAAGGGTATAAGCAACGAAGGCTTTGAGGCAGGAGACAGGATTCGCCATCCTAAGTTCGGAGAAGGTCTGCTCATAGAACAGGATGCTAAAACGCTGACTATTGCCTTTGATTCCGTTGGGATTAAAAAGCTTGGCAAGGGCTTCGTCAAGCTGACTAAAGTCGAGTAGTGACTACATAGGCAAGGGGATTTACAGGAACTAATTCACTAACAGTAAGAGAATTAAATAGGGGACATTATGAATCTTGATGACAAGAAGAGAAGGATAGATGAGTTAATAGAAACTCTTAACGAGGCTTCGGCAGCGTACTATGACGAGGCTAGTGAGATTATGAGCAATTACGAATACGATGCGCTGTACGATGAGCTCGAATCGCTTGAGAATGAGACGGGGTATACGCCTCTTAATAGTCCGACTAAGAATGTCGGATACACAGTTCAGTCGGAGCTCCCTAAGGAGAGGCACAGAAGCCGTATGCTTAGCCTTGATAAGACTAAGAGCCGTGAGGAGCTCGCGGCTTGGCTTGGAGATCATGAAGGACTTTTATCATGGAAGCTCGACGGTTTAACCGTTGTGCTCACATATGAGGGAGGAGAGCTAGTCAAGGCCGTGACACGTGGAAATGGGGATATCGGAGAGGTTATCACGCCTAATGCACGTGTATTTGTCAATGTACCGAAGCACATTCCTTACAAAGGGCATGCTGTAATCCGTGGTGAGGCGGTTATTACCTATGAGGAATTCGATAGAATCAATGAGGCAATCGACGATGCAGATGCGAAGTATAAGAATCCGAGAAACCTATGCAGCGGAAGCGTAAGGCAGCTAAATAGCAAAATTACCGCTGAGAGAAATGTTAGGTTCTATGCTTTCACGCTCAGCGAAGCAGATGGAGTTGATTATGAAGGCCTTAGATCAAACCAGATGAAGTGGATGGCGGAGCAAGGCTTCGACGTGGTTGAATACGTGAAAGTAGATAATAAGAGTATTTTCGAAGCGATAGACAATTATGCAGAGAGAGTGCTTAGCTTTGAGATCCCGTCTGATGGCCTCGTGCTGACATTAGAGGATTTAGAATATGCGGCTACACTTGGAACGACCGCGAAATTTCCGCGTGATTCTCTGGCTTTCAAGTGGGCAGATCAGCAAGCGGAGACAATTCTCCGTGAAATCGAATGGAGCCCATCGAGAACTGGGCTGCTAAATCCAATTGCTATATTTGACCCGGTAGAACTCGAAGGAACCACAGTTAAGAGAGCATCGGTTCATAATCTTAATATAATGGAAACCCTAAAGCTAGGCATCGGTGATACTATCACCGTATACAAGGCGAATATGATAATACCGCAGATTGGCGATAACCTTACTAAGAGTGGGAATATTGAGCTTCCTAGCCATTGTCCGGTATGCGATGGTACTACAGAGATAAAACTGATGACCGGCACAAAGGTACTTACATGCACCAATCCAAATTGCCTGGCTAAGCAGGTGAAGAGATTTTCGCTATTCGTATCGAGGGATGCGCTTAATATCGAGGGACTATCTGAACAGACCTTGCTAAAGTTCATAGGGCTCGGGTATATCAAGTCTTTTGCGGATATATTCCGACTAGAGAGTCATAGGGATGAAATCGTAGAATTAGATGGTTTCGGTAAAAAGTCTTACGATAAATTATCATCATCGATAGAGAAGGCCCGTCATACAGTCCCAACTAGGATTCTTGTGGCACTTGGTATACCTGGAGTTGGTGTTACGACCGCCGCTCAGATTGCGAGAGCTTGTGAGAATAAATGGGCAAGATCTCTTCGCTCTCTTACGGCGAACTGATAGCCATAAATGGCATCGGAGAAGTCATGGCTAGAGACTATGAGGCGTTCTTTGCAGATGAACACAACAAGTCTGTCGTTTTGGATCTAGTGGGCGAGCTCGACATAGATGAGAGCTATGAGAAGGCCGGGAAGCTTTGTCGGGTGAAATCTTTGTAATAACTGGCAGCCTTGAACATTATAAGAGCCGCACTGAACTTAAGAAGGAAATCGAGGCACAGGGAGGTAAGGTGGCTGGAAGTGTTAGTAAAAACACCAGCTATCTCGTGACAAACAATCCAGAATCAGGTTCATCGAAGAACAAGGCGGCGGCGGAACTCGGTGTAAAAATCATAACAGAAGACGAAATTCGTACGATGCTCGGATATTAGGGGGTTATCGAAAAGACTATTTCGATATATAATGAATATTCGCAGTACTAAATTTTAAAGTGAGGAGGAAGGCCAATGGAAAATACAAACTTGATTGACCAAGAACAGGCTTTTGAAGAAAGCAAAGAAAAGATATTCGAACTCCTCGAAGAGAAGAAATATTTCCGTTGTAGGGACGAACTGTTAAAATTCAACGCAGTAGATATTGCTGAGCTACTTGAAGAAGTGATGCGAAAGTATAGCATGCAGACAGCTATCATACTGTTTCGCACGCTTCCAAAGGGTGCTTCTGTTGAGGTATTCGCACACTTTGACGTTGATGATCAGGTTGAAATCATCAATATTATCACTGATCCCGAGATTAAATACATAATTGAAGAGCTGGATTTCGACGATATGATTGACGTGCTTGACGAGCTGCCGGCCAATATCGTTGACAAGATTCTAGACAAAACTCCTAAGAATGAGCGAAGACAGATAAACACTTTCCTGAAGTACAAGGAATACAGTGCCGGTTCGCTGATGACGCCGGACTATATCAATCTGCGTAAAAATATGACGAGACGTGAGGCACTGGATCATATCCGCGATGTGGGAATGAACTCCGAGACGATTTACTCATGCTACGTACTCGACGGTGGGCGTAAACTCGTAGGGGTCGTATCGCTCAGGAGCTTGGTTCTTGCAGATGAGAATACTAAGGTCTCCGATATTATGAAAAGAAGACATCATCTTCGCACACGTCGATGATGACCAGGAAGAGACTTCTGAACTTTTTAAGAAATACGGTTTTATCGCGATACCGGTAGTTGATAACGAAGATAGATTGGTCGGAATCATCACTTTCGACGATATCCTCGACGTAATCGAAGAAGAGAACACCGAGGATATGGAGCGTATGGGAGGTGTCATCGATAACACAGACAAGGACTACCTCGATACACCCGTCTTGATGCACGTCAAGGCTAGACTGCCATGGCTACTAGTGCTCATGGTATCTTATGTATTTACCGGAGGCATGATTGCTAGTTTTGAGAAATCACTTTCCGCAGTAATCGCGCTAGTAGCTTATATGCCGATGCTAATGGGCACTGGTGGTAACTCAGGAACTCAGTCGTCTACAGTAATTATCACAGGTATGGCTACAGGAGACCTCGAGTTATCGGACGTTCTTAGAGTTCTATGGAAGGAATTTCGCATAGGAATTATAGTCGGTATATGTGTCAGCATCTTGAACTACATGAGGATAGTGGCATTTGACCATAACGGCTCTTTGGTAGCGCTTACGGTGTGCCTGTCGATGGTATTAATCGTTATCATCGCAAAAATGCATCGGTGCTCTCCTGCCTATGATTGCTAAGAAAATCGGCATTGACCCGGCTCTTATTGCTACTCGATGATGGCTTCACTTACCGACATGGTTGCGCTCGGCACGTATTTTTACGATGGCAAGGCTGGTGCTTAAAAATCTAGAGATGAAAGCGACTGCCTTACATACTGGGAAGACAATTTCAACGACGACTACAACAATTAAATTATCAATAACAAATAATATATAAAAAGCTTCAAGATATTTCTATTTAAATATCAACACAAATAACACAATTAGTTTTCAAAATTTCATTGTAGGAGGATATGGTGAATACTAACAACTATGCTGAGCTCGCTGAAAAAGCGCGCAGAATCAGAATCAATGCTCTAAAGGCAATTCATGCCGCAAAGTCAGGTCATCCGGGAGGTTCATTATCTTCTGCTGATATTCTTGCAACGCTATATTTTGGTGAGCTAAATATCGACCCAAAGAATCCGAAGATGGCAGATAGAGATAAATTTGTGTTATCCAAGGGACATGCGGTTCCTGCGCTTTATGCAGCACTCGGGGAGAGAGGCTTTTACGAAGTAAACGAAATGATGACGCTAAGACAGGTGGGCAGCAAATTCCAAGGACATCCTAATATGAGCAAGGTTCCTGGGATTGAGATGTCGACAGGCTCGCTCGGACAGGGATTTTCTGCTGCAGTAGGAATGGCTATCGCTGGTAAGATTGATAAAAATCCTGGTAGAGTGTATGTGCTCACTGGTGACGGAGAACTTCAAGAGGGAATCGTGTGGGAGGCTGCGATGCAAGCGGCTCATAGGAAACTCGACAACTTAGTTGCAATCGTTGATCTGAACGGACTTCAGATTGATGGCAAGGTAGGCGACGTAAAGTGCGTGTGCCCGGCAGACGAGAAGTTTAGGAGCTTTGGGTGGAACGTGATAAACGTAGATGGTCATAATTTTGAAGAACTGACCACGGCATTTGATGAAGCAAAGAAGTGCGGTGGAGTTCCAACTGCAATTATCGCTCATACACATAAGGGGAAGGGTGTATCATTTATGGAAGATAATGCTGGCTGGCATGGTAAGGCGCCAAGCGATGAGGAGCTAGCTGCTGCGATAGAAGAACTTGGAGGTGACAACTAATGGCTGATAAGATTGCAACTAGGGCTGCATACGGAGAATTCCTGGTGGAAAAGGGCAGAGAGCGCAAGGATCTTATCGTTATGGATGCAGACCTATCTGGTTCAACCAAGACTAAGGGATTTGCACAAGCTTATCCTGAAAGATTCGTAAACTGCGGCATTGCTGAACAGGATTTGATGGCTGAGGCAGCTGGAATTGCTCTTTCGGGGCACGTTGTGTGTGCTAGCACATTCGCTATGTTCGCTGCAGGTAGAGCATATGAAATTATAAGAAATTCAATCGGTTATACGAATGCAAATGTAAAGGTATGCGCAACTCACGCAGGTATTACAGTAGGAGAGGATGGTGCGAGCCATCAGACTTTCGAAGATATCGCGCTCATGAGGGAGATTCCTGGGATGCTCGTTGTAAACCCCGCTGATGCTGTAAGTGCCAAGAAACTTTTAAATGAAGTGGTTGATACAGATGGTCCTGCGTACGTTAGACTGGGTAGATCTGGAGTGCCAGTGATTTATGATGAGAGTTCTGACATCAAGATTGGGAAGGCAAATGTAATTCGGGAAGGCAGTGATGTGACAATCATCGCAACTGGAATCATGGTAGCAGATGCGCTTGAAGCGGCTGAAGAACTTGCTGGTGAAGGTGTCTATGCTCGTGTAATCGATATGCATACTATTAAGCCAATTGATGAGACGGCGATTATAAGCGCAGCCAAGGAGAATGGTCCGATTGTAACTGCAGAAGAACATTCAATTATAGGCGGACTCGGTTGTGCAGTGGCAGAGGTCGTTGTTAAGAATAAACCTGTGAGAGTTGAAATGGTAGGTCAGAAGGACACATTTGGTGAATCGGGAAAGCCTGCTGAGCTCAGAGAAAAATACGGACTTACAAAGGCTGACATCGTTAAAGCCGTTAAGAAAGTAATCGCGTAAAGATTAAAAAAAATAATAAAAGAACTTAAAATTATAAAAAAATAGCAATTCCTTTTCGTGAAATATTCTTCACAGAGGGATTGCGTTTTTAATTGCAAATACTAAGGTTCAGAGTTGATTTTGTTTTTAGCTAGTAAAAATTTAACAAAAATAATATGAAATTAGTACAAACTCAATTTACAATGTGATGAATAAGTGATATAGTATGAATTGTTTTAGAACATATGGACTCGAGGGAATTGGGTTCAAGAGCAAATGGCGAAACGTATTATATTAATACCTAATATATATTCGTTACTTGCAATTATATTTTTTTACTTTAGGAGGTTTTTTATGGAAACTGGTGTACAGAAAAAAGGTAGACCGTTTGGGTTCTATGTATGCTCCATGGGCTTTACATTTGAGAGACTCTCGTTCTACACAGTAAAGTACATTTTGGCAATGTGGGTTGCTGCAGATGTACTAAGTGGTGGTCTAGGCATGGGCCAGGTTAAGGCTACTGCTATTTCCGCAGGATTCGTAGCTTGGACATATATCACACCTATGTTCGGTGGATATATCGCTGACCGTTGGGTTAAGCCTAGATGGTGCGTACTTGTCGGTATGATTCTGATGGGAATCGGCTACATGATCGCATGGAAGGCAACATCACTTACTCTCGTATACGTTATGTTCGTATTCGTAGCTGTTGGTACAGGACTCTTCAAGGGTAACCTGTCCGGAATCACTGGTCAGCTATTCAACAGCGCTGAACAGCTTGACTCTGCATTCTCAATTCAGTACACATTCGTTAACATCGGTTCGTTCATCGGAACAACATTCATTGCTCCGCTTGCAACAACTGGAATGTTTGGTGTTCACGTAACTTACAGAACGATATTCTTGATCACAGGTATCTTCCTATTCATCGATGCTATTTGGTTCTTCGTAGTTGGAGGCAAGGCTCTCGGTGAAGCTGGTATGTCACCATTCAAGAAGGACCAGAGAGAGTTCGTATCTGCTGAGAAGAAGGAGAGCGAAGAGTCTGCTCCTCTAACAGCAGGAGATAAGAAGAGAGTTGCCGCTGTACTTCTAGTTATCATCTTCTCGATGGTATTCTGGATGCTATGGTATCTCGCTTACTTCCCAGCATACTTCAGATTTGGTTGGGGAGATGGAGCTGAGTATCTGAACAAGGCTAACTGGGTAATTGGAAGCTTTAAGATTCCTACATCGTGGTTTGACTCTGTGAACGCGCTAACTTGCGTAGTTCTTGGACCGGTTCTCGCTGGCGTTTGGCTAAAACTTGCTAGAAGACCTCAGGGAGATATGAGCATGTATAAGAAGACTGGTCTTGGATGCGGACTTCTCGGTCTAGCGTACTTCGTAATGGTATTTGCTGATAGACTTGCTGGAGATAACGGACAGTGCTCAGTGCTATGGATTGGTCTTGTCTGCATTATGATGTCAGTTGGAGAGATGGTATTCTCACCACTTGGTAACTCGTTCATCAACAAGCTTGCTCCAGCTAAGCTTCTAGGACTTCTTCTGGGAACATAGCCAGTAGCTGTATTCGTATCACAGTTCGTATATCCTAAGATCTACGCTTGGACTCTAACTCAGAACTTCGGTTTTGCTTACGGTCTACTCGGTGGAATCGTAATCGTATTCGGTGTAGTTCTATGGATACTCAGCAAGAAGCTTGATTCTTGGGCTGAACAGGAATAATTATATAATACTGATTTACAGTCTAAATCGTATATATTAGAATTAAAGCGAAGGGCATGCCCTTCGCTTTTTTTCACACTCTCTAATATAGAATTTACGAAAGCAGGTGCGTTATGGAACTGAGGAGAGGAAAGAATATTGCTTTTACGATAATATGCGGCATGTTTCTACTGATAGTCAGAATGGTTTTGAATATTTCATATTCTTTTATGGTTCCGTACAAGGTTCAGATTACGCTTGGTGTATTTTTCTTAATCTATGGACTCGCGTTAGAATTTTGGGAGATAAAGAATGAGCTACCGCTGTTCTGGGGCGCTGGAAGCTCGATATTTAATATCGGGGTGATCAATAGCTCAATGGTTATAGGAGCAAGCATCTTCTTCTTTGCAAGTAATGGAGTCCATGGCATATGTGCATTTGGAATTGAAATAGCTCTATATGCGTTGATATCCATATTCGAATGGAAATAATATATTGTACAGAATAAATACAAATATAATAGCGATAATAATAGAACTTACAATTGACATATGATATTAAAGTGATATCATAAAGATACAAAGAAGCGCTTCAGACGATTTATAAAACCTTTAAGCATAGGTTTTTACACATTAAATCTTCTAAGGAGGTTATCGCTATGAAAAACATCAAGAGAGTTGGATATTTAATTGTAGTAGGACTTGCTGTATTGTTAATCATCGCTGCCACGGGAGGAAACGACCTACCGATGATACTATCTTTTGGCGTAGGGACAATTCTTGCACTTATAGGCATCGCTCTCGCTATCTGGGAAACTAAGACCGATAAGCCTATGTTCTACTCGTATGGTAAGAATTGGTTTGGCGGATATCTGAATAACAGCGCTTTTATTCTAGGTATAGCTGTAGGATTTTTCGCAACGAAAGTTATATATGGACTTACAGCACTTGGGATAATTGCTACACTATATGCAATAATTATTGTTACTCTTAAAAATAAAAGATCAGAGGCTATGTAAATGCTAGTTATTAAAAGTTAATGCGAAAGCTCACCTTGCAGAAGGTGAGTTTTTTATTATTTGCAGAAAGTATGTGCGTTGCACTCGTCTGTATAAATATACTAATATACTAAAATAAATACAAAAAATTGTTGATTTACAGATAAAATGGTGTTACTATATTTATATCGTTAAATGATTATAGAAAGTAAGGAATCAAAATGGATGCTTATATCACAGGTTTTCTAGTTTCATGTAAGGGAATCCCCGCAACAGTATTTGTAAGTGTATTATCAGTTGCCATAGGATCGGTAGTCGGACTGCTGATTGCTCTCATGAGAACATCAAAGAATAGATTTTTAAGTGGGATCTCAAAGTTATATGTCGATATAGTTAGGGGTACCCCTATGCTCGTGCAGGCGCTTATATTCGCCTATGGAATACCGGAGTTCATACAAACACATCTGTTTTACTTCAAATGGGCAAACTTAATCATACCTGCTATAATCGTTTGTGGGCTTAATAGTGCCGCATATATGTCTGAGGTAATTCGCAGCGGAATCCAGGCTGTGGATAAAGGACAGATGGAAGCGGCTAGGTCGCTCGGTATGAGTAAGACTATGGCTATGAGACTTATCATCATTCCGCAGGCTGTTAAGATTATACTTCCAGCGGTTGGAAATGAGTTTGTAACACTTATCAAGGAGACATCTGTTCTGAGTTATGTAGGAGTACATGAGATTTTGCGTAAGGGTACACTGCTCAGTGCGGCAACATTTGAAGCGTTCCCAGCATACATAGGCGTAGCATTAGCTTATCTGCTACTAACACTGCCTCTTTCTAAGCTAATCGCTGTTCTTGAGCGACGCGGCAAGGGAAGTGAGAAGAAGATAGGGGAAGAGAAAAATAAACCAGTGCTCGAGGGAGGAGCAGCATAATGATAGAGATTAAGAAGCTATATAAATCATATGGAGATAATGAAGTGCTAAAGGGCATCAATCAGACAGTAAGCGAGGCGGAGGTGCTATGTATAGTAGGACCTTCAGGCTCTGGAAAATCCACGATGCTTAGATGCATCAATTTACTTGAAGTTCCTACATCCGGAGAAGTATATATCGATGGGGAACTCGTGACGAGCCAGAATATCAATGAAATCAGAACTAAGATGGGGATGGTGTTTCAGAACTTCAACCTCTTCCCGCATATGACAGTACTCGAGAACGTAACCTGTGCACCTATCAACGTTAAAGGTGTGAGCAAGGCTGATGCTGAAGCAAAAGCCATGGAGCTTCTTACGCGAGTTGGTCTTGATAACAAAGCTAATGCCTATCCACGTTCGCTGTCAGGAGGTCAGCAGCAACGTGTTGCGATAGCTAGAGCTCTAGCTATGGATCCTGAGATAATGCTCTTTGACGAGCCTACATCTGCACTTGATCCTGAGATGGTGGGAGAGGTTCTAGATGTAATGAAGGACTTAGCCAAGGAAGGGTTGGCGATGATTGTGGTCACTCACGAGATGGGGTTTGCCAAGGAGGTAGCTGATAAGGTCATATTCATGGATGAGGGCGTTATCGTCGAGCAGGGAACACCCTGAAGAGGTTCTCGTAAATCCGTCAGAGGAGAGAACGAAGAACTTCCTATCCAAGGTTTTAAGTTAATATTACGCAATTAAGCTGATACATAAAAGCTATAGTGGTTGTTAAATGCTGATATGTAGTGGCTCTCAAAGTACGCACAACAATATTTTGCGCTATTCAGTTTTTATGTGAAGATTTGCGATTGAATTTGTTGAAAAATGGCACGGTATAGTGACTCTGTACCGTGCTTTTGTAGTGCCTTTTGTTTATTTTTCAGCGTTTTTGGTGTATAATACTACAATCTGTTGGTGTATCTAGGAGGTCATATGATCGAATTTAAGAATGTTACTAAACATTATGGCAACAACGTAGGACTAGAGAACGCAACTGTTCGCATTGAGAAAGGCGATTTCGTCTTCCTCGTTGGACCGAGTGGTGCGGGTAAGACAACCTTTGTAAGGCTGATACTTAATGAAATTAGCACAGATAAGGGAACCATTGTAGTTGCCGGTAAGGATATAACAAGACTGTCCAGAAGGGAGATCCCAGAACTGAGGCAGAAGATTGGAATGGTGTTCCAGGATTTCAGACTTCTTGAAAAGAAGACTGTGTATGAAAATGTCGCTTTCGCTATGGAAGTAGTACATGCTAAGCGCAAGGATATCAGGAGACAGGTCCCATACGTGCTTGACCTAGTCGGCATTCTCGATAAGCAGGACAGATATCCTAATGAGCTCAGTGCTGGTGAGCAGCAGCGTGTCGGTATCGCTAGAGCGATTGTCAATAATCCGAGAGTCCTTATCGCCGACGAGCCAACTGGAAATCTTGACCCTATTACGGCCATGGAAATTATGGAAATCCTGGATAAGATTAATCTTCGTGGCACCACAATCCTCATGGTTACACATGCGAAGGACATCGTTGACCAGATGAATAAGCGTGTAGTAGCGATTGAAGATGGTCATATTGTCCGTGATGAGCAAGGGCAATATGGATTCTATAACGAAGAAGAATACTACGATTACGATGAGGGGGTAGATAAATATGTTTTCTAGAGCAAAGTACACTCTCAAGCAGTCGGTTTCTCAGATTGGTCGTAACAAGGGTATGAACATCACTGCCGTACTTGCTATTTCGGCGATGATGCTTATCCTCGGATTATTCTTCGTAGCATTTGTAAACGTTGACCTTTTCGCCAATGTTATCAAGCAGGATTACAACATCGTTGAGGTATTCTTAAACGATAACAATACGGATGCTGTAAATAACGATATCGGGAGCAAACTTAAGTCCACAGAAGGTGTGGATAAGGTTGAATTCAGGTCTAAGGCAGATGCAATTAAGATTATGAAGAAACGCTGGGGAGATAACGGTTATCTTCTCGATAGCCTTGCGGATAACCCGCTACCTAACTCATATCTCGTGTATGTTAAGGATAAGTCGGTAGCAGATAAGCTTTCCAAGAGTGCAACATCCATTTCTGGTGTTGAAGATATTAAGTACTATCAGGATACAGTTGAGAAGCTGCAGAGGATAACGAATTTCATTCAGACTGCGTCGATTATTACCATGATTTTCCTTATAATCGTATCGGTTATCATCGTTGCTAATACCATTAAGCTTACTGTATTTGCACGTTCTAAGGAGATAAGCATAATGAAATACCTTGGAGCGACGGACTGGTTCGTAAGAGGACCATTCTTGTTTGAGGGGATTATTCTCGGGTTTGTGTCTGCGACCATTTCAACGGCGCTAATGTTTGTTATATATTCGAGACTCATCGGAGTAGTTGGACCTGATATCATGAGGATGCTATCGGTGCCGGTAGTTCCAACAGGATACCTGATTCCTAACGTAATGCTCATATTCATTGCGCTAGGAGTAGGAGTAGGTACCTGCGGCAGTATAATCTCGATAAGAAGGTTCTTAGATAGATAAGGAGGAGACGAATGACTAGGGTGAATAAAACAAAGTGTGTAGTGGTTTCACTGCTCGCCTTAATTATGGTTGTGTCGGCATTTATAACATCTGTGCCGTCATATGCAACTAGCTCTGATCAGAAGAAGAAGGAAGCGGCAGCTGCAGGAGCAAGTCTGCGGAGTTTAGCGCTAAAGTTGGTGAAGCGACTAAGAAGGTTGAAGAGCTAGAAGCTAATATCAATAATGCACAAGCGGAGATCAATGCGACACAGGCAAAGCTCGAGGCAAAGAAGGCTGCTGTAAGCAAGCAGACTGAAGCTCTAAATTCAAGGCTTAGGGCTATGTACAAGACGGGTACAGCAGGCTTTATCAATGTAATCTTGAGTTCAGGCAATGTTAGCGAACTGATAACAAACGTTAGTATGGTGCAGAGAGTGCTCTCTAGTGACAAGAAGCTTCTCAGCACACTACAGAAGGACTATAAAGAGATAGAGTCTCTTCAGGATCAGCAGATTAAACAGGAAAAGATTCTGGAGAAGAATAAAAAGGAAGTCGAAGCAACTCGTGAGAAGTACAAGGGGCTTGCGGATGAATATTCTAAGCAGCAGGATCAGCTAAACGCCGAGGGTGATAAGCTAGCAGCAGAGGCAGCAGCAGCTCAGGCAGCAGCAGAGGAAAAGCTTAGAAGACAGCAGGCAGCGCAGGCTCAGAGTCAGCCTTCTTCGAGTAGTTCGAGCAGTTCAAGTAGCTCAAGCTCAAGTTCGAGCAGTTCAAGTAGTTCAAGTAGCTCAAGCTCAAGCCGGCCAAGTGCGCCAACTACCTCAAGCGGTTACCAGTAGCCAGTAAGCGGTGGAACTATAACTTCTCCTTTCGGATGGAGAGTTCATCCAATATTCAAGACAAAGAAGTATCACGATGGTGTAGATGTATCAGGTCTCCCAAAGGGTACACCTATCAGAGCTATCGCTAACGGTTACGTTACCAAGGCATCATACTATGGTGGTTACGGTAACTGCGTTATGATTTCAATCGGAAACGGATACACCACCCTATACGGACATATGAGTGGATTTGCGGTTTCTAATGGTCAGTATGTAACTAAAGGGCAAGTTGTTGGATATATTGGAAGTACGGGTTGGTCAACAGGTCCGCATCTTCATTTCAGTTTAATCAAGAACGGTACGTATATTAACCCAATGAGTTTATTCTAATTATATGAATATAGATATTTTTAAAAGCACTCCAGTGCTGAATGAATTATTAAGAAAAAGAGGGATAGAGGGAGATGCGGAGCTCGAAGAGTTCCTTTCTCCAAGTCCTAAGCTTGCATATGATCCATTCCTGCTAGCAAACATGCATGCGGGAGTGGATTTGTTGTTAGATGCTATATACAGCGGATCTAAAATAGTTATATATGGTGATTATGACTGTGATGGCGTAACTTCGACAGCTCTTCTGATGAAGGTTATCGGCTCTCTCACAGACAATGTGACTTACTATATACCTTCCAGACTTGATGAGGGCTATGGACTTAATAAGTCAGCCATAGACCAGATATATCAAGACGAAGGCGAGGTTATCGTCACAGTTGACTGTGGGTCTGTGTCAGCCGAAGAGGTCGCATATGCAAATAGCCTCGGCATCGAGACTATTGTTACTGATCACCATACTATAAAAGATGTGATTGCGCCAGGAATTGTCATCAATCCCAAGGCGCCAGAAGATACGTACCCCTTTAAGGGCCTTGCAGGGGTAGGGGTCGCATATAAACTTGCATTAGCACTTAGTCGTAACTGTGAAATCCCTCGCAGCCTTATTACAGAAGTGCTCGAACTCGTTGCGGTTGGAACTATCGGAGATGTAATGCCGCTAGTGGATGAGAACCGTTCGCTTGTAAAGTATGGTCTCAGACTCATGAGACTTGGATTTAAGAACAAGGGATTAAGAAGGCTCGCAGAACTATCAGGTGTTGATTACAACAATATTACTTCTACGAACGTTGCTTTTTCGTTAGTTCCTAGGATTAATGCTGCTGGAAGACTCGGTGATGCCTCGCTTGGAGTTAGAGCATTGCTATCCGATGACGATGATGAAGTAGAGAGTTTATGCACAAAGCTTATGGAGACAAATACGAAGAGACGTGAGCTACAGCAGAAAGCTTTTGAAAACTGCATAAGTCTTGCGGATGACGAACTCGAGAAAGGTGATTTCATAATGATTGAGGCCGACCATGCTCACGAGGGGATCCTGGGAATTGTAGCTGGAAATCTCAAAGAGCGCTACAATAGACCAGTTGTTATTGTGTCACCAAACGATGGGCTCCTCAAAGGGACTGGTAGATCTATCGAGGGAATAGACTTGTATTCTCTGCTGAATCGCCATTCAGAGTATTTTGTGAAGTTCGGTGGTCATAAGGCTGCTTGCGGATTCACGATGGAGACTGAGAATCTTGAAAAGCTTAGGGCTTCGTTAAAAGAAGATGTGGCGGGACTACTTGCGGATAATGAAAAGTTATTTGACAGGACGATAGAGGCGGATATGGATATAATAGTTCCGGATACAAGTATAGAGCTTGCGCGAGCGCTAGAGCTTTTTGCCCCGTTCGGAGCAGGAAATCCAGAACCAGTGTTCAGATTCGAGAAGGTGCAGGTTGTAGATTGGAAATTCCTATCGGATAATAAACATGCGAGATTTTCTGTGATGCAGCACGGAAGTGCCATTCAGTGCATAATGTTCAACAAAGCGATGGACGTGTATAGCCTGATTGCTAGCAATAAACCTCTGACAGTTTACGGAGTGATGGACATAAATAGGTGGAAGGACAGAGAGAATGTTCAAATCAGAGTCCTCGATGTTGAGGAGGCATAGAACATTATTAATCGCATTTGCCGCAGGGTTTGGAACTGCGGTAGTTTGCGCTGTGATTTTCATGCATATTGTGCTTGGAGGGAGACTGATATCTCAGTACAAACTCGACCAATATGAGGCCCTAGATGATGAGTTCGGCAAGTACTATGACATTCAGAAAATAATCAATAACAAGGCATACTACAAGCAAGACACTGACGAAGTCGATAAAGCTGTAGCTCTTGGCATGCTAAAGACACTGGATGATAAATACGCCGAATATATGACGGAGAAAGAGTACGAGGCATTTGAACGCAGGTATTTAACATCGTATTCTGGCGTCGGAGTAGCTCTTAAGCTTGATGAAAATGATAAAATCGTGGTTAATAGGGTACTATCTGGAAGCGATGCAGAACAATCAGGGATTCTAGCGGGGGACGAACTCCTTAAAATTAATGGCAAGAATGTAAAGAGTCTAAACGATGCAGCCGAGCTAATGGAAGGCGGCGGAGACAATGATGTCGAATTTACTATCTCGCGAGGGGGAGTCGTTAAGAAGTACAAGCTCACTCGTTCTAAAGTTGAAGATGATGGTGTGACATATGAGGTGAAGGATTCATCAAAACACATAGGATATATACGCATCAGTACATTTAGAAAGGGAACTTCAAAATCATTCAAAAACGCTATAGAGATGCTTAAAACCGAGGATTGCAATAAGATCATCGTTGATATACGCGGCAATACCGGAGGGGTAGTCGAAGAAGCATTTGGCTCAGCAGACGAGGTTCTTAAAAAAGCGAAGCTTGGCAAGATAGTTTCCAAGAAAAAGACCAAGAAATACACTTCAGATGACAGTTCGGCTGATGTAAAGCTTGTAGTCCTTGTAGATCAGGATACAGCAAGTGCGGCGGAGATATTTGCGGCTGCACTAAAAGCAAACGATGTGAAAATAATTGGAACTAAGACGTACGGAAAAGGTGTAATACAGACGATTTTTAAGCTTAAGGGTGGATCTGTGGTGAAACTGACGACTGCAGAGTATATCGATCCAATGGCAAAAGGATAAATGAAAAGGGCGTAACGCCTAATGTGGAAGCAAAGTCTGGAGACGTAGCAATTCAAGAAGCGATGAAGCTGCTTGAGAGCAAGTAGGGGGCTCGCAATGTATTTATTATATACAAATGAATACAAGAGGAATTCTGCGCATAGTAGAGAGCTACTTGCAAGGAGCATTAGAAAGCTTATCGAGAGTGATAGTAGCATAGATATTGCCCCTGAATTAGCTGCACTTACAGGTGAAGAGCTACGAAGGTATATAGCAGATAATATCGAGTTCAACAAAAATGGAAAGCCTCATATCGCTGGGATTCCAGATTATTCGATCTCTCATAGCGAGAATACTTGGGCAATCATTTTTTCAGATGCACCATGCGGCCTCGATATACAGTATAATAAAAAAGCGAAGCTCGAGAAGATTGCTGTAAAGTTATATCAGGAAGATGAGCAGGAGAGTGTAAATAAACTAGGAATAGATGAGTTCTTCCGCATATGGTCAAGGAGAGAGGCACTTATCAAAGCTGCCGGAAGCTCTGTCTTCTACGATGCTCCTAGCACAATGGGGGAAAGCACTATATATGAAGGCGCTATGTGGCGCATCTATGATGTATCGCTAGCGCTGAGATAAGTAGTGCTGATAATGCGGGAGCTACATCTAGCGATGGATCATGCAGGAGAGAGAGATGGCTTTACGCAGCAACTGCGGTAAGAGATGATTCTGCATTTGGAGGAACTAATAATCTGCAGGTATCTACGCTTGATTAATAAACATGGGTAATATTAGCGCCGAAGGTATGTGGCAGCAAGGAGCCTCCCGCAAAATATATTACCGATAGGAGTATATGAGGATATGAGCAAGAAACGTGGCGTCGGTGACGAGGCTATGAGATACCTATCGCACCGCATTAGGACTGAGCAGGAGATGCGTCAGCACCTCAAGGAGAAGGAATATGAGGACTCCGAGATAGAGGGCGCAATTGATGACCTCAAGGCTCACCACTACATAGATGATTATGAATACGCGCTTGCTTTCTACAGGAATTCCTTCGAGAAGCTAAGGGGAGGTATGAGAGCCAAACGTGAACTCGAGCAGAAGGGCGTCGATGCTCTAACTGCAGAAAATGCCTTAGAAGATTATAAGTACGAAGCGGGTGTAGATGAGCTTGCAAATGCCAGGCGGATAGCAATAGAGAGCATATACGGCTTTGAAGCGACGAGAGGGTACGAGAACTCGGTAGAAGCCGTGCTACAGAGTGCATCAGATAGCGAAGAAGCGGAATATCTGGATGAACGCAAGATAGCATCTATGGCTAGAAAGCTAGAGAACAGAGGATATACCAGCGGTGTTATCTATAAGATAATCTCCGAGATGCGCAGCTGGAAGATCAAAGCATAAAGGTAAAGCAATAAATATATGAATACTATTATGATATTGTTATTAATTATGTGTCTAGGGTCGATGCTCATGAGCATCCTCGTTCTGATGCGCACGAAAGGCAATGAGGAGCGAATGGATACGTATTTTAAGGCGTACGGCGATGCTATTGCCAAGAGTCAGATGACGATGTCCGAGCATCAGGATTTGAGGCTCAAAGAGCTAAATGACAGCATGGCGAGGCTTCGTGCTGAGAATAACACGCAGATCGAGAATATACGCCATACGGTCGATGAGAAACTGCAGACGACTTTGGATACAAGGCTCACAAAGTCATTTGGATTAGTGAACGCGAGACTAGAGCAAGTGTACCGGGGACTCGGCGAGATGCAGTCAGTCGCACAGGGAGTTGGTGATCTCAGAAAGATACTGTCTAATGTAAAGACTCGCGGTATACTCGGTGAAGTGCAGCTTGGGTCTATTCTCGAGCAGATGCTTCCGCCTAGTCACTACGTTAAGAATGCTAGGCTTAAGGAGAACAGCAGGGAGAATGTCGAGTTTGCGATTAGACTTCCTGGAACGGACGATCACGATGTGTTCCTCCCTATCGATGCGAAGTTCCCTGGAGATGCTTATAACGCACTGCTTGAAGCATATGACCTAGGGGAGAAAGAGGCGATTAGCGAGGCGAAGAAGAAGCTCGTTAATAGAATCGAGAGTGAAGCCAAAGACATCAACTCGAAGTATATCAATCCACCGATTACGACGGATTTTGCAATACTATTCCTTCCGTTCGAAGGACTGTATTCTGAAGCGATTAATGCTGGACTCATCGAACCACTGCAGAGGAAGTACAAGGTAACCATTGCCGGACCGACCACGATGGCAGCGCTTCTTAATAGTTTACAGATGGGCTTCAACACTTTAGCGATAGAGAAGAAGAGCAGTGAAGTGTGGGAGCTACTGCACGCTGTACAGAAGGAATTTGAGAGATTTGAGGTGGTTCTAGCCAAGTCACAAGGGCACTTAAAGCAAGCTAGTGATGATATCGATGAGCTGGCAGGCGTACGCATGCGCCAGATGAAGAGAGCGCTGCAGAGAGTAAATAATATTGAAGGCGAAGAGGAATAAGTATGAAAATATACGCCATTGCGGATCTTCATCTTTCCTTTGATGAGAGAATAGATAAGCCGATGGACGTCTTTGGACCTGGCTGGGGAGACCATGCAGAGCGAGTTAAAGCTGCTTGGACCGAGCTGGTTACAGACGATGATATTGTAATAATTGCAGGAGATATATCGTGGGGCCTGAAGCTAGACGAGGCTATGGCTGACCTGGACTGGATTCATGAGCTGCCTGGTCAGAAGGTGCTGCTGCGCGGAAACCATGACCTCTGGTGGTGCAGGATTCAGCACCTTAGGACACTCTACGACGATATGCATTTTCTGCAAAATGATTGTTACTATGTAGAGGCATTAGACCTTGCGATTTGTGGCTCACGCGGCTGGCCGACACCTGACGCTACTACGTATACAGAGCATGATGAAAAGATGTATTTGCGTGAGCAAGGCAGACTTAGAAATAGCCTCGTAGAGGCGAAGAAAAAGGGCGCATCGAGAATTATCATGGCGATGCACTATCCACCGGCGAAGGTGGAAGAGACGGAATTTACCAGGATTATGCAGGAATACGGTGTTACGCAGTGCGTCTATGGTCACCTTCACGGCATGGTCGCGTGGACCAATGGTATCAAGGGCGAGCATGGTGGTATAGACTATAAACTCGTTTCACTAGACTACCTCGGTGCGAAACCAAAGCTAATTTATGATAGTGAACAGGAAAAGTAACGATAAATTAAAAAAGAGGGCATTTATAAGTGAAATATGCATTTATCATTAATCCGATTGCTGGAAATGGCAAGAAGGCGGACAAGCTGTGCAAAGAAATCAGTGCAGCGGCGCTAGATTCGGAATTCGACATAGAGCTACATTATACGACTGGACCAGGTTCTGCGACGCGCATCGCAGATAAGGTTGCGGCTTCTGCAGAGCGAGACGGCGAAGAAGTGCGAATCTATGCTTGCGGTGGGGATGGCACTGTAAATGAAGTTGCAAATGGTGTATACGGCCATGCAAATGCAGCACTTGGAGTTATCCCGATTGGCAGTGGAAATGACCTTATCCGTAACTTTGGGGGTCATAAAGCCACGGATTATAAAGATCTCATGTCCCAGCTTTTGGCTGAGGAAGAAGTAATTGATGTTATGTCGTACTCATACAATAGAGACGGAGAGAGCTATAACAGAATCGGACTCAATGCGTTTAATATCGGTTTTGATGGAAACGTTGCGATACTGGCGACGTATTTTAATAAAAAGACTTTTATCGGTGGATCGTTATCATACGGGCTTTCGATTTTTCTGAACCTCATCGAGAAGTCGGGACAGAATCTACAGGTTACTATAGATGGAGAACAGCTTTTTAAGGGACCGCTTATGATGTGCACCATTGGAAACGGTAGATTTTGCGGTGGCGGAATTGAGAGTAATCCAAAGGCGAAGCTCGATGATGGACTTCTAGATGTGCTTGTCGTGCATAGGATTCCAAGGCGTACTGTGCTGAAGGTTCTGCCTAAATTCTCAAAAGGAAAGCTTAATGAGATAAAGGGAATCGAGAAGATTACTGAGTTCAAGCAGGGAAGAAAGATCGATATCATCCCCAGAAGTGGACACATGAAGTTTGTCGTTGATGGCGAGATAACGGAAACTGACGAGCTTGCGATAGAGGTTAAAGATAGGGCTATGCGGGTGCTAGTGCCGTATCTTCAGGTTTAGCTAAAGGTCTAAGGAACAGATTGAGTACATCGATTCGAGGTATATCAGTAAAGAAAACAATCTTGATTGGAGATTAGAGATGGAAGCTTGGGATAATCTCAAGAGGAGTTTAAAAATAGCGATTTTAACGGTGCTTTGCATAACCATGGTCTTCAGCACCGGTTTGCTTTACATGATTTCATATGGTGCTAGCGATAAAAACTCATCTAAATCATCGCAGCAAACGGAATCAGCTAAGAAGTCAAGCGTGATAAATAAGGTTCAGGCACCTGAGATAAATGCAAAGAGTGCGGTTTTATACAGCGAGAATACGAATACTGTGGTCTTCTCGAAGAATAAGGACGAGCGCGTAGCTCCATTTAGCACTACGAAGCTGATGACAGCGCTGCTAGTCGTTAAGCACATCAAATCTTGATCAGAAAGTCACGATATCGAAGGAGGCAGCTGCTCTCGGTGGTTCTTCGATGGAGCTCAAAGAAGGAGAAGTTGTAACGGTTAGGCAGCTTCTGTATGGGCTGATGATCTTGTCGGGGAACGATGCTGCGTATAGCCTCGCAGAGGTCGTATCGAATGGCAATGTAGATGAATTCGTCAAGATGATGAATGACGAAGCGAAGGCTCTGGGCTGTAAGGATACTAATTTTGTAAATCCGAACGGAATGAAAGAAGAAAATCATTATACTACAGCTAGCGATTATATGAAGATCGCTAGGGCGGCGCTTAAGAACAAACAGGTCTATAAATTTGCAAGCACCAAGAAATACGAGATGGGAGCGACAAACCTAAGCGAAGCGCGCGTCATGAAATCCCATACCGACCTGATCAACACTAGGAATTCGGGTGTAGTTGCTGGCAAAACCGGTTTCTGGAACGGCGAAGCATCGATCGTGCTCGCTTATGATAAGAAAGATCTGAAGATGGTGCTCGTGCTGTTCGGTGATGATAAGGAAAATCGTCCGAAGGATGCAAAAGCGATTTTTGAATATGCATACAAATATTTAAAGGTGAATAAGCCTGTCGCAAAAGGCAAGAAGGTCACAAAGGTTCTAGTTCGCGGCGGCAAGAAAACCGTGGTCGATGCTTACGCAGGTGAGACGGCTTACGCATATACCGAGAAGGGTGACCGTGCAAAGATAACTGTAAAAATAAAGCGCGATTGGTCCGTCAAGGCTCCGCTAAAGAAGGGGGATCAGGTGGCGGTTGCAAAGGTATATGTCGATGGCAAGTATGTGTCTGACGCACCGCTCGTAGTGAAGCAGAATGTGAGTAAGGGCTGGATAACATCCGAAGCATATATATCTAATCTAGGTGCTATGATATTAGGCCCAGTTCTAGTTGTTCTAATCGTGATTGCTTGCCTAGTGAAAAGGCGCAGAAAGAAAGCTGCGAGACCAATTGGAAAGCATGATAAGGGCAGGTCTAAGTAGACCTGACTGGCAGCTTAACGTATATAAGCGCATCGTTATATCGCTTGCGACTACTTGCGTACACCATAAGCCTATGCTATAATGACCTTCGCGGTATCCTGCAGAAACTTCCGCCCCCGTCTTGGGCTTAGTTTCTGGTTGAGGCTTTTGACATTTATTGGTCGTTAGTCTCCAGGATATCATTTGTGGAGAGGTACCCAAGAGGCTGAAGGGACTGGCTTCGAATACCAGCAGGCGGGTAACTCCCGTGCGGGGGTTCAAATCCCCCTCTCTCCGCCATAAAAATAGGTAGCACTTTATGTGCTACCTATTTTTTATGTAAAGACAGGGATTTGAATCCCAGGGGTTCTGCGGACCTAGCCCCCTATGCCGAACAAAGAGAGTCAGAGGGATGGCAGGTCCCAGACACAGACCGTCCTCGATTGGCGAGCAGATAAAGATAAAAGCGAAGCCAGAGAGGGAACGGTCGAGCTGCAAAATCCCTCTCTCATTTAAATATCAATAAGAAAGTAAATAAAGTTATGCTATAATTCTAATGTCTTATGGGCTTCTTATTGCGCAAAGAGAACATCTGTTCTATAATTAGTCCACATATTAATTGGTAGGGGATATATTATGAATGTAATTAGTTTATTTAGCGGATGTGGCGGACTTGATCTTGGATTCGAAAAGGCAGGTTTTAATATTCCAATTGCCAACGAGTTCGACAAGACAATATGGGAAACTTTCAAGATTAACCATCCAAAAACAAAGCTTATTGAAGGCGATATACGGAATGTTACTAAGAAAGACATTGAAGAATTTTTTGATGGAGAAATTGATGGAATAATTGGTGGACCACCTTGTCAATCATGGTCTGAAGCTGGCTCTTTAAAAGGAATAAATGATCCGAGAGGTAAGCTTTTCTTTGATTATATTAGGCTACTTAAAGAATTCAAACCTAAATTCTTCCTTGCCGAGAACGTAAGTGGAATGTTGGCAAACCGCAATTCTGATGCTGTAAAAAATATAATTAATATGTTTGAAGAAGCAGGGTATAATGTTTCTCTCACCATGATCAATGCCAAAGATTATGGGGTTGCACAGGAAAGAAAACGAGTTTTTTATATAGGGTTTAGAGAAGATTTAGATATTGATTTTGTTTTTCCTGATGGGTCAACAAAAGAAGATGATAAAAAGATCACTTTACGTGATACTATATGGGATTTACAAGATTCTGCCGTACCAGCGAACGAAAAAAACAAGCATAATCCTGATGCTATAAATAATAATGAATATTTTACCGGTGCTTACTCACCTATATTTATGAGCCGAAATAGAGTAAAGGAATGGGATGAACAGGCATATACTGTTCAAGCATCTGGTAGACAATGTCAACTCCATCCGCAAGCTCCTAAAATGGTTAAAGTAGGAAAAAACGATTGCAGGTTTGAGGAAGGTAAAGAAGAACTCTACAGGAGAATGACAATTAGAGAAATAGCCAGAATACAGGGATTTCCAGATGATTTTAAATTTGTTTATGAAAATACAAATGATGCATATAAGATGATTGGTAATGCAGTACCAGTTAATCTCGCATATGAAATTGCAATAGCAATTAAGGAGGCACTAGGTGAGCAATAAGAGTAATGATCAGGGAAGAGCTTATGAATTCGCGTGTTTAAATGCATTAAATGATGAAATAAAAAAACTAAGACCAGTTAAAATTGAAACAACAGACGGATATGACGCGGCAAAAAGAGCATGGAATGCTATTGATAACAGTTTACAAGTTGTAATGGAAGAAAGCGCCTTGGCGGCTGTAGAAACACTATTTGAGCTGGAACCTCTTATTGTAGAAGATGGTGATGATGAACTAGTTCTTAAAATACAGCAGGACTCTAGAGGTGAGGAAGGCGATGTAAGAGATATCCTCATAGTTAGGAGAAATATTGAATGGGAAATAGGTCTTAGTCTAAAACATAATCACTTTGCGGTTAAACACAGTAGACTTAGTAGAAGTCTTGATTTTGGAGATAAATGGTTTGGCGTTCCTTGTTCAAAAAAGTATTGGGAAGATATAAAGCCAATTTTTGACTATCTTGTCGAAGAAAAGTTCAAAGGAACTAATTGGAGTGAATTACCTGCAAAAGAAGTTGATGTATATATTCCTTTGTTAACGGCGTTCATGAATGAAGTAAGACGAAGCAATGAGAATGATGATTCAATACCAAGCAGAATGGTAGAGTACTTGCTTGGAGAGTTTGATTTCTACAAGGTTGTTGGCATAGATAATAAAAGAATAACTCAAATTCAAACCTTCAATTTACATGGAACATTAAACCAATCAAGCAAAAAGAGATGCCCAAAATGAGGATCCCTATTGCAAGTTTACCTTCAAGAATCGTTAGTTTAGAGTTCAAGCCTGATAGCACTAATACAATAGAGTTGTATATGGATGGAGGATGGCAGTTTAGCTTTAGAATTCATAATGCGTCTACAAAAGTTGAGCCTAGTTTAAAGTTTGATGTTCAAATACTCGGTATACCAACAGCTATAATGACAATCGAATGTAAGTGGCAAAATAGATAAATATGGTATGATGCAGTATGCATAACAGAATATGTGGTAGGACTATATCCTACCACACAGTGTGTCCCTAAAATAATCCTTCTGACTTTCGAACATCTTTACCGCTCTATCGTAGAGACTTGTGCCTCCAAATACAATCTCGATGGAAATCGGTAGATGAATCAATGCGATATCAACACACAGTTCATAATATCCCATTTCGTCGAGATCCTTTTTAATTTCATCGACCATCCAAATGTATAAAGCGTAGTCAATGCCGCGGTCGACGCAGTTTCTTTCAAATCTTGCTCCCGCTTTAGTATTCTTTTTGAGTTTAGTTACTTCATCGGCAGCCAACTGGCGCTTGTGATATGTGTTACTATCGATAGCCCAAACTACGAAGAATAATATAGGCAGACCGAAAATCGTAAATAAAACTATACCCTTTGAAGCGTATTCAACTATTACGGCTCCTATACCATCACCATAATGAACCTATTCAGAAACTTGATTGCTTATGTAAAAGTTCTCCAGTCTGTAAAGGTAAAATCTAACTATATTCTAAATCTATTGATCGTAATTTGATGCATTTTAATTGTATTTATATGTCACATACCTCCTGCAATAACTTTAATTCCAATCGCTTATAATGTATCATATTAAGTACTTAGGAAGAGCGTTATCGGAGGACGGCACATGTATAGAGAAGAGATCGCAGCTATTTCGAATGGAGCAGAAGCTAAGGTTAGACTTCTTAAAGGAAAAACCCTGGCGGATATATTATTATGTCACTACTCGGAGGAATATACATAGGCTTCGGAGTGCTGATTTTCGTTTACTCTAGGCGGGCAGCTCCAGGGCGAGCCATATGCTAAGCTCGTCATGGCTATATTCTTTAGCGTAGCTCTCAGCCTTATAATAATCGCCGGTGCAGAGCTCTTTACAGGTAACAACATGGTTCTTGCTGTCGGGTATATGAAGCAAAGAGTGACGCTAGCCGATGTCCTCAAGATATTTGTTATCTGCTGGCTAGGCAATGTTATAGGTTCGGCACTTCTCGCTGGACTTTTCAATTTGACCGGTCTATACACAGATGGTACTCAGGCAGCGTTAGTCGGTGCAGCGACGGTAAAAATGACCCTTTCACCTATCGCACTTCTTACGAGAGGTGCACTTTGCAACTTCCTCGTGTGCCTTGCGGTGTGGTGCAGCTTTAGATGCAAGACCGATGCAGGCAAGCTCATCATGGTATTCTGGTGCATCGTTGCGTTCTTTGCCACGGGGTTTGAGCACAGCGTAGCTAATATGACGATTCTTGCTCTTGCACTTATTAATAATGGCGGGAATGAAGCTGTTACTGTCGGTGGATACTGGTATAATCTCGGACTGGTGTCGCTTGGGAATATGATAGGTGGCGTGCTATTTGTAGCAGTTCCGTATATCGTGGCAGCTAAAGAGAAATCTAAGTAAATTCATGAGGCGATAAGTAAATTCATAAAATGGGATTAAATAAATTAGCGTTAATAGAGTAAAAGAGGGGTGGCTATGCCATCCCTCTTATCGTATTCAAAGTATTTAATTATAAGGTTGTGTTACTCTTAATCATCAAGCAGAGCAAACTCTCCGTAAACTGGTTTATACAGCTTGTAGTGACTCGAACCAATGATTTTTCCAGTCTTCTGTTCGAACATCTTCACCTCGTATTCTTCGACGGTATAGACAGCCCTGAAGCCGATGTGCTGCACTTTGCCTTTTTCGCCATTTAGAACTACTGGAGCAGTTAATTCACTATTAATATCTTGAATAAATAGTCGCTTATATGATAGATCCCCCTCCATCCGGTCATTTAGTCTATCAAGAGCGTACCAACTCATAAAACCGTTAGTGATAAATTTATCCTTATTTACGCGGTAACCTAGCGTATCACCAGTTACATATGCACGAAAAGACACAGGCCTATCCGGTGTAATTGGGGTGCCATCTACAGCACTCTTTACATTGCTAGATGAGCGTTTATAGGAGCTATAATGTTTGTATTTTCTTACTAGCGTATTTCTGTAATAAACTCCATGGTACTGTTCAGACTTAGTGTCATGTTCATTTGAATGTCCAAGCTTAGTGTTACCATAAATTGAAAGTACAGGCAGAGCTAAAACAATAGCAATCGCTATAGCTAACGCTTTTGATTTCTTCATAATTCTACCTCCAGTGCTTAAAGTGCACTTTTGAATATAGAGGTGTTAACTGCTTGTACCATATAATTACCATATAAACTGATTAGTGTAAATGGGGGGGTAGAAAAAACAATTTAATACATTGCTAATAGTATATAAATAGTTGAGATGATATATATTGTAGTTAAAGTCGGTAGAGATTTTCAATTCATAATAGTTATGACTAAAACGCACACAATCGATATAAATATAATTACAATATATATTGACTATCTTTTTGACTATCTGAATCGTTATTACTAATAAAGGGAGGAATTTTTCCAAAAACTGGGAGGATTATACTTTATGAACATTAATACGGATTATATATTAATCCGTGATGCAAAAAGAGGGAATACTAAAGCTGTGGAGAGAATAATCCGCAAATACTATGTTAGTATATTTGATTTTTGTAGATATCATTCTAACGATGTGTATACAGCAGAGGATCTAACTCAAGAGGTGTTTTTAACTTTTATAAAGGGAATTCACCAGTATGTTCATAATGGAAAACTTCTAAATTATCTCTATACAATTGCAAGAAATAAATGTATTGATGAGAAAAAAAGAATGAGAAACACAGAAATTTCAATTGATTGTGTGGTGAGTAGGCTTAATTCGAGTAGTGATAGCTACTGTAGTGATATTGAGTATCTTGATACGAAGATAGCAGTTGAAAGATTGCCAGATGACATACGAGAGATAATAGTGTTGTATTTTTTTCTTGGCAGAAAACAAAGTGAAATTGCAGAAATATGTGGAATTGGATTACCTCTTGTAAAATATAGATTGAGAAAAAGGTAAAGAGATGATAAAAAGAATTTTTGGAAGGAGAAGTATGAATAAGAAGAATTTTTTTCCAATAAAAAAATAGAACTTTTGCTTAGAAATATGCCACGTAAATTTATATCTGTTCCTGCAAAGAATGCCATAGATAATACAGTTTTCAAAGCAACAGAGCTTATGATAGAAAGGGAGCAGATAAGTCGTATTAACTTTGCTGAATTTCTTATTTTTCAAATGAAGATAATGAGGAAGAGATGGTGGATTCTTCAAGGTGCATTACTTTTATTTGCATGTCAGTGGTTATATGTATCTGGTGATGCTAATTATATATATAGAGGTATGAGCATTTTTGCTACATTGTTTGTAATATTAATAATCCCTGAATTATGGGGGAATATGAAATGTAAATCAATGGAAATAGAAGAGGCTTCATTGTTTGATTTAAGAAAGGTATATGCAGCAAAGCTTATAGCTTTTGGACTTGTGGATACGATTTTTCTAACATTCTTTTGCGTTGCTGTGACACAACTTCAATATGTTTTACTTGCAGATGTATTAAAGCAATTCGTTTTTCCTGTTATGATTGCAGCAACAATATGTATGATGGTTTTCTCGTGCAGAAATCCATTTAGTGAACTAACAACTATGGTTATTTGTATTGTTGACAATTTACTTTGGGCGACTATAGTTCTTAATGAATCAATTTATTATAAGATAACATCATGGATATGGATTGGATTATTTGCTGTTTCTATTTCTTTAATTATTTATAGTGTACGCAAAGTTATAAATAATACCAGCAAATATAAGGAGAAACAAACAAATGGATTTAATTTTGGATAGAGTGAAAAAAATTTTTAAAAATACGATTGTTGTAGATGATGTTTCAATTAGAATGCAATCGGGTATATATGGACTTTTAGGTTCAAATGGTGCCGGTAAAACTACTCTGATGAGAATGATTTGTACAGTTATGAAACCTACGGAAGGATCTATTTATTATGAAAATAAAGATATCTTTGAAATGGATGAGAAGTACAGAGATATTTTAGGATATTTACCACAGGAATTTGGGTTTTATCCAGAGCTTACTGTTACAGCATATCTAAAGTATATCTCTTCCTTAAAAGGGCTAAAGCAAGATGTCGTAAAAAGGCGTATTGATGAGTTGCTAGAGCTTACCGGAATGCAAAAAGATTCATTTAAAAAAATGAAAGAACTATCGGGGGGCATGAAAAGAAGAGTAGGTATTGCACAGTCACTTTTGAATAATCCTAAGATACTTGTATTAGATGAGCCTACAGCAGGACTTGATCCAATGGAAAGAATTAGATTTAGGAATCTAATCAATCAATTATCAAATGATAGGATTATATTATTGTCTACACATATTGTTTCAGATATTGAAGCTATAGCCAAAGAGGTATTTCTCATGAAGGAAGGTCGAATAATAGATCATGGGACAATTAATGAATTGTGTAGCAATATTCCATGTGATGTATGGATTTATCGCGAAAAGACAGAAAAAGCAGAAAACTTTATCTCTAATTTTACAAATCCTGTTGGTGCAATTAAGAATGATGGAGAGTATATACAGGCGCGTCTTTTGGCAAAAGAACGACCTGCAGAAAATTCTGTAAGTGTTGATAAAACTCTTGAAGACGTTTTTTTGTATCATTTTGGCGAGAATGGTAGTGATAGTAATGGTTAGATGTGAATTTAAGAAATTATTTAGTAATAGGATTAACAGAATTCTGGTGCTAGTTTTTAGTTGTTATCGCAGTTGTATTTAGCTTTTTTTTCAATATGGAGTATAAATTTTGTAGACAAAGATGGTAATACTCACAAAGGGTTATCTGCACCAAGAAAGCTAAATGAAGCGAAGTTGAAATATAAAGGGGCATTAACTTCTGGTGTTTTTTACGAAATAATTCAGAAAGAAAAAAATCTAAATAAGAAGTACGGAAGTATGATTTCTGATTCTTTATATGCAGCAAATGAACAGGAATACGGTGATATAAAAGATATGATTGTCAGCACTCTTTGTTATAATAAAGATTTTTGATGATTCGGTAATTAATGACTTGGACATTAATGAAGCGAGAGATATTTATTATATAAGAGAAAAGAATATCAATCACATGTTAAAAAGAATATGATAATCAAGAGGCGAAGAAAAAGTACTTAAAAAGGCAATTCCAAAAAGTACATAAGCCTTTTGAATACGCTCCAGCAGAATCATGGAAAACCATGGGTTTGTACGTGACAACATATTCGATGATATTATTAGTTATAGTATCTTTTTTTTCATCGGGATTATTCTCGGAGGAATTCCGACTTGGTGCAGATTCGATTTTCTTCAGCACAAAGAGGGGGAGAACTGGGGGAACAATAACAAAAATAATAACTGGTTTGCTTATGGCAAGCGCAATTTATTGGGGTGCTATGCTTATTATGTCAATAATATCCTTTGGAGTTATGGGTGTAAGTGGAGCATCATCTCCTATTCAAATAGAGGATAGTTATTCTATTTATGCATACACATTTTCACAAAGATACATGGTAATAATGCTATCTGGATATGTAGGAGTTATGCTTTCAGTAGCAATAACAATGCTTGTGTCGGCAAAAACACATTCCCAAGTTTTGTCCATGTGTTTTCCAATAGTTTTATTTATATTATCGCCGTTCATTGGAAGAATACTTCCGTTTAGAAAAGTTTTTTATATTACTCCGGATCAGTTAATAAATGTTTATAACTGCATTAAATTGCCACTTATATATCAATTTGGAGGAATAGTGATAATGCAAATTCCTATGTTGATAATTCTATATTCAATTGTTGCAATTATGATTCTTCCTTTTATCTATAGGGCATTTAGTAAATTTTACAACAAATAAATTCTATACGATCAATCTATGGAACATGGTGTGTAAAAATGCTGCGAGGGATCCAATGTGCATAGAAAGCGGTACATGCTATGAGTTATGGTAACTGATTGTTGAGAATATAAGTTAACTTAAATTAATTAAAGGAGGTAGTGTAATGAAAATTATAAATGATTCAACTGGGAAAAGCTGAACCTAAAGCAGGTTGTGTTTGTACAAGTGGATGGAAAAGCACAAGGGGACTGTGGCAACCAATTTGGAATTGTAACTGCCAGTGTATACATGGGAATACTCGAAATAATAATGCAAACTTTAAAAAAGCAAAGAATGCATAGAAGAGTATACAATTTCAGAAATATCTAATTTTGATGGAGAGTGTGACTGTAAACGAAACAGTCCACTCTCCATCAAAGCAGTATGTCAATAAAAGGAGGCAAAGACTGAATGAATAGTAAAAAAATATGGGATGATATTTAACACAAAAAAATAATAATTATTATTATGATACAGCTACAGGAAAAAGTAGTTTCTTGTAACGATATGGAAATAGAGACTATTGATAACATATTATTAGAAAAAAGTTGACTTAGAGGAAGAATGTTCTAAAAAAATAAAAATATTCGGGGATTTTGTAGCTAGAGAAAAGTTGTTTAATGATAATGAAAATTGGGGGTTTCTACTTCCCACAAGACAGGAATTTAAGGAGTTAGTAAGAGGGAAATGTGAGCAAATTGTACTTGAGTTGACTGAAGATTGCAATTTAAGGTGTGGTTATTGCATTTATAATGACCATCATAAGAAACATAGAAAGTTTTCTAATAAAACTATGTCATTTGACATAGCTAAAAGAAGCATAGATTTTGTAATGCAAGAGTATCAAGGAGACGAATTTGCATTAACGTTCTATGGAGGAGAACCCCTTATGAACTTTAAGGTGATGAAAAAGAACAATTGAGTATTTTAAGAAACAATATCCTATGGTAGAGAAAAGCTTTGGATTCACTACTAATCTAACTTTGCTTGACGATGAAATGATAGAGTATTTTAGCAATTTAAATGAACTAGAAATTGTATGTAGTTTAGATGGGCCGCAAAGTTTACATGATAAGTTTAGGCGTGACTTGCATGGAAATGGTTCACATGATATAGCAACATCAAATTTTATTAAATTAATGAAGAAATTTTTATAATAAAAAAAGCTGGTAGAACATTGATGGTTAATTGTGTTATTACTCCACCATATACTAAAGAGAAACTAGATGAAATTAGTGGATATTTTAGAGCAGAATTACATGTTCCTAAAGAAATTGATATAAACTATTCCTATGTTGATGCTGGTGATATGGTTTTTGATTATGATAGAAAAGAAGTAATAGAAACAACATCCAAAATTGAAATTAGTCCGTTAGAATACTGGGCTGTAACAGATTTTGAAATAAATGGATCGAATTCAGAATATTTTGGATTAATTAATAAGGAACTTGCAAGAGTATCTGACAGAATGAAATCAGACAATATAATTAATGGTTCTTATTTGCATGGAAACTGTTTACCAGGACAAAGAAGACTATATGTAACTATAGATGGAAATTTTAGACCTTGTGAAAAGGTGGGGAATATCCCAACTTTAGGAGATTGCTTCATAGGTTATGATTACGATAAGAGTTATGATATATACTTAAAAAACTATGCACAAGAGTATCATGAAAAATGTAAAAATTGTTGGGCAAGAACAATGTGTGCTATAAATGCTACGAAAGTTCGCTAAATACAGATAATAACAATTTATATAAAGTTGAAGGAATTTGTGATATATCAAAGCAAATAATAAAAAGATATGTTTGTAAATTATTTTACTTTATATGAAAAAAATCCTGAAGCATTGAAGCGGGCACTATCTGAAATAGAATTTAAGTGATAAAGGATTGAAAAAAATGGATAAAGAAGTGAATAAAGGTGATATAAAAAAATAAGACTTTTATCAAATCTGTTTTGGTCAGTTAAGAAAGTGTTCTTTTTACAAAAAAAGGGTATTTTTGCGTCCTTATGTATAAACTCAATGTTGAAGGGAATAACTCCTGTTGTCATGTTACTGATTATGCAAAAGGTTATTGAAGCTATTCAATATCAAAAAAATACGATGTTAAAAAGTATTATGTTGCTATTTTTTTAGCACTTGCATGCTTTGAACTTTTTTTCACAAATATGTCAGATTTATACACAATTAAAATTGGAAAAATTACGAACTTGAATTTGATGTATTTTTTTCAAACAGAAGTCTTAAATAAAATTGCATATTTGGATTGTAAAGAGTTTGAGAAAAAGTAATACATATGATCTTATAAACAGGACACAATATGATGCAGATGCCGGAATAATTGGAAGTGTAAAGATGGGATTTTCATTATTGTCAGCATTTATCAGCACGTTTTCTTATATTGTTATTATTTTTCAGGGTATAATGCGGTTGTTTTTTTGTTATTCTCATAACACCAATAATAAGATATTTTTTTGAAAAAAATATAATTTATTGGAGTATGAGGTGGAGAAGAAAAAAATACAGAACCATTGAGAAGAAGCACATACATATCATATCTTTTAACTAATGCTGAGCATTTTAAAGAAATAAAGATGTTTAGCCTATTTGATTTCTTTTATTAAAAAGCTATAAAGATATACGAAACATATGTAATAATGAAGTTATTAGTGTGCATAACAAAAAGGGCATTAATATATGTAGTACTCATAGTTTGTGAAACCGCGGTGGATTTTTTTAGTGACAGTAACACTTTTGATACAAGCTTTTTAAAAACGTAATATCAATTGGCAAGTTTATATTATATAGTAACTCGATAGATAATTTAAAAGAAAAATATTATATCTGTATTTTCGCAAATATCATTTTTGTATAAAAAAATGCTGCGATGATTGAGCAGATAAAAAAACCTTTTTGAACTTGAGAATGAAGATTTACATATAGAAGGTGTTATTCTTGATAAAATTGAAAGTATTAAATTTATTAATGTATCTTACAAATATCAAAACCAAAAAAAGAATATACACTTAGAAATATAAGTTTCGAAATAAAAACTGATCAAACGTGCATTATAATGGGATACAATGGTTCAGGTAAATCAACACTTATGAAAAATACTTATGGGAATATATAACGACTATGAAGGTAGCATACTGGTAAATAATTTAGATAGAAAAAAAGTGAACTTGATTTCATATAGAGAGAAGATAGGCGTGCTGTTTCAGGATTATATTAAGTTTGAAACTACTATTGAAGACAATATTGCATATGGTAATTTGAGAAATTATTTCAAAAAATTCAAAGTGGATGAAATAATGGCCAAAGTACAACTTAATGAATTATTAGAACGTAAAAAACATCAGTTAGGATACCAGTTTAATGAAGGATTGCAATTATCAGTTGGTCAATGGCAGAAGTTAGCACTTGGGCGAACTCTTATAAGTGATAGCGATGTGCACATCTTTGATGAACCAAATGCTTCTATTGACTTAATGTCGGAAGATGCCGTGCTAAATGCGATAATGGATAATTCAGGAGGCAAAAATAAATATAATAATTATGCATCGCTTTAATAGAATTGTTGAGAAAGCAGATACTATTATTACCCTTAATAATGGTTGTGTAGAAGAGGTGGGAAAACATACAGAATTGCTGAATAAAAGAGGGTTTTATTTTAAACTTCATTCTCTACAAAAAAAGATAGTTCCTCGTTCGTATACTGTGAATGCACGGAAAAAACTCTAAAATGTACATGATAACTATTTATATTTGCTTATAATATAAATTCATTTAATTTTAGATTAAGTATCATAACGGGTTAATATGATATAGTAATGAAATTACACTATATCACCATTGCACATTCAAAGGGAAAAAGCACAGGGATATGTGCAAAGTGGCTGTCTAAGCTATCCAAGAAAAACGTCCGCACCCCACTCATTTTAGGTGATATAGCCTTTGTACATAAGCAAACTTAGGTATATGGAAACAAAAAGTGTTATTGTAATTTCAATTAAAAATGCTTTCAATAGATCAGCCAATCACTGCTGCTCATTTTTGTACTGCTTTAGCGCTTCGGAAAGCTGGTCCGGACATGATGTATCT
>BNJU01000166.1_pt1 | contig 106319 bp, 127 predicted proteins | sample 8539281 | NCBI WGS metagenome assembly BNJU01 (sample SAMD00202456, study PRJDB9452) | human saliva metagenome | isolation source: human saliva | place: Japan | reverse complement strand
GCTGGTAAAGAATATGCTGAATGTAAGTTGTGAATCATGAGTTTATTATATCAGCATGGAAGTTAGCCTAAATCTTATAAGCTTGGTGGCGTGTTCATACGAAGAAAAGCTTTATTCATCATAGTCAAACAAGCTTCCAGCTCCCGCCGCTTTATATAAAGCATCTACTGCTAAGAACATATCGTTCTGAAGTGTTGGCTGATTGTCAATATTTTTATCATAAAAATCCCGCAACGACTCCGGATAGTGTTCGTCGGGCGCATCGTACAGGAACGTATCCTGCAGTAGCTTCTTCTGCTCGGGCGAAATATCATTAAAAAACTCTGGGTGAAAATCATAAAACCATTCTAGGCGAGCTTGCAATTCTAGATATCTATCGTAATTCATAGCTATATTATAATTCAGGGAATGACCCTTCTCCAAGTCTGAAGAGAGGAGCACCTTTGAGGAATATCTCCCGCTTATTCAAGGACGGCTGTATTTTGCTCTAGAGTAATTTTCTCCTTTGTTATTTGTAGTTTTCTAAGGTCGATTACTTGATGGTAAGATGATATAATTACATCAGTATGAAAGTTAGCTTAAATCTTATAAAAACAATTGATTAATTTTTGAGTTGCCGCCAGTTGGTGAGCTGGTGTCGTGTCAATCAGCAACTTGGTGGTGTCGAGGAAGTGATTGACCCTGAAAGGCCAAATATGGTGGCGCGCGCATTGTGCGGGTTGTTGAGTGTGAAAAGCACCCGAATGCGGATCGTTTGAGTGTAGCTAAAATTGACGATGGTGGTGTAGCGGACGTTCCAAGGGATGACAATGGTTATGTGCAAGTGGTTTGTGGTGCGCCGAATGTTCATGCTGATATGTGGGCAATTTGGTTGCCGCCAAAAAGCACCGTCCCAGCAAGTTTTGATGACGCCGAGCCGTTCGTGCTGGATGCGCGACCGCTGCGTGGAATCTTAAGTCAGGGTATGCTGGCGGCGGCTGATGAGCTGGCGATTGGTACGGATCACGAGGGAATCATTGAGATTAATGAGCGCGATATTCCGGCGGGCGTTACGATTCAGGCTGGCGCGAGTTTTGCGGAAGTGTTTGGGCTGGACGATTACGTGCTGGAAATTGAGAATAAGATGTTTACGCACAGGCCGGATTGTTTTGGGCAACTTGGTGTGGCACGCGAAATTGCTGGCATTTTTCATCAACAGTTTAATAGTCCTGACTGGTATAATGCTATTCAAGAATTCGCAGATAGCGATGGCTTAGAGCTTGAAGTGTTTAATGAAGCTAATGAGCTTGCGCCCGCATTCTCTGTGATTGCTATAAAAAATGTAGATATTCATCCAAGCCCGTTGTGGCTGCAATGTCAATTAGTCGCAATGGGCGGCAAGCCTATCAATAATATTGTTGACGCGACAAACTACGTGATGTTTATGACGGCGCAGCCGACTCACGCTTATGATTATGACAAGTTGCGCGGGCATAAACTTGGCGTGCGAATGGCGCACGATGGCGAGAAAGTTGGTTTGCTTAACGGCAAGGAGTATGAATTGACGGCTGATGATATTGTTATCGCTGATGGCGAAGGTGTGATTGGGCTAGCGGGAATTATGGGCGGCGCTGACACTGAAGTTTCGGCTGAAACGAAGAATATTGTCCTTGAATGTGCCAATTTTGATATGTACGCGCTACGTCGCACGGCTATGCGCCACGGAATTTTCACCGACGCTCTGACCAGGTTTAATAAGGGGCAGTCGCCAGCACAAATTGACCCTGTCTTAAAATGGTTAATTGGTATGGTTGGTGGTGAGCAAGCTAGTCCTATGCTATTTAAGAATCATTCTTCATTGCGACAAGTGTTGGTCGATGGCAAGCACTGGCACGGTGGATTGTTGATTCCTAAAGGTTTGTCGAAGAACGTCTGGGTGTTGACTTTGCCGAGAATGAGATTGAGGCACTACTAAAGAATGTTGAATTTATCGTTGACGATGGTAATAAATATGACGAAGCTGGCGTGATGGTTTACAGTCCATTTTGGCGAACAGACATTGAGTTGCCGGAAGATATTGTTGAGGAAGTTGGGCGATTATACGGCTTTGACAGATTGCCGCGTCATTTGCCAGAGCGAAGTATTAAGCCTGCGCCGAAGAATGAGCGTCGTGAATTGAAACAGAGAATTCGCCAAAGTTTGTCGCGAGCTGGAGCAAACGAAGTTTTGACGTATAGCTTTGTCCATGAGCGAGTTTTGAAAAATTCTGAGCAAGATCCGAGCCGTGCGTATCGCTTGAGCAATGCGCTTAGTCCAGACTTGCAATATTACCGAATTAGCATTTTGCCGAGTTTGCTGGATAAAGTTCACGCCAATATAAAATCTGGGCATGACGAATTTATGCTGTTTGAAATTGGTAAAATTCACGATAAGAAATTAGGATTTAACGATGAGAATTTGCCGATTGAAAAGGCTTTCATTGACGGAGTTTATGCGAATAAAAAACCTCAAGCTGGAGCGCCGTTTTACAAGGTGAGGAAAATTGCTGAAAGGCTGATGAAAGATTTGAGTGTTGAGGTTGATTTTGTGAAGATTGCGGAATCTGACTGCGACGTTCCGGCGCCGTTTTGATGCAAAAACGCAGCGCTTGGATTGTGGCAAAGAATGGTGATAATTTGGGGAATTGTTGGCGAGCTGGTTCCGTCTGCTCGACGTAGTTTCAAATTGCCAGATTACACGGCAGCGTTTTCTATTGATATTGAAAAAAATTGCAGGAAAAATCTGAGCAAAAATCAGGACTATAATTACCAGCCGTTAAGTCGTTTTCCATCGACCGCCAGAGATATTTCATTGAAAATGGACTCGAATGTTGATTATGTGAAGGTTTATGCTTGCGCTGAAGAAGTTGCGAAAAAAACACGGTGAGCTACAAATTAGTATAACGCCGATTGCAATATATCAGCCAAAAAATGACGATTCGACAAAAACCGTTACCTTGAACGTAAAGTTTACGAGCGCTGAGCGGACGCTGGAAGACAGAGACATTGCGCCGATTATTGAGGAGATTGCCGCGATTGCTGCGGAAGAATTCGACGCCGCTCAGGTTTAATATGATTTGTTGCGCTTGATAAAAAAATTGCTATAATTGAAAGGTAAATAAAGGAGGAATATGGCAACTACAAAAGGCCAGAGAATAGGTATTTGGGTTATTGCCGGCATGATGTTTTTGGGGACCGTTGGCGGATTTGTCGCTATGATGGTGGCGCCTGGAAATGAAGCCAAAGACCAAGCCGCGTTTAAGAAAGCTCAGGATGAATATACCAAGGCTACTGACGAACGGAAAAAGAAAGTAGAGGCTCAGGTTAATGAATTGAGCCAAAAATATTACGGCAAGTTTTCTGAGTTTAGCTCACGAGTTGGTGCGTTTAAAGCTGGTGACGTGAAAGAGCTTGTTAAGGAAGATTTGGTTGAGGGCGAAGGTGCTGAGGTTAAGGACGACACCAAGTTGGCTGTTTATTACATCGGCTGGAACGCTAAGGGTGAGATTTTCGATCAATCAATCGCTGACGGCAAACTGAAAGCTCCGCTCAATATGGATGGCCCGGCAAATACCGCGGTTATTCAGGGCTGGAAAGAGGGTTTGATTGGCATGAAAATTGGCGGCGTGCGTGAATTAACAATTCCAGCCAACAAGGCTTATGGCGACAAAGCTCAGGGTGATAAAATTCCTGCAAATTCTCCACTTAAGTTCGTGGTGATGGCTATTGAAAAGCCAGCCGATATTCCAGAGCCAGAAATGCCAGAAGTGATGAAACAATATTATCGATCGCGAGGTTTCAATGTCTAAAGATGTTATTATTGTTGGCGCTGGTCCAAGCGCGTTAACGGCGGCAATTTACTTGTCGCGCGAAGATGTTGACACGACGTTATATGAGCGTGGCGTGGTCGGCGGAATGGCGGCGATTACTGATCAAATTGACAATTATCCTGGATTTGCTGAGGGCGTTACGGGAATGAAGTTGGCATCTGAATTACAACAACAGGCGGAGCGATTTGGTGCGAAGATTGAGTATGGCGACGTGACGGAATTGAAGCAAGTTGATGACGAGTTGGAGTTGACAATTGACGGTCAATCTGTCCGCGCGAAGTCAGTTTTATTAGCGACTGGCTCGAATCATCGCAAATTAGGCATCCCGGGCGAAGATGAATTATATGGTCGAGGCGTGCATTACTGTGCGACTTGCGACGGCGCGTTTTATCGTGATAAAAATCTAATCGTTGTCGGTGGTGGAAATTCTGCCGTGCAAGAAGCGATATTTTTGACGCGATACGCTAGTCATATTGATCTGCTGGTTCGCAGTAAGTTGCGCGCCAGTGACATCTTGCAAAAAGATTTGCAGAAGTATATCGATGATGGAAAAATTACCGTTCACATCGGTGCAACGACTGATGAAATTATTGTCAAGGACGATAAGTTTTACGGCGTTAAATCGACCCAAAACGGCGAGCAGAAAGAATTTACCGCTGATGGGTTATTCGTATTTATCGGGCTAATTCCGAACACACAATTCCTGACAAACTCGGATGTTGAGCTGGATTTGGGCGGACACATCATTACTGACGAACATCTGCACACTAATATTCCTGGCGTTTTTGCTTCTGGCGATGTACGCTCGGGGGCAACTATGCAAATCGCTTCGGCGGTTGGTGAAGGTGCGGTGGCAGCGGTGCAGATTCGTGAATATTTACAAGAAAAAGCTAGAGAGGAGTAAAAAATGGCAGATTTTAATCAAATTTTAACACCTGGTGATGTCGAAAACGGCATCGTAAATGTAGTTGTTGAGATTCCACAGGGATCAAGTCATAAGATCGAGTGGAACCGTGAGCTTGCAGTGATGCAGTTGGATCGTGTTGAGCCAGCTATTTTTGCAAAGCCAACAAACTACGGTTTTATTCCACAAACTTTGGACGAGGACGGCGATGAATTGGATGCGCTAATTATTACCGACGAACCATTGACTACCGGCATTTTTATGGAGGCAAAGGTTATTGGCGTATTGGAGTTCGTTGACGACAATGAAGTCGACGACAAGGTTATCGTTGTGCCAGCCGACGACCGAAACACGGGCAACGCAATCAACTCACTAGAAGACCTACCTTCACAATTGTTGAAGCAAATTGAACACCATTTCAATCACTACAAGGATTTGAAGAAGCCTGGTTCAACAGTAGTCAAGGGATTCGGCGACGTAGAAAGAGCAAAGCAAATTATCCGCGAATCAATTACTCGTTGGAACGAAATAAATCACGTTTGATTATTGATTAAAACCGAGAGACTGGCGAGCGTTACTTGTGTCGGAAGAACGAGGAAACGCCGCCAGTTAATTGTTGTAAGATGCTGTTTGAGTGAGATAATTGTAGGCGTAGTTTATCTTTGGCGTGTGGCGTAATTATGACGTCTCGCCAATCTGGTTTTGGATGAGCGGATTTGCTTGTTAAGACTTCAATTGTGTCACCGTGCTGTAACTTGTAATTGAACGGCTTCATTACGCCATTGATCTTAAATCCGCTTGCGCGGGCTGCGATGTCGGAGTGAATTCGATAGGCATAATCCAAGGGAAATGCCCCGCGCGGCAAATCATAAATGTCGCCCTTTGGTGAGTACACGAAAATCCTGTCAGAAAACAGCTTCATTCGGAATTTGTTGGAGTCGAATCGCTTTCCTTCGCTAATTAAAGCGGCGGCTTCTTGAAGTTCGCGAATCCACGATAAATCAGCTGGCATAGTTCCGATTTTTCCTTTTTTATAGGCGTCGGTCAATTTTTGCTCATTGTAATGGAAACTAGCCGCTAATCCACGCTCGGCATATTCGTGCATTTCTTTGGTTCGGATCTGAAACTCGACAATTTGTCCGCTCGGAGTTTGCACTGTTGTGTGTAGGCTTTGATAACCATTTGGCTTTGGGTTAGCAACGTAATCTTTAATCCTCTCATACATCGGTTGATACATATCGTGCAAAATTCCCAGAACCAAATATCCAGTCGATAAATCGTCGACAATTATTCTCAGGGCAATCAAATCATAAATCTTATCAATATCGCCAACTTTGTCCAATTTCTTAAACAAGCTATAAACACTTTTAACGCGCCCGTCCATCTGAAAAACCAGCTTTTCCGCCTTCAGTCGCGCTTCAACTTCGCGGCGAACGTGATCTAATTTTCGTTGCGATTTTTTCAGTCGACTGTCCATCAAATTTTTGGTTTCCTGAAAAGCTTTCGGCATCAAATATCTAAAGCTCAGCTCCTCCAATTGAACGCGAACTCGACCCATATTCAGACGGTCGGCCAGCGGCGCAAAAACTTCAATTGTTTCTCTGGCAATTTTTTTCTGCTTTTCTGGCGTCATAAATTGCAAGGTCCGCATGTTGTGCAGGCGGTCGGCTAGCTTGATAATTATCACGCGCACATCTTCGCCCACGGCAATCATCAACTTGGTCAAATTGTCCTTCGTGTGTGGTAAATAACTATCCAAATTTCGCATCCCGGCGCGAGCTTGTGAAACTTTAGTTACGCCATCCACCAGAAACGCCACATCACGTCCAAACAAACTCTCCAAATCGTCCAAAGTTGCGTCAGTATCTTCAACGGTGTCGTGCAGAACTCCCGCCACGACCGTATCAATGTCCATGCCCCATTCAATCAGAATTCCCGCCACTGCCAATGGGTGATTGATGTAGGGTTCGCCACTTTTGCGCTTTTGTCCGGCGTGCTTTTCCGTGGCGTAATCGATTGCGCTCGCTAAAACCAATACTGGCACTTCGTCGTATTTTTGTTCAGCGATTGATAATAACTCTTCGCGCGTCATATTTATATTATACAACTTTGTAGTATAATTAAGAAAAGCTAAAGCGAAAATATCTAACAGGGAGGGCGATATGGCTGTAACGAGAATAGCAATTAACGGCTTCGGGCGAATCGGACGCAATGCGTTTAAGATTGCGAACGAGCGAAGCGACTTGGAAATTGTTGCGATCAATGATTTGACTGACACGAAAACTTTAGCGTATTTGTTGAAGCATGATAGCAATTACGGCGAGTACGGACGTCAAGTTGATTTTACGGAAAAAGAGCTGATTATTGAGGGTAAGCCGGTTAAGGTGCTGGCTGAGAAAGATCCAGAAAATCTGCCGTGGCGAGATTTGAATATTGATGTGGTGATTGAATCGACGGGATTTTTTACCGATAAAGATGGTGCGGGCAAGCACTTAACGGCTGGCGCAAAGCGTGTGGTTATCAGTGGTCCAACGAAGTCTGAGGGAGTCGATACGATTGTTTTGGGAACTAATGACGACAAGGTAAAAAACGCGACGCCAATCGTGTCTAACGCTAGCTGTACGACCAATTCTTTGGGTGCGGTTATGGCGATTTTGGACGCGGAGTTTGGTGTTGAAAAGTCAATGCTAACGACGGTGCATAGTTATACGGCTAGTCAAAAGCTTCAGGACGCGCCATCCAAGGATCTTAGAGAAGGTCGCAACGCCGCCGAAAACATTGTTCCGACTACGACTGGCGCTGCAATTGCTGTAACTAGAACCTTGCCGCAATTAACCGGAAAATTTGATGGACTTAGTGTGCGCGTACCGACTCCAGTGGTGTCGCTTAGTGATGTGACGGCGCTTCTCAGGAAAGATGTGACTGTCGAGCAAGTAAATGAAGCCTTCAAAAAAGCTGCACAAAGTAATTTTTACCAGGGTATTCTGGGCGTTTCTGAAGAGCCTTTAGTTAGTCGCGACTTCATTGGTAATTCGCATTCTGGGGTTGTCGACTTGCCGCTGACGAAGGTAGTTGGTGGTAATCTGATCAAGGTTATGGTCTGGTATGACAATGAGTGGGGCTATTCTAATCGCTTGGTCGAGTTGGTAGCAGATGTTGGATACTATCTTAGCCGTAGCGAATAACTACACATAATTTCCTATGAAAATAGCCCGCCGAAACGTGCTCAAACTGAAACTGGATAATTCAACCCAGGAAACGCGGAAATTGCGTTTCAACTCAGATTGAATTAGTTTTCAGCGAGCTGTTTTCGTGCGGGCGTTAACGCCCACGCTCATCCTACTTGTCGACCCTTCCCGCGTGCCACGGGGCAGACGACACGTAGATTAAGAGGACAATATAATAGCTTTGCCAGAATGACAGAGCTGGAATCTGATCTAAACCGGAGTTATTTAGAGCTTCGGTAAGAAGAGAGATCAACCAGGCGTTGGGCACTAACAAGATCGCCTCCGCGACCGCCTCTCCGATCGCCTCCGCGATCACCTCCAATAATCCCCTCATTCGTTTCACCTCCTCTCAAAAGGTGAGCTCAAAGCTAAAGGGCGACTTTCGCCCCAAAACAAAACTCTGAGCAAAAGTTAATATATATATATCATACTAGCCACAAAATGTCAATATTATTTGTCAAATAGCTACGCCCTACCTCTGATAAAATACCTAACTTTTCCTTGCAAAAATCATCGAAAACGCTTATACTAAAATTATGAAAATCTACCTCGGATCTGACCACCGCGGCTTTATGTTGAAGGAAAAAGTTTTTGCCTATTTGGTTAAGAATGGCTATGACGTTCAAGACGTAGGTGGTGTAGAATTAAATCCTGATGACGATTTCCGCAATTCGCGCAGGCTGCGGCGTTAAAGGTTATTGGTGATGATAGCGAAGATCCGCGTGCGATATTAATTTGCGGCGGCGGACAAGGAATGTGTATGGCGGCGAACCGATTCAAAGGAATTCGTGCCAGCGTGATTTGGGATGCTTTCGAGGCAAAAATGACGCGCCAAGATAACGACTCAAATGTTTTATGTTTGCCGGCGCGAGTTTTAGAAGATAATGAGTCGGCGTGGAAAGGAATTGTGGAAACATGGCTGAACACTCCTTATGCGAATGCTCCGCGATTTAATAGGCGTAATGCGCAGTTGGATGAATTGTCATGAGCAGTTCTGTAATTGCACCAGCAATTTTGGCAGAAAATGCCGAACAATACAAAGAGCAGGTTGATAAAATAACGGGTTTTGCTGAGCGTGTGCATATTGACATTTCTGATGGCGAATTTGCTCCGACATTGACAGTTGGCATTCCTGAATTATGGGCACCGGAAGGTTGGACGATTGATATCCATGCGATGGTTAATGATGTTGCTGAGTATGTTCCGAAGTTGATTGCCTTAAGGCCGCATATGATTATTATTCACGCAGAGGCTACTGGTGACGTAAAAACCGCGCTTATGCAGATTCGTCAAGCTGGAATTATGGCGGGGCTGGCACTATTAAAGCCGACAGTGCCGCGAACGGTTGAGGAATTGATAAAAATAGCAGACCATGTGATGATTTTTAGCGGTGAGCTGGGGCGATTTGGCGGAACTGCTAGTTTGATGCAACTAGAAAAAATACGACTTATTAAAGCTATTAATCCTAGCGTTGAAATCGGATGGGATGGTGGAGTGGCGGTAGATAATGCGTATAGTTTGGTTCAGGGCGGTGTTAACGTCCTGAATGTTGGCGGCGTTATTCAGAAATCGTCAGATCCGCGCACCATTTTCTCCAGATTGCAACAGGAGATTAATAAAACGAGCGTGCTTTAATGAATGTCGACCAAATAGCGAAATTGAAGAAAATATCGCAACAATTACGAAAGTCTGTTATTCGCGAATTATCGGCGGCTGGCTCGGGTCATTCGGCTGGTTGTTTGGGGTTCGCTGACGTTATGGCGGTTTTGTATTTTCACGCCATGCAATTAGATCCTGAGAATCCTAATTGGGAAGATCGGGATATTTTCGTGATGAGCAACGGTCATTATGCGCCACTTTTATATGCGACACTGGCGGAGCGAGGATTTTTCGATAAAAAAAGAGCTGGCTAATTTGCGAAAATTTGGCTCCAAGCTTCAAGGTCATCCGGAACGCGGCAGTCTGGCGGGAATTGAAACGACTAGCGGTCCTCTGGGCTGCGGTCTGAGTCAAGCGGCTGGTATGGCATATTCATTGCAATATTTGGGTGGTAATCCTGAGCGATTCGTTTACTGTAGTTTGGGTGATGGCGAGCTTGACGAAGGGAATATTTGGGAAGCGGCGATGTTTGCGAAAAAATATAATCTGTCGAATTTGATTGCGATTGTTGATAGAAATAATATTCAGATTGGTGGCGATACGGAAAAGGTGATGCCGCTAGGGGATTTGGCAGATAAATGGCGAAGTTTTGGCTGGGGTGCGCAGGAAATTGACGGACATGATCATTTGGCGATAATTCAGGCGATTGATAAGGCAAAGAACTCTCGACAGCCGAGCGTGATAATTGCGCATACAATTCCTGGTCGTGGCGTTGATTTTATGGAATATGATTACCGTTGGCATGGAAAATCTCCAAACGCCGAGGAGGCGGAGCGGGCGCTTGCTCAATTGAGTGAAGGAGGTGGCGAATGAGTTTCTTAATGGAGAATTGGCAGAATTCGGAGCTTGCGGCAATTCGGATGGGTTTTGGCGAAGGCTTGGTGGATATTGCGAAGAAAAATAATTTGGTGGTGGCGTTGAGCGCGGATTTAATGGAGAGCGTTGGCTTTGGCGAGTTTTACGAGGAAATCGGGAAACCGCGGGCAATTGAAGTTGGCGTGGCGGAACAGAATTTGGTTACCGTGGCGTCTGGATTGGCGGCTATGGGAAATATTCCGTTTGCGGCCAGTTATGCGGCGTTTAGTCCGGGTCGCAACTGGGAGCAGATTCGCACGACTATTTGTCTGAACAATCAGCCAGTTAAGCTGGTCGGCTCTCATGCGGGGTTAAATGTCGGTCCGGACGGTGCGACGCATCAAATGCTGGAAGATATTGCTTTGATGCGAAGTTTGCCAAACATGGTGGTTTTGGCGCCCGGTGATGCTAATGAGGCCAAGCTAATGGCGGCGGCAATGGCTGGAGATAAACGCCCGAATTACGTAAGATTGCCAAGAGAAAAAACGCCGCTATTCTTAAGCCAGTCTACTTTTGAGATTGGAAAAAGCTATACGCTGAGGCGCGGCAAAGACGTTGCCTTGTTTGGAACTGGTGTGATGACTTATCAATTACTGTTGGCAGCGGAAAAACTAGCGAATGAATATGACATTCAGGCGGAGGTGATTCATTTTCCGACGATTAAGCCACTGGACGAGGATGCTGTCCTTGATGCGGCTCAAAAATGCCAAGCCGTCATTACGGCGGAAGAGGGGCAGATTGCTGGCGGATTTGGCTCAAGCGTGGCAGAAGTCCTTAGTGAGAATTTGCCCGTGAAGATGAAGCGAATTGGTGTCAATGACACGTTTGGAGAGTCGGGCAAAATGTCTGAATTGTGGAAAAAGCACGGTTTGGATATCGATTCAATTGTTTGTAGTGTTGTCAATTTTCTCCAGTGAAAAACCCGCCAGGAGCTACTATTCTCTTGGCATAGCGGGCGGTAATTGATATAATTACCATAAGTATTTTAGGGGGCAGTATGGGATTATCGATTTCAGAGATTCGGAAAAACACGACGCGGGCGCGTCATTTAATGCAGCGAACACGAGCGCAGCGTTTTGCGGTTGGGGCGTTTAATATTGACAATCAAGAGACGTTGATTGCGGTGGCACGCGCGGCACAAAAGCTCCAATCGCCAGTGTTGGTTGAGGTTTCTGACGCCGAAGTGAAGGCCATGGGTCTAGAGAACGTCCGCGATTTGGTGGACAATTATAAAGCTGAGTATGGAATTGAAATGTATTTGAATTTGGACCACGGTCCGACGGTTGAGGGTTGTAAGCGAGCGATTGACGCTGGATATGAGTTTATACATATTGATATTTCTCAGGCAAATCATAACGCTTCTGATGAGGAAATTATTGCGAAGACTCGTGAAGTTGTTGAATATGCCAAGTTTACTGGTGCGCTAGTGGAGTCTGAGCCGCATTATTTTGGCGGAAGTTCAAATGTTCATACGGAAGATATAAATTACGAGGAGATAAAAAAGACTTTCTCTACGCCAGAGGGTGCGCGTGCGTTTGTTGAGGCGACTGGAATTGATACTTTTGCGGCGGCGATTGGCAATTTGCATGGCAAATATCCAGTTCCGAAAGTATTGGATTTGGATTTGTTGGCTGACATTCGTGAGGCGATTCATTGTCAGATTTCGTTGCACGGTGGGTCTGGCACGCCGCTACATTATTTTGAGGACGCTGCAAAAATTGGCGTTTCTAAAATCAATATCAATTCTGATATGCGTTACGCTTTCCGAACGACTTTGGAAAAGACATTACGTGAAAATCCAAATGAATATGCCATTGTTAAGTTAATGCCGCCAGTTTATGTCGCCGTACAGGAAGTGGTGGAATCAAAGATTAAGGCGTTTAACTCCGTGCGAAAGGCGGTGGTTTAATGGCAAAAATCATTACCGTTGGTGCAGCGATTCAAGATGTGTTTTTAAGTCAATCAGACGCACTGACACCAGTTTGTGAGAGTCCAGAACACTGTTTTGCGCGACTGGATTTGGGTGCGAAAGCCGACGTAAACCAGATTCATTTTTCGACTGGCGGTGGCGCTACAAACGCCGCGGTAACGTTTTCCAGGCAAGGGCATTATGCTAGTTTTATGGGAGCAATCGGACATGATCCAGCTGGGCAAGCGGTAATTGCGGATTTGGATAAGGAAAATATCGACACGCATTTGGTGAGGTATTCGCCAAAATACAGTACGGGATATTCGGTGTTACTATTGGCTTCAAATGGCGAGCGAACAATATTGACATACCGCGGCGCTTCGACGCATTATCATGAGGCGGATTTTGATTTGTCTGAAGAGGACGCGGATTGGCTATATGTTTCAACATTGGCGGGAAATATGTCAATGCTTCATAAGTTATTCCAGCAAGCCAAACGTCGCGATATGAAAATCTGTTTTAATCCTGGAAAGAAGGAATTGGCACAAAAAGATAAATTGCTGGGACTTTTGTCTGATGTTGACGTTTTGACGCTTAATAAAGAGGAGATGCAACAATTGGTGTCTGGCGAGGACTTAGAGGCTTTGGTTAGAAGAGGCTTGAGATTAGTTCCAGTCGTTTTAGTGACGGACGGCGTAAATGGCTCAATCGCAAGCGATGGAAAAACTATCGTGCGAGCGCTAATGTACGATGACAGACCGTCAATTGACAGAACTGGCGCTGGAGATGCGTTTGCGTCGGGATTTTTGAGCGAATGGGCGCGAAGCGGCAATTTGAAAAACTCTGTGATTATGGGTAGTGCAAACGCTAGCTCGGTGGTTATGAAAATTGGAGCAAAGGCTGGAATTTTATATGCTGGCACGGTGCTTCATGCTATGCCAATTCAAGAAAGGGAATTATAATGGCGCAAAATTTGGGGAAAAATTGTTGGGCGGTGACGCGAAAAAGCGTCGAGCATTAACAGAGCTCAGGCAGATGACTAGGGATGATAGCGATGTGCGATTGATTGCGGAAATATTGGCTAGAGCGCACTCAATTATTCGATCTCTAGGTCTGGATCCGTCAAACGCTACGGCAGAAGAAATTTATCAATCACTAATGGCTATTGCGCCGAAAGTGGACAAATGGGCGCCGTTTAAGGCTTCTGAATGGGTGCTTTTGGACGTTGATGGGCAAGTGATTTCGTTTAATCCAATTGACATTATAAATAATTATCACTGCCAGTTGCCTCTTGGAAAGCAGCAGACAACGTATGGCAAGCGAGGTTTGGGATTTGAGATTACGCGCCGATATAAAAACCACCCGCGCACATATAATCCAGCTGTGGAGCGAGTGGTTTGCCAGGGTGGAATTTGTTGGATTGAGCCGAAACCTAAGAAATAATTATCGGTCGCAACAAGTTCGCTGATTTTTAATTAAATTAACCACCTCTGGAATATCTTCGGTAATTGTGTAGATTTTTTCATCGCCGTCAGAAATTAACTTATTTGGAAGCATATTTTCGCGCACAAAATCATCCCATTTGCCCCAGAATTTTTTATCAAACAGAACAATTGGCACTGGCGCCATTTTCTTAGTTTGTGTCAATGTGATAATCTCACAAATTTCATCCATTGTGCCGAATCCACCAGGGAAACAAACATACGCGTCAGCCAGAAGTGTCATAACGATTTTTCGTGGTGCGAAGTGAGTGAATGCGAACGAATCTGTCGTGTAGTTGTTCAATGATTGTTCGTGTGGCAAGCGAATGTTGAATCCGACTGATTCTCCGCCAGCTTCCATAGCGCCGCGGTTTGCTGCTTCCATAATTCCGCCACCGCCGCCGGTGATAATTGTGTAGCCTTCTTTAGCTAATTGAAACGCTAAATCTTTGGCTTTTTGATAATATTCGTTATCTTCAGTTATCCTGGCCGACCCAAAAAAAGTCACGGTTTTATGATATTTTTGGAGAATTTCATAGCCGGCATGAATTTCGTCATCGACTTTTCCTAATCTGAACATCGCAGCCTGAAGTTGCAATTCGCGCGGAATACAAACATTTTTCGGTGTCATCATTATCCTTTTTATTTTATGATTTTAACTTTATTACTATATCATAAAATGTCTATGGTTACAATACGTTGACGGCAAATAATCCATCGTATACAATCAAAGCACAATCTAAATGGAGGTTTTATGGAAATAAATCAACGGCTAACAAATGGCTGATCGCGGCGGTGATTGTTATGGGCATAATCATTGTTGCTATGGCTACTTGGATAATTGCTGGTGCTATGCATAAAGACAAGGATTCTAGCGCTTCGGTAAAAACCAGCCAAACAAAGAAAGACTCATCTGATTCACTGGAAAAAACTCGCGGTGAAGGCGAGGAGCCGTCAAACGAGGCAAAGAAAGAATATAAAGATTTCCGAACCAAAGGCGACGGCACGGGTATTCGTTTAACTTCAGCAAGCGATGTTGATAAATTGGATATTGATAGCTCTTTGAAAAAGTTCTTGAAGTCTAAGGTCGGTCAACCAATTCCAGAGCGTGAAGGTTCTGTGTATGAGCCAATCATTGACCGTGCGTATGGAAAATATGCAGCAGTATATGGCTTGACGAACGCTTATACTATTATCGGACCAAAGAATGGTACTGGTGAAATTGCAATTGTTGCGGGCACACAGCAAGGTGGCATGCCGTGCTCAGACTTGAAATCTGCGTCGGTTCCGAGTCGTTTGGTTGACGGCAAATGTGAAGTTTCTGGCTCGTCTCAAACTTATAGCCAAGACTAGTTTTCATAAATATAGTAAAATAGAGAGGTGAATAAATTTCGCCTCTCTTCTTCATATCAGCCCACGGGCGACCAGCCGCGAGCAATTGCTCAATTAGTCGATGGTTTGGAAAAAGGTCAGCGCGAGCAGACTTTGCTGGGCGTGACTGGTTCAGGGAAGACGTTTACGATGGCGAATATTATCGCCAAGCGTAATGTGCCGACGCTGGTTTTGGCTCATAATAAGACTTTGGCGGCGCAACTTTTTTCTGAGTTTAAGGAATTTTTTCCGGACAATGAAGTCCATTATTTTGTTAGTTATTTTGATTACTACCAGCCAGAGGCGTACATCGCTTCTAGCGACACCTACATTGAGAAAGATTCGAAAATCAACGATGAGATTGATCGGCTTAGGCACGCTGCGACTTCTGCGTTATTGACGCGCCGCGACGTGATTATCGTGGCGAGTGTGAGTTGTATTTACGGCATTGGTTCGCCAGAAACTTATGCCGACATGGCTATTAAATTGACCGTTGGTGAGCGCCGAGTTCAGGACAAGTTTATTCGCCTATTGACCGACATTCAGTATAAGCGCAACGACATCGATTTTGCGCGCGGAACTTTTCGGGTACGCGGTGATGTCGTGGATATTTCCGGCAGGTCAAGATACTGCGGTTCGCGTGGAATTCTTTGGCGATGAAATTGAGCGGCTGACGAAGATCGATCCTTTGACTGGCGAGATTTTGGATCGGCCAGATCAATTGACAATTTTTCCGTCCAGCCACTATTCGACGCCACGTGAGCGAATTGAAAAAGCGATTGTTGGAATTGAGAATGAGTTTAATCAACGGCTGAAATGGTTTGAAGATAATGGCAAGTTTTTAGAGGCGCAAAGATTAAGTCAGCGCACCAAATATGATTTGGAGATGCTGAAGGAAACTGGTTTTGTGAAGGGAATTGAGAATTATTCGCGCTATTTGACCGACCGAGAACCTGGCGAGCAGCCTGCGACTTTGATTGATTATTTTCCGGACGATTGGTTGCTTTTGGTTGACGAATCGCACATGACATTGCCGCAAGTTCGGGGAATGTACAACGGCGATCGCGCCCGTAAGGAAGTTTTGGTTGAGCATGGTTTTCGTCTTCCGAGCGCATTGGACAATCGCCCGCTTCGATTTGACGAGTTCAATCAGCATATTCATCAGGCAATTTATGTTTCCGCCACGCCGGGAGATTATGAGCTTTCTCATTCGCCAAAGCCAGCTGAGCAGCTTATTCGACCGACTGGGTTACTTGATCCGCCGATTGAAGTTCGACCGACCGACGGACAGGTTGATGATTTGATGGAGGAAATTCGCCAGACGATTGCGAAAGGTCATCGCGTGTTGGTGACAACATTAACTAAGCGAATGGCGGAGGACTTGAGCGCTTATTTGACGGAAAACGGCGTGAAGACGGCGTATTTGCATAGCGAAATTGATACGCTGGAGCGTGGTGATATTCTGAAAGATTTGCGGCTTGGAACATATGACGTGCTGGTTGGAATTAATCTATTGCGTGAAGGTCTGGACCTTCCAGAAGTTAGTTTGGTGGCAATTATGGACGCCGACAAGGAAGGTTTCTTGCGTAGTGAGCAGGCGCTAATTCAGACGATTGGACGGGCGGCGCGGCACGTTGATGGGCGAGTTATTATGTACGGCGACAATGTTACGGATAGCATGCGTCGAGCAATTGACGAAACGAATCGACGTCGAGCGATCCAGCAGAAATATAACGAAGAGCATAATATTACGCCACAAACTATTCAGAAGAAAATTGACGATGGTTTGCGCTCGATTATTCCGCAAAAAGAGTCTGATAAAAAGCCAAAGCTTAACCTGAAGAAAATTCCAAAAGACGAATATCCGGCTTTGATTAAAGATCTGACGGCGCAAATGGAATTGCATAGTGCCAATTTGGAGTTTGAAAAAGCGGCAGAACTGCGTGATTTAATTGCAGAAATTCGCCATACGATGTAGAATAAAAATATTATTAGATTAGGAGGGATTATGGCAACAAAAGAACAACCACAGCCAACAAACGTCGCGCAACCAGAAATGCCGATGCAACCAAATGCTTATCAAGCATATCCACAATACGCATACGAAGACCCGAATAAGGGCAAGGCAAAGATGTTAACTTTGGAATACGCTTTGGCAATGGGCTCAGCGATTATTTCAATCATGTTGCTGATTGACATCATAACTAAGGTGTTTGGTTTGTGGACAAATTCAACATCAATGTTATTAAGAAGCGTTGGCGGATTTTTCGCCCCATCAATGGTAACTCAGGGAACAGGAATTGTTGCAGCGTCAGTATTTGCTGTACTTTTGGCTGTATTATCACTAGTTCTATTCTCTCGCGTATCAAAAGCTGTTCCGGAGCGTGAAGGCTACACAAAGCGAACAGCTTACAAATTGGTAACTTACGGCGGTTTGGCAGTTTTGATTATTCCGGCTGTCGACTTGGTTGCTCGATTAGTAAGCATTTTGATCAACTCATTGCTATTTATCGGCGTTGGTGACGGCGGCGAATTCTATAAGAGTTTGTACTTGGGTGAATTCTTGCCATACGCATTAGCTCTTGCAATTGTTGCTACTAGCGCTTACTTCATTTGCCAAATTGTCAAGGGACGCAACATGTCAAAGGCTTTGTCTTTGATGTTGATTGTGGCTTCTTCTGTCGTACTATTGACTGGCGCTATCACAATCGCCGTTAAAGCGCACGATACGGGCAGTTCAGTAAAGACTATTCCATCAGACTACAGTCGCTACAAGAACTACCAAGATTACTCAATGTAATAAAACTTGGAAATAAAGCCGCTCACTTTGATGGGCGGCTTTTTTTAGTGGTATAATATTGATATGATAACTATTTCTACCAGCGATATTCAGCACTTGGCGAGTTTGAGTAGTCTGGCATTGACTGATGACGAAACCGACGGACTGCGCCAAGATTTGGAAAATATAATTGGCTATATTGAGCAGTTGGGCGAGCTTGACGTGTCGGGTGTTGAGCCGACTTATCAAGTTACGGGACTGAGCAATGTTTGGCGCGAAGATGAAGTTCAAGCGGGGATTCCTGTTGAGGAGTTGCTCGATTTGGCGCCAGAAAAACAGAATAATCAAGTGAAAGTTCCGCAGGTATTGTAATGAGTAAGATTAGTGATTTTATCGGCAAGAGCGCGGTCGAGAACGTAAAAGAAGCGTTGCGACGAGCGCGTGAAATTGAGGAGTATAATGCGCTACTTAGCTTAACGGAAGAGCGTGCGCTGGAGCGTGCGGCCAAGGTTGATGCTGGAGAGATTTCTGGACGATTGGCGGGCGTGCCATTTGTCGTGAAGGACAATTTTTTGGCGTATGGTGCGCCAACGACTGCCGCTTCAAAAATGCTAGAAACTTTAATGCTCCATTGCAGGCGACGGCCGTTGAAAAATTGGAAGCGGAAGGTGCGATTTGCATCGGTAAGGCGAACTTGGATGCTTTTGCGCACGGTGGTTCGACGGAAAACTCGGCATTCGGCCCAACGAAGAACGCTGCAGATGAAACGCGAGTTGCTGGTGGATCATCTGGTGGATCGGCGGTAGTTACGGCGCTCGACGTGGTTCCGTTTGCGCTTGGTACAGATACTGGTGGTTCGATTCGCCAGCCAGCCAGCTTTAACGGAGTGGTTGGAATTAAGCCGACTTACGGAGCGGTTAGTCGTTATGGCGTAGTGGCAATGGCGTCAAGTACGGACACGATCGGTTGTTTTGCTACGAATGCTGAAGATACGGACTTGGTGATGGAAATTATGGCTGGTCGCGATGATAAGGATATGACGACTTTGCCTGATTTTTGGAATAATCAGCCAGAATTTGCAAAGAGAAAAATAGGTCTAGTCAAGCAGTGTATGACCGATGACGTGGACGCGGAAGTTCGCCAAAAAACGCTTGATTATGCGGAGAAATTGAAGCGGCTCGGCTACGAAATTGAAGAGGTGGATTTGAGTATGATGCAACATTCTCTGGCGATGTATTACATAATTGTGCCAGCGGAATTGTCCTCGAATTTGGCGCGATATGACGGCGTGCGATACGGTCATCGAGCGGCGGAAGTAAAGACTTTGGCGGAGCTTTATGGTCGTAGTCGAAATGAAGGTTTCATGACCGAGAATAAGCGACGAATCATGATAGGAAGTTTCGTATTGTCAAGCGGATTCTTTGACGCTTACTACATGCAGGCTCAAAAAGCCAGGACGTTGTTGATTGACGAATTTAAGAAGTTATTTACCGAATATGACGCGCTATTGATGCCGGTTGCGCCGACTCCTGCGTTTAAGATTGGGGAGAATGCTAGCGATCCGATAAAAATGTATTTGGCGGACATCATGACTGTGCCAGCAAGTTTGGCTGGACTTCCTGCGGTTTCGGCGCCAGCTGGAAATAGCGATGAAGGGCTGCCAATTGGCGTACAGCTTATCGGCGATTACAAGTCGGACAAGAACTTGCTGAAGCTGGTTTCGGAAGTGGAGGAGATTTGATGGACGGATTGATAGTCGCGATAGTTGTTGCGGCGTTGATTATCGGCGCCTTGCTGATGATTTTCATTCAATTGACTTCTCGTGGTCGCGGTCAAATTGACAAGGAAATGTATCAGAGGGTTTGGCGGCAAATTTTGCGCAATGTCGAAACCAGAAAATCGGAAAGTATGCAAATGGCGATAATAAAGGCGGACAAATTGCTAGACAAAGCGATGTGCGACTGCGGCGTGGCTGGCGAAACGATGGGCGAACGTATGAAATCTCGCAAGGGATATTGGAGCGATGAAAATGGGCTTTGGGCGGCACATAAATTGCGTAATCAAATTGCCCACGAAACTAGCGTAACGGTAACGGCGCAGAGTTTTCGTCGAGCTATGGCGAGTTTTGAACAGGCATTAAAAGATTTGGGAGCATTATAATGAGTGTATATGACGATTATGAAATGACAATTGGTATCGAATGCCACGTTCAGCTGGCGACGAAAACCAAGCTATTTAGCCCAGCTGATAATGACGCTCGCGATGCTGAGCCGAATAGCAAGACGCATCAGATCGACTTTGGCTTGCCGGGGATGTTGCCGGTTTTGAACAAGCACGCCGTTGAGTTGGCGGTTCGTGCTGGAAAAGCCCTGAATTCGCCGATTGCGCACGTTAGCCGATTTGATCGAAAACATTATTTTTTTATCCAGATTTACCAAAGGGCTATCAGACTTCACAGATGTATAATCCGATTATTTTGGCTGGATATGTCGATGCGCCATTGGAAGATGGTTCTTTGAAACGCGTGCGAATTGACCATGCTCACATGGAGGAAGATGCTGGTAAATTGACGCATCACGACGGCTATTCGTTAGTCGATCTTAACCGCGCTGGCACGCCGCTGATTGAGATTGTCTCTGAGCCAGATATGCATTCGGCTGAAGAGGCTAAAAGCTTACGTTTCGGAACTTCATAAATTGATGGTTTACGCGGGTGTGACTTACGGTAATTTGTATCACGGAAATATGCGATTTGACGTTAATATTTCAGTAGCAAAGAAGGGTGCGACAGAGCTTGGAAAGCGCGCAGAAATTAAGAATCTCAATTCCTTCCGCAGTGTCGAGCGAGCCGCTGAGTATGAGTTCAAGCGCCAAGTTGATATTTTGGAGCGTGGCGAAGAAGTTGTTCAGGAAACCAGAGGCTGGAATGATGACAAGCAGATAACTATTTCTCAGAGGTCAAAAGAAGACGCGCAGGATTATCGCTATATGCCAGACCCAGATATTCCGCCAGTTGTGTTGACTGACGAGGTGATTACTGAAATTCAGTCCAAGGTGCCGATGCTTCCGGGCGAATATAGGGAAAAATGGAGCGTGCTGAACTTGGATAAATCTGTTATCAATTCGCTTTTGTCTAATCAGGATTATGCCCAGATTACATTGGAAGTTCAGGAAAAGTCTGGCGAGGCTTCTGCTAAGCGAGTCGCGCATTGGTTTGCGAGCGCATTGACGGCTTCTGACGAAAGTGACGCGCAAACGGACAATGAATATACACGCGTGGCGGTTGACGATTTGATAGAATTGGCTGAAATGACAGAGAAGTCTGAAGTTTCCAGCACAAATGCGAAGGAGTTATTCAATGAGCTTTTGGCTGGCGCGAAAAATCCGCGTAAGCTTGCCGAAGAGAAGAATTTGCTGCAGGTTTCTGATGAATCGGCGATTGCTGCAATCGTTGACGAAGTTCTGAATGATCCAGCTTCGGCGGCGTCAATTGCAGATATCAAGGCTGGAAAAGATAAGGCTATTGGCTATTTGGTTGGGCAAGTCATGAAGAAGTCTAAGGGTCAAGCCAACCCAAGCCTTGCGCAAAAACTGATTCGCGAAAGACTTTAGAATTGCTGAAATAATAGGGAATAGGAGCTGAAATATGAGAAAACCAACTAAAGCTATCATCGCTGCTGCCGGTTTTGGCACGCGATTTTTGCCACAAACTAAAGCCATGCCAAAGGAGATGTTACCGCTGATTGATAAGCCAATTATTCAATATGTCGTCGAGGAATTGGTCGAAGCTGGCATTAAAGATATCATTATTATCGGTAGCGCGAATAAGCGAGCAATCGAGGATCATTTTGATGAGCCGAATGAAGAACTTTTGGCTAATTTGCGCGCTGGCGGTCCTAAAAAAACAGCCGTTCATTGACGCGGTGCAGAATTTGGCTGAGATGGCAAACTTTATTTATATTCGCCAAAAAAAGGTCCGTATGGCAACGCAACGCCTTTGGCTTGTGCTTCGCATTTGATTCATCATGACGAGTCTGTGATTTACACGTTTGCGGATGACTTCATTGCAGCTAGTCCAAGTCGTTTCAAGCAGATGATCGAGGCGTCAGAAAGCCTAGACGGAGCGGTTCTGTCGTGTAAGAAAATCACCGATGATGCGGAGTTTGATCGTTATGGAGTCGTCAACGGTCAAGTAGTGAAAGATGGCGTTATAAAAATGACGAATATCGTTGAAAAGCCAGGCAAGGAGAGCGCGCCTTCTGATTTGGCGAGCGTCAGTAGCTATTTGCTTCCAGGTGAAATTTTCGGCTATCTAGACAAAGCCAAGGAAGAATTTGACGGCAACGGCGAGTTTACGATTCAGCCAATTATGCAACAAATGATTGACGACGGATTTGATTTTTACGGCGTAGAAATTACGAACGGCACTTATTATGATACTGGCGACAAATTGGAATATCTAAAAACAGTGATTGATTTTGGATTGCGTGATCCTAATTTTGGCGATAAATTGCGCGCCCATCTGGCGGATCGCCTAAAATAATGTATAATAAATAGCATGAACGGATTGCTTATTATATTAGTGATTTTGATGGTGATTTTTGTCATCATGATGATCGCTATGACAATTTCTATCATCAAATTAACGCGTCAAATTCGCCAAACTCAGCAGAACGTGGAGGCGATAAGCCAGAGAATTGCTAACTTAAATGGAATTGTAAGTACGGTTTCAATTGGCGTGGAACTAGCCAAAAGCTTCGCTTCAAAAAGTGGATTTTTCTCGAAATTTTTCTCAAAGAAGAAGGTAAAAAAGAGTGAAAAAGTCAGCCAAAGAACAGTCAAATAAGCTCGCAAAAAAAGTCGTTCGCGATAATGAAAACGACGCTCGTCGGGCGATTTTGGAGGATTTGTTCTTTGATTTTCATAAATCTCGCCATCAAGTTTACTGGGTGAATTTTGTTCGCGGAATTTTCTTTGGCCTTGGAAGTGCTTTGGGTGCGACATTATTGATTGCGATATTGATTTGGATTTTGGGGCAATTTGCCGACATTTTCCCACCGTTGGCTGATTTTATCAACCACTTAATTGAGACAATGCAACGTCGTCAATAGCGTGCTATAATTATTATTAATGACTGAGGGGAAAAGCGAACAATCATCGTCGGCGGCTTTGAAGCCGTCAGATTTCGTGCATCTTCATAATCACACTTTCCATTCGGTGCTGGACGGATTGACTAAGATCCATGACTTGGTCGATAAGGTTAAGGAACTCGGAATGGAGGCTGCTGCCGTAACTGATCACGGCACGATGAGCGGCATTTTGGACTATTACAAGACCGCCAAAAAAGCGGGAATTAAGCCGATTATTGGAATTGAGACTTACGTGGCGACTCGTTCTCGATTTGACCGTGATCCAGGTAAAGATAAGCAGCGTTTCACTTGACTGTGCTTGCGATGAACAATACAGGCTTCCATAATTTGATGAAATTGTCGACGCGCGCCAATCTGGAGGGAATGTATTATAAGCCACGAATTGATCATGAACTTCTGGAGGAATTGAATGAAGGTCTTATCGTTCTGAGTGGTTGTGCAAGTGGTGAAATTGGCGTGGCGTTGAAAGAAGATGATTATGATCGCGCTCGTGATATTGCCAAATGGTATAAGTCAATTTTTGGCGATCGTTATTATTTGGAGCTGCAGGACCACGGACATCCGAAATCGAACACACATTGGGATGTGCAGGCGAAGATCAACGAGGGCTTGATTAAGCTTTCAAAAGAGCTTGATATTGAAATGGTGGTGACTTGTGATGGTCACTATTTGACGCACGAATATCAAGACGCGCACGAGATTTTGCTTTGTGTTGGGACGGGATCGTATCTCAGTGATGAAAAGCGAATGAGCTTGAAGGATTTTGAGCTTCACTTGACAGATCCGCGCGATATTATTGATCACTGGGGTGAGGAATTTCCTGAAGTTATTCGTAATACGAAAAAAATAGCTGATCGCTGCGACGTTGAGATTGAGCTTGGGCGAATTCTTATTCCAAAATATCCATTGCCAGACGGCGAGAATGAACATTCGTATCTGCTTAGATTGACATATCAAGGTTTGTTGCAACGCTACAATGGAGCTTCGAAGGAGGAGGCTGAAAAGTTGGATCCTGATGAGATTATTCCGAGGTTGTCTGATGAGGTTCGTGAGCGCGCTAAGATGGAGCTTGGCGTGATGGGAAATATGGGCTATGAAGGTTATTTCTTGATCGTCCAGGATTTTATCAACTGGGGAAAATCTCAAGGAATTGTTTTTGGGCCTGGGCGTGGTAGTGCGGCTGGCTCGATTATTGCGTATGCGCTGAATATTACAGATCTTGATCCGCTGAAATATGGACTACTGTTTGAGCGATTCCTGAATCCTGATCGTATTTCTATGCCCGACATCGACGTTGATATTCAGGATACGCGTCGCGACGAAGTGATTGAATATTGTGCGAAAAAATATGGCGAGGATCACGTTAGTAATATCGCAACGTTTGGCAAGATGTTTGGTCGTATGGCAGTGCGTGATGTTGCCAGGGTTTTGGAAGTTCCGTATGCTGAGAGCGACCGCTTGGCGAAGTTAGTTCCGCCGCCAAACCAGGGGCGTCATATTCCGTTATCTGTGAGTATTAAAGAGGATGCGGACCTTCGGAATGAATATGAAAATAATCCGACTGCGAAGGAAGTTTTGGACTATGCAATTCAGCTGGAAGGGACGATTCGTAGCCACGGCGTTCATGCTTGTGGCGTGGTGATTGCGCCAGATACGTTGGTCAATTATATCCCACTTGAAATGGCACAAAAAGGCGTGGTAGCAACTCAGTTCCCGATGGGTGAGGTTGAAGAGCTGGGTCTATTGAAGATGGACTTTTTGGGTCTTTCGAACCTTACGATTATTAATAACGCCATGAGGATTATCCGAAAAGCTTACAAGAAAGAGATTAATCTTTCGGAGTTGCCGCTTGACGATAAAAAGACCTATGAGCTGTTTCAGCGCGGCGACACGACTGGTGTATTCCAGTTGGAATCGGCGGGGATGAAGCGATATTTGCGCGGACTGAAGCCGACTACGTTTGAAGATATTATTGCTATGGTGGCTCTTTATCGTCCGGGTCCGATGCAGTTTATTGACAGTTTTATTAGGCGCAAACACGGCGAGGAAGAAATAACTTATTTGCATTCTGGAATGAAAAACTCGCTGAAAAATACTTACGGAATTTTGGTCTATCAGGAGCAATTTATGCAGATTTCTAAGGAATGGTGTGGATTTACTGGTGGTCAGGCTGACACATTGCGTAAGGCTGTTGGTAAGAAGAAAATTGACTTGATGAAAAAGGTCAAGCCTGAATTTGTCGAGGGTGCGGTTAAAGTTGGTGGCGCAACTAAGGAAATTGCGGAAACTTTCTGGACTCAGTTGGAAGAATTCGCTAACTATTGTTTCAATAAGTCGCACGCCGCTTGTTATGGTTTGATTGCTTATTGGACGGCTTATTTGAAGGCGCATTATCCCGACGCGTTTATGGCGGCACTTATGACTAGCGACCATGACGACACCGATCGTCTGGCAATTGAAATTACCGAATGTAAACATATGGGAATTAGCGTGCTGAGTCCTGACGTAAACGAATCGTTCGTTGAGTTTGCTGTGGTGCCGAATGAAAATAAAATTCGCTTCGGAATGTCGGCGGTGAAAGGCGTTGGTGTTGGCGCGGTCGAGGAAGTCCTGCGGGCGCGCGAAGATGGTCCGTTTACGTCGGTTGAGGATTTTGCTAGGCGCGTTTCAACCAGTAAGTTCAATAGAAAAGCCTGGGAGTCGCTTATTAAGTCTGGTGCGTTTGATGATATGGGCGATCGATCTGACTTGTTATTCAATCTGGATTCTATTACGTCATTTGCGTCCAAGCTCCAAAAAAAGAAGCCGCCAGCGGGCAGACCAATTTGTTTGGAATGCTGGGTGGCGATGACGCGGCGAGCGTCCAATCGACTCTTCATCTCCAGAAGGCTCCTGTGAAACACGACGATAAAGAGCGCTTGATGTGGGAGCGGGAATTGTTAGGACTGTACATCTCGGCGCATCCGCTTGATAGGTATGAAACGTATTTGAGCGAGCAAACTCAACCATTGACGCAGCTGGTTCCGGAATATGACAGTCGAATGATGACGGTCGGGGAATTATTAGCACCGTTCGTACAATTGTCACAAAAAGCGGTTCGAAAATGGCGTTCGTGGGAATTGAGGACAAGTTCGGTGAGGGTGAAATAATCGTCTTTCCAAATCTGTATGAGAAAGTTGGCGCCAAGCTGGTTCAGGACGCAGTGATTCGAGTTTCTGGTAAAAATTCAGCGCGAGATCGTGACGGAAATTTGGGCAATGAAAGTAAACTAATTGCCGATGATATTATTGCGATTACGGATAACGATATCAATGGCTATGAGTCGACTGGCCGTAAAATGGATGCGCCAAAAATTAGCTCTGCTGTAAAAAAAGAGCGCCGTGAAGCTTATCGTAATCAGAAAAATGGAGTTTCTCCAAAGTCTGCCGTAAAGAATGACGCCGCCAAACTGCAGCCAAAAGCTCATTCGGCGCCTGTTAATGTTGCGCCAGAAATTCCCGCTTCAAAGTTATTCGTGTATATTAAAGATCCGAATGACCATTCGCGATTAGTGAAAATGAAGTCTGTTTGCAGCGAGAATGCTGGCACGACTGACGTGGTTTTGGTATTGGGCGAGAAAGAAAAATCAGCCATGCGCCTGCCGTTTAAGGTGGATGCTAATGACAATTTATTAAGCCAATTAAAAAACACTCTGGGTGAAGAGTGTGTAGTTCTAAAGTGATAGTTAGCCCGCTGACAGAGGCCTTAGCCGGAGCTGGTTGCTCTACGGCGGGCTAACTTGTCAGCGGGCATTAAGCCCCCTGTTTTCTCGCTAGGCGGCGATTAAGCTACCTTGTCGTTGCGCAACTTACTCCAGAAAACCACAGCCGTATACAGGCTGCTGAGCTGGAGTAACCCTAACACTATGTTAACTTCAGGGCTACGCATCATGGATCCAAACTGGATCCAGAAACAGGCAAACGTAGCCGCTACTAGGACTAGAGCTACTACGCCTAGGTTTCCCTTGTTAATAAAGCGACCGGTCTTCTCGGCCAGCGTCACGACTTCTGCCGACAAGCAGAGCAATAATAATTGCCCCGCAATAGCGAAAACAAACAGGTTGGAAGCCATCTCGCGCTCCTTTCTGTAGGGACTACTTTCTCCGGGGGATTCCGAAGAAAGCTTTTATAGATATAACACATATGGTTAATAAAGTCAAGCGGCGTGATAAAAATAGATTACTTTTAAATGAAAATAGCCCGCCAAGAGAGCTCCAGCTGAGACCGAAAGTCTCAAAGCAGCTATTTTCTGACAGGGAAGATTAGCCCAAACAGTGCAATTCCGGTCGCCACCGACACGTTGAATGATTCTTTTTGGCCGAACATTGGGATCTCTACAGTGAAATCGCAGTTGTCCAAAAGTTCCGGCGTGATTCCGTGGACTTCTTCGCCGAGCAGTAGTGCGAATTTTTCAGGTGGCTGAAATTCTGATAGCATCACGCTGTCTTTTGATTGCTCCAGTGCAACAATTGGCAGGTTTTCTGTTCGCTCATTTTCCTTAATCCAGTCATTGATGTCTTCGTAAAACTCAAATGGCACCAAACTTTCCGCGCCTAAGGCTGTTTTATGAATTTGGCTGGTGATTTTTTCGCGAATATGCGGCAGGCGAGGATCTTCAGATCGAATTTCTCCATCAACAAGCGCACAAGCAGGCGCCTTGCTACATAAACTCAATTCTGGATACGGCGTGTAGCCACTAAGAATAATCTTTTTTACGCCAAATCCCTCGGCCGTGCGGAAAATTGCCCCAACGTTATGTGTCGAGCGAATATTGTGAACTAACAGAGTAATTTCTGGATTCATATCACTATTATATCACTCGTAAAACCGTAAGCTTTTTGGTATAATTTTCATATGGACGAAGATAAAATTCAGGCGCGACGCCGTGAGCAAGATGAGGAAGCTACTCGTCGTCGAGCGTCAATTTTAGGACTTCAATATCTTGACGGGCGGGAATTTGAAGAAACTTTACCTTTGCTTAAGGGCGTTTTGACGATAGAAGAAATGTATAAGGGTCGGCTGGTTCCACTGGCTTTTAATGAGGAAGACCAGTCTTATCGATTTGGCGTTACTTCGCAGACATCTGAGTCGTTAATGAAGCAGATGCGAGATAAATATACGGAGAGCGGCAAGCGAATCTTCTTTTTCTTAATTTCCGGTTCGGCTTTTCGGTCAATTATGCTTAGATTTGATCCGCCGAAAGGTGATTTATGATAACATCGAAATTGCTAAGGAAGGCGATAGCGATACTCTGGCGCAGGTTACGCAGACTTTGGCTTCTGTGGGCACGAATGACGTGTTTAATTATTTGATTGATCAAGCAGATTTGTTGGGCGCGTCGGATATTCACATTGAAAATCAGCGTGAGTCGATTCGAATTCGTATGCGTGTTGACGGAGCTTTGCACACGGTGGCGGAGCTTAGCCGGGATAGATATCGAGTGATTATGGCGACTTTGGCATCGCGCGCGAATATTTCTACCGCTTCCAGAGAGCCTCAATCTGGGCATATGCAGCAGGAAATTCATAGAGACGGCGCATCGCATGTGCTGAATTTGCGTGTGGAAGCCGTGATGACGGTGTATGGCTTGGACTTGGTGCTTCGATTGTTTAACTTTGATGAATCAATGTTGAACTTGGATCTTTTGAATATTTCAAAGAAAGAGCGCGAGCAGATTGATGAAGTTATTTCTCATCCGCGAGGGATGTTGTTGATGGTTGGTCCTACTGGTTCGGGAAAGTCTACGACGTTATACAGTATTTTGAATGCTCTTAATACGCCAGATCGAAAGATTATCACGCTGGAAGATCCTGTAGAAATACGATTCCTGGGATTGCTCAGATTCCAATTGATACGACAAATGGACAGAGGTTTGCTGACGGTTTGCGCAGTGTTTTGCGTCTTGATCCAGATGTGGTGATGGTTGGTGAGATTCGCGACAATGAAACTGCGAAGACTGCGATTCAGGCGTCAATTACGGGACACTTGGTATTGTCTAGCTTCCACGCCAATTCGACTGCGGCGGCGTTTAGTCGTATGATCGATATGATTGGGCAAAACCCGATTTTTAGCTCGGCGGTTCGGCTGGTGATTGCTCAGCGGCTGGTGAGGAGATTGTGGGATGATAGTAAGGAAGAATATGAGCCAGATGAGGCGACTCGTAAATGGGTAAAAGAGGTTTTGAAAGATTTGCCAGAGAATGTTGATTGTCCAGATTTGGATACGTTTAAGCTTTGGCGTGCGGTGCCGACGGATGACGTTCCGTTTGGCTACAAGGGGCGAATTCCAGTAATGGAGCAGTTGGTCGTGAGCGAGAATATTCAGAAATTCTTGCGTGGCGATGTTGAGGATGTTCATACGGAAGCGATTGAAAAGGCTGCAAAAGAAGACGGCATGGTAACATTGCTTCAGGCTGGCGTATTGGCGGCTCTTCGTGGCGAAACAACGCTGGAAGAAGTCAATAGAGTAATATAATTGACTTTATAGCCATAAACTGATAAAATATTAGTTTATGAGCGAAATTCCGGAATATCCTTATCACGATGGTGAATCTTCAGCGTCTGAAAAAGACTCTGTCTATGATTTTTTGGTACTTTCATTAATTTTTTTGAACTTATATATGAAAAAGTGCCCAAAGATTTACCCAAATTTAAGGACTTGATTGAGAAACATAAGGATGTAATTAGTACGCTTAAGCAGGCTAAGGATGCATATGACCAGTCTCCTAAATATTTGGAGATCCGCTACGATTTTGGCGAAGTAAGTTCTCGATTGACAGAGGAATTTAATAAGGAATACGAAGCCTCATTAAACGCTTTTATGTCGTCATTGGATAAGATTTTTCCTGCTAATATAGCAGAAGTTAATGTTCCGAAATACTGCAATTTTGAGGGGTGCAAAATTCCTAAAGTAAAGAAATTTCAGAGGAATAATAATCTTAACCCAGATGTTGCCGACTCTGAATATATACGACTCGCATTAGGGACTAAGAAGGCTGTGATTGATGGTGTCTATGAGGAAGACGATACTTCTTCATCTATAGAATTTGAAATAAGTCAGCCTGAATATAATCCAGTTCGTGAAAATACGGACAGATTGGTTAAGCTGTTGGCGAATTTTTCGGCGCTTAAAAGCAACGAGTTTGATGCAATGCGCGAGAGCAAGGTTGGTGTACGCATGGAACGTGTTGAAGATTTTTTTAATTATGAAAGAGACCTGAAGTGGGCGAACGCCATACTTGACTGTGTAAACGAGATGAAAGACCTGAATGAGGAGTCATGGGCTCGTAAATATACAGAGATTGTATTCGAGGAAAATTGTTCGAATGTACAAACTTTTGCTAAATCTATGGTGGAAGAAAAAGCTAAGTTAATTTTAGAGAGGGAGCTGAGGGTTCTTTCTGAAAAATTCACAACTTACAAAGTGGCACCTGAAATTGCGCGTAACTCTTTGGGTAAAGCTACCAAGAAGAAAAGGTCAAATAAACCGGAGTCGAGAGCTGAAGAAAGCTCTCGGCCGGTAGAGATTGGGTTAAAGGCGGGAGATGTTGTAGAGCTTGATAATGAGACGTTTCCGTGGCTTAAAGAAGATTCTATTGTGAATATACTGCATATTGAGCAAGGCAACGGCGGCACTGTGGTTGCCGTAGTCGACGCGCGTACTAAAGAGGCTAAAGGGATTGAGCATGAAATGACTGGATATGAAAACAACGAGAAGAAGCAGGATATTCTGCCCATTATTAAGGAAAAATTAATTATGGCCGCCAAATGTGTGGCAACCTCAAGAAATAAGTCTGTCGGTTTGCCGGTTGGCTTAAAAAATAACAAATCAAAAGAGCTTTATCCGTTTATAATTTACGCCTGGAAAGATCGGGCGCATGATGCTAAGAGGGTTTATATGTCAAAAGTCAGCGTTGAGAATATGTCTGATAAAAGTGAGACTAAAAGATCTCTTCAGGAAACTGGAGTGACTGAAGTCATTTTATTCTTAGGAGCTTGCGACAAACAGAATCAGAAATCGTTAGTAGCTCTGTTTATGGATGGAGACGCTCGCGATGCAGCTAAGTACGGTGCTGGTGCCTAGATTTATTTAATAACGTTAGCAACAGCCTCAACAACACCTTCGTCGAATGCGGTTGGGACGACTTTATCGACGGTTGGATTTTCGACCAGGTTAGCCAATGCTTCAGCAGCCGCCAATTTGTGCTGATCGGTGATTTTCTTAACTCCGTGATTTAATGCGCCGCGGAAAATTCCAGGGAAGGCCAGGGAGTTGTTGACTTGGTTTGGAAAGTCGCTACGACCCGTGCCGATGATTGCTACGCCGGCTTCTTTGGCGACATCTGGCATAATCTCTGGAACAGGATTTGCTAGTGCGAATACGATTGGATCTTTCGCCATTTTTTTGACTAATTCTGGAGTGAGAAGTCCTGCGCGCGATACGCCGATGAATACGTCTGCGTCAGTGATAGCGTCTTCAATTGAGCCAGATTGTGATGCATCGACATATTCTAGTAGCGCGGTTTTTTCAGCGTTCAAATCTGTGCGTGATTTTCCGACAATTCCTCGGCTATCCACCGCTACGATGTTTTTTGCTCCGTAAAGATTTAACAATTTGATGATTGCTGTGCCAGCCGCGCCCGCGCCGATGACCACGAATTTGCAATCCGTCAGGTTTCGTCCTGTCAATTTAGCGGCGTTAATTAAGCCCGCCAACACAACGACAGCCGTGCCGTGTTGGTCGTCGTGGAAGACTGGAATATCTAATTCTGCCTTCAATCGTTCTTCAATTTCAAAGCATTTTGGTGCGGCAATATCTTCGAGGTTGATGGCTCCGAAACTTGGCGCGATGGCCTTGACCGTGGCAATAATTTCTTCTGGCTCGTGGACATCTAACACAATTGGCACTGCGTCGACATTGGCAAAATGCTTAAATAGCAAAGCTTTTCCTTCCATGACTGGCATGGCGGCTTTTGGTCCCAAATTACCCAAGCCCAAAATTGCTGAGCCGTCTGAGATTACGGCGACTAAATTGTTCGTCCAAGTGTACTTTGGTAAATCGGCTGGATTTTCGGCAATTGCTTGACTGACTGCGCCGACGCCAGGGCTGTAATAAGCGCTAAGCTTGTCGCGATTAAGCTCCTCTTTATCTCTGAGGCTAGTCGTAATTTTACCTTTGTATTTTTCGTGTAGTTCGAGTGCTAATTTATTGTAATCCATAACTATATTATACTCCAATTTTATTTAATTGATATTTCTTCAGATTTGTGTTATTATCTTATGTAATTGTACGAGAGTTAAATATTCGAGCCTTGTTTGACGTGGAGCCGCAGAGGTACAACTGCGTGGCCAGTCGGAGCGAGTTCGGAAGATAGGAAAAAATTATGAGTTTTGAGTTAATCAACAAAATCAACCAAGCACAAAAAAAGCAAGCAGTTGTCGATGCTCGCAGTGGTGACACAGTTCGCGTTTACCAGAAAATTAAGGAAGGCAACAAAGAGCGTATTCAGATGTTCGAGGGTGTTGTTATCCGCACCGACAATAAAGAATCACACACATCACGCATTACGGTTCGAAAGATCGCTTCAGGCGTTGGCGTTGAAAAGTCATTTTTGATACACAGTCCACTTATTGAGAAGATTGAGATTGTTCGTCGCGCTAAGGTTCGCCGCAAGTTCTTGAGCTTCCTTCGCCAGCGTAGCGGTAAGTCAGCTCGCTTGACGGCTAAGAATTTCGATCGCGCTGCTGTTAATGACATTCATGACGCTAAGGCAGAAGCGGAAGCTGAACGCTTGAAGGAAGAAGCTGCTCAGGCTGCTGCTGCAAAACAAGCTGAAAAAGATGCCGCTCAGGCTGAACTTGACGCTAAGGCTGCTGAAGTTGCAGCTCGCCATAAAGACGCGTAATAGTCAATTGGTTAATCATTAAAAACCGTCTCTTAATCTGAGGCGGTTTTCTCATGTTATAATCTCAATATGGCAATATTTCATTATATATCAGTCCTTGTTCCGACGACTTTGGCTGTGGCGACGCCTTACGTTTTGAAAAGAAACGGCTTTGATAATGAGAAAAAATATCGCTGGATACTTTACGCAGCGTGTTTGTTGTTTTTCATATCTTGGTATTTGCCGTCGCCGTTAATTGACGGACAGGACACTAGTTTTACGACGCATTTTGTGGGTGGCGGACTATTTACGGGGCTATTCTGGGTGTATTTGGTTTCGTCGATGAAATGGCGGGCGCATTGGCTGGTGACGGCATTTTCAGTTTTCGCTTTAGTTTCGGCGTTAGGTTGCATTAACGAATTGGCGGAATTATTTATGGTCAAGGCGGGTTTGGCGAGTATAAAATTGGACGACACGAATTGGGATATTTTGGCGAATACATTAGGCGCGGCAACAATTTGGATTGGCTGGATGATTGCGAATTTTATGATGAAAAAGGGAAGATTGTCGGGTGATTCTGGGAATTGATGAAGTCGGACGTGGCGCGTGGGCTGGACCGTTGGTGATTGGCGCGGTGGTTTTGGGCGGCGCTGAAATTGAAGGGCTTGATGATAGTAAAAAATTGACCAAAAAACGACGTGAATTGCTCGATGAGGAAATTCGCAAACAAGCGTCGGCTTGGGCGCTGGGCTGGGTTTCTGCTGAGGAGCTGGATGAAATAGGGATGAGCGAGGCGCTTAAACTGGCAACGCGGCGCGCGGTCAAAGAAATTCAAGCGAAATGTCAGAAAAGTGGCTCGACGTTTGATGAGATTATTATCGATGGGACGGTCAATTTTTTGGCAGGTACACCGTTAGAAAAGTACGTAACAATTATAGCGAAAGCCGACGGTCTGATTCCGAGCGTTTCGGCGGCGTCGATTATTGCTAAGGTGGCTCGTGACAAATTCATGGCAGAGCAGGATAATGTTTATCCGGGATATGATTTCTTCACACGTTGGTTATGGAGTGGCGAAGCATCGAGCGGCTATTGATAATCTGGGCGTAACTCCGCTGCATCGGCTGAGTTTTGCGCCGTTGGTTAAATATGCTAATGTTGAGGCGAATTCGCAAAATGCGTCTGACGATAAAAAATCTAAAAACCAGCAAAAAGACACGACGCGTCAAATTGGCGATAAGGGCGAGCAAGCGGCGGCGGATTGGTTGGTGGGCGATGGTCATGAAATTATAGAACGGAATTGGCGGACGCGGTATTGCGAAATTGATATTGTTAGCAAAAAAGACAATGTTTTATATTTTACAGAGGTCAAATATCGTAAAAATGACAATTTCGGCGATGGCTTGGCGGCAATTACAAATAAAAAACAGCAACAAATGCGCTTTTCTGCAGAGATGTTCATTGCCAAAAATGCGCAGTATGAAAGCTGCGATATGCAAATGCTGGCAATTTCTGTTGATGGAAATCCGCCTGTAGTTGAAGAGTGTGTAGCACTAGATTAGGGTATAAAAAATAGCCCCAGTTGGGACTTAATAATTTCAAGGAAAAGTGACAAACAGCTACCAGCTTGCCACTTTTCCTGAAGGATTACTTCTCGTTATCCTGACTTAGAAACGAGAGGCCATCGTTGAGATATTCTAGCTTACTGTACTCAGAACGTGGGATGAGATGCATAGCGCTAGCGATGCTCTTGATGTTTACTGCAAGGAATATCCTCGAAACTGTGTCCTCCTCCTTGCTCTCTTGAATCTCTTTAAGTTTTGCAACCATAGAATCTAGGGCAAACGGAATGGAATACGTAATAGCCATCGAGGTAATCCTCCGTAATGACCCCTCTGTCTTCCAGCCGTATCCGGTGGCGTTCGCGAAGTATGGAATTGCCCAGTCGAGGAATTCCGAACATTCTATGATGCTTCGCAGATCAGGAGTGCTTGCATGCGGCAGCGTGTCCGCTGCCGCGACGATCGTGAAGATTGACTCACCGATTAGCTCCAGCCCAAGGCTGAGCTCGTCTTCCTTGCTCTCTGGTATGTTAGAGAGCTTGTTCACGGCTGCTACGGCCTCTTCGAGAAGAGCAAAACCCTTCTTGTCAAGCTTGGCCTCATAGAAGGGTCCCTGGAAGAGATACCCTAGTGCGTAGTTATCTTTGAGAACCAGCTGCATGGTTCCTTTCCTTGCGGCTTTCGCTAGGACCTTTTCCAGGACGCGGGAAATCAGTGAATACTGCATGGTTCCTTTCCTATCTTCTCGCCTCCATGGGGGTTGAGTGGCAATTTACCACAAGACGAGATTCCATTCCTCTTTGAAATTTTACAAAAGGAATAGAAACTCGCCTTGTGTGTAGCTGTTTGTCAAAGTACGCTTTCGGACAAAACATTTGTTCCGTCAACAAAAGCTGTATTCATTTATATCACTAATAGAATAAAATGTCAAGAGATTTTGTCAAAAATGTGGCATAATATATCACAGTGTTGTTTGCAAAGCAGAGAGCACGTCCGTCTTATCTCGCTCAATCAGCTCGACGCGCGCTTTAATTTCTGTAATTCCCAACTTAATCGTTCTGGCGAGGGCTGGAATATTTTCCATCGGTTCAAAGAACTGTTGAAAATCGTTAAGTTCATTGGGCGTTAGTAGCGCCGTAGCTGCATAGCGAATGAAATCATCATAGCTTTTATCTTCGCCAAACGTATCTTCGACCCACGCCCAGTTTTTCTCTAGCCAATTCCACGCAATCTGGCGATTTTCCCGCGTCCGAATTAAATACACAAACCAACGGCTGGCGTCTTGCGGGCGGATAATATTGGAATCTTTAATGTTGGCAAGAATTTTTTCTGCCGTTTCAGAGTTTTTAGTAGAAGTTAGTCCAATTGCAATATCATTCTGCAGGTCATTTGACGGCGTGTTCTTATATGCAGTAAAGAGATTTTCAGTCATCTCTGGCGTCTCGAAATGTCTTACGTTTACGCTGATAATTAAAGCTCGAATTTCTGTCGGCAAGTCTTCTAGTTTATTGTTGTCAAAACGCGTTTTCGCTTCGTTCAAAACGTCTTTATCTTCGCTATACATCATCAAACTCAAAGCCGTGGTGCGTCGTTCACGGTCGTCGTCCGATTCGCCATCTTTTTCATCCCAGCCAAGATCTTCAAATGTGGCGCGCGCAAATTCTCCAGAAATTTTCTTTAATGAATCTCTGGCGGCGTCATTATCATCGACGAATTTTCGCAGTTCCGTCAAAGCACCAGCCGCCATCCCGAAGACTTTTTCGTTGGTCTCGGTTTTTAGTGACAATGCCAATGGAAGTAGTGACGCCGAGTTTTCAAATCCAGCGCGGGCGAGTATTGTCGCGTCCTGTAAGATACAAATCTTATCCAAGGTTGGCAATTCCGTAATGTTTTTCAATAAATATTCGCGAGTGGATTCGTCATATTTGGTGACGAAGTGGGCGCTTAAGCCGCAGTTTAATTGCAATGGCCTTTCAATGGAAACGGTAGTTTCTTTTTGATCCAAGATTTTTACGTCAAGTGGCTGGTTTGCGAATAATGGAATCGGCCATAACGCGTCGGATGGTTGGTGCTCGCCGATGAAGAATCGTTCCTGACTTAAAATCGCCGCGTCGTGACTATTTGAAACTGATACGACAGGAAGGCCAGGTTGGGAAATCCAAGCGTTCATTAGATTGACAATTGGCTGACCGCTCGCTGATTCCAATTCTTGCCATAAATCATTTCCGACGGTATTTTTATACGCGAATTTTTCAAAATACGATTTAAGTCCAGCGCGAAATGCCTCTTCGCCGATAAGTTTCCTGACCATAACAAGTAGCCGCCCGCCTTTAGCATAAACAATCGCTGGGTCGAACAAAGTGCTGATTTCATCTGGATGATTGACGTCGGCTTGAACTGATTGAACGCCATCCAAACTGTCGCGTCTGAGTGCAGCTGTTACTTCATTCGTGGCAAATCTTCCCACATACGCCATTCGGGGTGCAATGCATCAATTGCCACGTATTCCATCATATTAGCAAAGCTTTCGTTGAGCCACAAATCGTTCCACCACTGCATGGTAACGAGATTGCCAAACCATTGATGGCTAAGTTCGTGTGCGATAACCGTGGCAATGAAGCGCCTGGATGATTCTGGGGTCAATTCTGGATCCGCAAGCAAACAACTTTCTCGGTAAGTGATTAAACCCCAGTTTTCCATTGCGCCAGACGAAAAGTCGGGAAGGGCGACGTGATCGGATTTTGGCAATGGATATTTGACACCGAAATATTCGTCATAAAAATCAATTGAACGAGCGGCTATATCTAGTGCAAAATCTAATGTATTTTCATTCTGAGCTGGCGTCGCCCAGACGTTGACTTCGACGCCAGATTTGGTGCGGGTGGTTTTTTTGTGCAATTCACCGATGACAAAAGCCAGAAGATAACTACTCATTCGCGGTGTTTTCTCAAATGTCGTCGTGAGTGAATCGCCGTTTTCTTTCTGGAATTTTACGGGCATATTTCCTAAAACTGTTATTCCTGTTCGGGTGACCAGTGTCAAATCATATTCAGCTTTGGCGGCTGGTTCGTCAACGCAAGGGAAAACTTCACGCGCGTGATGTGATTCAAATTGAGTTGCGAAAAGCTGTTTTTTAACGCCGTTATGAGTAAAATAACAAGGATATAAACCGTGCATGGCGTCGGTGATGGTTCCGGAAAAATTGATGTGAATCGTGTGGTTGCCGCTTTTAAGTTCAGGCTGGGATAATTTCAATTCGTCAAACTCACCAAATGAAACGTCGGCGGGCTGATTGTCGATTGTGGCTGATTGAATTGTTAAGCCTTTGGAATGTAGCGAAATTGATTCGCTGGTGGAATCGCCAGAAATGATAACTGTGCCAGAAAATTCTTTTTCCTCGGCGCGTGTTAAATCGAGAGTTAGGTTGTAATGATTTGGTGTGAATGTGTCAAGTAAGCGTGGAACTTTAGTCATAGTTTAATTATAATACAGTCATGAGGGTGAATAAAATACGACGTCGGCAAGTGGTGATTGCGCTGGTAATTTTGGTGGCTGGCGTGGCGGTTTGGGCTTCGCGAATTTCACAGCCCGAACCTCAGACAATTCAAACTTCAACACAACGAGAATTATTTGGCAATTCGAACGCCAAAGCGGAATTGGAAAAGATAGAAGTTAAAGGGCGTGCGCCAAAGACTGGTTATTCCAGAAAGCAATTCGGCAATGGCTGGGGTAAAATCAATGGTTGTTCTGTACGAGAAGTGATTCTGGCGCGAGATTTGACGGATGAGAAAATTGATGAAAAATGTCGAGTTTTGTCGGGTGTGTTGAATGATCCATACACTGGTCAAACAATTCAATTTCAGCGTGGTGAAAAAACTAGCTCTAAGGTTCAGATTGATCACGTCGTGGCTTTGAGCGATGCTTGGCAAAAGGGCGCGCAACAAATATCTCCAGAAGAGCGAGAGAAATTAGCGAACGATCCGTTAAATTTATTAGCGGTTGATGGTCCAGCGAACCAAGCCAAAGGTGATGGCGATGCGGCGACTTGGCTACCGAGTAATAAACCTTTTAGGTGTCAATATATTGCGCGACAAGTGGCTGTGAAACGAAAATATCGCCTGTGGGTAACGGAAGCTGAAAGGAGTGATGTCGGGAATTCTGGAAAAGTGCGTGGAAGTAAATTGACAAAATGTATTTTATATGTTAAAGTTTCAGTATGAGTCCTGAGGTAAATTTAACCAAGTTGTCTGTAGATGATGACATAGCATTAGATCGTGCTGTTTCGGCTTATCTTGAGTTTGTATTAGGATGCTCTTCTGTAGAAGATGACCCAAAGAAAGAACTAGCGTCTTATGTGGCAGACGTGGACACCTACTGCCGTAGCGATGTTTTTTCTATTGACGTTCAGGGCGAGGAGTCATCATCTGGACTTGTGACTGCCTATTTCGACGGATATAAGATTACGGTAGAAGATCTTTCTGTCAAAGAAGAGATGCGTAAACGTGGAATTGGTCGGGCGGCTATTGAAGCTTTAGCTGGTGAATATCCAGATGCGCGCGCCGTCAAATTGTATTCCTTGAAATCCGCTGAAGAATTTTACCGAAGAATTGGATTTGACCAAATATCGCCATCCACTAAGAAATGTCTGTCTGTTTGGCGAAAAGAATTGGATTGACAGAATAGAATCTTTCCGCTACAATAGAAAAGTACTCATCCGGCCGGCAGGTCGGAGTTTTTCGTTTATGGAAGTTTGAGACGGAAAAAGATATAATTAATAAGAAGGAGAATGTAATGGAAGATTTGAATATCAAGCAGTTGACGTTGGCAGTTCGTACGATTGCTGAGGAAAAAAACTTGCCAGAAGAAACAGTTTTGAGCGTGATTGAGCAGGCGATTGCGGCAGCTTGGCGTCGTGATAACGGTACGCGAGATCAGTTGGTTCGCGCAAGCTTGAATATCAACAACGGTACGGCTGTTGTGTCGGTTGTTAAAACTGTTGTTGAAGAAGTTGAGAATGATGCCAATCAAATTGACCTAGAGGAAGCTAAGGAAATAGATCCTGCGGCTGAACTTGGCGGTGAAGTTGTGATGGAAACTCATAACGTGACGACTTTTGGTCGAGTTGCGGCTCAGACTGCTAAGCAAGTGATTTTGCAGCGTCTGCGCGAAGCTGAGCGTGAAGTTGTTTTGGCGGAATTTGAGGATAAAATCGGTACGGTTGTTATCGGTACGGTTCAGCGAGTTGAGCCACGCGTTGTGCGAATTGAGCTGGGCAAGGCTGTCGGAATTATGCCTCAGAGTGAGCAAATCCCTGGCGAATATTATGGTGTTGGCCGTCGAATTAAGGTTTATATTAAGGATATTGAGCGCGAAGGTCGCGGTCCACAATTGATTCTTAGTCGCGGCAATGAAGAGTTTGTGCGATTCTTGTTCAATCAAGAAGTTCCAGAGATGGAAACTGGTGCAGTTGAGATTAAGGCAATCGCTCGCGAAGCTGGTCGCCGAACCAAATTGGCGGTTTCTTCAGCGCTACCTGGCGTTGATCCAGTTGGTACGTTTGTTGGTGGCCACGGCGCCCGCGTTCAGGCTGTGATGAATGAAATTGGCGAGCAGGAAAAAATTGACATTATTCCATACGAGGAAGATGCGGCTGGATTTATTGCTAATGCGATGAGCCCAGCAGAGGTTTTGAGTGTGACTGTCAATGAAGATGAGAAGCGTGCGACGGTTTATGTTAGCGAAGATCAACAATCAATAGCAATCGGTCGTGCTGGACAGAATGTTCGCCTGGCAAGTCGATTGACTGGCTATGAATTAGACATCGAAGCAAAAACTCCTGTTAAGGCAGAACCAAAACCTCGAAAGAATATTGAGGATAGCTTGATGAGCGTAGTTGAGGAGGTGGCGGAATAAGCTGCCTTCTGCGAATCGCCGAAAAACGAAAGGAGGGCGATATGTCAGAAGATTTTTCTGAATTAGAACCTCGGCTGACGGAAACGGCTCGGGCCAGTTTGGGGCGGGCTGGTTTTCTGGCGCATAATGAGGGGAGTGAATATGTTGGCACGGGAGCATATTTTGCTTGGTGTGTTGGCGCAGAATTCGTCATTGGGTGCAAAGATTTTAGCTGAAAATGGCGTAACTTTGGATCGGGCGGAAATGGCGTTGAATCTGACCGCGAAGCCGCTGGTGATTACGATTGTAAGTAAGGGTCTAAGCGCAGAAGTTGTTGAATTGATAAGGATTGCTTGGCAATTAGCGGTTGAATTTGGGCAGGAAAAAATTGGCACGGAACACATCGTTTATGGAATGTTGCAGCAGCACGAGGCGCGAGCGACTAAATTGCTGCGGGATATGAACGTTGACATTGACAATCTGCGTGGAAGTTTGGAAGATGTGTTTGATAAACAGCAGTTTGAATCTCTGCAGAGTGAACGCAGTGTGGCGAGTAAAAATTCTGGCGATTTGCGAGTTTTGGAGAAATTCGGTGTCGATTTGACGCGACGCGCCAGCGAAGGATTTTTGGATCCGGTGATTGGTCGAGCGTCGGAAATTCAGCGAATGATCACGATTTTAGGCCGGCGTAGCAAGAATAATCCAGCGCTAATTGGCGAACCTGGCGTCGGTAAAACTGCGGTCGTTGAGGGTTTGGCACAGAGGATTGCTGATAATAAAGTTCCCGAATTTTTGAAAGGTAAGCGACTTTTTCAATTGGATCTGACGGCGATGATTGCTGGGACGAAATATCGCGGGCAATTTGAGGAGCGATTGCAAAAAGTTCTGGCGGTCGCCAAAAAACATCAAGAAGTTATTTTGTTTATTGACGAGTTGCATCTGTTGGTTGGCGCTGGTTCGGCTGAAGGCTCGATGGACGCAGCGAATGTATTGAAGCCAGCGTTGTCGCGAGGCGAGGTGCGATTAATTGGCGCGACGACGTTTGATGAATACCGAAAACATATCGAAAAAGATGCTGCATTGTCACGGCGCTTCCAGCCGGTGACTGTCAATGAGCCGTCGCCAGAAGAGGCGGTGGAGATGATGCGGGGTTTGAGAGGAAAATTAGCCAAGCATCATCAAGTTCAAATTCCTGACGAAATGCTGACTGAGGCGGTAGATTTGAGCCAGCGTTACGTGACGGAGCGATTTTTGCCAGATAAAGCGATCGACGTGATTGACGAGGCGGCGAGTTTATTGAAGTCTAGCTCGCCAATAAAATTGTCGCGTAAGGATAAGTTAGCTCGCCAAATTAAGCGATTGGCTGGGAAAATTGACGCCGCGGTCGAGGCTGAAAATTACGAAAAGGCCGCAGAGTTTAAGATGCAAATGAGGCAATTGGAGTTGCAAGCCGAAGCACTGAAAGATGAAGCCAGTGATAAGCCGGTATTGACCGATGAATATTTGCGTCGAGCGGTTTCGGCAATGACGAATATTCCGATTGACAGATTATCGTTGAATCAGATGAAGGATTTGATTCGCCTGGAGAAGCGACTGAGTCAGAACGTTCTTGGTCAGAATGAAGCGATTGAGCAACTGGCGCGTGCGATTCGTCGCAATAAAGCTGGGTTAAATCGTCAGAGCGGGCCGCTTGGGTCGTTTATTTTTTTCTGGGACCGACCGGAGTTGGAAAAACGGAATTGGCGCGAGTTTTGGCGCGGGAAGTTTTTGGCGGCGATGATAGTTTGATTAAAATTGACATGAGTGAGTTTTCCGAGCGCCACACGGCTAGTCGGCTGGTTGGTGCGCCGGCTGGTTATGTTGGCTATGAGGACGGCGGGAAATTAACAGATAAAGTTCGCCGTCGACCGTATAGCGTGGTGTTGTTCGATGAAATTGAAAAGGCGCATCCTGACGTTCTGAATTTGCTTTTGCAAATTCTGGAGGACGGCAAGTTAAGCGATTCTCACGGACGAACGGTGAGTTTTCGGCAGACGATTATCATCTTGACGAGCAACGTTGGCGCCGAGCAAATGATTCAGGATTCGGAGCTGGGATTTGGCGCGCCTGGGCAGAAAAAGTCGGCCAGTGAAAATCGTCACGAGAAAAATTCGCGTGCCGCTCTGCGTGAGCTTGAGGAATTTTTGCGTCCAGAATTGATTGGCAGATTTGATAGCGTGATTACATTTAAGCCGCTCTCTCGTTCGGTCGTGCGAAAGATTTTTGACAATCTCACGTCTGACTTGATCGAAGCTGTTGGTCGACATGGAATGACGCTTGATATTACTTCTTCGGCGAAGCGTTGGTTGATTGATCGGGGATTTGATGAGCAACGCGGCGTGCGAGTTTTAAGACGAACAATTCAGTCGGAGCTGGCGGATCCGCTGAGCGATGTTTTATTATCCAATAAAGCAAAACCTGGCGACACGCTGGAGGCTAAAATTGATAACAATAAGGTGGTGATTAATGTCAATCGTGCGTAAAATATTCAGCGTTCTCACGCCGATAATTGTACTTTCTGCTGCGGTTTTTGTGATGGTGGATCGTCAGCAAATTATTGACGAGATTACGCTGTGGCAATATAAGCCGAGTGCGGAAATTGTCGCTATTGCTGATCGCGTAAAGATGTCGGATGTTGGCAGGAAAATGTTCTATGTTTCTAATCCGCAGATTAAATCGGCGAACGAATTTAACGAAGATTGCCGTCGCGTAGAAAAAGGAAACGCGATTTTGGGTTGCTACAATCCGTCGTCTAGGGATATTTATATTTATAACGTGACCAATTCTGAGCTTGATGGCGTGAAGGAAGTGACGGCGGCGCATGAGATGTTGCACGCTGCTTGGGAAAGGTTGAGCGCGTCGGAAAAATCTCATTTGAGCGAGCTTTTGGAACAGGCTTATAATAATGTGAAAAATAAGAAATTGTCCGAGCGGATGGAATATTACGATCGCGCACAACCTGGAACGAGGGCTAACGAGCTGCACTCAATTTTAGGGACGGAATTTGCCGATTTGGGTGATGAGTTGGAGGAATATTATCGACGATATTTTACTGATCGGTCTGAAGTCGTGAAATTGCACGCGCAATATCAAGAAAAATTTGAGTCCAGAGAGAATGAAGCACAGAAATTGAGTGAGTCGTTGAAGGTCCGGAAGGAAAAATTGAACAGAGAATTATCGCAATATTCAACTGATTTGGCGGATTATAATAGTCGCGTGTCGGACTTTAATCGGCGAGCGGGCATTGGTGGCGGATTTTTGTCGCAGAGTGATTTTTATAGTCAACGTCAAGCTTTGAAAGCGGAGCTCTCGGAGTTGAACGAAAGGCGTGCCAATTTGAATTCTGAGATCAATTCTTACAATTCTGATGTTTTGCGACTTAGGGAGTTGGGTGTGCAGATTGATGAATTGAATAAAAGTTTGGATAGTTTGGAGGGGGCGAAATAATGGCGAAAGCTAGAAGTCAATTTGTTTGTCAGCAGTGCGGGGCTAGTTTTTCAAAGTGGGCTGGCAGGTGTGAAAATTGCGGGGAATGGAATTCGCTAGTCGAGCAGGTCGTTTCTTCTGTCGGGTCATCTGTTGTCGATAAATCTGCTGGGCGCGGCAAAGCCTTGAAACGTCTAGCATTCGTGAAGCTGCTTCTGAGTCTGGATTAGAAAGATTAAGTACGGGAATTGACGATTTGGACGTTGTTTTGGGTGGTGGTTTTCTGGTTGGCGGCGTGGTGTTGGTGGCGGGTCAGCCAGGAATTGGGAAAAGTACATTGCTTGCGCAAGTTGCGGCACATATCGCCAAGACAAAATCGGTGCTATATGTAAGCGGTGAGGAGTCGGTTTCTCAAGTGAAGCTTCGTGCGGAGCGTTTGGGTGCGGCTGATTCGGAAAAAATGCAGCTGGCGTCCAGTAATAGTGCGGAAAATATTGCGGCGTCAATTCAGCAAGGCGGATATGATTTGGCAATTGTCGATTCGGTTCAGACAATTTCTCTCAGCGAGATTTCTTCGGCTCCGGGGTCGGTTAGTCAGATCACCAACTCGTCAAATGTAATTATTCGTGCCGCCAAAGCTTCGGGCACGGCGGTGATTTTGGTTGGTCATGTCACCAAAGAGGGTTCGATTGCTGGTCCGAAAATATTGGAGCATTTGGTGGACGTTGTGCTGAATTTTGAGGGCGATCGATATGGCGGTTTTCGAGTTGTTCGGGCGCAGAAGAATCGATATGGTTCGACCAATGAAGCGGCAATTTTTGAGATGGACGAGCAGGGGTTGAGAATCGTGAAGAATCCGTCGGCGGAACTTCTGGCGGAGCGGCAGAATCTGGATGGATCAATTGTACTGGCGACCATGGAAGGCGCACGTCCGCTCTTGGTGGAAATTCAGGCGCTAGTTAATCCGACGAATTTTGGCTATCCTAAGCGCACGGCGAGTGGTTTTGATCTGAATCGATTGAATCTGTTGGTGGCGGTTTTGGAGAAGCGAACAAAGTTGAAATTGGCAGACAAAGATATTTATGTCAATGTGGTCGGCGGTCTGAAATTAAATGATCCAGCGGCCGATTTGGCTGTGGCGATGGCGATTGCTAGCGCTAGTGCTGGGCGAAGTTTGGATGAAGGTGCCGTAGTGTTTGGCGAAATTGGTTTGGGCGGCGAGGTTCGCTCGGCGACGAATTGGCAAGCTCGAATTAAAGAGGCGAAGAAACTAGGCTTCACTTATGCGATTGCGCCGAAAGTTCATAAAGATAAATTTATAAAAGGTGTCAGCGATATGCGACAGGCACTGATTGACTATTTACAATAGAAAGGGGAAAAATGAAAGATTTTTACGGATTGATAATAATTACGATGCTACTTGGCTTGGCGGCTGAGGTTTATTTCTTGGCGAAACCGCGACGAAATTCGTCAGTGGGCGCGGCACCGATTTGGTCGACACGTCAGTGCTTATGGACGGACGAGTGACTGAACTAGCGAAGACTGGATTTCTGCTGGGCAAAATTATTGTGCCAAGGAGCGTATTGACAGAATTACAATTATTAGCCGACGGCGCAGACCATGACAAGCGTGAAAGGGCGCGATTTGGCATGGATGTTGTGAAGGAGCTTAAGGATATTTTGAAGTCTTCATTCGAGCTATATGACGATAATATTCGCGTGCCTGAAGGTGTGGATTCGCGCTTGTTGAAATTAGCGAAGGAGATGGATGCGGCAGTATTGACGCTTGATTACAATTTGAATAAGGTGGCGCAAGTTGACGGCGTTAAGGTTTTGAATATCAATGAGCTGGCGAAAAGTTTGAGGATGAGTTATTTGCCTGGTGACGAGCTGGATTTGGAGCTGTCGCAGAAGGGGCAAGATTCTCATCAAGCGGTTGGCTATTTGAAAGATGGAACGATGGTGGTTGTTGAGAACGCCAAGCGCTACATTGGGCAAACGAAGAAAATTGAGATTATTCGAAGCTTGCAGACCGACGCTGGAAAAATGATGTTTGCGAAGCTTGTGATTGAACAGAAAAAACCTGTAAAGCAGAAGACCGGCGTTCCTAAAAAGCGCACAAATGGTCGCTCAAAAACATCAGCTCAACACGAGGCTGAGCTGATTAATTTGGTGAATAAACAATAGTTTATTTAGTTGACTTGAATGCTGCCGCTTGAAGTGGCGGTGTAATATGCAGAGTCTCTTACGGTTACAGAAACTGTGTGCGATCCTGCCGTATCAAGTTCTACTGTGGCGGTCTGCTTGCCGCTTGAAGTAATTTCTGAACTCTTAATGCTCTTTCCATCCACGGTAATTTCGATTGCCGATAAGCCCCAAGTTCCTGCTGTAACATCAACGCTTATCGTATATTTCTTACCGCTGTTGGTGTATGATATCGCTCCAATTTGCGGTTTAGTGTCGTCGCACTTGTGAACGTCATCTTCCGCATTCGCGTCGTAGCCTGAAGGGACGGTAATTGATTCTTTCTTGGTCAAAGGATCGATAATCTTTGTCACTTCAATTTCTTCCTTTGCGCCGTCTGGAGTACAGTTTGTCGCCTTTTTCTTAGAAACTTTATCGAAGGTGATTTTCTCTGTAGATTGACTTTGTCTCTTATTCCACCATGACGGGTAGAGCTCACCGTTGACAGTCTGGATTCCGCTTGGTCGCTCATACCATTGACCTGACTTCCATTTGCCTTCTTTGGCGTAAACTTGGGTGTGGGCAAATTCCATAACGCTTCTAATTACTGGCATACCGTAGTTGGAGGCTGATGTGCCAATCACGCTGGTGTCGGAGTTTCCGAGCCACATTCCCATAACCAGAGCTGGGCTGTAATTAACAATCCAAAGATCTTTTGGCTGTGAACCCTTGTCGGATGTACCAGTCTTTGCAGAGGTTCGAACGCCATTGACGCCCATCCAGCCGTGAAGTCCAGGAGTTCGGTCGGACAAGATGTCGTTCACAATGTATGCTGATTGCGAGTCGATAACTTGCTTGCCTTCGTCTTTCCATTTTTTCAGAGTTTCACCTTGGCTGTTCTTTACCTCGATAACACTTGAAATGTCTTTTTGGACTCCCATTCGCGCCAGCGTTGAGTAGGCATTTACTAATTCTGTCTGCTTGGTTCCACATGCGCCAATTGCTGCACCGAGTCCGTAACCACCGGCATTTTCTTCCTGACGGCAATAGTTAGGATCGCCCATCCTGCGGATTCCCTCGACGACAGGCTTAGCGGATCCGTCACCAACGATGTAAGCGGCTTTGATGGCTGGGACGTTTCGGGATAGAGCCAGCGCTCTTCGAATATTGATGGCGCCCATAAACTTATTGTCCCAGTTCCTTAGAGTTGCGCCGTACAGTTTATCGATATTTTCATCGGCTAAGACTGTGCCGCTACCGTATGCTTGCTTGCTGTCGTGTTTGTCGAATAATTGAGCAAAGACAAGCGACTTAATCGTGGAACCTGGCTGGATATAGGAAACTGCGGCATTATCCTGTCCGAAGCCAGTGTAATTAAAGTCGCGACTACCAACAAGTGCTACGATTTGTCCAGTCTGAACGTCCTCGACTGTTGCGGCGCCGTTACTAATTCGCACAGAATCTGGTCGACCCGTTGCAAAGAATGACTTCATCTCATTTTCAAGTTTTTCCTGAATTCGCCAGTCGAGGGTGGTTTTAATCGTCAATCCACCGCGTCCAACGACTGATTCGCCAAGCTCTTTACTCAACTGATTGCGAACCATCAATAGGAAGTGGGGAGCCTTAATATTCTCCAAGTGCTCGGTCTGTGGCTTAAGCGTGCTTAAAATGTCAATCTTTTTAGCTTTTTCAGCCTCGTCCTTGGTAATAACGCCTTGCTCGGCCATGTAATCCAGAACTGTATGTTGTCGGGCAATCAAAGCCTTATTTCCAGCGGTGTTGTATGGATTATAGTAAGTTGGATTCTGTGGAATACCAGCAATTAGCGCCGCTTCCGCTAGCGTCAGATCTTTAGCGTGCTTACCAAAGTATGTCTGGGCGGCAGATTCTGCGCCGTTGCGACGACCGCCGTATGGAGACTCGTTCAGGTATAATGACAGAATTTGGTCTTTACTATACATGCGCTCAACTTCAATTGCGAGGATGATTTCCTTGATCTTTCGAGGAATACCGCTAATCGATCGGTCGCCAGCCTCATCTGCGAAGAAAACTTGCTTGACTAGCTGCTGCGTCAGAGTCGATCCACCCTGAACTTGGCGTCGTGAAGCAGTTGAGAGCATTGCTCGGAACATGCCGCTAATACTGATGCCGTGGTGATTGTAGAAGTTTCGGTCCTCAATTGCGACAGTGGCTTTTTCAAATAGTCGCTAATCTGATCAGATTCGACAACCAATTGATAATTACCTGTACCTTTATCTTCCCAAAGCAAATTGTCGTTGCGGTCGTAATATTTAGTGACAGTCGTTTGAACGCGCTTAGCAAGCTCTCCAGGGCGAATTTTATCGAGGTCTTTACGGAAGTAAGCGAACATTCCGCCGATAAGTAGCAACATCAACAAGATACTGACGCCAAGAATTTTCAGTGCCATCAGTCCGCCGCGCTTGGAGAACCAATATTTCGCCAGTCGTTTCGGGTGTAATCGATAAAAGAATCGCTTTACGGGATGTTTCGGCAAAGTCGCCAAATATTCCGCTCGTTCGCGCGCGTCCTTATCTTTTTTAGTCTTATGTTTCTGCGCCAAATTGGCATATAAGTTCATCCGTTTCGACGGAGATTTCTTATCGCTCGAGCCGTGTCCGGCGGTGCTTATCGTAGTCTTTTTCTTCACAATTCTATTATATCACGCATATGTTTCGCTTCAATTGTAAAATTGCTATACTAATATATAGAAAAGGAGTGATATGAAATTATCAGAAGAATTACAATGGCGTGGATTTGTCAATCAAATGACATTCGACGATATTAGCAAAGTTGATACGCCGCGCAAATTCTATTTTGGCGTTGACCCAAGCGCTGATAGTATGCAGATTGGTAATTTAGCAGCAGCAATGATGGTGCGGCTATTTATGGAGTATGGACACGAAGCATATTTGCTGGTGGGTGGGGCTACTGGTATGATTGGTGATCCGGATGGCAGGAAAGACGAGCGTGAAATTCGCAATGCTGATACGGTGGCGCATAACGTGGAGTGCATCTCGGCACAGTACAGGCGTGTTTTTGAGGGGCGTGATTTTCATCTGGTTAACAATGCTGATTGGTTCCGTAATATAAACTACATTGATTTCTTATATAAAGTCGGCAAGTATATGTCAATGACACAGCTGCTTGATCGCGAGTTTGTCCAATCGCGCATCGGCGAGGGCGGCAGCGGTATTAGTTATGCTGAGTTTAGCTACTCATTAATGCAGGGCTATGACTTCTTGCACTTATTCCGAGAGCACGGTGTTACGCTACAGGTGTGCGGCGCTGATCAGTGGGGAAACTCGACGACTGGCGTTAGCCTTATCCGCAAGCTAGAGAGCAGCGAAGCGCACGTTTACTCAGTGCCGTTGGTCATCAATAAAGCAACTGGCCGTAAGTTTGGCAAGTCTGAGGGCGGTGCAATTTGGCTTGACGAAAATAAAACCAGCGTATATAAGTTTTATCAATTCTGGCTGAACGTTGATGATGACGGTGTAATCGACTACATGAAGATGTACACTACGCTAGACCGCGATACGATTGAAGCTATTGCTGAAAATCACGCTGTTAATCCAGGTGCGCGTTCGGCGCAGAAGGTTTTGGCTCGCGAAGTTACTGATATTGTTCACGGTAGCGCGCGTCGTGAATCTGTTGAGCGCGTGAACGAAGTTTTGTTCGGTGGTGGCGATTTTAAGAAATTATCGGACGATGATTTAGGCGCTTTGGCTGAAGAAATTCCTTGCGTTGATGCTGGAATTGATGTGATTGAAGCGCTGGTGGAATCTGGGGCAGTTGGCTCTAACGGCGAAGCAAAGCGATTGTTAAAATCTGGAGCTATTAGCCTAAACGGAGAAAAACTTGCCGAAAATAAAGTCGTCAATGACACGTCGCTACTGAAGAAGGGTAAAAACACATTTGTATTAATTATGGAAGGGGATGAATAATGAAAAAAATTATCGGTTTTGATTTGGACGATACGCTAGCAATTACAAAGTCGCCAATTAGCGACCGTATGGCTGGAATTCTTAGTCGATTACTTGAGAATTATGACGTTTGTGTGATTACTGGCGGCACGTTTCAACAGATAAAGAAGCAGGTGATTGATAGGCTGAACGTTACTCCAGAGTTGCTTCAGAAGTTTCACGCGATGCCGACTTGCGGTACTCGATATTATCGATTTGATGCCGCCGATGATGAATGGAAAATTCAGTATGCGAACGATTTGTCCGACGAGCAAAAAACTCAGATAACTGCGGCATTGGAAGAAGTTGCGAAGGAAATGGGTATTTGGTGCGAAAATCCTGCGGGTGAAATAATTGAAGATCGACATAGCCAGATTACTATGTCGGCTTTGGGGCAGCAGGCTACGCCCGAAGATAAATATGCGTGGGCTGAAAAATATAAGGATGTTCGTCCGATATATCGTGACAAGGTGGCGGAGAAGTTGCCTGGACTTGAGGTGCGAATTGGTGGTACGACCAGCACTGACATTACACTTCCGGGAATTGATAAGGCTTATGGAATTGGCAGATTGCTTGAACTGAACGGCTGGTCGAAAGAGGAAACACTGTTCTTTGGTGACAAATTGAAGAGGGTGGCAATGATTTTCCGGTGAAGCAAATGGGTGTAGATTCAATCGGCGTAAGAGGTTGGGAAGATACGGCTTACGCTTTAGAAGGCATCAACGCCGTTTCGTAGATGAAACTAACAACCCCTCTCGAGCAAATTAAAGGCGTCGGGCCGAAAACTGCTCAGGCCCTAGCGGCTGCTGGTCTTAAAACGATTTCCGACGCTTTGGACTTTTTGCCGCGAGCATATGACGACTATTCAACCGCGGTTAATATCGCAGATCTTCAGCCCGGGAAAGTTACGGTTAAGGCGCGCTGCGAGTCAGTTTCGACGCGTATTGTTCGGCGTGGACTTAGAATCACGACCGCGGTTTTGGCGGATAAATCGGGCAAAGTTAAGGCGGTTTGGTTCAATCAGCCGTACCGCGAGACGCAATTAAAATCTGATGCAGAATTTATTTTTTCTGGTCAATTCGGCATGCAATATAACCGCTATCAAATCAATAATCCGTCCGTCGAGCTGGCAAAAGAAGTTGCCAAAACAACGATGGAAAACGCATCTGGAATTCAGCCGGTTTATAAATCGATCAAAAATATCCGCCCAAAAACTGTGCAAGATTTGATGAAAAATATTCGTCCAATTATGGATTTTTTGCCCGAGACTTTGCCGGAAAATATTATTCGGCGCCAAAAATTGGTTAGTCGTTCTGAGGCGGTTAAATTTCTTCACGCGCCAAAAACTCACGAGGAAATTTCCCGTGGTCGTGAGCGTCTGGCGTTTGAGGAGCTGTTCGAGATGATATTGGCGGCACAATTTAATAAGCAAGAACAAACCAGATTAACAGGCTGGAAAATTCCGTTCAATAAGTCGGTCGTGAAGAGTTTTGTCGACCAATTGCCGTTTCCTTTGACGAACGCTCAGCGCCGAGCTGCGTGGCAAATTCTGCAAGATCTGGAGTCTGATCATCCGATGAATCGGTTATTACAAGGAGATGTTGGCTCGGGAAAAACTGTCGTTGCGGGATTGGTGGCGGCGGAAGTGGCGAAGGCTGGTTTTCAGACGGCAATTATGGCGCCGACGGAGATTTTGGCGCAGCAACACGCGAAACGCTTGACGAGTTATTGTCGCCATTTGGTGTGTCAGTTGCGCTTCTGACGGGTCACGTGAAAGGCGCGGCGCGCAGTCAATTATTGGACAATTTGGCTAGTGGCAATATTGACGTTGTGGTCGGCACGCACGCGCTAATTCAGGAAAAAGTTGCGTATCATAAATTAGGTTTCGCGGTGATCGACGAACAGCACCGATTTGGCGTAAAGCAACGACAAGCTTTGTTGGAAAAGTCTGATTTTATGCCACATCTTTTAAGTATGACCGCCACGCCAATTCCGCGCAGCTTGGCGCTGACATTGTACGGAGAATTGGATATTTCTATTCTGGATGAGTTGCCCTCTGGCCGTCAGCCGATTCAGACTAAGATTTGGTCGCCAGCATCAGCTCCGAAGCTTTACGAATCGATTGAAAATGAGCTAGCCAAAGGTCGCCAAGCTTACGTTATTTGTCCGTTGATTGATGATAATCCAGATAATGATAAAAAATCGGTGGAGGCGGAATATAATAAATTGTCCAAGACTATTTTCAGTCATCGTCGAGTCGGGCTGTTACACGGGAAACTTCATGCAGAAGAAAAAGCTGAAGTGATGCAGAAATTTGCGGACGGTGAGCTGGATATGTTAGTCAGTACGACTGTGGTGGAGGTTGGTGTGAATGTGCCGAATGCGACGGTGATGTTGATTGAGAATGCGGACAATTTTGGATTGAGTCAGCTGCACCAATTGCGCGGGCGAGTTGGGCGCGGGAAACATCAGAGTTTTTGTCATTTGATGATGAGCGGTCACGATAAGCCGAGCCAACGACTTCGGGAGATTGAGAAATCTCAGGATGGGTTTTATTTGGCCGAGGTTGATCTGAAGTTGCGCGGCCCTGGTGAGATTTACGGAAAAATGCAACACGGGGATTTGAACTTGAAAATTGCCTCGCTGGCGGATACGGCGCTAATTTCTCGTGCTCAAACCGAAGCTGAACGCTTTGTCAAAGAGGGGCAAGATTTGCTACAATATAATCATCTGGCGCACGCCGTCAGTCGCTATCAGCGATTAACTGTTTTAAATTAATATGTACGCAGGAACAACAATTAGGGATGGCTCTGGTCGATTTATTGGCGTCCACCAAAAAATAGATCGAGTCGCAAGGAAAAATATAGAACCAATTCTTCCTGATTGGTGTGATTTTCCTGACATTAAAAACATCCTTCATTTTGAGGGTAAGAATGGTCCTGATGGCGTCAAGCGAAAGAGTCCGGCTGTGGATGAGCCGTGGCACTTTATAAATCCGGACGATCCGAATGACACTGCACTTTTGGAGATGATTGACGGGCATATTGGCAATTTAGCCCGAGCACTACGAACAAATAATTCCGAGCGAGCAGCGTTCGAGGCGGCTTGGATGGCGCATGCGATTACCGATGGTTTGACTCCGGCTCATCATTTTCCTTTGGAGCAGGCTATGGCGGAACTTCGCGGCGGTGAAGGGCTGGAGACGCGAACCTCAATTTTGAAGAAAAATCTCATGAAGGGCGATAACGGAATTGAGCTGATTAAGAACAACTGGAAATTCTGGGGCGCTAAAGGTATGATGACAACTCACGTGGCGTTTGAGGCTGGCGTGGCTAGCGTGGTGGCGTATCCGCGTTTTAAGGACGCAATTCCGAATGACGATGAGATATCGCAAGTGAAAAATCACGGCTATCGTGCGTATTATTTAGACCAAGTTCACGCCGTGGCATCGATGAAAATGTATGACAATTTTAGCAAGAGCGGCTGGACGGCGGATCTTGCTTGGCAGACAAATCACGAGCTGATGCCGATGATTATAAAGTCGGTGATGTTGGGCTGGCTAGCGTCTGTTTGGAAACTTGAGGTAGAAAAAAGTGAGAGTTAGGATTATCTCTGGCGAATTTGGCGGACGATTTATAAAAACTCCGCCCGGCTCAACGACGCATCCTATGGGCGAGCGAGTGCGCTCAGCTATGTTCAATTCTTTGGGTGAGTCGATACGCGACGCGCGGGTTTGGACGCTTTTGCGGGATCTGGTGCTGTTGGACTAGAGGCATTAAGTCGCGGCGCAGCGTCGGTGGTTTTCGTGGAACGAGATCGAGTTGCTCAGCGAGTAATTGCTGAAAACATAAGCATTTTGGGCGTAGAAGAAAAATCTATTGTAATAAAAACAACGATAATAAATTGGTTAGAAAGTGCGAGCTCAACAGGGGAGTTCGATATTATTTTTGCTGATCCGCCATACCATAATCCACAGTTTTCCACAGTTTCTAAGTTAATGAGACTACTCAAACCGGGTGGATTTATGATATTATCACATCCAGGAATAGGTGAGGTGCCAGTTCAAGACAAAACTGTTGTGGTGGACAGTCGTAGTTATGGGGAGGCGCACCTCACCAAGTTCCTACGATTGGAGTAAGTTTGATGAGCGTTCTGATAAATATCAGAGCGTTTTTAATAGGAAAAAGTAGGTAAATTATGAATGAATTTATTTTAGTAGCAATAAAATTATTGATCGGATTTTTTGCGCTGACGATAATAATTAACATCACGGGAAAAGGTAATCTAGCGCCGTCTTCCGCTAGCGATCAAGTTCAGAATTACGTACTTGGTGGTATTATCGGCGGCGTTATTTATAATAATGATATTAAGATTTTGGACTATGTTGGGATTTTGTGTATATGGTGTGTGTTGGTGTTGACTCTGAAGTGGATAAAGAAACATAGCGTTAAGGCTAAGCAGCTGATTGACGGGAAAGCCTTGATAATTATAGATAATGGAAAGATAAATATTGAAAATTGTAAGAGGGTTGGCTTAAGCGCCCATGACGTTTCCTTCAAGCTTCGAACTCATAATGTTTACTCGACGAAAGACGTGAAAAGAGCTGTTGTTGAGCAAGACGGCGAGCTTATTATTTCGCACAAAGGCGAGGAAAATCCGAAATTCCCGTTAATAACGGACGGTCAATTGCAAGCTGATATTTTGGAAGTAATCGGAAAAGACGAAAAGTGGTTGCTTGGCAAGCTTAAAAAACGAGGCTTAGAATCCTACGGAGATGTATTTTTAGGCGAGTATGTCGACGGAGATTTGATTCTGACTGCTTATAATTAAAGGTGAATTAACTGGACGGGATGAAAAACGCCGTTGTTTGATAGTGTATGGTCCGAACGGGACAAATATAGATGAGTGTGGCTCGAACAGAGCAAATGAGTATAGCCCGCGCGATGAGGTGAGTGAGGATGTAGAACGAAAGGCTGAGTATTACGAAAAACTTGCAGAGGAAAACGAAAACGACCTTTCGGAGTCTATTGGGACTATTAAATGTATGGGTAGAACTGCAGTGGATGCGACTGAGCTGAATCTTAGAGAACATGCAACGCAAGGTGAACTATTCCCAGAAAGCTGGGTTACTGGACAATAAGTAAAACTCCGCAATATCCTGGAATTGTCATTTGGAGATTTTCTGCGGTAATTAAATTGACAGAGTGAGTCGAGGTAATGATCTTGGCGTTTTTCTGGAATGGAGAAGTTCTGTGGCGCGTCTGCGAAATTGATGAAAAATGTAAGCACGTTGACCAGCCAGCTCTCTTTTTAATCCGAGAATAAATCCGTTGCCAGTGTTTTTGTACGGTGCTCAAATTGCCATTTTTAAGAATTGGGAAGGTTTGGCGCAATTTTAATAATTTTCGGTGCATATTAAGCAGGGAATCGTTTGCGATTTTTTCGCTATCAACGTTAATTTTCGTGTGATTATCATTAATAGGAAGCCAAGGTTTTGCACTTGAAAAGCCCGCAAGTTGCGAACCATTCCACTGCATTGGCGTGCGTTCCAAATCTCGACTATCAATAACAGAATTGGCGGGACTGAAATTATCTTGAATGTCATCAGTGGTCAATTCTCCATTCGTCATGCCAATTTCGTCGCCGTAATACACTACGCTAATTCCTGGAGTGAGGAGATTTAAGAAGCTGAGGGCGCGGGCGCGTTCTTCGCCCAATCTGGATGCGACTCGCGGCTGATCGTGATTTCCGATGCAGAAAAATGGCGTGGTTGAATTTGCCGATTGTAGGTAGTTATCGATTTTTTTCTCAATATTTTTAGCGTGCCATTCATTGTCACGATATTCCATGAAAAACGCCGAGGCTTTCGGGTGGACTGTCAGGATTTGGCTGTATTGATGATAAATATCGCCCAGCTTATCATCAGGGTAGAATTCAAACACCATTTGCTTGTCGTCATATTCATCACAGACTGACGCCAATTCTTGCAAATATTCCTGAAAATGCGGTCCCATTTTACAGTGGTCGTGGATAAATGCTCCGTAATCGTCTGGATTGCCATAAAAATCAGGATTTGGAGAGTCGTCTTTAAAATCGGGATCTTTGGAAATTCCCCAAATTGCATCAACGCGCATTCCATCAACGCCCATATCAAACCAAAATCGCACTATGTTTTTTATTTCAGCACGTACTTCAGGATTATCCCAATTCAGGTCTGGCTGCGTTTTTAGGAATGAATGCAGGTAAAATTGCCCAGTGTGCTCGTCAAATTCCCACGAACTGCCGCCAGACAAACTTCGCCAATTGTTAGGCTTGCTATTATCTTTTCCGTCGCGCCAAACATAATAATCACGCCTGGGGTTGTCGCGTGAAGATCTGGATTCTTGAAACCACGGATGTTGGTCTGAAGTGTGGCAGGGAACGAGGTCGATCATAACTTTAATGTCGAGGTCGTGAGCCTTTTTAAGTAGCGCTTGGAAATCTTCCATTTGACCAAAAGTAGGATCAATTGCTAGATAATTTGCGATATCATAGCCAAAGTCGGTCAGCGGTGATACGAAGAATGGGGAAATCCAAATCGAATCGACGCCCAGCCATGATAAATAATCCAGCTTCTCGGTAATGCCATTCAAATCGCCAATTCCATCGCCATTCGTATCCAGAAAACTGCGCGGATAAATTTGATAAAGAGAGGCGACATCTTGCCAAGTTTTCATGGCTTAAGTATAAGCGAGATGAGAGCAAAATTCCAGTTTTTAGATAGTGATGCAAAAATTATTGACATTCCTACTTTACTTTGGTAAACTGAAAATATGAATAGCAAGAACGATATTTGGAAAGATGAACAGTTGCGTCAGTTGGCGGATGTTCTTGCTAGTATAAGTGACCCTAATGAAATACGAGCGTTTCTTCGCGATGTCATGACTCAGAAGGAGATTATTGAAGTTGGCGCACGTCTGCAAGCCGCCAAAATGTTGTCAAAAGGCGAAAAATACGCCGACATCATCGCGGCAACGAAGCTCAGTAGTCGTACGGTTGCCAGGATTAGCGACTGGATGCAAAACGGCACTGGCGGTTATAAAAACGTCTTCAAGCATCATTCTCACGTTTTGCCAGCTCGCGCTGAGTAGTTTGTGAATAAATCCAAATGAATGCCGGCGCGACGCTGGCGTTTTGATTTTTTGACAGTCAATTTAGTTAATTTTTGGAGATATTTATGAGTGAAATAAGAACAGCGAGGTTCGCCGCGCCAGATGAGGCGAGAGAGAATTACGACACGATTATTCCCGCGTATCAAGCGGCGTTCGCGGCAGAGCCTTGGTATGAAGTAAGTAAATGCGGCGGCTGCTCGTCAGGCTATTCTCGTCAAAATCCTGGTGATATATGTCAAGCTTGTGGCAGTGTGACTGGAGACGAAGCTTATACAGAGCAGGAATTGACCGAGAAATTTGATGCTATCGGCGAGACGCGCCCAGCGTGTTGGTATATCGAGGAGACGTCAGCGGGACTGGCATTGGCGGCGGTCGCTTGGACGGCTGATCCAATACAGATTGCGGCGGAAAAATATCCTGGGTCGCTAGAGATGGCAGCGTGGCTTAAGCAGAAGTACGCGCCAACCGCTGCTCCTAGCCCAGAGATATTGTGGCTGGACGAAGTTTTTGCTGACCGCCAAGTCTCGAGACGTAATAATCTAGTAAATTTTCGTTCAATGGTATACGGATTTTCCAGTCGCCTAGATCAGACGAAGATAGCCTATCGGACTATTGTGCCAGCGATGACGCGCGTGGCCATGAGAGACTTTGGCGATGATGCGACCATTGATAAAGCCAAATCTGATGTTCCTGATTGGCGGAATTTTGTATCAATTGATTTATCTCGGTAAAAAATAATATATAAGGAGGATAAGAACATGAAAATATTAGTAATTGGCGGCATGCACGGGAATGAAATGCTGGGCATTGATCTGGTCAAGAGTTTACAGGAAAATCCGCTGGAAAATATTGACAGCGTACTGGCGAATGAGGAAGCTATAAAAATAAATAAGCGGTTCGTCGAACAAGACTTGAACCGGTCATTTCCCGGCGTGAAATCAAGCGGCATATACGAACAGCAGCGCCCGATTGAGCTACTGAAAATGTGCAAGGAATATGATATTGTGCTTGACTTTCACAATACGTTTTGCCCAGATAATGACTGTACGTTTGTCGGGGAGGGTGCAAATGAAGAGTTGCTGGGCGCGTCATGGTTATTGGGTTTGTCTCGGGTGATTGTAGCAGATTATGATTGTATAAATAAGTATGCGCTAAATTGCGTGTCGATAGAAATTAGCGTGCAGAGCAGGTTGAATGATGTGAAAATCTGGCGCCAGAAGCTGCAAATGCTTGCTGAAAAGGAAATTGCTGATTGTCAAGCAACTTCAGAGGTGGAGAAGTTTCGCTTTGTATATCGGATGACTCTGGAGGATAAAACGAGGTTAAATCTTGATCAGGCAAATCTAAGAGCATTCCAGCCAATTGACCAGAGTTTGGCGGAAAAAATGGGAGTAAAAACTCCGGCCTATCCGATCTTTATTAATGACAAATTCACGCCGTATAATTATGGTGGGTTATTGAATAAGATTGATAAATAGCTCAGGGTTAACTAGGCTATTTTCGTGGTGGCATTTTACGCTATTTTGAGTGTAAAAAACGAGCTGTATGAACTTGGATCGGGCGGCAAGGTAGAAGATATGCGCCACACCGAAAATGTGGCACATATCTAACTCTGTTAACAACTTGGCAGATTTAGCAAGTTATTTGACGAGCGACTATCTGCGTCAGTTTGTAAGAATTTTGTTGAGCCTTTTTAAGAAGCGCCTGAAAATCGTGCATTTTTCCGAAAGTCGGATCAATAGATCGATAATTTGCGATATCATAGCCAAAGTCAGTCAGCGGTGATACGAAGAATGGGGAAATCCAAATCGAATCGACGCCTAGCCATGATAAATAATCCATCTTCTCGGTAATGCCGTTCAAATCGCCAATTCCGTCGCCATTGGTATCTAGAAAGCTGCGCGGATAAATTTGATAAAGAGAGGCTACATCTTGCCAAGTTTTCATGGCTTAAGTATAAGCGAGATGAGAGGGAAATCCAAACAAATAAATTACATGTGATGATAATGATGAGTCAATGCGTGACCTTTACCTCGACGTAACAAATATAGATTGACGGGATATGATACAGCAAACGCGGCGAACATACAAATTAGCCGGCTAACCCAATAAATCAGATGAGCTAAGTTCTTATCCATGGCGCCCGGAATGATTAGCATAATTATGTTGTCTACGACAGTCATTGACAGTATGGACAATGTGTCGGCGGCGAAAACTAACTTTAAGGATTTTATGAGCGATAATTTGACGCGTACTAATGGTATAATTGACGCGGTGTAGCCGGAGATGAAAGCTAAGACTGACGCTAAAATGACCGTAGTGTGTGGCGCAAATCCAGCGTGTGTGCCGATGGTGACGCCGATCATCTCGCCAATCATACATCCCGCCAGGCAGTGTAAACTTGCCGCTAGCGCCATACGTTTGGTTGAGTTTTTTGTATTGCAATGATTATGAGATTCGTGATTCATTATTTTGTCCTTATATTATTTAATTCATATAGATTGAGTAATTCTTCTATTGCTTTACTTTGTTGAGCTTTGTTGCCGGACGCCATTTTATCGGCAATGTGCGTGCGGAGATGTCGCTCCAGAATAAGTTTATTAAGCGACGCTAATGACTTTTGTATTGCTAGACTTTGGGTTAAAACATCCATGCAATACGCATCGTCGGTAATTTGTTTCTCGAGTCCGCGCATTTGTCCTAATATGATCTTTGTGCGATGCAGGGCTCGTCGTTTGATGTCTGCTGTATCCATAAAATAATCATATACCCCCAGGGGGTATTATGTCAAATATAATTAGTTATCTAAGGACTGGCTGTGTTGAGTGGTATAGCTTAGAAAATTTCAAAACGATCCCAATACTTTACTCATGCATTATAGGTTGGCGATAAATAATGTTATAAATACGAAAAAACCACCCGTTCGGATGGCTAAATATTGAATTGGCGGCAATACGCCAAAGCTCGAACTTATTTCGAGTGTAAAAACTGAGCTATACAGGCTCCGCCAAGTCGGCAAAGTCGACACGCTTCCGCGCACTAGTCCTGAAACTTTATCTTAGGATCGCTTGATTAGGGTAGTGATAAAGTTCAGCAGATCATTCGCAGAGATGAATTCCTCACCTTTGTATTTTGCGCTTTTCTTCTTTGGTTGCTGCTCTATTTTTCTCTCGCCAAAAAATTTTTCAGCAAGTTTAATGAGCAATGTATCGCGTTGCGATTCGCTGATGTCTTCGAGGTATGGTCTCACCGCACTGAGCTGCAATGACATATGTTCCGACTGTCGCTGAGCTTCTCGATGTTCTGTAGCTTGTTTCGCAGCATACGTGGCTAGACCGCCTGAAGCTGCCACAATCGTTAGTTTTGCAACCAACTTTTGCCAGGCCATGTCTGAACCTGCATCATGTGCGAGAAACGAAGCAACGATGATTGCAGCGGTAATTGCCACAACTGCAATTATTTGCCACACAAGCGAGGATATCCATTCGCGTTTTGCATTTTTCGAATAGTCACTAATAAGCGCATTCTGACTCACGATACTAAGTAGCTTTTCTGCTCGATTTTTTGCGTCTTCTGTTGCTTTGGCGTTCTTCTCAGCGGCCGTATTGATAGCATTAGACTTCTCGTCAGTTTTCTTAGCAAGCGTATCGAGAGTAGCGTCGAGCTCGCTCCGCTTGAGCGTCATAAGGTCTGTAAACTTTTTTGACCGCTCTGTTTGAGCGGCGTTGAACGCCGTAGTTTGCTCAGTCGAAAGTTTATTTGCGGCCGACTTAACTGTTTCGAGCTGATTGACTAGCTCTTCGCTTTTTGTCGTGATACCTTCCAGCTTTTTCTCGATAGTCGCTACATCGGCGTCAATGATCTCTTTCGCGCTGGCTACCTTGTCGTCGATTGTAGTGTCGGCGAGCGAACCTTTTTCTTTAATCTCACTAATGATGTTGTCTACTATCGTTTTCTGGCGAGTTGCAGAGCGTCGTAGACTAGTGATTGCGGTGCGCGCCTCTGGGGTGTTTACTGCTGCAACAACTAAAGGCACTTGTTGTAATATATTGTCCACTTGACCGATGGCATGCACTGATAGATATGTCGGTGAAGTGCCGCCATCCCAATTGTTGAGGTATGTACTGATGTTATTTAGGTACTGAACTATAGTCTGTAGTGCAGAGTAGTTAACAAGCCGAGGGTCTGCGTTCTCAGCAATAGACTGCAATACCTCATTAACGGCACGGATTTTATCGAGATAGTTTCTGTCGTCAATGCTTAGCTCGGCTTCATTGTGTATGTCAAGCTGCACAGCTACATGCTCGGTTGCAGCCAACAAGCCGCTATCTTTTAGTTTTTGCTCCCAAAAGTTCACCGTGTTGTACCTCCTCCGTTTAAGCCGGCCTTGTATCTATGATTTGCTATATTATACCACGAATTGTTGACGCGAAGCGTGTCGGCTATGTCGACAGCAAAACAAAATCCGCGCTTTCAAAGCGCGGCAATTTCTTTATTGATCCAAAAACATCTAGCTTTGGCTCCGTCAAAGTCTAGAAAAAAACCACCCGTTCGGATGGCTAAATATCTAATTGGTGCGGGTAAGGAGACTCTAACTCCTGGCCTCTTCCATGGCAAGGAAGCGCTCTAACAACTGAGCTATACCCGCATGTTGTTCACGATTTATTGTAGCAAAGTCGTGAATGAAATGCAATATTTGGTGGCTCCTCCCAGACTTGAACTGGGGACACAAGGCTCTTCAGGCCTCTGCTCTACCAACTGAGCTAAAGAGCCACAAACTTGCTATTTAATTGTACTAAAGTTGTCGCTATCTGGCAAGGGTGTTATAATTTTATCGAGCGCGGGTGTCGTATAGCGGCTATTATGTGACCTTCCCAAGGTTGAGATGGGAGTTCGACTCTCCCCATCCGCACCAAAATTACCGTGCAGCTCGCTCTGGTGATGTCCAAGTTGTATGACGATTTGATAGGCTATTAGGAATATTCTTCCAGCGGACAATTGATTGAAAAGCTGTTATATATTCAATTGTAACCATTATGTAAACCAACAAAAATACAGCGGGTGAGTATAGGGTTAGTTTCCATCGTTCATTATTAGCAATAGTCTTATCATTTCCGGTCCAAATACTAACTAGAGCCAAAATGATGTAAGTTGTCATAATTGAAATGATTGGTAAGTAGTTGCCTGTAGTTACACTATACCAAGCCATCCACAAAACAATTAAGGGTTCTATAATGATAAGTGCTTCATATAGTAGCGTTGTTGGCATTAGATACCAGGTTAATAGTTTTGAATATCGCTTGTCGGTACTGAAAAACATCTTGCGATTTTTCCAAAAAGTTTGCATGCGTCCGTAGCGCCATCGGAATCGCTGTTTTACAAGAGATTTATAGGTCTGAACTGGCTCAGTGTATGCGATTGAATCAGCAGCAAAAACTACGCGGTTGCTTGTCCCCCCCATTGTAATAATTTTGAGTGTGAGGTCGATATCTTCAGTCGTTGTGTCGGAATCGTAGTAATTCACCTTGTCAAGAATCTCGCGACGAAAAGTTGACCCAACTCCACCAATTATATATTCCATTCCTAGAAATGTATGTGTTCGTTTCATGTGATGGGAAATTAGATACTCATATTTTTGTGCCAAGCCAATAATAGTGCCGTTTCCGACTACTCGTACGTTTGATGCTGTTGCAACAATTGATTCATCAAGGAAGTGGCGGGCTGAGTTTTTCAGGCATTTATTATCTATGGTTGAATCGGCGTCAAGCACCATGATAAGTTCACCTGTTGCACACTCCTTGATTGCTTGGTTTAATGCTTCTGCCTTACCACGATTTGGAGCTGAGCGCATTTCTATCTTTGCTGAGCCATGATATTTATTTATGAACTGTTGGACAATTTCACTTGTGCGGTCTGTTGAACCATCATTAGCTACGACTACCTGAAGACGATCGCGAGGATATTCCGCCGCCAATACAGAGCGTAAAGTCCGTTCTATGCCAAGCTCCTCATTGTGAGCTGGTATTACTACCGTTAATTTGGATAACGAATATAACGGCGTTCTGTTGGTTGATAAGCGGAATGGTTGCTAATAACAGTATATAGAGTCAATCTAATTATACTATAAATACTGACAAGAAACAGGCCGCTAGTAATGATGCTATTGAGCGTTTCTAGCATTTTTGATTTTGTCCATCAATAGACTTAATAGAATAGCTGCACAGCAAATTAACGCAACCCCGAGTAAGATTACTCCGTAGATGCTCATACCTGTATTTGCTAGTACTAGTCCAGCTGCAGTAGAACCTCCCAATCCAGTAGCTGCTAGGTTTTGTCCTGTCATGTTATTATCTCCTCACACATAAAGGCGCACTAAGTGGGCCGTATATTTTATAAATATTTATGTAGTATACGCTTCTTTTTTGTCTTTGTCAAATATATTTTTATAATATGTTTATGCTTATCACTTAGGAAACGTGCAGAGATAATAATTTATAGAAACTTTGTAAATAATTTAGATTAATTAAAAAAACTTAATAAAGATAATTACATTTTAATAATAGTCTTGCGATAATGCATGACTGAGCAGAGTTAAAAAATGTTTGGATTTATTCTTTTTTACTGCCACGAATCGCGTCGATGAGTTCGATAGGGAATAACATCATCGTCTTTTGGCTTGGCTCCGTGGAGATTCGCTCTAAGGTGTTCAGCGTTCGCAGATTGATAGCGCCTTGAGTTTTTGCTAGGATTTCTGCAGCCTGAGCTAATGTTTCGGCTGCGGCTTTTTCGCCGTCAGCGTTGATGATGTTGGCGCGGCGCTCACGTTCTGCTTCGGCCTGTTTGGCCATGGCGCGCTTCATATCGCCAGGAAGTTCGATATTCTGAATCTTAACGTTCTCGACATCGATACCCCATTTGTCAGTTTCGGCGTCAACAATTTCCTTGATTTGCTGGGAAATTTCTTCGCGCTTGGCGAGCAAATCGTCCATATCAACGTTACCGGTGACGTCGCGCAGTGCCGCTTGGGCAAATTGACTAGTCGCGTAAATATAGTTCGTAGTTTCCAACACGGCTTTTGGCGCGTTGATAACTCGGAAGTAAACCACCGCGTCAACGCCGACAGTGACGTTGTCTTTGGTGATGACTTCTTGTTTTGGAACGTCAATTGGAGTTGAACGAATATCGACCAACATCATTGTCTGCAATCCTGGAATGACGACTCTTAATCCTGGTTCGCGAACGCCGGTAAATTTACCGAGCGTTAAAACCACGCCGCGCTGATATTGATTGACAATTTTAATGCCACCAAGCACATAAAGCCCGATAGATGCTAAGATTATTACTACAAATACTCCCATTTTTCCTCCTATTTATATGGATCTATTGTAGCATTTTGTGCGAGGAAAGTGTAACGGCGGAGACTTTTTGGCTTTATGGATTTCGCGATATAATGGAAGTATGAGTGATAGTAGGCAGCCGCTGGCTGAACGGATGAGACCGCAGACGCTGGACGAGGTGATAGGGCAAAGCCATTTGCTTGGCGAGGGCGAGTTATTGAGGCGGATTGTTAAGAATGGCGAGCCGGTCAGTTTGATATTGTGGGGTCCGCCGGGAACTGGAAAAACGACGTTGGCGCGGATTATTGCGCGCGAGGTGAAGGCGGAGTTTATTGAATTATCGGCAGTTACGAGCGGAAAAAAAGACGTTGAGCAGGTAATTGAACACGCCCGCCAAAACTGGAATTTAGGACTTAGGACAATTCTATTCGTTGACGAAATTCATCGCTTTAACAAGGCGCAGCAAGACGCGTTTTTGCCGCACGTTGAGAGTGGGCTAATTACTTTGATTGGCGCGACAACCGAGAATCCGAGCTTTGAAGTCATTACGCCGCTGTTGTCGCGTTCACGGGTTTTGGTTCTTCAGCGATTGACAAAAGACGAAATTATATCGGTATTAAAAAGGGCATTGAAAGTTCTAAAAAAGTCTAAGCAAGTTTCGCCCAAAGCCCTGGACTATTTGGCGGAATTATCGGATGGCGACGCAAGGGTGGCGCTGGGCAATTTGGAATTGGCGCTGAGTTTTAACGAAAAAGTAACGCCGGAAGTGGTCAAGGCGGCGGCTCAGAAGCGGCTTCCGGGCTATGATAAAAAAGGCGATTCGCATTACGACGTGATTTCCGCTTTTATCAAGTCGCTAAGAGGCAGTGACGCGACGGCTGCGACGTATTATTTGGCGCGAATGATTGACGCGGGCGAGGATCCGAAGTTTATTGCTCGGCGAATGGTGATTTTTGCGTCGGAAGATATCGGTCTGGCAGGTAATGGTGCGTTGAGCTTGGCGATTGCGACGTTTGAGGCTGTCGAGCGCGTCGGTCTTCCGGAGGCGAAGTATAATTTATTCCATTGCGCTATTGCGTTGGCTCGTAGTCAGAAGTCGCGTGAAATTACCGATTTAATGCACGGCGCTTTCGAATTGGCGCGTAAATATCCGAATTCTCCCGTGCCGTTGCATCTCAGGAACGCTCCGACAAAATTGATGAAAGATTTGGGCTATAACAAGGGCTATAAGTGGCAAGCTGGATTTAAACACGACAAAGGATTTTTGCCAGAGGAAATTAAGGATGTGGTATAATTAGCACAGCAATATTCTTAAAAGGAGAAGTTAATATGTCAAAACAAGAACCTCAGCAGCCGCAATATGCGCCACAGCCTGATCCAAACGCACAATACGGTCCCGCACCACAACCGCAGAACACGCCGTATGAGCAGCAACCGGTTAGCCAGCAATATTTTGCACAGCCTCAAGCAGCGCCAGTGCAATATGTCGTGATGGCGGAATCTCTGAAGGGCGTTAAGGGCTGGTTAATGTTCTTTGTGGTTTGTTTCGTTATCGGTAGCCTTGTCAATACAGCAGTGTTTTTCCAGGCAATAATGAATCTTAGCCAGCCAGAGAACGTCATTTCTTTGATATTTTCACCTATACTTGTAGTCTTGGCTATTTGTGCAGTTGTGTTTATAACGATGCAGAAGCGTCTTGGTAAGTGGCTAGCTGTTGCTACGATCGCCACAGCTGGATTGGGTAATGTTGCGAATGCGGTAGTTATATATGCATCTGGAAGATCAGGAGTAGAGGTTCCGGCATTTATCACCGGAATCGTTACAATGCTAATAGTAGAAGGATTGGTAATCTTGTACTTCTTTGCTTCTCGCCGAGTCAAAGAAACTCTTGTCAACTAACCGATTCTTACATTAAAAATAGCCGCCTCATTACGGGGCGGTTATTTTTATGGTTTACGCAATTATTGTTTCGCGGCGCGTTTTCGCTTGTTTGCGTCCAGATATCGCTTGCGAAGTCGTAGTGATTTTGGCGTAACTTCCAAAAGCTCGTCGTCTTCGATAAAGTCGATACATTGCTCCAAGCTAAATTGCGTAAATGGCGTCAATTGTACAGTTCCATCCGACGATTTGGAGCGCATATTAGTCAAATGCTTGGCTTTACAAACGTTGATTTCGATATCTTCTTGGCGATTGTAAATCCCGACAATCATTCCGGCGTAAACTTCTGTTCCTGGCCCGATCAATAATTCACCGCGCGCCTCAGCTGCTTGCAAGGCGTAAGGTGTTGTCGTGCCAGCCTCAAACGCGATCAAAACTCCATTGCGGGTTTTTGGCAATTTCCGCCAAGCGGTTGATATCCGTGAGGCAAGGAATTCATAATCACCGTACCTCTGGTGGCTGTCAATAAAATGTTGCGCAGACCAATCAGAGCTCTCGTTGGTAAAATGTAAGTCAGGCGAGCAGCGCCAGCGGTGGTTGTTTCCTGAGATTTCATTTCGGCATGTCGCGCGCCAAGCTCCTGGCTAATCGCGCCGATGAATTCGCTTCCAACTTCAATTTGCAATTCTTCAATCGGTTCTTTTTCAATGCCGTCTTCGGTAATTGTAACAACTTGCGGTCGTCCAACTTCAAACTCAAAGCCCTCGCGTCGCATGGTTTCAATCAAAACACTCAAGTGTAATTCGCCTCGCCCAGAAATCGTAAAGCCAATTCCGTTTTCCTCAACGCGTAGCGCCACGTTGGTTTCAAGCTCTCGCTTTAATCGGTCGCCAATTTGCCTGGATGTCGTAAACTCGCCCTCGCGACCTTTCATTGGGCTGGTGTTCGGTCCGAGGTACATGCTCAGAGTTGGCGCTTCAATGTCAATTGTCGGCAGCGCCTCAGGCTGTTCTTTGTCGGCAATCGTATCGCCAATATGCGCGTCAGCCACGCCAACCAGCGCCACGATGTCGCCAGCAAAAGCTTCGTCAAGTTCTTCACGATTCAAGCCGCGATAGCCAAAAACTTTCTCAATTCGTGCCGAGCCCGCGACTTCGCCATTTTTCATCAAACTGACTTGCAAGCCGCGCTTAACAGATCCGCGAGCAATTCGCCCAATCGCGTATTTTCCTTGGAATGTGTCGTATTGCAGGCTGGTAACAAGCAATTGAAATGCGCCGTCTTCTGTCACGTCTGGCGCTGGAATGTCATTGATAATCGCGTCAAAAATTGGCGTCAAATCCGCATCTTCGTCTGTGTTTGCAGGAATTTCTTTCCATGATTTTCCATCGCGTCCGATTGCGTAATAAATTGGATATTGCAATTGAGAATCGTCGGTTGCTAGCTCCAAAAACAGATCGCTCAACTCATCTTCAACTTCGGCAATTCGTCTGGCTGGCTTGTCAATTTTATTGATAATCACAACAGGCTTCAGCCCCAGCTCAAGCGCCTTCGCCAATACGAATTTGGTCTGAGGCATCGGACCTTCCTGTGCGTCCACGATCAGCAGAACGCCGTCAGCCATATTCAAGGTTCGCTCAACTTCGCCAGAGAAATCGGCGTGTCCTGGCGTGTCAATGATGTTGATCTTGTAGTCGCCGTAAAAAATTGACGTTTGTTTGGCGGTGATGGTAATGCCGCGCTCGTGCTCTTGATCGCCGGAATCCATAATCAATTCCTGGCTCATCTCGGCTTGGTTGTCGCGGAATGTTCGCGACTGCTTTAATAGCCCATCAACCATAGTCGTTTTGCCATGGTCGACGTGGGCAATAATGGCAATGTTTCGAATCTTGCTAGCGTCCTTCATAAAAAAATATGGTCTGATATTAACACAGACCTTCCTTTAAAGGTAATTATATCACGAAATAATAGAGGTGAAAAAGTTTTTAGAAGATGGCGCTAAGAAGCGTATTTAATTATAGTTTGTGTTATTTTTTTCGGTTGACATTAAATAAATAAAAAAAGTCAATCTGGCGGCGGCTGTGTTGATTTTTTTATGTCCATGTGATATAAATTAATAAACTAGTTTCATCAATGAACTTATTGATATAAGAGATGACTATTCAGGAGAGGATAATTTATGTTTGGCGAGCTACAGCCTTTGGATACTGAAAGATATGTTGAAGAACTGAGTTGTATAATTAGGAAGCTTGGAGACATCGCAACTAGAGGGTCAGGGTTAGGTACCGAAGTGGAAAAGCTTACATTGGAGGCTGAAGGTATTCTTGGAATATTGTGGTGCGCTACTTGTTCTGACCGCGAAGAAGCGTTATCTGATGAGGATGCAGCGAACGAACAGGCAATGCAGGACTATATTGAGGAAATAGAATCTTTGCCAGAAAATAGAGGATATTAGTTCGTTTGTCAATTTATGGCACAAGTTTCATGCTTGTTCCAATTATTAAAAATTGTCAAAAATGGTGGGAAATACAGGGCTCGAACCTGTGACCTCACGAATGTGAATCGTGCGCTCTAGCCAACTGAGCTAATTTCCCATAATTACATCTGTCGTTTTATTTAACGAACTCGTGATGTGAGCTAATTATAGTTCAGGTTTCAAGTCCTGACAAGGTACGCCGAGCATATCCTATTGACTTTTTACGCAAGTGTGGTATAAATGAAGGTAGCTTTCGTTGATGAGTTGAGATTTATTCCTTGTCCGAAAGTGAACTTTGACAGGCAGCCATCACGAGGCGAGTTTTTATTTCTTCTAAAAAAATTAAAAGAGATAAGATCTCGCCTTGTGTGTGTGAAGAATACACACTTAACATACTCCACAATGGAGGCGAGAAGAAGGATGAAAAAGTGGACACGTTCACTCTGGAAGTTCCGGCAGATCTCCTGCGTAAGCTTAACTACGTCCAGTATCAACTTGGCTCTCTTGCCTGTAAGTCACAGGAAGATGAGGCTTGCTACACCCTTGCCTGTAGCGCACGTGACACTCTGAATGATGCCATCATGTATCTGGAGAAGCAGGTACAGAAGGCCAGGTCGCAGAAGGGCTAGCCTTTCGGATATATGATGAGCATGATTCATTCTTTTTATGGCTGCTTGTTATATATCCCCTGAAATATGAATTTATGACATTAAAAATCACCCTGGAGTTGGGTGATTTTCTTATGGTGAAAAAATTCAATTCTTGGTGCACCTGACGCAACGACTATTGAACCTATTGTCCGCATATCTAAATGGTTATATAACAATACAGACTCTCAAGTGTTGAGCATGCCTAAGGTAGCCTCGACAGTAAAACTACAACAGATACGGGAGCAATCTTATGTCTTTTAATTTCTATAGCACGGCAGTTATTGAACCTATTATATGTACCGATAACAAGTTTTCATACGGGGATAGTCATTATGCCTAATGCCAGAGGCATCACTACTAACCCTAGCGGCGCTGGAGGTTTCAAAAAGGGAGTGAGCGGCAATCTAAGGGGAGACCCAGAAATGAAGACAGTATCGCATGGTGGACAAAGCAGTTTCTTGCAATGACCATAACCCAGATGAGAGAGTACCCGCGCCGCAGAGGCGGAAGCCAGGAAATGCGCATAGCAGAATTATCTGCATACAACCTAGTCGTTAGCGCGGTAGGCAATCTTCAGGCGACTAAGACGGTAACTAGGTTATCCGAGGGTAAATTAAAGACTACTTCGCGACAGCCAATCCAATAATAGCAACTAACGCGAGTAGCCCAGTCCATACGGTAATGGCGGTATAAGCAACTTTTTTCTTTGTACTATAAGTGAGCTTATGATTATATCGATACATCAGAAAAATACCTAGTGGAGCCAAGAAAAAGATCATTGCATAGCCAAAATACTCATTTTGCCAGAATTTGCTCGCTACTATTTTTTCAATAGCCTTTTTACGACGCTCTTTCGCCTTAAGGCGCTTTAATTCCTTTTTCTGCCTAGCCAAGTCTTTGCGAGGATTAGGAGTCCATGAATTGCCGCAGTTATTGCATATTGCCATAGTCTTATTTTTTATTCTTGGAGTTTTGACCAATAGCGACACGAGCCACACGATAAAATTTATAATAAATAGCGCCAATCGTACTAGTAGTGTCAAGAAACTACCATATTTATGTTCCTGCACTATCTGCACTTGCACATTGTCACTACCACACCGTGGACAGATCATAATATTCTATCTCCTATTTGCTTATTGATATAGGGGCGCCAATATAAAAACGACACCGCAAGGTGTCTAAGCCATTCACAAGTCAGCGATTGCCGAAAAGTTTATGCGGTGCCGTTTCTAACCGGCAATCCGCAAAACATACGCCTTACTGACCCGTTTTAAGACTTAGACTATCCAATTATAGCATCTTTCTTGTATGTTTTTAACTGGAGGTGGTATAATTTATACATATAGGTATAAATTATGAAAGACAGTGCTAAGCTAAAACCAGAGATACGATCCGCACTTGCTCGAAAAACTCTACAAGAAATACAGCAAGACAGCAATAAGCAGGAAGCTTTTCTTGACTTTATAAATACGGAGATCTTTCGGGTATCAGATACAGGTGCTTCCTACCGCCAGATTAATTATCTTGAACAGTCTGGGCTACTAGTAGGAGGAAGAGTTGACGGCTCGCAAGGCTGGCGCATATTTAGCTTTAGAGAGGGTGTATATATTGACATTCTCACCAATTTGCGAAGATTTGGTCTGAAAACACGGCAGCTCCAGTCTATGAAAGATAGTTTTTACGATAAACCGCAAATAATCAATGAAGCAATTATGGCATGTCTCCTAGGAATTGAAGTTATTTTAATTTTAGATAGCGAGGGTGACGGTTATATATTCGACACCGATACTTTATCCGAATGGACTCAAGACCCGCTCAGAAGCGCCCTGCGAGGCTGTATCGAGCTGCATTTAATCATTAACCCGCTTGTTAATAGGGTATTTAAGATAGTCGGCAGAACACCCCAAAAGAGCAGACTGCCGATAAGATTCTTTGCAACACGAGCGCTTTTAGACAACGCCCGCCTGACGAACCTAGAGCGGCAGTTACTAGAAATCATTAGAGATGAGAGTTATCGCACGGTATCCTTCTCGAGAAAAGGCGGCGGAGAGATCCTGATTGATACCGTTCGAAACATACCCGCTACCATGGCACCACATGTAATCTCGCAGATGATAGATGCGCTCAATTACGGTACTGTTACGGTAACTAAGCAAGATGGGAGAATAGTGCACTTGAAAGAACAGAAAAAGACTAAGCTTTAATCCAGAACTAGAAAGCTGAGCAGACACCCTGCAGGCGATTTATAAATTGATTATTCTATAGTATCGAGAGACACTCGGACTTTAGCATAGGAAGTGTTATTGTCCAGTGCAATTAAATAAATCAAGCGACAAAGGGGCGATCGTAGATCTAGTAAAGATCCTGTTACAGATAAGCGATAGCATCCCCTCTATAGATCAGAACAGCATGTCTATAAGTGATGGACTAGGCGGAAGAATAGAATTTTAAACTTTCAAGCCCTACACTAAACTAGCAGTATGAATCGAACAACTCAACGGGAATTAAACCTTCAATCTCTTAGATATGCGCTATATGCTCGCAAATCTACCGAAGATGAAGGTAGCCAAATGCGCTCGATCCCCGACCAAATTAAGGAATGTATGCGCCTAGCCGAGAGAGAGGGATTAACGGTAGCAAAAGTCTTGCAAGAATCTAAATCCGCAAAGAAACCACATAACCGACCTGTTTTTACACAGCTACTAGAGGATGTACGGCGCGGTAAATACGACGGTATTTTATGTTGGCATCCCGACCGCCTAAGCCGCAATATGCTTGAAAGCGGCATGATCATTGACATGCTAGATAATGCAGTCATTAAAGATCTCCGTTTTGTTAGCCATCAGTTTAGTAATGACGCAAACGGTAAAATGCTACTCGGCATGCTATTTGTCTTCTCGAAGCAATATTCAGAGGACCTTAGCGAAAAGGTCCGGCGTGGCACTGAAAACAATCTAGCCGAAGGAAAGTCATCCGGGTCTCCTAAGTGGGGGTATTCCAGAGATGATATTAGCGGATATTACCAACCGGACCATAACTTTCAATACATACAGACTGGCTGGTTTATGCGAGCCGAGGGTGCAAGCTACCGGGAGGTGTTGGAGTACTGGATAGAAAATGATGTACACCGTTTTACGAAGAAAAACCGTAAGAACAAAATACCCATACGAAAAACTCCCACCATCGCTTCGCTATATCGTATATTTCGTGATCCTATATACTATGGGGTCCTTGTACAGGCTAATCAAGAAGTTGACCTTAGGGAGATTAGTAATTTTCAGCCTATGATTAATGAGGAGCTGTACAATAAAGTCCAGTCACTTGGAGTAGACAGAACCCGCGGAGTAGCCCTACACAGCAAGAAGCGCACTACATTCTACCCGTTGCGCGGAATGGTGTTTTGCGGAGTATGTAATGGTAGTAAGCCGATGGTCGTGGGTAAAAATAGGCAGGGCTGTGGAAAATATGTTTATCGTACAGGTGCGACAATAAACAGTGTCATAGATCAGTTAAGTCTGTTAGGGCAAAATATATCTTTGAGGAATTATATCGACAACTCGATCGACTATCATTTACCGAACATGAATACGAGTTATATAGCCAACAGATAGTCAAATATACCGACAAGCAACTAGAAGAAGTGCGAAGCGAACTTAGGTCGCTTCGCGGCAAGCGTAGCCATCTTCAGCTGCAGCTCGAGGAGAAAAGTCGCCAGCTGCCAATTATCGATAGAAAATCACCGGCATATAAGGTTATTGAATCTGATTTAGAAAAATTACAGAGCAATATAATTGATTTGGATGATCGAATAAAGGAAACATCCTTAAAAATTCAGGATCCCGAGAAAATTAAACTAGCAAAAGATCAGTTTTTGAACCTACTAAATAAAGCAGCTGATAAGATGAGGGCGGGGTCAGCAGTAGAGAAGGATATGCTTGCGCGCATTTTGTTTTTGAACCTAACAATCGATGACGAAAAAACTCCCTCCTTCATCTGGAGAGAGCCGATTGCTAGTATGATTAACGCTAGGAATATTTCGTCTGGTGCGGATGAAAGGACTTGAACCTTCACGCCGTGAGGCACATGCTCCTAAGGCATGCGTGTCTACCAATTCCACCACATCCGCATAACCCGATTATATCAAAACAAATTCTACTTATCAACTGTCCGCGCTTATGTTAAAATTGAAGTAACATACTAAGGAGGATTGATGAATAAAGTTGCGAAATATTTGAATGAACATCTTAGTGGCGAAGTCGCGTCGCAAGATTTTGCATTGAGTCAAGTTGAAGTTGACAATGGACTTTTGGCGCGCCGACCAGAAATGATTGTTCGTGCGGCTAATATGAACGACATCAGGAAAGTGATGCGATTTTGTTCTCAATTGGCAGAGAAAGGTCATGTTTTACCTGTATTTGTTCGTGGTTGTGGCAATGATGAAACTGGCGCAGCGACGAATAAAGGTATTGCAATTGACGAAAAAACGTATATGAATCGTGTGATTGGTATTGATCCTCGCCAGCAACTGATTCATGCTCAAGCGGGAATTTCTCTTTCGGCGATCAACGCAACTTTGTCTACTCATAAAGGTCTGGGCTTGCCGCGAACTTCATATGTGGCGGAAGAAGGCACGATTGGTGGTGCAATTAACACGGCTCCGTCTGGAATATTATCTGGCGCACATGGTCGTTTTGCTGATGCTGTTCAGCAGCTTGAAATTGTCCTAAGTAATGGCGACGTGATTCAGACTGGTCGCATATCTCGACGCGAATTGAGTAAGAAAAAGGGATTATCGACGTTTGAGGGCGAGATTTATCGAGAGATTGACAATTTAATCTCAGATAACGCCGAGATAATTTCGCAAATGGATCCAGCTTTGCCAGATACGGTTGGCTACAGTGGGATTTCTCGGGTGAAGCAAAAGGACGGATCGTTTGATTTGACGCCGTTGTTTATTGGCAGTCAGGGAAGTCTGGGTGTGATTTGCGAAGTTATTATGAAGGCGCAATTTATTCGTCCAGAATATTCAGTTGTTGCCGCATCATATAAAAAGTTGTCAGACGCGCAATCAGCCGTGGAATTGGCGATGAAAAATAAGGCGTCGGCGGTGGAAATAATCGACGGGCGATTCTTCCGTCAGGCTGCGGTCGTCGGTAAAGTTGTTGAGTGGGCGCCGAAGAATGCTTTAAGGGTGCGGTGGTTTTGGCTATCTTTGACGACTTCTCTGACAGAGCGCGTAATAAAGCCGCGAAGAAATTGACTCGAAAATTGGAATCATCAGAAGCGATTGACATAAAAACTCTACATTTGGAAGAGCAGGATTTGTTCAGCTTGCATTCTGTTTTGGCTTTGGCGGAAACTCCGAGCGAGCCGCATATGATTACGCCACGCGTTTTCTCTGGAATTTTAATGGCGCCAGAAAAGATTGATAGTTTCCTTAGCGAGTTGAAGTCGCTGGAATCTAAGTACGGCGTAGATTTGCCAGTTTTCGTTGATTTTTCAAGCGATTATATTTCACTGCATCCGACGTTTGATAGTAAAAAGGTGAGTGAACGCCAGAAGATTCTTCAGTTGTTGGCGGAAATTTCTCAGATTGTTAATAAGTATGAAGGTTCTTTTGCGGGCTTTGGTGGTGACGGAAGATTGAAGGCTAACTTTATCTATAAAAATCTGCCAGATGATGAAAAACAACTATACGCGAAGGTGAAAAAAATCTTTGATCCAGCTGGAATTTTTAATCCAGGAATTAAAGCGGAGGCTCAACCAAAGGAGTTGGCGGCGGAGTTAAATGCGTGGTGCAAGCTTCGTAATCAAGCTTGATACTGGGTGAAAATTGGGCTATAATTGACGCGTAGCCCATGCGGATGTGGCGGAATTGGTAGACGCGCTAGCTTCAGGTGCTAGTGTACGCAAGTACGTGAAGGTTCAAGTCCTTTCATCCGCACCAAGAACTGAGATTTTTCATCATAAGAAAATCACCCATGCTCAGGGTGATTTTTAATGTCATAAGTTCAGAGTCTACATGACAGGCAATCGTAAAAGAACAATCACCTCCTGCCATGTAGAGACGTTGGTCCTTGTTAATCTACAAGGACTGCCACAAGGACTTTAAGTCGCCCTGCATATCGGTGATGCGGTCGCTAATAGACCGCACGTATTCCATGATCGCCCTCTCCTGGTCTTTGTCGATAGGAAGATCGGAGATGGCGTTGCACAAGGACGAGAAGACTCTGAGGTGCCGCCCTGATTTCGGCCCTTTACCAAGCTCTTGACTAAGCTCGGTAAGTAGTTTTACGATAGAGGACTTCTTACCCTCAGGGAGTCTGGCCGTAAGGAGTTCAACCCTCTTGAACCAACGCTCGACATTGTTCGACGCTCGAGTTGTGCGAGCTTTGCAAGCGGACTTTGAAATGTCTAGCGCGTAGACTTCTTCTAGCTGCGCTTTGACCTCTTTCCAAGAGGTCTGAGCTTTGTTGAAGTTTGCGCTAAGATTCTCGACATGGTAGTTGTACATGGTACTCACACCTTTCTGGTGTCTTCTCATCCGCGGGATTGCAGCGTATTGTGTTCTTTACAATACAAGATGAGATCTTATCTCTCTTATGGTGGTTTTAAAAAAGAAATAAAAACTCATCTTGTATTCGATTACCTGTCAAAGTTCACTTTCGGACAAGGATTTACTCAACTCATCAACGAAAGTTATCTTCATTTATACCACACTTGCGTAAAAAAGTCAATAGAAAACTCTCAACTTTTGTTATTTACTCAAGAACTTTGATAAAATAACAGAGATGGAAGATAAAAGAAACGTAATTGATAAATTTAAGGGTCGGAGCGAATCGGAGATTATAAGTGAACTGGATTCCGAAGATCACGGTTTGGTGATTGCGCTGGAAAATACCGAGCGAGATTTTAATATGGGAACAATCGTCAGGAGCGCTAATGCGTTTGGTGTGCGGCAGATTTATGTGATTGGGCGTAGGCAATGGAATAAGCGTGGTGCGATGATGACGGATAAGTATCTGCACATTACGTATCTGGCGACGACGGAAGAGTTTGTTGAAAAAATGCGGGCTGAAGGTAGGAAAATTATCGCGATTGATAATATCGAGGGCAGTGTTAATATGTCGCAGACGAGTTTACCGAAGCGTGCGGTTTTGGTGTTTGGGCAAGAAGGGCCGGGGATTTCTGCAGAGCTGGCTGGCGCTGCGGATCAGATTGTGGCGATTGAGCAATTCGGCTCGACTCGTTCTATAAACGTCGGTGCGGCAGCGACTGTAGCGATGTATTGTTGGTTGCAGCAGAATGTGCTGACGTTGTCGAGAGGTGATTTATAGATCGATTGAGCTATTTCCGCAGTGTAGATTGTACGATACTGTTTGTAGTATTTTTTTCATGTTATCGGGGGTGGAGATGTTTTTCCATCCTTGTGAACCTACTAGCATTCCAATATTCTGGGCTATATAAGATATATCTGGCGCAAAGTGTGGATTGTGAGAGTATGATACGGAAGACAAATACGTAGAAAATCTCATTAATACATTCGGCGTAATGATCTCATTTATGGTTTTTCTGGATAATAAAGCAACTTCTTCTAAATCTATTTCTGATTGAGAATGTCTATTGACGGAAAAGGTAGCGGTATAGGTCATAGTTGTGTCGTCATTATTTACATGTTCACCACTGAAATATGTACTGAAATTATGGCAAATTCTCTGTCCAACTGATAGTCCTATAAATCTAGCTAGCTCGCACCATAATGCGCAGATTTGTAGAGGCTGGTCTTTGATCTCGATGTTTAATTCTAAAGGTGAATTAATATTTGATAGTTGATTTGTCGGGTATATTAAATCGACAATGTCTTCATTTGCAGCCTTTGCATCTGGCAGTAGGCTAACTGAGTCTATACTTTTCCAGGATTTCGTGTTGAGTTTTTTCAGCTCTTTAATTACTTCTTCTGGGCTGCTGATATAAAGTATATTGGGTTCTTCGGCACCTATTTGGGATATCGCTTGCGCGACCGGCAGATATCCAGATTTCTCCGACCCTAAGTCGGCTTTCATAGCTGTTATGTTGTTTAATATTTTTTCAGATTCAGCATTATAACATTCACCATTAATGACTATTACGCCTGATTCGTAGGTTTCGCCGTTTAATGAGTAGTCTAACAATTTATATCTATTGCATTGGTAAAGGTATTCTGTAATCGTAGACACAAATAAATGCTCATAGGTGTGAGCTAGTTGAACGCTGGGGTGATATTTAACAATTGTAAAATATTTCATATGAACAGTTTAGCAAGAAAAAGAGTCGGTTTATAGACACGACTCAGGTCTTTGATAGCTAGCTGTCAGCGACGGAAATGCTTAGGGTTGCGATTGCTCTTGATCCCGTCGTTGTGCGGGTTCGTGCTCTTTCGCTTAGCCCGGTTGTCCCCGCTACGCAAGTGTGCGTTATTGCGCTTCGTCGTACACTTGAAGCACGGACAAGTACTCTTGGGAAGTCCGTACGTCGAGCAGTTGCTGCTACGTGCCATGGTTTAACACCTCTTCAGTGTTGAGCAGAGAGGTTATTCTCCGCGAAGTGGAGCGTCTCAAACCCAATGGCTTTGGGCGAAACGCCAGCCTCTGCGATTGCAAAAGCTGATATATATCAATTAGTGGGATCGCTGTCAATAGATATTTACAAAAATCATAAAATTTACTATAATAGACGTATGATTTTACCTAAATTCCATCATTCACACGTGTTGCCGAGGTAGGACTCTGATTTTTGATTGTATGCGCCGAGTTCTGCCTCGGCGTTTTTGATTGCTATAAATAAGAAATAATGACATAATGGAGCTAACATGAGCAGTTTATCTACACAAAGTTACAAAGGTTCACGAGACTATTTTCCAGAGGAAAAGCGTCTGCAGAATTACATTTTTAATGTTTGGCACAAGACGGTTGAGAGTTTTGGCTATGAAGAATACGGCGCGCCGCTACTGGAGCCGCTAGATATTTATCTGGCGAAATCGGGTCAGGAATTGGCGGGCGAGCAAACATACGCTTTTGAAGATCGTGGTGGTCGAATGGTGGCAATTCGCCCTGAGATGACGCCGTCGATTTCTCGAATGGTGGCGGCTAAGCGCCAGGAATTGGCTATGCCTGCGCGGCTGTATTCAATTGCTAATTTTATGCGCTATGAACGACCGCAACGTGGGCGTGAGCGTGAGTTTTGGCAATTGAACGCGGATTTGTTTGGCGTGGACGGCGCGGCGGCGGACGCGGAGATTATTGAACTGAGTCACGCTAGCGTTATGAACTTTGGTGCCAAACAAGAAATGTTTACGGTTAGGGTTAATAATCGCCAATTGATAAATCGTTTGATGAGCCAATTTTTAAAGCTTGATATTGTTGGTTCGACGATGATGATGAAGCTGCTTGATAGGAAAAATAAGATTCCTGCCGAAGAATTTAAGCGTCAGGCGATTGAGATTTTTGGCAATCAAGCGTCAGAGGGTTTGCCGAAATTAGCAAAAATGATCAGTATGAAGTCTGTTGATGATTTGCCGAGCGAATTGATGGAAGATGAAAGCGTCAAGCAACTTCGTGAAGTGATGAAATTGCTTAGCCAAAAAGGCATTACGAATGCAGTGTTTGATGTTACTTTGATGCGCGGTCTGGACTATTACACGGGCATGGTTTTTGAGCTTTTTGACAATTCGCCAGAGAATAACCGAGCGTTGTTTGGTGGAGGACGATATGACGGATTGGTCGGGTTATTTGGCGTTGAGCCGATTGCTACGGTCGGCGTTGGCATGGGTGCGACAACGATGGAGCAATTTTTGGAAGTGCACGGCTTGTTGCCAAAATTGGCGTCTAAAACAGATGTGTACATAATTCCGGTGTCAAAAGAATCTATGGCTGGCGCGGACGATTTGGCGCGAAATTGCGCAGTGAAGGCGTGCGAGCAGAGCTGGATATCACTGGTAGAAAGATTGACAAGCAGATAAAAGCGGCGCTGAAAAAGCAAATTCCGTTTGCGGTGTTCGTGGGTGAGGATGAAATTGCTAGCGGCGCATACACGGTTCGAAACTTGGTGGAATCTGACGAGCAGAAAGTTGGCGCTGAACGAATCGTGACAATTGTCAAAGATCGCCGATATGATGGCGATGAGGACGCTCTGTTTGAGGTATAGCCTGATATCTGTTATAATTAGTCTTTATGAAGACTACTGTAAAAAAACTATCAGATACTAAAGTTCAATTGACGATTTCTTTGGGTGCTAGCGAATTGGCTGACGCAGAGCAGGTTTCCTTGACAAAGTTGGCGCGCGACATCAAAGTTCCAGGTTTCCGCAAAGGAAAAGTTCCCGCAAGCATAGCCGCTAAGCACATTGATCCGAATGCGCTTCAGGAACAGATTTTGGAGAACGCTTTGTCAAAGGCAGTAGCTGAGGCGTTTTTACAGGAAAAGTTGCAAGCCTTAGATCGACCTAGCGTTGAAGTTAAGAAGTTTGTTCCTGGTTCTGAGTTAGAGTTTACGGCTGAAGTTGAAGTTATTCCGCCAGTAAAATTGGGCGATTACAAAAAATTGACAGCGAAAAAAGAAGTAGCCAAAGTCGAAGATAAAGATGTCGACGAGGTTATTGAGCGAATCCGTAAAAACTATTCCGAAAAATCAGAGGTCAAGCGTGCCGCTAAGGCTGGCGACGAAGCCGTGATTGACTTTACGGGAAAGAAAGACGGCGTGGCGTTTGACGGCGGTTCGGCTAAGGAATATGGGTTGAAGCTTGGCGAAGGTCAATTCATTCCTGGATTTGAAGAAGGCGTGATTGGTCATAAGGCTGGTGAAGAGTTCGATTTGAAACTGAAGTTCCCAGAGGATTATCACGCTGAGAATTTGGCAGGTCAAGACGTTGTGTTTACCGTGAAACTCCACAAGGTTAACGAATTGAAATTACCAGAACTAAACGACGAATTTGCCGCAAAATGTGGTCCATTTACAGAGATGAAGGAAGTAAAAGCGGACATCAAGCGTGAACTTACAGCGCAAAAAGAGCGTGAAGCTGATGAGAAATTTAAGGACGCGTTGGTTGGTGAATTGACAGAAAAAAGTAAAGCCGCGCTGCCAGAACTTTTGGTTGAGGATCAATTGCGATCAATCGAGCGTGATTTGACTCAGAATTTGATGTATAGCGGACTGAGTTTGGACAGCTATTTGAAGACTCAGGGCTTCAAGGATAAGGAAGAGTGGACGAAGAAAGAGGCTCGTCCAGCGGCTGAAAAGCGCGTTAAGGCTGGCTTGGTATTGGCAGAGTTGTCAAAGGAATTGAAGATTGACGCTTCTCGTGATGAGATCCAAGAACAGATTAATTTCTTTAAGCAGCAATACGGCAAAGATAAGAAGATGCTAGAGCAATTTGACAATCCAAACGTCCACCGCGATATTGCCAACCGAATGATTACAGATAAGACCGTTACTAAATTGGTTGAATTAAACACGAAGAAATAGGGTAAATATGCCAAAATCATATCTCATTCCAACTGTCGTTGAAAAATCGGCTGACGGCGAGCGTGCTTTTGATATCTATTCGAGATTGTTGAATGAGAGGATTATTTTCCTTGGTGAAGACGTTAACGAGCATACTGCGAACAGCGTAGTGGCGCAATTGTTGCATTTGGCGTATGTTGATCCGCAAGCTGATATATCGCTATATATCAATAGTCCAGGCGGTAGTGTTTATGACGGGATGGCAATTTACGACACGATGAATTTTATTAAGCCCGATGTGGCGACGTATGGAATTGGTTTGCAGGCAAGTATGGGGGCGTTTTTGCTCAGCTCTGGCGCTAAGGGGAAGAGGTTTTGCTTGCCGCACGCTAAGGTGATGATTCATCAGCCATCTTCTGGAACGCACGGAAAAGTGACCGACATGGAAATTGACATGAAGGAAACTTTGGAGGTTAAGGAGATGTTAGCGAAGATTATGGCGAAAAACACTGGTCAGAAATTAGCTAAGGTTAAGTCTGACATGGAGCGTGATTATTGGATGACGCCAGATGAAGCTGTAAAGTACGGACTGATTGACAAAGTCTTGACTAAATTGTCGTAAAAATTTGCGCATTTGTTGTTAAAACTACTAGTGATTCTGCTTGTGGTTTTTGGAGGATATTGTCATAATTTGAGTTAGGCAAGGAGGGCTTATGAGGCAGTATTTAGACGCATTGAAATACGTTCGTGATAACGGTGTGCAAAAAAAGGCGATCGTACGGGAACTGGGACGACGGAAATTTTTTTGGCATTCAGACGCGATATAATTTGGCGGACGGATTTCCGGCTATGACCACTAAGAAGTTATATTTCAAAAGCGTCGCTCATGAGCTTTTATGGTTTCTTAAGGGTACGGGCAATATTGAATATTTGGCGCAAAACGGCGTTCATATTTGGGATGAGTGGCCATATAAAAATTACCTAGAAAAAAACTGGTCAGAAAAATACCAGAAGTTAACGGCGACGAGTGGCGCGCTGGAATGAAGGAATTTATTGATAAGATTGCGAGCGATCACGTGTTTGCTGAAGAATGGGGAAATTTGGGACCTGTTTATGGCGTTCAATGGCGAAAATGGCCGGACGGGAAGGGCGGAACTATTGACCAGATTCAGAATACTATTGACATGATAAAGACAAATCCAGAGTCGCGTCGGAATATCGTGAGCGCGTGGAATGTGGCGGAAATTGATGACATCGTTCAAGCTGGCGGGCTGCCTCCGTGTCATACGATGTTTCAATTTAACGTAAGACCTGGTAAAAACGGCGAGAAGGACAAGCTGGATTTGGCGCTGACTCAGCGCTCGGCGGATATGTTCCTTGGGGTGCCGTTTAACATTGCCAGCTATGCATTGCTACTGTCGATGGTCGCTCAAGTTACCGACAAACAGCCCGGCGAGTTTGTCCACACCTTAAATAGCGCACATATTTACAATAATCACCGCGCGCAAGTTGACGAGCAATTATCGCGCCGTCCGCTGCCGCTACCGAAACTGTGGCTCAACCCAGACGTCAAGAATATTGATGATTTCACGATTGATGATATCCGTCTGGAGAACTATGAGTGCCATCCAGCAATAAAAGCGCCGATTGCTGTGTAGATTGATTTACGATCTTATGCCCATTGGTCGAAATGATCGATGTCTATTCCTCATCAGATTCTTTAGCTGTAAGAATTATATAATTGTCGTTTTCAATACCAGACGGTTGTAGACCGGTAATCTCCTGATCGGGTAGAATAACACTAAACTCTCGAGTAGCGGTATCATATAGTATAGTCGCATATTTTCCTATTGTTCTAGCTTTTCCGCTTTCATCTGTCCATTTTTCTACAACAGGGGCTTTATCTTTGAATATCGCGCCTTCTGCGGTAGGCTTGCCAGATAGTATTATCGTTCTACCTTCTGGCAGGTCTGCAATCGTAGTGTTTTTTTATGTCTTCAAGGGTTGTAGCACGTATTATAGATCGTTCGTTCATGCTTTCTACTATACCACAAATACCAAATACTGTCAACTCAAGAAAGCTATTTTCTTTTATACGTCACAAAATCAAAATCGTAATTATTTTCAGCGTCTGCTGGGTGATGTGTGCGACTTATTTCCTCCCATACGTCCATATCTATCTCTGGGAAAAAAGTGTCAGCGTCGGGAAACTCGGCGTCGATTTCCGTGGCGTAAATGGTGTCAATTTCCGGAGTATTCAGCGCGTCTTTGTAAACTTGTGAGCCACCAATAATAAAAGTCGGATATCGCGATAAATCCAGGGCGCTTCGTAAATTCATAGCCGTAAGAACTTTTTTGACGCCAGTTGGCTTGGATGAAATGACAATATTTTCTCTGTCTGGAAGCGGTCGCGAGCCAATTGACTCAAACGTTTTTCTGCCCATGATGACATTGCTGTTTCTCGTCAAACGCTTAAAATTCACCAAGTCGGCTGGCAGACTTCGCCCCCATGGCATATCGCCATTTTGTCCGATGGCGCGGTTTTTATCGTAAGCTACAATAATGGCTTTTTCCATAATTTCAGTTTAACATGCTGTAAAATTTACTGAAAGCTTGATAGAAATGCGTAAACTTGCCATAATAAGATTTGGTAGAAAAAATCACGCAATGGGAGGTGTTTAGTGAGCGTGTACTCAAATAAAGATATATTAGCGGCGATTGAAGACGGGACAATTGTCTGTACGCCGTTCAACCCAAAAAACGTATCGGAAGCCAGCTTAGATTTTACGCTAGGCTTTAATTTTTATAAACAGGAATATGATGATATTTCGCGAGTTTATAATCCGTTTGACGAGTCTGATGTCAATCGATATTTCAAGGGTCCACTAAGGCGATTCCGCACGCCGAATGGTGTGAGCGGCACGGTTTTCGGGAATTTAAGAATATTCCGCCAGATCATCCGATTATCGTACTGAAGCCTGGTGAGCGAATTTTGGCACATACGCATGAATTTGTTGGGATTCGGACGCATGGCGGCGCGGCTGAGGTGAAAAGTCGTAGCTCTTGGGGGCGAAACGGCGTGGCGGTGTGTTTTGATGCTGGCTGGGTTGATCCAGGATATATCAATCGGATTACGCTTGAGATTTACAATTTGAATAAGCATGAGAGCGTAGTTTTGCCTGTCGGCGAGAGAATTGGGCAATTGATTTTTCATCACACTGGTCAGGTTGACGGCGGATATGCTAGTGGGCGCGGCGGAATGAGCGGTAAATATCAGCACACTGACGATTTGGATGAATTGATAAAAACTTGGCGTCCAGAAATGATGTTGCCGCGGGCGTTTAAGGATCGTCGGCATAAACCGATGGAAATTTCGGGTCTAAGCGAGGGGGTTTTATAATGATGACTGGTTCAATTTTCCGTTGGCGGACAAAAGAAAAAGAATATAAGAATCATAAGAAAAAGTAATAGATCTGAAAGTTGCGACTTCTGTCAATTGGTAAAACAGCACACTAGTCAAGTCGTAGAAGAAACGCAGCATTGCCTAATCATTAAAAATCGATTTGGATATGATTTTTGGGACGGCTGCGGCGTGGACGACCATTTAATGGTGATACCGAAACGACACGTGGACTCATTGGCAAATTTGAGCGACGAGGAAAAAATTGACTATATGAATCAGGTTGCTAGGTTTGAATCTAGTGGCTATTCAATTTACGCTCGAGCCCAAGGCAGCAAAACCAAGTCGATGATACATCAGCATACTCACTTGATAAAAATTGATGGAAAAACGAAAAAATGGCTGGTATTTCTACAGAAGCCACACATTGTAATTACGAGGTGATGATGGGCAACGCTGGAAAATATATAGTTATCGAGGGTAATGACGGAACGGGCAAGTCTACACAGGTCGCGAAATTGGCGGAATATTTTCGGTCAATCGGGCGAACGGTTTGCGTGATTGAAGAGCCGGGAAGTGACGATCCGGAAAAAACAACTTCGATAGCAAATGAACTTCGAAAAGTGATTAAAAATGGCGATCTGGCGCGTTCTGCGGCGGTGAACGTGGCGCTATTTTCTGCAGCTCGGCGTGAATTGTGGCGAGAAAAAATTCAGCCCGCATTGGAGCGTGGAGAAATTGTTTTGAGCGCGAGAAATTATATTTCAACGCTGGTTTATCAGGGGCGAGGCGAAGGATATGACGAGTCAGAAATTCTGCGATTGACAGAATTATTCACCGATGAAAAATACTTGAAGCCGGACGTTATGGTTATTTTAAGTTTGAGTCGTGAAAGGCGAGAAGAGCGAATTTCTATGCGTGGCGAGCTGGAAAATCCCGATACTTTTGAGTCGCGCGGACAAGATTTTCAGAAAAAAGTCGACGATGGATATTTGGAAATTGCCGAGGCATACGGAATTCCGGTAATTTCTGCTGACGGGACGATTGACGAAGTTCATGATATGTTGATTGATAATATTGAAAAACACTAGTAAAACCCCTTGATTTTATTGACGTTTTTCGTCATAATGAGTAGTTATAGAAGTAGTGTATTCATGGCGGGTGAAAATTGCGAGTAGGCAAATCGTGATTTTGGGCTATGAATTAGAGATCTTCACGGCCGTCTATTAACCACTAATTAAAGCGAGGAGTGTTTACGCCTGTGGCAAAAAAACCAACCACAAGTAGCGAGCGCGTCTATTTCACCTCTGGTGATAATGCCCTGCCGCTACCAAACTTAATCGCTCACCAAAAAGATTCTTGGCGCTGGTTCGTCGAAGAAGGTTTGAGTGAGATATTTTCAGAAATTAATCCAATTGACGACTACACTGGTCAGAAGTTATCATTAAAGTTCGGCAAATACTATTTTGGCGAGCCAAAAAACACTGACCAATTTGCCAAAGAAAACAACTTGACATTTGAGGCTCCGCTACACGCAACGGTTGAATTGACAAACAAGACAACCGGCGTAGTTGAAGAGCAGGAAATTTACCTCGGTGAATATCCATGGATGACCGAGCGCGGTACGTTCATTATCAACGGTACGGAGCGTGTGGTTGTTAGCCAGTTGATTCGCTCTGCTGGTGTTTTCTTCACTGCTGAAACAATAGCGGGACGTAATTACTACGGCGCAAAAATCATTCCAGGACGTGGAGCTTGGATGGAATTTGAGACGGCTTCTAACGGCGCGATTTACGTAAAAATTGACCGCCGTCGCAAGATGCCAGCAACGACTTTGTTGCGCGCTTTGGGCTATCCAAAGACTAGCGAGATTAAGGAATTGTTCGCTGATATTGATACTGGCGACGTAAATACATTGACGAAACTTTAGACAAAGACACTTCTCGTGGTGCGAACGAGGCGTTGATTGAGGTTTATCGTCGATTGCGTCCAGGCGACTTGGCAACGGTTGATAACGCTCGTCAGATGATTGAGCGAATGTTCTTTGACTTCAAGCGGTTCGATTATTCGCGGGTTGGTCGTTATAAATTGAACCAACGCTTGGGTCTGGATGTTGCAAATACAGCAGAAAATCGTACGTTGCAGATGAGCGATTTGGTAGCGATTTTGCGTGAAGTTATTCGCTTGAACAATACGCAAGAGCCAGCTGATGACATTGACGCATTGAGCAACCGCCGAGTTCGCTTGGTTGGTGAATTGATTGCCCGACAATTCCGCGTTGGTATGCTTCGAATGCAGCGTAACGCGATGGATCGCATGAGTGTGGCTGATTTGGAAAGTGTTAGCCCAAGCCAATTGATTAATGCTCGTCCAATTGTTGCAGCTGTTCGTGAATTCTTTACTTCAAGCCAGCTGTCACAGCTACTCGACGAAGTTAACCCATTGTCAGAATTGAGCCACAAGCGACGCTTGAGCTCGACTGGTCCTGGCGGTTTGACTCGTGAGCGCGCTGGATTTGAGGTTCGCGACGCCCATCCAACTCACTACGGTCGTATCTGTTCAGTGGAAACGCCAGAAGGTGCGAATATCGGTTTGGTGTTGAACTTAGCAGCTTACGCACGTGTTAATGAATATGGATTTATCGAAACTCCATATCTTCGCGTAAAAGGCGGCAAGTCACTGACGAACTTGTTTACTTGGATGCTTCACAAGAAATTGGTGAGGTTATCGCTGACGCTGGTGAGGCTCTTAATGAAGACGGAACTTTCCGCGACGAGCGCGTTAACGCCCGCAGTAATATGCAGCCATCGCAAGTTGATGCTAACCAAGTTACATTTATGGACGCAGCTCACCGTCAGATCTTAGGTTCGACTGCGGCGCTGGTTCCGTTTATTGAGAAGACTCGTGTTGACCGTGCTTTGACTGGTTCAAACATGCAACGCCAGGCGGTTCCTCTATTGTGCCCAGAATCTGCAACTGTTGGTACTGGAATTGAGAAGGCTGTGGCTGAGAATAGTGGTCACTTGATTCAAGCTAGCGCCGACGGCGAAGTCGTTCGCGCTGATGCCGATGAAGTTCACGTTAAATATGCTGACGGCGTAAAGATTTATACATTGAAGCATTTCGTAAAGAATAATGACGATCGTTGTTACAACCAAAAAGTCCGCGTTGAGCGTGGCGACAAGGTGAAGAAGGGTGACATTCTGATTGAAGGTGCCTCAATTGCCGGCGGTGAAATTGCCCTAGGTAAAAACCTTCTGGTTGCCTTCATGCCATGGGGTGGCTACAACATGGAAGACGCGATTATTATGAGTCGTCGTTTGGTTGAAGATGATCGATTGACAAGCATCAACATTAAAGATTACACCGTTGAAGTTCGTGAAACGAAGCTTGGTCCAGAGATTGTGACGCGCGATATTCCAAACGTTTCCGAGGAAAGTTTGCGTCATTTGGACGAGAACGGAATTGTTCAAATTGGTTCCGAGGTTAAGGCTGGCGATGTTTTGGTTGGTAAGATTACACCAAAGGGCGAGCAGGAATTGAGCTCTGAGGAGCGCTTGCTTCGCGCAATCTTCGGTGAAAGCTAAGGACGTTCGCGATACTTCACAGCGAATGAACAACGCGGGCGGCGGTAAAGTTGTTGGCGTTAAGATCTTTAGTCGTGAAAATGGCCACGAATTGAAGGCTGGCGTTTTGATGCAAATTCAGATCTTTGTTGCGCAATTACGAAAGATTGGCGTTGGTGATAAGATGGCTGGACGCTTCGGTAACAAGGGTGTTGTGGCGAAAGTTCTTCCTGTTGAAGATATGCCATTCCTAGAAGACGGTACGCCGGTTGACGTAGTTTTGAACCCACTTGGTGTGCCAAGCCGTATGAACCTTGGCCAGATTTTTGAAACTCACCTTGGTATGGCGGCGCGAGCATTGGGTTACCGCGTAGCAACCCCGTCATTTAACGGTGTTCCGAGTGAGAAGATTTCCGACGAGCTAGAAAAAGCTGGTTTGGCGCGTGACGGTAAGAGTCAATTGTTTGACGGTCGCACCGGTGAACCGTTTGAGGAACGAACGACAGTTGGTGTGATGCATATGATTAAGTTGCACCACATGGTTTCTGACAAGATTCACGCCCGCTCAACTGGTCCATACACGATGGTTACTCAGCAGCCGCTTGGTGGTAAAGCACAAAACGGTGGTCAGCGCTTCGGTGAGATGGAGGTTTGGGCATTGGAAGCTTACGGTGCCGCTGCAACCTTGCAGGAAATGTTGACAATTAAGTCCGACGACGTTTACGGTCGTGCAAAGGCTTACGAGTCAATCATTAAGGATGAGCCGATTGTTGGTCCAAAACTTCCAGAATCCTTCAACGTGTTGGTTAAGGAGCTTCAAGGTTTGGGTCTTCGAGTTGACTTGGTTGACGACGAGGCAACGGTTGATGCTGAACATGTTATCGCTTCGAGTGGTCCGGAAGATAAGACCGTCGCCGCTGACGATGATGACAAGGAAGAAGCATACTTGGACGAATCAGATGACATCGGCGAAATTGACGATGGCATGAGCGTGCAAGACATTGATGAAGTAGAAGAAATAAAGGAGGACGCGTAAGATGGCAAATTCTGCATTTAACGCAACGGGCATCAGCGATTTTGACGCGGTTCGTTTGGCAGTAGCTAGCCCAGAAGACATTCTGAAATGGAGCTACGGCGAAGTTTTGAAGCCAGAGACAATTAACTATCGCACACAAAAGCCAGAGCGCGACGGATTGTTCTGTGAGCGAATCTTTGGTCCAGTTAAGGATATCAATCCACACGACTCAAAGCTTAAGGGTGTACGTTCACGCGAAGCTGCTGTCGATAAGAATGGCGAATTGGTTACTAAATCAATCGTTCGTCGTGAGCGAATGGGACACATTCAATTGGCAGTTCCAGTTGCGCACATTTGGTTTATGCGCGGCACTCCAAGCGCAATGAGCCAGCTGCTCGGCATGACGGTTCGTAATATTGAAAAAATCGTTTACTTTGCAACTTACGTCATCTTAAATGTTGACGAAGCAACTCGTGATCAATATTTGGCAGATTTGGAAGCCGAAACTGATTTGGCTCGTAAGGCTATCAAAATCCGCTACGAAAAAATGGCTGAAGAAGATGGCGCTGACGTTAAGCAACTAGCTAAAGAGCAGAGCCGTGAAGTTGAGGAATTGGAAGAATCTTACGTTGGTAAGAAGTCTCAATTGGAGAGCTTGAATTTCGGCGCTTTGATTTCAGAGAGCGAATATCGCAACTTGCCAGAAGAATATGACGAATTGATTGAAGTTGGCATGGGTGCCAGCGCAGTCAAGGAACTTTTGGACAAGATTGAGTTGCCAAGCTTATCGCTGAATTGACAGAGGAAGCTGAAACCGCAAAAGGTCAGCGACAGAAGAAGTTGCTAAAGCGTTTGAAGATGCTTGAAAGCATGGAATCTGCTGGCATTAAGCCATCAAGCCTATGTATGACCGTTCTGCCAGTTATTCCTCCGGATCTTCGTCCAATGGTGGCGTTGTCTGGTGGCCGATTTGCGACATCTGACTTGAACGATTTGTATCGCCGAATTATCAACCGAAACAACCGCTTGAAGAAGTTGATTGAGCTTAACGCGCCAGAAGTTATTCAGCGCAATGAAAAGCGCATGCTTCAGGAAGCTGTTGACGCTTTGATTGACAATTCAGCATCACGCGGTCGTGCAGTTAGCTCGACTGGTGGTCGCCGCAGCTTGAAGAGCTTGAGCGATATGCTAAAGGGTAAGCAAGGTCGCTTCCGCCAGAACCTTCTTGGTAAGCGTGTTGATTATTCTGGTCGCTCGGTTATCGTGGTTGGTCCAAAATTGAAGATTAACCAATGTGGTTTGCCAAAGCAAATGGCGCTGGAATTGTTCAAGCCGTTCGTGATTAGCTGGTTGATTAAGAATGAATTTGCGCACAATATTCGCTCGGCTTCACGCCTAATCGAAGCTGGTGAAGCTGTAGTTTGGGACGCGCTGGATTCAGCAATTGAAGGAAAGTATGTGTTGCTTAACCGCGCACCAAGCTTGCACCGTTTGTCAATTCAAGCCTTCCAGCCAGTTTTGGTTGAAGGAAAGGCTATTCAATTGCACCCGCTAGTTTGTGCCGGATTTAACGCTGACTTCGACGGTGACCAGATGGCTGTTCACTTGCCGCTATCAAAAGAGGCTCAGGCTGAAGCTCGTGAATTGATGAGCGCAACTGCCAACTTGTTGAAGCCTGCTGATGGCGCGCCAGTGCTACACATTTCGCAGGACATCGTGCTTGGTAACTATTACTTGACTTACGACAAGCCGCAAGCTCAGACTGACAAAGTTAAAACTTACAGCTCTGTTTACGAAGCAGAAATGGCTTACGACAATGGCGTAATTCACTTGCAAACCCCAATTCGTATCTTTGCGAAAGGTAAAATGCGTGAAACAACTTTGGGTCGCGTCTTCTTCAATGAGATTCTGCCTGAAGATTTTCCATACGATAACAATGTCCAGACTAAAAAGCAGCTTAAGAAGGTGTTGGCGCAAATCTTTAACAAGTACGGCGCCGAGGAAACCGCTAAGATTGCAGACCGCATGAAGGGTCAAGCTTTCCGCTTTGCTACGGTTGCGGCTGTGTCGACTGGTATGACCGACTATGTCCACTTTGAGGAAATCCCTCAATTTGTGGCTGAAGGTGATGCTAAGGCGGCTTTGATTTCTGAGCAATTCGACCAAGGTTTGATTACTGAGGAAGAGCGATACAACTTGACGGTTAGCGCATGGCGAAACGTCGACAATAAGATTACAGCATTCCTGAAAGACCAATTGGCGCACATGGACACCAGTATTTCTATGATGGTTAACTCTGGTGCTCGTGGTGATATTTCCAACGTGAAGTTGGCGAGCGCGATGATTGGTGTTCAGATGGACGCAACCAACCATGAGATTGAGCTTCCAATCCGCAGCTCTTACACCGGCGGTTTGTCTAGCCTTGAAGCCTTTATCGCAACTCGTGGTGCACGTAAGGGTCTTATTGACACGGCTCTTAAGACTGCCGACTCGGGTTACTTGACTCGTCGTTTGGTAGACGTTGCACAAGATGTCTTTACTGTTGAAGATACCGATGGCGACGATGAAGGTTACGCAATTTACCGATCAGAAACTGAAGAGACGATGATTGACTTCTCAAACCGTTTGGCTGGTCGTTATGCTGCTGAAACAATTCCAGGTCACGTCAATAAGAACGAATTGATCACGCGTGAAATCGCAGATTCAATTGATGACGACGAAAGCATTGAAAGCGTTAAGATTCAGTCCGTATTATCAACAAACAACCTTAACGGTATTCCACAGCGAAGTTACGGTATTGATATGTCGACTGGTAAATTGGTTGGCAATCATCAGCCAGTTGGTGTTATCGCCGCTCAGTCAGTTGGTGAGCCAGGTACTCAGTTGACGCTTCGTACCTTCCACAACTCTGGTGTTGCTGGTGGTGACATTACCCAAGGTCTTCCTCGTGTTGAAGAGTTGTTTGAAGCACGCACACCAAAAGGTCAAGCATTCATTACGGAAGTTGCTGGTTTGGTTGATGTTTGGGAAGATGGCAAGAAATACATCGTTCAAATTACACCAGAATCCGGCAAGGTTGAGCGATTGCCATTAGAAGGACGAACCGTTGTGGTTAAGGCTGGCTCAAGCGTTAAGGCTGGCGATGTCTTGGCAACTGGCGAGAGCGACACTCGACCTCTGATCGCGCCATTTGACGGTGTGATTGAGTCGGCTGAGGATACTTTGGTGATCGCGGCAGAGGCTGCTTCGCCAACTCGCTACGAAATTCCAGGCAACATGCAGTTGGTCGTTAAGGCAAACGATGTTGTCGAAGCTGGTGATCGATTGACAACTGGATCATTGAACTTGCACGATTTGATGCGACTTAAGGGTGTTGAGGCAACTCAGCGCTACATCATCAACGAAGTTCTGCGAATCTACGCCGCTCAGGGTCAGGACGTGGCTGACAAGCACTTGGAGATTATTGTTCGCCAAATGTTTAGCCGTGTGCAAATCGAAGATGCTGGTGATAGCGAATTTGTGACTGGCGACATCGTTTCTAAGGCTGCTGTGGTCAATGCAAATAAGCAATTGGCTGCTGAAGGTAAGAACTTGATTAGCTACACACAATTGCTACTCGGTATCACGAAGGTGTCAATCTGGAGCGACTCATGGCTATCAGCCGCATCCTTCCAGGATACTACTCGCGTCTTGATTAACGCTGCTGTATCTGGTCGAGCCGACCACTTGCACGGTTTGAAGGAAAACGTCATCATCGGCCGCAAGATTCCGGTAGGAACTGGCGCTGTTGAAGAAGATGAAGAATTCGAAACACCGAGCGAAGACGAATTCGTCGAAGAAGAAGTTGCCGCTTAATAAGTAGGCTTCGTAACTACAGAAACCGCCTCAATTCCGGGGCGGTTTTCTATTGATTATTTACAAGAACAGTTGTATAATACGCACACACTAAATGAAGGTAAAATGTTCAGCTTGATTGTTAAGAAATGGAGATTCGATTGTGAGCGAATTATTTATAGCCAAGACTATGCCTGAAGAAGATTGGGGAGTCAAGCGTCAAAGCCAAATGGCTGGAACGATGCTACTTGCGGGCGAATCATAACGGATAACGGTCTGGGTGTTTATGTAGCCGATGCTCGTCAAGGAGATGTTAATGAGAAAGTTACGATAATCTTGCCTCAGTGGTCTGATGGCACGCTACATAATCCATTGTCTCAGGAGCGGGCAAAAGCCACCGCAGCTATAGAGGGTGGTGTGGTGCTATATGTAGATAACCCAGGTGTCGAAATTGATCTTCCGAATATGAGTGAAGATGTAAAGCAAGCACTTCTGTCAGGGGATTTTAAGCCTGGCGCCATAAAACAGTGGGATGCTATTGCTCAAGGATTGGATTATTTTGGTCTGGATTTTGATTCAGTTAGTCGCGTTCTGGGGGCGTCGCTTGGAGCTCACGTTGCGTCGGCTATTGTGTGTACCGCACCGGAAGAAGTTCATCTGGAGCGGATGGACTTATGGGAAACGGCTGGTCTTGGTGAAGAGAATAATTTTTTACAGTTTGCCGCCAATTTTATGATGCACGGCGGTGACGGGTACGCGGATATATTGAAAAATAATCCCGAATGGGTTGCTTATTTAAGAAATTAATGGTGCAAAGGAGTTGGCTAATATTGCGATTCGTCGAACGGCTGGACTGTTTTATTATCCGTGGGCTATTAATCGTCATGATATCGGAAATACGATTATCGAGGCTAAGAATAGAAAAAACCCAGCAATTGACGGAGATACTGCTTTAACTATCTTAAACGGCACAGAAAGTAAAGTCAGTCCAAGCGTATTTAACGATCGTTTAGCGTTGAGATTGGCGGAGAGCGGACTTCGAGTTGTTAGACTGATGTCTGAAGGCGGCGTGCATGCATCACAAGATAATATCGGATGGTGGACGGAGATGGAGCGATATTCTGAGTCTGAAGCTGCGTAGTTATCCTGTGTTTTTGTGACACTCCACTCTCGCCGTGCCGAGTAAAAACTCCACGGACGGGGGTGGAGTTTTTACTTTAAATTGATTTTTTATACTTAAACAAAGTATAAATTTCTAATTATCTTTTTATATTTTCTTAAATGCTCGTAAAGCCTTATTCTATGTGCTTTCGAGTATTTTTACTGTAGGAAGATACTTCACGTTTCTTTGCATATTTCCTCATGTCTTAGCTGTCAGAAGTGGTAAATAAGTAGTAAATTCATTTGTACTACTAAGCAACAAGACGCTCCTGTTGCTTCTCTTTATTCAAGCGTTTCATTTCTGCCATTGCAGAATCGAATGTTGCATGTGCGTAATAGTTCAGCGTCATGGCTATATTAGCATGTCCCATAATGTACTGTAATGCCTTTGGATTCATTCCTGCATTTGCATAGTTGGTACAGAATGTATGTCGCAAACTATGTGGAGTGATGTGTGGCAATTTATCCTCGTTATACTTATTGTATTTCTTAACAAGACCTTTCATCATGCCGTTGTAATCACTTGCCACTTTTGGATAGTTCTTTCTATTAAGAAAGAGGAAATCACTATATCCATCAATCTCAACACGCTTATCATTCTTTTCGATTCGCTAACACTCGCTTAAATGCTTGATAGGCTTCTTCAACCATAGGAACTTGACGTTCGCCACTTTTTGGTCTTTGGTGTTTTCAATGTAGTACCCAATTTCAGTATCTCTCAATAGCTGATGGTCTATATTGACAAGACGATTCTCAAAAATCTAAATCTGGAAGTGTCAAACCACCAAACTCTGAAATACGAAGACCTGTTTTTTTAAGAGTATCAGAATTTCATCATAATTTTTTTGCTGTAGGTTTTATCAGCTTTTGCAAAAGGCTAACAGTTTTTTTCTTCCTGTTCTTCTGTTAGTACGGTCTTAGGGACAGTATCATCATCAAGAACTGCTTTCAGTTGAAAGTCAAATGGATTCTTCCGAACACAATCATCTTGTATAGCAATATAGAATGAAGCCTTTAAAGAACGTTTGTAGTTATTGATGGTTTGATAAGCATAACCATTTTCACTCATTCTAATAGCCCATTCTTTAGCGTCTGATGGCTTAATACTGTCAATACTTCTTACACCTAACTTGTCTTTCTTCAAAAATATCCATAAGATATTTGCGTCCAGTTTCAGTGTTTTTTTCTAACCTTTGGTCTTTGAGCGTTCTGTTTTTGCGTAAAGCTGGCAGAGTGTCATTTTCTTTCCTACAACATCAATACCATCATGAATGTCTTTCTGTAACTCTGCGATTTTCTCTCTAAGTGAGATACAATCACGCTTTCCTGCTGGTACTCGGTCTGTAGCCACAAGTTTCCACGAGTAAACAAATTGCGGTTCTCCAAATGAATCTATATATTTGTATAAGTATCTTCCGTCTTTTTCGTTGGCTCTCTCCAGTCTTTAAGATTCGACCTTTATTGTCACGTCTTTTTTTTCTGACATGGCATTTGCTCCTTTCCTTTATGGAAAGAGCCTTGATACGACTTAATACTATTTTATCATATACAAGACCCTTTGGCGACGCTAGATTGCGTCCAATGTATCTATAATTTTTTCAAATTGTTTTCGTTTAATCTGAATACGATTGCCATTCATAATCAGCCAATTTGCATTTTTATTTTCCTCTGCCAAGCGTCGTAGCTTGTTTTCGCCAATACGAAAATATTTTGACGCTTCTTCAATGGTTAGGGTATAACGTTCCCAAATAGGAATGTCAGTCTGCTTCATAAAATCCTCCTTTCCAAATCACTTATTTGGATTTCATAAAAGTTGTTTTACCAGCAATCGAACAGCTTTAGCAAAGCTCACGGGAGTTCCACCCCTGCATGGTTCTCATGTAGCCATACTCATTGCCTGCGACGGTTTTTATCACGCTCGGACTATTGACTGTATGGGAGTATCATTATCACGATAAGAATGTCGTTGCAGGCAATCCTGCTAAAGATTGCTTCTCGGATCACTAACATGAATCGCTCGCTATCTTTATAAGATAGGTCATGGCGGTTAGTTCCGTTGGCTCTTTTCTTATCGAAACGTATTCGATTACTTTTATTCAGTTTTCAAAGAACAATGGCTCGTTAGCCTATCAAAACACATTGAAAGCTCAATATGCTTTGGTGGAATAACAAACCTCCCTGTTCGGGAAGCGTGGAATGGTTTAGCACGCTTCCACGAAAGGAGAGAGGATATTACTTAATTTCAAATGACAAAATCTTTGTAATCAGTCTGGTTTCCATTCTTCCACGTAAGACTTCATCAACGACCATACTTTGATTGCCATATTCATCTTTCATAAGTCGTAGGGAACGCTTCGTTATGTACCCTCTGTAATGATGTAGAATCTGGTTAATCGCTTCGGTATCGCCATCTGTTGCCTTTACAATGAGAGGAAAGGGAATCATAGGATATTGTGTTTTCATTCTTCAAATTCCTCCATAAACTTTTTAATTAAGGCTAGTCCACTGGTTCTATGCCGATAGACAGTAGAACGGTTCAATTTCAACAGGTCTGCAATTTCTGAATCGCTCATGTCCATAAAGTAAAACAGCAGTAGAATTTCACGTTTCTTGTCTGGCAACTCACGTAATGCTTCACTCAACAAATCATTTTTCAACGCCTACTGATAACCCATTGAGTGTAAAAAAATCTGAAAGTCAGTTGAATAGTTATCTGTTGTCGCAAACTGGCTAACAAGATAATCGCCAACATCCGAAAAAGGACACCTCACGCTTTTGCAATCCTTGAAAGATAAAGCATATAATTCTTTTCGCTCGTCTTCCATAGCACGTTTACAGATATAGTCAAACTGATTTTCTATTGTGGTCTGAAAAGAAGATGGTTTCATGTTTCTCACCCCCTTTCTGTCTAGGAAAGGAAGTGAGCCTTGCTCGTTTATCTCCTTTCACTCTTAGTCCCAATGTGAAAGGGGGATTTGTTGCATTACTGATAAATAAACTTTGTAAAAAAGTTCTGAATAGCCAAAAAAGCATATAAACAGATTTATTTCTCTGTTTACATGCTTTTATTTTTCTATCTATATGATTTATAAAACCACATTGGTGGACGTACTTATCTATTGCAGATAGACGACTTTTTTTGATAAATACTCAATGTGGGGAACTTGATTGTATGTGATATACTTCATGGCGACTTTGACCTCCAACAAACCGCCATTTGGAAGTAAGATACAATATTTTAACAGCATAAATAGCACTACCATATAACGGTTTTTTTATTGGCGTTTAGTAGTGCTTTTTATTAAATATGAACCTATAAACTATATAACATGTTTTTCTATACCTGTTTCTAATTCAATAGGAACAGTAAAATGTATAGAGGTGGTCTACTATGCGTAAAAAAGAAGATAAATATGATTTTAGAGCCTTTGGTTTAGCCATTAAAGAAGCTCGATTGAAACGAGGTTTAACTCGTGAACAAGTGGGAGCATTGATTGAAATTGACCCACGTTACTTAACTAATATTGAAAATAAGGGGCAACACCCCAGCATACAAGTTCTTTATGACCTTGTATCGTTACTTCATGTTTCCGTTGATGAATTTTTCTTACCTGCTAATAACTTGGTAAAAAGCACCCGACGATTACAGATAGAGAAATACATGGATAGCTTTACAGACAAAGAACTATCCTTAATGGAATCTTTAGCCAGCGGTATCAACGAAGCAAGAAACCTCAAAGACTAATTAAAAGAATCCATACATAACGGAAAGAGCCGATAAAATGAGATTGTATTAATCTCATTTTATCGGCTCTCATCTTTTGCGTCTGGCTCTGTAATCACAGTTACTTTGAACTGCTTTTATTTCAATTAAATTTTTCTTGTCTGCATTTCGGACAATAGAGGGGAATTTTTTTTAATTCAGTATCTTCCCTTATCTTTAATCGTGTTTTATTTCCACATACAGGACACAATATCCACTTGTAGTTTATAATAACTATCTCCTCCTTTTACACTTTAATTCAAATCTTTATTAAAAAAATATTTCATCTTATTTAACAAGAAACCATATTTATATAACAACATAAAAATACACTAAGTTATTTTTATTGAACATATATCGTACTTTTATCTATCCGACTATTTGGACGACGGGGCTGGCAAACAGGTTCACCGGTAGTAACATGGTACCCTTTTAACTCTGTTAAACAAACACTACGTCCATTTGTAAAGAAAGTTAAATCACTACGATATTCTTGAATACACCGAGCAGGGATTTCTCCACTAAGAATGACCTCATTATTTTTCAATTGAGTGTCTACGATGTTCGCACAATATTTAGGAGCATCGTTGTATGCTCGTGAAAGATATTCCTGTGGCGCATAAATTTTAAAACTAAGATATGGCTCTAACAATTCTGTTCCAGCTTTTTTTAAGACTTGTTCCAATACAATAGGAGCAAGCATCCGAAAATCTGCTGGGGTACTAACAGGGCTATAGTATAAGCCATACTTAAAACAGATTTTACAGTCCGTCACATTCCAACCATACAATCCTTGTTCACAGCCATAGCGTATCCCCTCCATAACTGCATTTTGAAACGATTGATTTAAGTATCCAAGAGAAACCGAGCTCTCATACTGTACTCCGCTCCCTAATGGAAGCGGTGCTACAGATAGACCAATGGAAGCCCAGAAAGGATTCGGTGGAACTTCGATGTGAATGGTATACTCTGCTTTTTTTAACGGTCTTTCCATATAAATGACTGTAGGCTCTTTTATTTCTATCTCCACATGATACTTTTCTTGCAGCAGAGCACAAGTCACTTCCATTTGTACTTTCCCTAAGAAAGAAAGTATGATTTCATGTGTCGCAGAATCCACATAATATCGCAGAAGCGGGTCACTGTCGGAGATTTCTAAAAGTGCATCAAGTAACATTTCCCTTTGTTGAGGTTTGCTCGGTTCAACAGTCATTTGCAGCAGAGGGAGGGGATTTTCAATTCTCTCTCTCTGTGGCAATAGCTTTGTATCTCCAAGAACACTATTTAACTTCAAAAAAACTCATTCTGCAAAAATAACAATTTCCCCGGAATAAGCCTTATCGATTTTACATAATTCACCATTTATTGAAGTATACATTTCTGTAATTTTTTTATTTTTTTCCTTTTCCGATATTCTAACCGAATCTCGCAAATGCAGTACGCCACTATAAAGACGTATATATGCAAGACGCTGTCTTTTTTTCCGAATACTCAATTTTGAAAAACTTTTTCCGCAAAGTTCAGACTGACCTCGATGTGTTGATGAATAAAAATTTATTCGTAATCACTTCTATAAGGTTATCAATCCCTATATTGTTTTTGCACTTCCGTGATAAACAGGGAACAGGGAACAATTATGAAATCTTATGCTTTCCTCTTGTTCGAGTTCCAATGCTTCTAATGATTTACCGGACATATATTTCTCTAAAAGGTCATCGTTTCCCTCTATTACCGTATCCCATTGTTCAGATTCAGTAAAGTTCGTCACACACATATTAGGATACAGTTCTACCTTCTGTTTGATTACAATTTCGGCAGAAAGTTTCTCTTTAATATCCTGATAAACCGTTGATAAATCAATTCCATTTTTGGTCAATCTTATTGATAAAAAAAGATTGTGGGAATCCCCATTTTCCTAAGTGCATGAAATAATATACGAGTTTGTGCTTGTACGCCATCTTTTGCAGAAATCAGTAGAATTGCCCCATCTAAAAACTGATAATGAACGATATACTTCTGCTAAGAAATCCATATGTCCTGGCGTGTCTATGATGTTCACCTTCGTATTTTCCCACTGAAAAGAGGTTATTCCTGTCTGAATTGTAATTCCTCTCTGACGTTCTAAAAGCGTATTATCCGTCCTCGTTGTACCTTTGTCCACGCTTCCTAATTCTGTAATCGCTCCACTGTTATATAATAAGCTTTTCTGTTAAGGTAGTTTTTTTCCTGCATCAACATGAGCTAAAACTCCAATATTAATAATTTTCATGTGATTTTCCTCCATTCAAAAAAACCCAAAAGGGCATAAAAATCCCAGTGATAAATACTTTTATCACTGGGATTTTTTTATGCATAACTCATAGGTATACAAAGCATACAGATATTCTCTGGATACTTTAGAATCACATGATAAAGGTATTCTTAAACTGGGTACAAAAAACTAAGCCCTCCTAAAAAAGGACATCCAATTATTTGTTCCCACTATCAAATTGACAGTTTATTTAAGAATACCTTGCCGCATATTTATTAACTCCTTTTATATACTTACATTAACATTAGCACATAAGAGTACATTTGTAAAGATATATCCGATTTTTTGTCAAAGGAGAACGTGGTTACAAAAATAGCAGTTACAAATAGCTATAACCATGTACTAAAAGTTATTTTATAATCTTCCAGTTATTTCCTACCTTTTCTAGCACCAAATCAAATTGAGATACTTGCGTTGCTTTGGTCTGCTGGTCGAGATACTTTACTGCCAGTGATACCGTGACTTGATTATCCTTGCGATTATAAATAGGATTTACCAATTCTTGAAAGACATAATCTTTTCTGATCGGCTTCAAAATCCCATCATTCACGTAGTAAGAAAGTTCTTTTACGGTTGCGGTCGGGTAGAATTTAAAGAACGTTGTTAGAAACTCATTGATTTCATTGGTTGTGGTGGAATCAACCATGCCATCACTTTCTTTTATCTTTGGTGTATAATCTGATTTTTCTGGAACGCTGGTAATCGTCGGATTTTTAATAAGAACCATATTTCCATCACTGTCAACATAGACTGTCAATTCATAAGCAGAATGGACGGTCTTTATATTTTCCCCCTCTGTAATCAACTGGTCTACACTATAAGTCACATCAAACTGGTTTTCGCCATCCGCTTTTACCGTCCATATCTGAACCCCTCTTACAGAAGACGATACAGGAATATCTTTACGAACCGTATCGATATTGAGAGCTTGAAGTTCCTCTGTCAGATAGGCTTTGAGGTTTTCCATTCGATTATCAATAGATTTGTCGTTTAATTCCCATGAGTAGTAAACTTTCGCAAAGTTCTCTACAAAATTTTCTACATGATGAGTATCAACGTATTCCTTTTCTATGATAGTTGTTTCGTGAACGGTATGGGTATCAATAGCTGTAAAGTGCTTAAATATCGCAAAGCTAAAACTAAGCCCTAAAAGCACCCATAAGGCAATTACAACCTTTTTACGAGGATTGACTTTGTAGATACGAGGTTTCTTTTCCTTTGGTATCTGTTTTTCTTTATTCTGATTTTTTCTGAATTTCATCATTGAATCTTCCTTTCTCATTGTTTGATTCGTCCTGCTCTTACTAAATGCTGTTGCCAGTAGGAGCTTGTTAAGTAGGCATAGCCGATAGGGTCTCCTGCGTGAAACATTCGATTATCGCCAAGGTATATGCCAACATGAGTAATATAAGAACCAGCGTTATAGGTAGAATGAAAGAAAACTAAATCGCCGGCTTTTGCTTCGGATAGTGGGATATGTTGGGTCACATCATATTGTTGTTGTGCGGTTCGTGGTAATTTAATCCCAGCTTTGCCATACGTCCATTGTGTCAGTCCGCTACAATCAAATGAAGTAGTCGGGGAAGCTCCGCCATAGACATACTTCCAACCCTCATATTTCAGTGCTTCGTCCATGATGGCTTGTACCGTATCATCATCAAACTCTGTTGTGACAAGATACTGCGTTACCAGTTGCACATAAAACATATTGCCATAGTTGTATCGCCAGCCCCCATTGATAGGTATGGCTATGGGATTGGGGTAAGACACTTTTTCGCCACCTGAATACTCTTTTGAGAAACTTTGAGCCAGTTCAAAGGTATATTTATTTCCACGATTAGCCACATACCCTAAGAAACCACCACCATAATTGTAGGACTGGATAACCGATTCTAAATCTACACTGAGCCTTTCGCTACTGGCTAATAATTCACTGAAATACTTCACACCTTGCTTAATGGATTCTTCTGTACTCAATGAATTAGGGTGGAAGACCGAGGGATTCCGAGGACTGCATAACATCTTCCGCAGTACCGCCCGATTCCACCTGTATAATCGCAAGAAGTATGTTGACATATTCTTCAACGCCATATTCTTTGGCATATTTTTCTACCATAGGCTTATGAGCCAGCACTTCTGCGGAAACATTCACACCTCCATAATGAATATTGGAAATTCCGCTGTCCTGTTCATCTGAAAATAAAATGGCAACAAACAGAAGCAGTGAGAAGACCATCAAGAATAATCCAGAACCACCAATCACTAAAGTTTTCAACTTCATGGTTTCTTACCGACTTTCTTAATGGTGGCGGTTTTGATTGGTGGTCTACTTCTTGTATTTTGTAGTGGTACTCTTTGAACAGTAGACGGACGTTCTTTTGTGATTGGACGTTGTGAAGTTCTATCTGCTGTAGTGGTTGAAGTTGCTGGCTTTTGAACGGTTTTTTCTTGAACGGTATTGCCTTGGCGTTCCACTTTTGGACTTGAAAAATCGGACTTAACTGCTGGACGCTCTTGTTTGGCTTGTTGAGATTCCTTATATGAAGTCTGAATATTAGACTGTTTTGAGGTCTGTTCATCATGATATTGTTCTTGTCTTGTAGTCGGTCTTTCATGAACAGAAGAAGCAGGCTGTTTTTTCTGTTTGACCTGTTCCATTTCAGAGCGACGCTTCGCAATGGTTTTTCGCCTTTGTTCCTGCTGTTCCTTGCGTCCACTGGCTCTGTCCGCTTTGGTTTGAGAAATACTACTGGTTAAATCACGGACATTCTCTTTTACTTTGGATTTTCCTTGATATACTGCATATCTTGCATTGGTCGGCAAATCTTTAACCTGTTCTTTCAAACCACTAGCAGTGTCTACCATTCTGTCTTTGGTATCAGCTACTGTACCGATGGTTTGACCGATACGTTTTTCCAAGTGTTGATTTTTTTCCTTTCCGTCTGGTCGGGAGTGATCTGCTTGTGTCCTTGCAGAACTCCCCGAACCCGACTGTCCTTTTTTACCTGTAACAATGGCAGACCCAGCCCCTAGAGTAGTCATGGAACGTCCAAGTTTCCGCTGTAGACGGTGCATGTGAGCGTGCATAAGCATACGAGGTTTTCTCATCACGACTTCCCACACTTTGAGAATCGTTACTCTGTAGAGAAAAACATACTCATTAAATCGCCCAGCTTGAAGTAGATTCCTGCAAAGGTCACAATCTGTAGAAAAAGCAATCAAAAAGAACGGATAACCAGCCGATAAGGTATAGAGCATGGTTGAAATACTAAATGCTGTCGTAATAATCAATGTGATTCCAGCTCGTGTCAAAATGGTATTAAAGAGCTTTGTTATGGCTCGTTTTGACATACCATCAAATGATGGAATCATGCTTAAAATAAAGCTCACAGGCAGAAACATAGCATAGATGATAAAAAGTACCTGCGAGAAAATCATGATTCCTGTTAATAGGAATACAAATATGGAAATCCCAATATTGAAGACAAATAGGAAGAAGACTGTACCTAAACGGTTAATGGTCTTTGTAATGGTTAGATTGGTATTGCTTCTGTCTTCAATTTCTTCCGCAACAATTTTTTTTCTCTGTCTTCGCCATTGTTGGAATCTGGGCTGGTGGAGAGCAGGCTTTCCACACGGTCAATACCGATACTTTCAATGTCTGAACTGTTGTATTGAAGCAGTAGCCACGGTTGCTGAACCTGTATGGAAAAACAGGCTATCTCTGATTAAGTCCACGCTGTCCTTGCCTTTGACTATCGGAATGGGGCATGACAATCTTCGTGCCAAGTGATAAACTGGCATTACTGATGTCTGATGAAAAGTCATTGATTTTTTTAATGTAGTCGGGAGCGTAGGCAATAAAGGAAGCCGATAGGATAAACACCAGCACAAAATTCATAATGGCATGAATTGCCTTTGTGGTTTCTCTCTTTATCAGTCCCGTATAGGCAACATAAACCCCAAGAACCAAAATCAAGAGTAAGAGGAATCCAACATAGAAACCCTCTGTTGAAAATCCGTTTGCACTCACACCAGCTAAGGTCTGCATATTCTTACCAATGGAATCTGCTGTAGCGGAAATGAAGTCTAAGGAATAGGCTTCCTGTACTAAGTAACCTGTCGCATTGGAAACATACAAACTGATTGTCCAAATAAAATTGGTAATGGCATATAGTCCATACATGACCTGTTTTCCAATCCCGTCCGACCAGTTCCACGGAAGCCAGCCCCAGCTATTATCCACATAAAAATCCAGTTGATAGTTTTCAAGTGGGTATCGGCTGTATTCATTTGCCACATTGACCGTATCATCTACCAAGCCCGCAGCTTGAACCACCGTTCCCAGCATGGCTAAAAGAAAAATGGCAATCACAAGTGTGAAAGCCACTGTCATTGCCACTTTACCTAGACGTTTCAGCGTCCAGTTTGATTTTATTCTGTTTACTATTGATGGTTTCACATTTACACCTCTTTTTTTCGCACAGGGTGGTCTGGTATCAAAGGCATGGAGCAGTTCTTCAAATACAGGGTGGAACTGTATCACACCGACACGACCATATAAATCACTGATAAGGCATTGCCCGTTTTCCAAATCACGCAATCGCTTCTGATTGTTTTCGTCCTCTGGGTCTACACCAAAAAAGGCTAAGGTCTTTTTAATCTCGTTAAGGTCAGTGGAACGAAATGCAAATTTTAAGCCGAGGTTATTTTTCAGTTTTTCATCTAAGAGGTCGTCTGTATTTTGGGTCACGAAATATACCCCAGCGTTCATAGCACGACCAGCCCGAACCAGCTTCATAGATAGTGTTTTTCCTTGTGCTACCTGTAAAAAGCTCCATGCTTCGTCTAAATCTACAATCTTGAAAAATGCTTTCGGTCTGTATGGATAAAGTCTAAAGCAAAGGTACTAATGACAATCAGCATAGCAACGGATAAAAGCTCCATAGTGGTATATTCCTCAAAGGAAGTTTCCTTGTCGGGAAGTACCAAGTCCGCAACCTGTATAATGTTCAGTTGTTTTTCTAAGCTGATAGACTGCTCCACATAACCATTACTGAATAATAAATGTGCAAAGTCATAGTCTGTAAAACTTTCGATATGGTCGGCTATACTGGTACTTAGTGGCGTATTCTCAACCCGTAATTCCTCAATCACTTTCATCAACCCTCGTACTTCACTATTGGTTACTGCACGAATGGCTTTTCTAAGGATTGGGAAGCGTTCCCCATCACGAGAGGAAATCCCCGTAAGGAATGTCAGAATATCAATAGCCAGTGATTCAGAATCTTTGGGATTTTTCATAATCACATAAGGGTCAAGTAAGCCTTTGTTTTTCTCATCAGAAGTCAGAGTGACGATATTGATTTCATGGGAAATCTCTGGCAAGGTTTCTTTCCATCTGCCACGTTCTGCTTTTGGGTCTACAATCACTGCTTGTGCCCCATAAAGCACCGCATAATAGACGATAAGGTTATTCGCAAAGGATTTACCACCACCCAGCGAACCAACAAAAGCCGACGCTAACGCATTGGTTACTGAACCCTTAACCCCTTGACTGGCAAGAGCAGGTTTCAGATAGACATTGCGTCCAGTATCTAAGCTGTAGCCAACATAAATCCCCTCATTTTCCCCCAGCATTTGAGTAGCACCAAAACCTAAACCAGCGAGGAAATCAGAGGTCACGTATTGAATATAATCATTCATATAACGCTTGCTGGCAGGTAAAAATTCTTCATGTAAGCCGAGCATATCTCCAAATGGTCGTACCAACTTGACACTTAAATCGTCATAAAAATCTTTCACTTCATTACAACGACGTTTCAATTCGTCCAAGTCATTTGCGGAAACACGCACCACATAAGAGAGCTTATACATGGATTCCTTGCTTTGGTCTAAATTATTTTCCAGCTCATTGACACTTTCCAGAGCTTCCGCCACATTAGAGCTGGTTTCGTTATCACTTTGCCATGCGTGGTTATCTAGGTCTTTTAGTTCTTTCTTTTTATTACGAACGGTGCTTAGTGCTTTACGGTTTGCCACGATTTCCACATTCATAGAAGTATCAATCAGGGAATGTAAATTGCTGTTGCTGGTAGTAGAAGATTTCAGAG
>BNJU01004860.1_pt1 | contig 106348 bp, 162 predicted proteins | sample 8539281 | NCBI WGS metagenome assembly BNJU01 (sample SAMD00202456, study PRJDB9452) | human saliva metagenome | isolation source: human saliva | place: Japan | reverse complement strand
CAAACCGACTGACGTGTCCAATACTTGAATATCAGAGCGCTTCGCCCCGTGGTGGAATCGGTGACGCCGCGACCTTAAAAGTCGCTGCCTACGGGCGTGCGGGTTCGAGTCCCGCCGGGGCGCTCACAGCATCGCTATACAAACCCTCACCCTGAGAAACAGCCCCGGTGGCCGTCTCAGCCGAGGACCGTCGCCCACCTCCTGTCGAGGTGGGCGATTTTCGTAGGGCAGCGATCCGCGCCACAGCCCGCAGTCTTGCGCTGGCCAGCTGGTCGAACGGCCGGTTGAGCAGTGCTTCCAGGCAGACATCGCTACCGGTGTCCGCCACACGGACAGAGTAGGGCGCCTCATCGGCTCGACGCGTTGGCTCATCACCAGCGTCATCAGGCTCACAGTCACCGCGCTCCTGCTCATCACGTCCACGCTGTCCATCAGGCTCATCACCAGCGCCCTTAACACCATCGTCGCCCTCATCTTGCAGGCCACCATGCCCATCACCATCTTCACCAGGCAGGATGACCCGCCCGTCCTCATCCACCGCCGGGTTGACCAGGACCCGCTCGAAGAACACCTGGTTCAGCTGCTTCCTTAGGTGATCCGGTGCCGCCATATACAGCCGGTAGCAGTCCTCCAGCAGATCGAGCGCCTGCTCCACATGCGCCCGCACCAGCTTGGCATCCGCCTGGTAGGCATCGAGCTGACGCTGAATCCCCGCCAGCTCTCGCCCCAACCGATCCTGCTCCTCCTTGAGCAGCTCCAGCGGCACCGCCCCACCGTAGTGCGCCTGCAGCAGCCTGCGCCGCTCATCCTCCAGGTTCGTCCGCCGCACCGTCAGTGACCGGACGTTCCGATCCTTCTCCCCCTCAATCCGCGCCAGCTCCGCCAACAGATACCGCTCAATCGCCTGGCGATCCGCCTCACTGACGTGCAGCCGCCGATACACCTCCTGCATCTGCGCCTCCACCACCTCAATGAGCACCGCCCTGAAAGGGCAGTCATGCAGCCGCTGCCGCCTGGCGCAGATGAAGTAGGGGTAGAGCACCCCCTTGCCATTCTTCGTGTTCTGCACCAGCAGCCGACTACCACACTGCCCACACACCACCGTGCTCTTCAGGAAATGGTTATGCATCCGCTCCCGCTCGCCACTGCGATGGGAGCCCAGCACAGCCTGCACCGCCTGCCACGTCTCCTCATCCACCAGCGCCTCATGCTTACCCGCATACTCCACACCCTGGAACTGCACCACACCCTTGTAGTACGGGTGCCGCAATAACGTATGCAGCCGCCCCTTAGTAATGGGCCGGGCTGGCCGACTCGGCGTCGCCGGCACATCCAGCCCCAAGCCTGCTACGTGCTTCGCTAGCTGACCAACCGTCCACTGACCCGTCGCATACTCGGAAAAAGCGAGACGAAGCAGGGGAGCGCGCTGCTGGTCGAGCTCGACCGTCCGGACCTCTCTCCCATGCTCATCTCGCCCCCGCACATTCACATACCCCAGCGGCGCCTTACCCAGCGTCCCACCGTTCCTCGCCTTCTCTCCCATCCCCTTGATGACCTCATTAGCCAGATTCCGGGAGTAGAACTCAGCGATGCTGCTCATGATGCCGTGCAGCAGCATCCCACCAGGCGTCTGGTCGATGTTCTCACTGGTGGAGACGAGCCGGACGCCGGCATCCTCGAAGGCCGGTTGATCTCACATCGTCCGCCCTATTGCGGGCCAGGCGGTCAAGCTGTGGACGATGACGTAGTCGATCCCACCATCTTCCTTGAGGTAGGGCCAGCATCTTCTGCGGCTCCAGGCCGGTTGGCGGAGCGAGCCGACTCACCGCGGTCGGCGAACTCCTTGACGACCAGCGCCCCCATCGACTGAGCCTTGCGCTTGTTGGCCTCCCGCTGAGCCGGCAGGGGAGAAGCCCTCCTCACTGCCGCCGCGCTGGGCCTGCTCGCGGGTGGAGACGCGGATGTAGGAGACGGCCCGTTTGGGCGTCAATTGCGCCGCCATGGCGGTGAAGGGATCGGGAGCGAGTGCGTCGGGCATGGTGCACCTCCTCATACTGTTCATTGGCTTGGCTGGTGGCACTGGCTTGGCGGGAATCGCCGGTTTCGCCAGGTTGGCTGTGTTCACTGGTTCTGCTCGCGCTGTCTGCGCTCTTCCTCTCTGAGCGCGTCGAGCTGGCGCATCCATATGCCTTCTCGTCGTTCCACCAGGCTGGTGGGGTGCCGTCGCCGGGGCGCCAGGCTGTTGAGGCAGACCAGGTGGGTGCTGCTGGCTGCGGGACTGGTCAAGCACCACGTCCGCTTCGGTGGTGGTGAGGGTTGGGAGTAGGCCAGCCCGCTGTGATGACGTACTCGACGCCACCGCGCTGGCAGGCATCGAGCAGCATCCGCAGTCCGTACTGGCGCTGCTGTCGGTCGTGGAACTCGGTGACCAGATTCAGGCCCATCGCGTCGGCATAGTCCTCCACCAGCTCCCGTTGCCGAGCCAGCTCGAAGGGGTAGCGCGCCGCGCCGTAGAAGATAGCGATCGGCCCGGCACCCTGCCTGGCCGTCCAGCGCGATAGCGGGTATCTCCTCCAGCACCACCGCCGGCTCATGTGGCTCGTCTGGCGTATTCGTTCTGGTTTGTGTTGTCATCGGTGTCCTCCTCTTCGTCATATGTTGCTATTTCACTGGTTTAGTGTTTCTCCTCTTTCTATTGACGCTCAGATGGACGGAAAAGTCCAGTCCGGTTTTCGCTTGGCCCCTGGCGGCAATCTGCGAGCTTCCGCACGGTTCGCCACATGGTGGCTGTCTGCTGTGCGCAGTATTCGCCTCAACACCCTTGGCATGTCAGCCCAGAAATGGCAGGCTTCTGCGTTTCGCCATTCTGGTCGAGATATGCCTCCTTTTGATTCGTCAGCCCACCTGGTTGGTGGCCTGTGGGGTGGGGATGGCGGCGGGAGCCGCCGTGGATCAGGGTGGGCAGCTGGTCGAGGCGGATGACGCGGAAGAGGTCGCGCAGCAGGCCGGTGCTGTGGGCGATGGCTCGCTCCAGGCGGTGGCGTCTGCGGTCGGTGGGGACCAGCCAGACCACCAGGGGGAAGACGCCGTCGTCGCTGGCCTGGGCGCTGGTGGCTTGGTGTTCCTGGTAGCGCCAGCAGGTGGCGATGACGCGGCCGGGGTTCTCGGTAGCCCGGTCGACCTCGATGAGGTAGCGGTCCTCATAGGCCGGGCTGGTGATGGTCACGGCCAGGTCGGGGCGTAGCACCTGTACTTGGCCGCTGGGGCTGAGCGCAGTGCGCCAGCAGTCCGGCTCTAGGGCGACCGTCGCCTCGGTATCCGCCTCCTGGCGGACGGCCTCCTCGATGCTGGTGCGCACTTCGGTTATCGCGAGGAGGTGGTCCAGGAAGGTGGTCGACACCTCACGGGGCCGCTGCCGCCGCGGCACTTCCTCCTCACCCTCATCTGCTGCCACGAGGCGGTGGCCTCGAGTCGTCGCAGCCCAGACGGTCACGGCTGAGCCTCCCCTGCCAGCCGCCGACCCGGCGCTCCAGACTCGTCAGCAGACGCTGCTGAGCCAGGCTGGCCAGGTGGCGCTGGGTCTGGCGCAGAGCCGAGGCCGACGACGCGTACTCCAGGGCGGTCAGCCGAGCGAGCTGCGTGGTGGTGGCAAAGCGATGGGCCGCCACCAGGGCGAGCAGGCGCGCCTGCATCGGATGGATCGGCGCAGGCACCAGCGATGAGAACCGGGCCGTGTTATCTGTGGGTGACCGGTTCATCGCTGGCCGCCTCCGCCGGGCCAGACGTGACCACACCAGGTGGGGTCAGTCACCGCCACAAACGACCACAAAAGGCTGAGATACCGCCGTTTAGGTAACTGCTTCGGTGCAGCGGTGCGTCGACCGATCCGTCCACCGAGACGACGCCCCCACCGGATGGTTCGCAGGCCCACCGCGCCACCGGCACCGCACGTACTTCGCCTGCAGCAGCGCCAGGTCGTGTGCTCATGTACCAGTGGCGTCATGGTCGCCTCCTGCGGCCAATCGCGGGGCGGGACCAACCAGACTCAGACTCAGCTCCGTTGCTGGTGCCGTCCGTCTCAGGCTCATCCAGGGTAGAGGGCTTCAGATCATTAGCCGCTCCTTCACTGATCTCATCACCAGTGACATCAGTGGTGGCAGCAGTAGCGTCCATCAGCGTCGTGGCCGGGCTCCTACTGTCGGCAGTGTCAACGGTGGCTGGTGCACCGCCGCTGGTCAGGGCGATGAGCTCGGCTTCGGTCTGCTCGGCAGGTATGCCGTAGCGGGCGTGGCTGGCGGCGTAGAGCAGGGCTGGGTCGCGCACCGCTGGCGGGGCAGGCCGAGTGGCCAGGGAGAACCAGCCCGAGCGGCGTCCTTGGTGCATGACGGTGGCGTAGGCCTGGTACTGAGCCAACAGCTGGAAGTCGGCCGCCTCCAGCTCCGGGGCCAGCCGAGCCGCTGCAGCCGCATCGGTCGCCGACAAGGCGAAGTACACCTTGGAGCGCGTGTTGGTCTCTACCGCTTGCATCATCTCGGTGCTCAGCTGGCCCCGGTACTGGTGCGCCAGGTGGAACGCCGCGCCCAGTGACCGGGCCTGGGCCAGGGCGTCGGCCAGGCTGCCCGGCAGCCCGGCCAGGAAGGCCTGGACCTCATCGATATACACGCTCACGATCTGCCGCCGCTCAGGCGGCTCTGCCTGGCGCGCCAGCAGGTGCTGCCACAGCTGAGCCACCAGCAGGGTCCCCAGCAAGCGGGCCGCTCCGGCTCCGAGTAGGCCCTGGTTGAGGTTGACCACCACGATGCGTCGGCGCTCCAGCAGATCCGCCAGCCCGAAGCGGGGCTGGGCCTGGCCCAGCATCGCCCGCAGTCCTGGGCGCAGCATCAGCTGGCGCAGCTTGTTGAGCACCGGGGCGACCTCCACCGCCTGGGTCCGCACCGGCTTGGCCTCGTACCCCTGCCAGAAGACATCCGTGCCCAGCGGGTCAGGGCTGGGAGCAGTACCAGCACCCGGCGTCGGAAGGCCGGATTGGTCAGCTAACGGCACTAGCCACACCAGCGTCGCCTGCGGGATGCGCGCTAGCATCAACAGCGCAGCGGAGAGCACATCGGCGGTGCGGATCCCCAGCTGTCGCGAAACGAACCGGCCAGCACCCCCAGCACCGCCTCCGCCGTCACCACCGCCAGGGCTCCGGCGGCCCGGCGAGCGGGTTGAACCCCACCGGGCAGGGGATTGGTCGGATCCAGCACCACCACATCCGCAGCCCGCTCCTCGGGCAGGCGCGCCAGAAAGTCCGTCGCCAGATCGCCCTTGGGGTCGATCAGGAGCAGACCCCGGCCCTCAGCCGCATCAGCCAACGCCAAGGACAACAGCACCGTCGACTTACCCACGCCCGTCGGCCCCAGCAAATGCGTGTGGTAGACGGCGTCAGCAATGGCGGGCGTACGAGGCCCGGTCTCGCCTGGCACCGCACTGGCCCCGACGACGCGCTGCGATGATCCGGACCCCACCTCCGGCGGCGGGGCAATCTGGCGCGGGTGCCCACTACCCAGCAGCGGCAAGGGCAGCTCACCCAATGAGCCAGCCCGCCATCGCCACAATCTCCCCTGCGCCAAAGCTCCAGCCCGTCCGCCACGGCCGCCGCACCGCCTTCAACTGGCAGGGTGCTCCGTGCGGGCGCAGCCGCACCCCGGCCCCTCCAGCAGGCGCAGCGCCCCCAGCAATCCTGCAGCAACGTGCGCTGGCGTAGCGGCGAGGCCGCCCGCACCCCCAGACGCAGACAGACCGCCGCCCGATGCCGCCCCACCTGCGCCCGCATCCGCCGACCCGCTCACCACTAAGAGACGAAATCGGAACGAGCCCAAAGCAGCTCCAGCCAACCCTGCGGCTCCACCCGCCCCAAAGCCTGCGGTGAGAAGCGCCGCCCCAGCTGCTGCTGCACCACCAACTCCTCGCCCTTCGCCGTCACCGCCAACGCAGCCAGAACGGCTCGCACCACCGCGCTGAGGCGCTCCGTCGCCAGTCCCGCCCCGACCGGGCGGGCCGACACCACCACCGCCTGGCTTACCGTCCGCCGCGAAAACCCACGCGACACCCGGCAGCCCGGCACCAGCTCACGCACCACCGAGACCAACCGCTCACCGCGCTCGAGCCCAGTGCCCAGGTTGCCTGACCATCCGCGGCGCGCAGGGCTCCAGCACCACCCGCCCCAGCGAAGCGTCCGCCAGAATACGCTCCACCAACCCCACCGCCGCGTCCTGGGCAAGCAGCAGAGCAAAACGCTGCGGTGATGCCACACCAGGGGGCGAGCAGGGCGGGCCATCACGAGGGTGCCTCCCGGTGTGGAGGACGGAACGGCGGCCTCGTGAGGTGAACGGTGAGCACCATCATGACGCTGGTGAACACACCGACCTGCCAAGCCACTCCCAGCCGATGCCGACACGGGCTCATTCGCAGCACAGCGCCCCACCGCGGTGCCACGTTCACTCTCGAGCAGACCTCAGCACCTGAAAACCACCTCATCCGTTGCTGCCTCTGCCGCCATCTGCCGCGCCAGTGCTAGCACGATCCGCGCCACCGCCCGATGATCCAAACCGCTGGCGCCACCGGCACCAAAGCGCACCCGGCGCGACGAACCAGGGGCGGCCACCGGCGTAGCGGGCCATCATGAGTGCCTCCTTGGGGAGTGAGGCCATCCACCGTTCTTTCGGTGGTCTCCAGTAGGAGAGTAAGAACTGCGACGCCGACGGGAACACGTCCACTGCGTCTTGTCATCCACGGGCCAACTCGGGCACTGCTCAACCTGACCCACCTGACGACGCATACCTGTCTGCCGCTGGCTTCTGAGCGGCTCCCTCACCACTCCCGTCGGCTCCGCCACCAGCGCACTGCCAGCCAGGCGGCGCCGCTCACGGCGAGCAGCCCGACGAGCCAGGGCCAGCTGCTTTGCACGATGGCGACGATCCACCTGAGGCCCATCGCGATCAGGAGCAGGCCGACGCCGCATCGCAGCAGGCTGCCAGCAAGCGAACGCCTCGAATCGCTCATCATCACCATCTCCTCGAAGACTGCAAATTGGGTACTTGTCTCGCCACGGCCGACTCATCGCAGGGCCTCCTCGTTCTCGTGTGCCCACTCGCTGTAGCGCGGCACGGCAAAGCCGGGGATGCGGATGTCGGAGTCCACTTGGTCGCCCCACACTGCCCAGGGCTGGTTCGACTCTGGCCGGCGGCGGGCGAACAGCTCCAGGTACGGCGCGGGGCTGACCCGCTCGATGATGGCGAACTGCTCAGCCGGCTTGCGCGAGTGCTCGGTGACGGGGGCGTTGAACCAGGTCGGCTGGGAACGTGAGCCCAAGGGTGCTCTCCCCCGAGTGCAGAACAGCAGCTGCTCGGTGGCATTGCGCAGCTGGTAGCGGCCACCCAAACCGAGGCGGAACTTCACCCAGGTCAGCGGGCTGCGCACCGTAAAGCCCCAGGCCTCGGCCACCTCATATGCCTTCGGCAAGAGCGCGTTGGTCGTCCACAGCCACAGGTGGGCATCTCGCGCTGCCAGCGCCCCCACCGGCAGCGCCTTGATCCGCGCCAGGCTCATCGTCCGGTAGTGCTTCTCACCGCCCTGAAGGGGCCAGGGCGGATCGACGAGGATGGTGGCAAAGCCGCTAGGCGGCAGACCAGGGATGGTGGGCGATGAGCTTGCGCCCCCAGTCGGCAGGCCGGCCTTCCCGCCGCAACCGGCGGCCTTGCCTGGACTGTCTTGGTTGAGCGCCCCAGCGCTGATGGCAGTTCCACGGCTCATCACGCCACCCGGTCGCAGCACACCAGCGCTGGGCCTCACTGCTGCGCCCACCTGCCTGGCCACCACACTGTGCCGAGCCGCCGCTCCCCCAGCGCCCGCTCGTCTTGTCTGTTTCATCTGCTGCATGATGTCCCTCCTTTTTGTTCATAATTGCTCTTGTTTCAGGCAAGCCCGCTGCTGGTTTTCTTGTGCGCCAGCCGTTCGCCGCCCTTATCCCATACATTCCACGAACACCAATTCGATGCAATATCTCCAGATTCACATTGCCAAGCGACGCGACACATGCCGCTTTTGAGCCGTTTCTGTGGTGCCACCCCAGGAAACAAAATGGACACACGCGCCATTTAGTGGCCACGAAAGTCGGTGCTGTAGTTTTTGCAACAAGTGGGCGAGAATGACGCAGCATGTGGGTGAGGAATGGAGCCGAACGCTCACGGCTGCCGCTCGTCCGCTCGAGCTGGCCTGTGCTGCGTGCACCGCCTGGGACGCGGCTGCGGCGGGCGACGTGAGGGCGAGTGAGCCGGCCAGGTAGGGGCGGGCCGTACCCTCTGCCGTGCGGTTGCTGTCCGATGCATCCGGCACCGCCTCCAGGAGCACGCTGCCACCACTGGCGCTGTTGCCGCTGCTCTCGTCAGTGACACTGCCGCCGCTACTGGCACCACTCCCGCCATTGCTGGTGTCGCGTCTTCCTCCGGCAGCCTCGGCCGATGCCTCCCGCACTGCCTGTTCGTTGTCCTGTAGCACCTGGGCCATCGCTGCCTGCATGGCTCGGCCTGCTTCTTGGCGCTGCTGGCTCAGTTCGCTGCCCAAAGCCAGGGCAGCCGCCCAGGAGGAACTAGCCGATACACCTGCTCCAGCTGCTCTGGCCGCCTGGTGTGCGGAGTGCCAGCTGGCTGCCACCTCACCGGCGGGCTGACCGGCCTGGTAGCTGCTCGGCAATGCGGCGGAGAGCGACAGCGGCAACTCACCGATGAGCACCGGCTCATTCGTTCCACCGGGTGGCGCCTCCCGCCACTGGGCCAGGCCATCGCGCACCCCGTGGGCAAACGCCCAGTGACTGCGCCTACTACTGCCAGACCGATGAGGGCCAGGATCCCGATTACGACCGTCATGATGAAACCTCCGAAGATGAGAGAGATGAGAGAAAGGAGAAGAACGTGATGAGAAGGAGAGCAGGCACGAGGCGGAGAGCTCGCCACCGGGCTGACAAAGCCGCAGGGCAGCAGCCCTACAGCTGCCCGATCCGCTGCCCAGCGCCCAGCGCATACCCCGTGATGATCGCTTCGTAGAACTGGGCGCCGCCGGGAGCGATGCGGGTCTGGGCCTCGGCCTGGGTGACCAGCGTGGCGATATTGGTCAGAACCTGGGAGGTCAGGAAGGCCCGGGCTTGCTCGGCCTGGGCCGCTACTTCTGCCTGAGCGGCGACCTGCTCGATCTCCCGCCGGGTCACCCGGGCCTGGCCATTGCCCATCACCACCCCCATCCGGGTGCGCTGGGGCGAGAAGAGACTGAGATTGGTAGAGGCCATGAGAAGAGTCCTTTCGAGAAGAGGAAGGAAGAAGAGAGGAGAGAAGAGAGGAAGACGGCCGGGGGCGACCGCTCGCCCTGGAGCGGTTCCGCTGCCACCGCCTGGGATGACACATGTAGCCCTGTGACCGCCCAGATCACGCCATCTGCCTGCTGCGCCGCCCAGAGGCGACCTCGGTGCAAGCGTCCGGTTGGTCTGGCACATCTAGGAGAACCTGCCGCCAGTGGCGGTGTCGTGACAGAAAAGTGCACCGCGCTGCATCTGGACAGCACGGCGTTAAACCAGTCGGTGAGAATAGAGGTCATGAGCACGCCCCCGGAGCCAGTCACCCGCTACCGCATGCGTCTTCCCCACTAGGCGACACCACGGATGACGCCGAGCAGCGCGCGCACTGGAGCAGCAGGGTGCTGACCGGTTGCTGGCCCTGCGCAAGGCCTACGGGCGGTGACGGTGCAGAAGTTCAGCGCCTTCGCCACGCCTGCGGCAGGTCTGCGGCAGTGACGACCTGCTCGACGCCTTGCTTACTGTTTCAGCGCGGTGACGCTACCAGCACGGCAGCCGCAACGAGGCAGCCGCCGCCGCTTTCTCTGTCCGCTCCGGCCGACACCGTCCTTGACCGCCTCCAGGCTCACCGCCGAAGCACTCTCACCCGAGCAGGACTGGCGCGACCAACGCACCGCCCGCCGCTGGAGCGACGCCGGCATGCCGATCATCGCCCGCGACCTGGTCTGCTTCGCCCAGAGTCGCCGGACGACTCGGCACCGAGACACTCAGCATCCGGGCTCGGCGGCAGCGGCACCAGCCTGATGGTCATCATCGACCAGATGACCAATAGCGACCTCCCGCCAAAGGCGCCCCTCATCAGGTCTGGCACTACCCTCCAGCAACAGCCCACGAGAGATCACGCTTGATCTAGAGCAGATCACCAGCCCCAGGTCTCACGCGACGGGCTGACCATGCGCCGCCACCGCCTCGCCCTCGACCTGCCCGACACCCAGATCGTCGAACCAGACGACGCCATCCTGGCCGTATCCATCACCGGTCAGGACGCCCCGATACGCACCGTCTTCTACCAGACCGCAGCCACCTCACGGCCTCCACACCCGCATGACCACCTACCGCACCATCGTGATGGTGGAGGTGGTAAAGGGATAAACAGTGAAACAACGAAGCAGGATGCGCGATGCGTCTAAAACGTCTGCATGAAGGCGGTAAAATTTAACGATAAAGGTGGAAATATCAGGTTGCTCCTCCCGCAAAAGCAGTGGCATCATTATCTCACGAAAGTCGGCCCCAAAAAAGCCGATGCGAACTGATGGCTAAGTTTGCCGACCGGCAACAAAATTGACGTCGACTCCCCGCCGGCGTCGCTCCCCGAGACTACCATGAGAAAAATTGTTGCTTTGATGGCCGCATGCATCTTGGCACATCCCTTGCAGGCTTTGCGATGGCACCAACAGAAAATCAACGCCCAGTCGAGGTCTTCTGAGGTAAGCAGCAGCAACTACCAGGACATGGTGTCTCAGTTCAAAGGGGCAGGGTTCACCAACGTCTCAACACGAGAGATTGACGACCTGATCCTCGGATGGCTCACAGAGGACGGTCAGGTCGAAGAGGTGTCGATCGGCGGCAAAACATCCTTCTCAACGAGCGACACCTTCGCGGCGGACGCTCCGGTGGTCGTCAGTTACCACACCTTCCCCAAGAAGGACAAGGGGGATACCGAATCAACACCCCTCCCGACCAACCGTCAGGGCTCCCCGGCACCTCAGAGCCCGAGCCTTCACAGGGGCCGGAGCCCTCTCCATCTCCCACGGCGAGCAACGAGAACATCACGGTCGAGAACAACGAGGAGTTCCGTAATCTGACTCAGAACCCACGTTCAGACGGAGACACGGCGGAGCAGTTTGTAGCTAAGTACAAAGGGCGCATCATTGAGTTCGACGGGAATATCGCACTCATGGGGCCCCATAACACCTACAAAACACGATTCGATTTCCTGGTCTACGCCGGCGACTACAGCACTACAGTCGCATATGGCCCCAAGTTTCATGTTTGAGAACTGCAACTACTACGATCTTCACCTCACTGGAGACAACCAACCTAGCAGCGTCAGCGCCGGCCAGGGTACATCATCGCCAAGATAATTGACTTCAACAGCACCCAGCAACTACTTCACCTGGAACCAATCGCCACGTCGGCGCGATAGTTTTCACTCAGCCAGATTCAGACAGTGTCGCCCGGCTCAGTTGACCTAGCTGCCCACACCTTCGGTCATCGGCGTGCCTTGCCGGTCGAGCCGGTATCGGGTGTCGTCGGTGACGATAGTTAGGAGTGTGGGGCGCCTGGGTGGGTTGAGGCGGATGACGACGCGGTTGCTCTGGGTGAGTCGAGGAGGCGGTGACATAGTTGACCGCGTTGGTCCCGCGTGTGGTCGTCAATGGTGGTGTTGTCGCCGGAGTCGTCCAGGAGGATGACCTCGAGTGCCCCGTCGGCGGGCAGCGCTGAGCACTCGTCACGATGCTGGTGCCGGTGAAGAACAGGGGCACGGATCTCGTCGCGCAGGCTCGGCCTCGAGCAGGGTAGGCCTGGCTGCGTAGGCTCCGATGTTGGCGATCTGCCGTTGGCGATCTGGGTCAGTAGGGGTGTAACGCGCTGGCGGACGGCTGCCATGCGGCTGGTCATGATGCGGTCGGCTTCTTCGTGGGCGCGCTGCTGCGCCTGGAGCCAGGGCGGTTTCTCGCTGGGTGGCGGCGATCTGCGTGGTGGCTCGGGTGGACGGGTGGGCGACGCCGTGCCCGGTGGCAAGGGTGAGTAGTGGCCGAGCAGTAGGGTGAAGATCATGAACAGTGGCCGCCCGGTGGAGATGACCCAGTAGGCGGTGGCCAGTGTCGTGGCTGCGCTGCCGGCCCAGGCATACACGGGGCGTCCGCGCATCAGCAGGCCACAGCTCAGGTCGTTACCAGCACCGGTGCACCAGGACGCGTAGCCGGGCCAGCCAGTGGTGACGATCTGCGGAAGCACGAGAAGTTGACCGCGCCGATGACGACGACGGTTGACCGCGCTACCCAGCGCGGAAGCAGGGCATCGGGCCGGGTCTTGAGCAGGAGGATGGTTGGGAGCAGCAGCGCGATGAAGCTCAGCGCGGCTGGAGGCCGAGTGCCAGTAGGCGTGCGCGGCGCATTCGTAGGCGACCAGGATGACATGAACAAGGACAAAGCCCTGCGGCGATGGCACGGGCACCAGCGGACTCCATGGAGGCAGACAATGACCGCTCCCAGCTGGCCGCCTTGCTCTGGGCGGCGGCTTCGCATTCCGGTGACTGTCGATCGACTGAATCCAGGGCAGGTCGCCATCGCAAGGTGATGCAGGTGCCTTCCCCGGTGCTGAGTCAACGGTTGCGTGGCCGTCAACATCTTGCATGCGGGTGACGATCGAGCCAGATACGCCGTGCCTGCCGCGCCCCGCCACAGTAGGGTCGAAGCCGCATCCATTGTCATTCACCTCGATGGTGACACCACAGGGTATCGCTGGTAAGCGTCACTGTGCGCGTCACCGGGGCACCTTCGTTACTGGCGTGGCGCAGTGAGTTGCGCACGGCCTCCAGTGTGGCCTCGGTGATCGCCTGCGCTACCTCGGGCGGTATCTCGTGCTCGCCGGTGAGAAGGACGTCGGTGCGGATATCGCCAGCCATAGCGCCAACGCATTCCGGCAACGTCGTTCAGTAGCGTCCTGGCAGCAACTGGGCTGACCACTGTTGTTTCTGTGCTGAGTGGGTCAGAGTGCCTGGCGGGCGCTATCGCGAAGAGGCTGCTCGGTCGGGCAGGCCGTTGGCGACGGCGATCAAGGCTGAAGGATGTGATCATGGATGAAAGCTGTTGGCCTCATGCTGGGCTCGAGTGCTGGCCTGCCGGGCAGCCAGGCTCCACAGCCTGAGCGCGCTGCCGAGCACTGCTGGCATCAGAGGTCTCCGCCAATCGTAAAAAGCCAGGTCAGCGCACCGATGGTGGCCAGGTTGGTTGCCATATCGAGCATGACATCTTCTACGGAGACGAACTGCAGCTCACCGATCGCCATGGCATTGACCATGACCAGCAGCGGTGCCAGCGCCACCACGAACGTGAAGCGCCACCGACGCGTCAGTACCACAGCAGCTGCCGCGACGACGACAAAGTACCAGCCCAGCATCGGGTGCATCCGTGCAAGTGCGTCGCCCGGTGCCGCAATCGGCAGGCTCCGAGTGACAGCAAGAACGCAGGCCAGAGCGACGTAGACGGCGAGGAGCATTGCGAGTAGGCCGGCGAGCAACCGATCGGCTCTGCGCAGCAGGTCTCGCCGCGGCCTCCCACAGCGGCGCAGATAGATCGTGCCCGTCGCCACGCCGGCTATCACCACCGCCAGCCCCACTATCGGTGCCAGGAGTATGGCGGCCACAACCGGCTTGACACCCTCGGTCAGGTAGATCGTTGGGCCCGACAGCACGCCAATCTCCAGGATGCCAAGGCCAGCGAATAACGCCACCAGACGGCGCACATGCAACCGGTACTCACCTGGAGGGCTAACTCGGTCAGCACCCCTACCTGGGCGGTCAGTCATAGTAGCTCACCAGCCCATCCTCAGCTGCCCGGCGGAAGAGGTCGACGCGGGTGTCAGCCGGCCGCCCAGCGGCGCGGTACTTGTCTCGGATGCGCGCTACGTAGGTGTTGACCGTGTTCTTCGACAGGTTCAGGATCCGGGCCACCGTCTCAGACTTCTCTCCCTCTGCATAGTGCGCCAGGACGTCGGCCTCGATTGGTGCCAGGTAGTCGACGACGAAGTCCTCGTCGGCATCCAGCGCCGCTGCCCAGTCCAAGCTCGCGCTCGGCCTGCCGTCCAGCGCATCCTGGATCGCTCGCACCAGGTCGCTCGACGGCCCAGACTTGCGCACGATCGCCAGCACTCCCCCGGCAATCGCCTCACGCACCAGAATCGGGCTCTCCGCCGATGTATAGGCAATGACCGGCAGACCGCACTGCTCGATCTCGCGCAGGTTCTGCGTCGGCGTCGAGCCATCCTCCAGCCGCAAATCCAGGATCACCAGCACCCGACCATCGGGCCACTCCACATCACGCAGGCTGGCGTACCAGCACACCGACCACGGCATTCCGGCATCCTCAAACACCAGGCGGCAGCCCTTGGCAATGATGTCGTGGTCGTCAACCACAATGATCGAGCACGCCTGATCCACACCAATCTCCTCACCACTGCACGTGATTCAACAACGAAGCCAGCAGACACAGCCGGCCAGCACCAGCAGACAGATTAGTTACGGCGCTACGCTTCCAACACCTCTATTGCGACTATCAGGTAATTTTCAATGAACTTTCAGTCGGCCAACGAGGTCGTCTTGCTCAGTCGTCGCAACAAAAACACGCGCAGAGCAGCATTTCGGCTGACGCTTCAACACCAACAATGACGGCTCAGCATCGCCCACTACCGATTTCAGCGCCCACATAGTGAGATGACGCAAAGATGCAATTCCACTTAGTCAACGATCGCGCTTCGGTAATAGCTATCGGCTCACCGTGAATCACCACAAGACAAGTACGACACGCTTGTAGCCCTTCACCAGCGCGGTCTGCCAATCCGGCGACGCACGCGCGATACCACGCATCGGCACCTCCTGGTAGGTCTCACTTCTTAGTCTCAACACTCATACTGGTCGATTACACCACGGTCTCACTAATCTCATTGCCGCCAAGCGAACACAAATCAGACGCAGCACCAGCGCCTGCGCGCAAGGATGCGTCTACCACTCGCTTCGCTTTCCTCTCCGAATCCCGAATCGTTGAGTTAGGAACTCCTGAGATGGCACATGAGCAGACGATCGCCGTGGTTGACTACTACGAAGAGTTCGCACTTCACAGAGAAGATCCAACCCAAAAACTTCTTAAGGATCTCAAAAGAGTTCAACGTCAATGGCGAACACTTGGATTACAAAGCGGGCGCAGCAGCAAAGAGGCAAAAGAAAAGCTCAAGCTCATAGAAGAAGCACTTCAGGTATTTCAAAGCGACAAATCGAGACACGCCTACGACGAGTCCCTGAAGCAGCGACCGAAAGCCGTCGAATCTGACAAAAAAATCAACTGGATCGATGAGTCGTGGAAGTATTACTTCGTTAAAGACAACGGCCCGGCTAAGATTGCAGCCACGAAAGCCCGCAGCGCAGAAAAAGATAATCAAATAAGCTACGTCGTGTCAGCCTGGGTAGAACTTGCCGAGGCATGGGGAAGCGACACAGAGAAGCGGCAAACGTATCGAAAGGCCAAGGGTTCGCCGACGAAGCGTACGTCCTCGACCTACAAAAAGAGTACGTCGCCGACGTCAACTTCGCTCGCGGCGTCTGCTTCCGGGCAATCGAGCAGCATGCCAATGCAATAGAGTGCTTTCTTCGCGCTCTCCAAGAAGCCAACCCATTTACGTTTTGCGATATAGCATGGAGAGCGTCACACTCATACATAACACTCAAGCAGTACGACAAAGCCATCGACATCTGCCTGATCGCACTGAAGGTAGGTGCCGAAATTGATGAAGAATTTTTACAAAGTATACCTAGCATGCTACTTGGCGTTAGAGTTAAAATGTTTACACTTCCACCACAGTGTCGACAAAATTACTCGAGCCTACGAAAAAGGCAACCTCAAGGAAAGTGACGTTGTCAACTCCTTGAACGACTTCCGCAGCATGCGCGACCATATCGCGAATCAGAATATTCCGCCACACATGGTGTCGAAGTTATCAACTTTCGTCGAGGCCCACATCAGCCGCCTCGAGCTCATCGAAAAACGCATCACTGCAATCAAGAACGCCCCGAGTGACGAACTGGCTGATACTGACGACCTGAAGCCTGGCGATCCTCCAAGCGTCAGCATTTTACTGTGGTCTCTCGGCATTGCAGTCTTTATCGGCATTGCCGCTTATTCAACCAGAGACAACACCCTTTATACAATGCTCGCCTTTCCAATAATAGGAGTATTGGGATATTTTACGATCTTACATAACCACGATCAGGATACGAGCAAATACGAAAAATCCTGCCGCGATGCTCGCGCTGCGGAAGAAGGCTCGAGCCGCTCAGGGCGCGCACGTTCACTGGGTGCCGTCGAGATCAAGGGCGCGAGAACCAACTCACGAGATGATGACGGTTAATGAATTCAATTGATCTGAATTGAAATTATTACCATGGATCACGTGTAGCCGATCAGTTACGACTCACAGCAGCCACCTGGACTTTATCGGTCGTAGTCACATCTGGATCGATGATTATGACCGTGCCGACTCGGTGCAGTTTGCCCAGTTCGCCCTCGCCAATGCACTGGCCCACACGGCACCAGGGCAGTTGGAGGTGCTCGTCTTCGATGATGCGCTCAGGGGCATTGCAGCACCGTTCCAGGAGGTCAACAGTGGCGGGGAAAAGATCCTGCGCCACATCAACGACGTTCAGGAGCTGAACGAAACCATCAAGTACCTGCACGAGCATGTGCGCTCAGTGCTCAACGTCATCCAGGGCCGCACGGACGGCCTGTTGGACTTCCGCCAGCAGCTCTCACCCAAGGTTGAAGGCTTCAAGCTGGTCGTCCTCTCGACGATCTACGACCTGCTGAGCGACGAGATCAAAGACAAACTCACCGTCCTGCTCAAAGCCGGCCCAGCCGCCGGCGTCACCTTCCTCATCCACTCCATGGCGCTCAATGTCAACAAGGAGATTGTCAGCCTGACGCAGGGCAGTGCGACATCGAAAGAGCGCACGGTCTACGACGGCCATGGCGGGGTGCGGGGCTCCTTCGATCCGCAAAGTGCCGACGATCTCATCTCAGTCAGTCGTCGCGTCGCCTCAGCAGTCGCCAACGCTCAGGTGGAGCCAGTGGCCTTCAGCGAGGTGCAGCCGCTGGATGCCCCGTGGTCGCAGTCCAGCCGGGATGGCATCAGTTTCGCGGTGGGCACCTATGGGATGTCCACCATCGAGGTCACGCTCGGCGACGAGCTCAACCAGCGTCACAACGCCCTGATCACCGGCGCGGTCGGGCAGGGCAAGTCCAACCTCATCTCGGTGGTGGTGCACTCCCTGTGCCAGCGCTACTCCCCCAGCGAGGTCGAGTTCTACATGCTCGATTTCAAGGAAGGTGTCACCCTCCAGGCCTTCGCCCCAGACCCGAGCACTGGCTCGTTTCTGCCGCATGCTCGTGTGCTGGGGCTGGACGCCGATCGGGAGTACGGCGTCAACGTCCTGCGCCATCTCTTCGCCATCTACCGCCAGCGCATGGCCACCTTCAAAGGCCGCCGGCGTGCGAGAACATCCGCCAGTACCGCCTGGCGGATCCCGAGGCCGTCATGCCCCGCATCGTGGTGGTCATCGACGAGTTCCAGATGCTCTTCGCCGACCAAGATACCGTCGCCACGACCGCAAGCGATCTCATCATCAAAGGTGCCCGGTTGTTTCGCGCCTGCGGTATCCACTTCATCCTGGCCTCCCAGACCATTGGCAGTGGCGGCATGCTCGGGGGCACCACTGGTCAGGCACTGTTCGCTCAGATCCCGGTGCGTCTGGCACTGAAGAACTCTCTGACGGAGTCCCACGCTACGCTCGGCCTCAAGAATGATGCTGCCAGCCACATCAGGTCTCAGGGGAGGCCATTGTCAACCTCGACTACGGCGGTGTCGTCTAACCACAAGACCACCATCGCCTACGCCGATGACGCCATCCTGGCCGGGCTGCGCACCGCCTGGTGGCAGCAGGCCCAAGGCACCGTCACCCCACCAGAGGTCTTCGAGGGTGAACACCGCCTCAATCTACGCGACGACGAACGCTTCCTGACGAACCTGCCGAACAGGCACGCCATGCTCGACGCCGTATCACCGTCGGTGTCGCGCCACTGGCAGCAGATTTCTCCACCGACGTCGGCCGCAACCTGGCCCTGTTCGGCACTGGCCCGAGGCCACACCATCTTGCTCAATGCTGCGCTCTCCCTCCTGCACAGCACGCCGGCCGCCGAGATCATCGTCCTCGATCTCACCAGCGACTGGCACCCTACAGGCACGACAACGTGCGCATCCACTTCGAGCGCCAACTCACCGAGGCTCGGCAGCGCACCGCGTTGTCCAGCAAGCACCAGGCAGATGCTCTCGTCGACGAACTGGTCGGGCAGAGCCGCATTCGCAGCCGACAACGCCAGCGCGCCGCCGGTCTACGTCATCGGCTTCGGCATGGAACGGTGGCGCAGCGACACCACCAAAGATCAAGACGCTCTTCGCCAACGGTCCGCTGTCCGGCATCCACCTCTTGGGCTGGTGGAACAAATACTCCTCCTTCAAAAGCCATGGTCGGGCTCGGCGGCGACAACAACTTCGACATCCGCATGGCCCTGCCTCGACCATTCCTCAGCCCGCGAGGCCCTTTAAGCAGCCCATCCTGCGCTGGACGCCGCAGGACAACCGTGCCCTCGTCTGGGACAGCGCACGATGAGTAACCCACAACTCGTCATCCCGGACAGCCGCATCAGGTCGACGGGATGTGCCGCTCCACCAGGCTCAGCATCTCCCTCTCTCTACCACCGTGTCGAAAAGGTACCCACACTGTCTCTCGCCGACGTCCTCGCCACCGTCAGGTCCATCAAGCAACAGATCGAAGACCAGTTTCTCGCAGATCGCCAGAACTTCAAGACCAAGACCGAGGACTCCATCACCCTCGTCGTCCGAGCTGGAAGGCGACAACGCCGGCCACGACGGCGCATGCTCGCCGCACTCAGCCAGGCGCTCGACAACCTCGGCGGTGCCGAGTGCGCTCAACGCCTCTGCAGACGGCTGCCAGCAAGTCATCAACCTCTAAGACAGAAACAGGAGCACCGCCATGCCCGCACTCGCCAACGTCGTTGCAGCCGCCCAGCAGATCGGCAGCAACGCCACTCAGGCTCAGCACCGGTACTAGCGCCACCGCCCAGTCCTTGTCTCAGAAGGCAGATGGTGCGCAGTCCGTCACTGCTCCCTCCCAAACGGGTGAGCGCCGCCCAGCAAGTTCGCACTGCAGCCAAAGCTCTCGGGAGCGCGCGCCGCCATGAGCCAGGCTCAGTTCCGCCGTCGACGACTTCGTCCAGCACGCCGCAGTAGCCCTCATGCCAGAAACCATTGGCGAAGGGCAAAGCAGCGGGCTCCTCCGGCAGTACAGGACGCGCCCAGCGGTAAAAACGCCGACACCAGCGCCCACGACGTGGCCGCAATTACCCACAGTGCTGCCGATGGCCATCAACTCACCGAGGTGATGCTGCAGCAAGTGACGGCAATAGAAGCATACCTGAAAAACTGTCAAGTAAGCATTAACGACGCAATAGGTAATATCGAAGCAATTCCACTTGACCCACCCCTGGAAGACTAACACCAAGGACTATAGGCAATGTCGCACAACTTTCAGGAAGTGATTGACGAACTCCATCGAGGCCGAGATCTACTCACTTCAACCAGTGGCACACAAGGAAGGCTCGACGACCTTAGCGCAGTTCTCAACAATGTCTACAGTCGAGTATCCACATACTGCAGCGAAGCCGCCCAGGAGGCCGCGAACAATCTTACAGCAGCGCAAAACATTATAGCCAACATTTCCAGTGGTTGCATCGTAGATTACAACAACGCCAATGAAGAACTGATTCTGAGACTTTATGGACAGGCCGTTTCCAACACATCTCAGGAAACGCAGATTGACACTAACCACCTCGCCGACAAACCCGCAACATCAGCACCTTTACCAGCACGCACGCACAAAAAGCCAAACCAAGATCATCAGAAAGAAAAATAAACTCACCACGAAGACAGAGAGAAGCTGACAGCAGTTTAGCCAAAGCAATTTCGCTTCTAACAAGAACAATACCGATACATGTTCAGCGACCCAGAGGAGATGCCTTCAACGATAGCACATCTGAAGATCTAGAAAAAATCAGTAGACTTAAAACAATTGTACGATACCTTACCGAGCACGATTCCTCTTCCTCTGATTGGTTGATTCGGATAATAGAAGGAAGAATTTTTAACCTTGAAAATGTTCGCAGATACCAACTAAACGAAATTCACGTGACGCAAGCCCGGAGGCGCGCGTAGGGAAACGACAGCACCGCTTTTTCCAAAACAATCCAAATACAACCGCGTTGACTCGATCAACATACACCACGAGCAAGTTGTCGAACGAAAGCATAGCCAGATCAGAGAGATTTCATTTTCGACTTGGAAGCAATATGTCGATCAGCTCGCAAACAAATACACCCCCGGGGACAAGCGTATCGTCATCGCCGACACCCCTTCCAATCAGGAAAAAATTTGAATCCGTTGGCCTCGACCCAGACAAACTAATTGGAAAGTCACTCAAGGGAATAATGATACTGGAAATACCTGAGCAAGACGATCCACCACCACCAGAATATTTAGCATACACAGCAAAAGGGCACGTAACGATATGGGATACGAGGGCACGACGAATGGAAACTATCAGATGACGGAAGAATTCTATCAGAACAGAAACTCAGTATTGAAGATTGGCCGAATGGCAGAGTACACTAGGAATGGCGTTAATGTAACGAAGGAAACGTAAATGAAATGGAAATTCTGCAGAAGACTTCAATGTCAAAACTCAAAACACAATGCCGATATCGAAGTTATTTGAAACGGAAATTATGAGCCATATTGGCTTAGTGAAGACAAGCCAAAAAGTTCTACAAGATGCCGCTCAAAGATATCACTATTGTCGCACCGGACGAAGAAAAAGCGGGCGTAAAGTACGCACCATACTACATTAATGTTGATTCAGGAGAAAATCCCTCTTTTACAGTACGCCGCTTCCTATTTCTTGATATGCCCCTAGAGACACTCTGGTGGAACAACGTGGGCAACGGCCGCCTATTTTGTGCACTAATGCAATTCTATGATTATGGCGACACTCTCGGTAACGGCCAATGGCTTCCACAAAAACCAATGGAAATCATGATTACGAACCATCAAGATGGTAGTGGTGAGTTTATGTTCATCGACGGAAACGACCCGACAAAACGCGTCAGCCATGAATTCAGCGGCATGGACGTATCTGACCTGTATATGGACTTACCTGAATGGGGAGAATGGCAGACACTGATTAAAGACTTTAAAGACCGGAGCGCCCACACGGCGAAGTCCTGACCAGTTACGTTGGCGAACGTCTTGGACTCGTGTCATTCATATCAGACTATTTCTTGCTACTCCTAAAATATGCCTCGACTAATTCTCATTTCCATAAGACAGTAATTGATTGACTCCTTCTAGCCGGAGGGGGTACCTCAACAGACATCCGAATGGAGAGTTACGGACGCATGCGTGAGTCATTACTAGATACTAACTGCGACTACTACCAAGAATTCGGCTTCAAACGGAAAGAATCGACAGATCAACTACGCCAAGATGTTGAGCGCGTTCGGCGTCAATGGCGACAGCTAGCTGTTCTCAGTGGAAACAAAGGCGCTGAGGCAAGCGAGAAACTCCGCCTCCTGGCAGACGCCGCTCTCGTCTTCCAAGACGATGCGTCGCGCGAGGCGTACGACCAAGCACTTCTGTCGCAGCCAGTCGAGAATAGTGCGCCCATCGACTGGATCGCCGAGGCACGCAAGTACTACTTCGTCGACGATGACGACGCCGCTCGAGCGGCTGCCAGCAAGGCTAGAGCGGTACATGGCAACGACCCACAAAGCTACGTCATCTCAGCCTGGATCGAGCTCCGCGAAGGCTCACGAGCACATAGCAGGAAAGAGCAGCGCAATCACTACAAACGCGCGCGAGACCACGCCAGCAATGCCTACATCCTCGATACTCGCGAAGAGATGTGGTGACGTGAACTACGTCCGTGGCGAAACATTCAGCTGCTCGGCAAGCACAAGAAAGCCGTGGAGAACTTTGAGCGCGCTTTTGAAGCCGTCGAAGCCGGCGTTCCTTCCGACATGGCGTGGCGGGCAGCCTACTCGTACGTCGGCATCGACGACTGCGATACAACCATCGAGACTTTTGCCTAGAAGCACTCCGCACTAATGATGACCTCGATACGGAGACGATGGAGTATGTTCAATATGCATACTACTACGCTATTGAGCACGCGTAGCTTCCCGTTCGCCAATGAGGTGGACGAAGACGACTACATTAAGATGTGTACCAGTATCAAGAATATCGACCTTTTTGATCACAATTTTGTTGCACCGCTGCAAGAATTCAGGAAAGAACTTTCCACCTCGATTCAAAAGAAATCCTGAAAAAGCGCTCTGGCAAAGTTCGCACGTTCCTCCACTAAACATCCAGAGACTGGGTTCATGCAAAAACGCGTTGATATGCTCGGGCGGTACCGAAAATTAGCGACAAAGATCGCGAACTACCGAAGGTAAAAAGCAGACCAAACCCATAATTCTTGTTATCGCGGTAGTTCTGACAATAGCGTCCATATTTGCCATTTACGCTACGCCTAAAGCAATCTCAGGGACGGTAGCGAGCCTCCCATCATGATCCTGATAATCTCCAGCCTGGTTGTCATCTACATGATCCGCCTGATCCTCTACCTCCAGAGCAAGGATGAGCGAAAACAGGCTGAAGTGCAGTTGAAAGAAAAGACTAAGCAAGCTGACGAGACTCACAAATATGCGGATAACTACGGTCTTGGCCAGGTCAAGGCTATAACGGAGAAGTTGCGCAGGATGAAGAAGTAAGCTCGATTTTAAAGTAATGACCCGATATAATGTGCGAAAGATACTTTCGCTTGCGAGTACTTGAGCATTCTAATCAACAGGTTGACAGTGGGTATATTGTCGGTTTGCCGTAGCGGAGCTAGCATTAGTTCATTCCAAGCATTCGCCCAAGCCACGTCGCTAAAGTTCCACCAGCAACAGCAATAGCCGTATCAGTTGCCGCGCTTCTTACTGGTAGATTCGAGTGTCTATCGTAGTCCAGCAGTTCTGCTATCCCCCAGTTTGGATCCTCGCTACCACGTTCCAGATCGATGCTAATGCGGTATACTACTTCATTCAACGAAAGTGTCTTCACTCCATGCCAACGATCTGATAGCGGACCGAATGCAATAGAATTCCAGTCGATAGATGGTTCGCCGCTATCGTCGTATGTGGCCCGAACCACCATGATGGTTGGCCGCCCGTCGTAGATGAATTGTCCTTGACTCATCGTCTCCACTTGCTTACACATGCGGTCAAAGTCTTTGGCATTGAAGTACCAGTTAGATAGGAAGCCGCGCCCGACTGGCATACATCCAGGCAGAAATATACTTTCATTAGTTCGCGATGTCTGAAAATATCCAGGGAAGAATAGATCCCATCGACTGCCTGATCGTAGATTCAATACCTCGCCATTATGTTCGAGCAACTCAATGCATCTGCTGGCTGAGTAATAAAGGCGAGCGCAACGATGGTCTCCCACCTTGGGCCACGTAGCGACGTTGCGTCATCGTTGAGTCGATAGCGCTCCCGGAGTCGCCCCATTACTGACCAATTGCGACAGTACGATGGCAATCTATCGCGAGTCTTTGCACTCTGTTCACTCCAGGAACTAATATCCCAATATTGTGCTGGACGCATGTCTACAGTATAGAGATAGTTGTCATCGCCTTTCAATGTCATTTCTCAGCACCCCCTCGTCAGGCCTGCAAGGATCCATCAGTCTCGAAAAATTGAAGTTCAAACTATTCAAATATAACGAGTAAGACCCGTGGGGTGCTTAGAAGCAGCAATCTCTTTTGGTGACATAAAGAAACCGCCACAATACTTTGATATTGATAACGATTCTTTAGTAATGCGACTCTAGTTACCTCGCCCGATCACACGGTAAGATATGCTGAAGCGACGCCACTGATGGCTACACTGCAGCGCTACGGGGTCTTCTTACCTGGAGGTAATAGCATGTTTAACTTGATCGTTGGGTCTCGCGGAGGAGTGATCGCAAAAGAGCGTTTCCTCGAATCGACGTCACAAGAGGTTCGTAGCACTTTGAGCGAGACCTATATTGCGAACTGATGGAAAACTCCAGCACTCGTCATGCCTGAGGTGGGTGACAGTACCGCTGAGCAAATTGCGCACGTAGGACACATTACTAGTTTAAACGAAGTTGATGCGAGTGTTGAATTCAAGTTCGAAGAAGATACAGATGTTCCGCCGATAGGAACGGGAGTTATTGAACAACTCTCTAGCGAACTGGACGCGAGTTTAGATCAGTGGGGTTGGCATCGGACACGCTGGTCGGTCAAGGATGTCGATTTGTATGCGGTGCTTCTCAAGAACGTGTTTTTAGCAGCCACAACGAGTGGCTCTGAAGGTTCCGGTGCGATTAGTTTCCCAACTACTGAGGCTCGGGATTCATCGCTCGTGGCGGTGATGATGCCGTTTGACACAAAATATGACGCTGTTTACGACACCATCAGGAAGCCGTCTCCGATGCGGGGCTATACTGCCAACGTGTTGACGACATGTGGAATAGCGACCACATTATGGCCGATGTAGCGTCGTTGCTGTGGCGCGCGGAAGTCATCGTGGCCGACCTAACCGGCCGAAACCCCAACGTTTTTTACGAAGTTGGGCTGGCGCACGCACTCCCACACAAAACCATCATGTTGACGCAAAATTCGAACGACGTCCCCTTTGACCTCCGGTCGATTCGCTATCTAAATTATGATATGGAGGACATTACAGGTCGTGATGGTTTTAAATTTAAACGTAGTCTCAAGAAACGACTTCAAGGGCTAACCAGCAAGTGATGCTGGGCGGTTGCTGTCACGACGCGGTAAGACATGGCAGCAGTCCTACTCGCTCCTCATCCACCACATCCCCGCTCTCCCAACTCCTTCAACCCTGCGCTACTTCTGCAGGAGTGTCAGAGGCTCCACCCCAATCTGCTCTGCCATCTTCTCCAGGCTCTTGAGCGTGAGGTTGCGTTCCCCGCGTTCGACACCGCCCATGTAGGTGCGATGGACACCAAGAACGTCTGCGAAGGCTTCTTGGCTCAGGCCTCTCTCCAACCGGTAGGCACGCAGGTTCCTGCCCACCGTCTTCTGGAGATCACCAACAGCCACATCCCTCAGCCTGGCCACCTGCTACTTGAAGGTCTACAGACTGATGAGTAGCATTGGCGTCACGACAGACATTCTCATGATGATGAGGAGGGACGCTCATGCTGTGTGGCGGTGACTGAGCAGGTACAGCATCCAGCACTACGCTGCCTCGGAGCGCCCGCTCTGAGGCAGCTCGTCTTCAAGCGTCCATACGATGGCGAAACCGCTCTTAGACAGCAACCACCCAGGTACACGGAGGCTGAGTGTGCGTCCTGCCGCCTGCTTCGGCGACGGGACGATCTGCGCTGGACGCCCGTTCGCAGCCATATCGGTGACGCTGATGCTGTAGATGCCGGTGTTGGTGTAGTCCAGGTCGAAACTGAAGCCACGCGCTGGCTGCGGCAACTCAACGTAGATGCGATGACCCCACGCCGGCGTCACAGTGCGGTAGACATGCCGGATGCGGACTGGGCTGCCCGCAGCAGCGGCGACAGAGGTGTCGACGGTGTAGGTTTGCCCGCCCTCGTGTTCCGTGCGGCGGATTGGCATCTCCTCGCCGTCGATGGTGAACGACAGCACTTCGAAGCAACGCCGGCTGGCGGCATCCATCCCTGGCCGTGGAGTCATGAGCCACGTCGTCGTGATGGGGGTGTCCATCACCAGCGCGTTGTACTCCACCCGATCCGATACACAGGCGAAGCGGCGCTCACTTCCACTGGGCACGGTGGTGTACTCCCACTCGACCGTGACATCCAGCAGAGGAGTACCTGCGGTACTCCTCTCTACTGCAGTAGAGAGCCGAACGCGCGCCTCGACGTCGTACCACCGCTCGGCAGCGCGGATGGCTTGGTCGCGGATGTCGGCATAGATCTCGCGAGCGAACTGCTCATCGCCCAGGCGCTGCGCCATGATGGCCGCTGCCGCATCGTCGAGCCGCTCGGGCGTGGTCAGGCGAGCCAGCTCTGCGGGGTGGCGGGCAAGGCCCTCGCACAGGGCGCTCCACAGCTTGGCCGGCGACAGGTCGACGATGGCCTGCTGGGTGCGCTGAATGGCGACGTCCTCTTGGTCGCGCCGGTAGGAGTAGTCAAGGATGGTGGAGACCAGACCAGCCCCAAGCAATGGGCCACCGACCTCATCCAGCGGCAGATGATGCAGCCAGCTCCAGTCGCCCAGGCTCAGCGTCGCCAGCCAGGCGTTGAGCATGATGAGCAGAATACCGATCAAGGTGAAGGAGACGGCCAGCAACGCTGCTTTGGTCTTGAGCAGCCGACGATACAGTGGCAGTACATCTTTGCTGGCCATGAATAGATATAGTATAGCAAAATACAGACACAAAGAGCAAACGCCAGCAGCATTATCTGAGCATCACAAGTGGTGCGCAGATAAGTCAGCCAGCCGAGCGAGACGCCGCAGACAATCCGTCCGCAAAGGGTATCGACAGAGGGAGCTCACACACGGCGACTCCCTGCATTTGCGCAGGTCAGCACCGCTTTTATATACGACAGAAATAAGCGTCTCGACATTGTTTGCGCGCCCGCTTTGTGTTTAAATAGAAGTATGACAAATGAAGAACTCTCACAGCAAATTGCAGCACTCACAACAACCGTAACCGAGAAATTCAACGAGATCGACAAAGCGGTTCGAGAGCAAATCGAACAGATCACGGGTTTTGAAAAGAATCGATGGACGTCTCGACAAACTGCAGGCGGGACAGGATGACCTGCCGCACCAAGTACAGCGAGATGAATCGAGAAGCAGGGTCACATCGTCAATGCACAGAAGACCATCGCCAAGATGCAGGCTGACCTGCAACACACTGTGGAAGAGCAGGGTGCCAAGCTGGAGGAGGACTTTACCGACATGAAAGCGACGCAGGCGAGCATCCAGCACGACATTTCACGGATCAACCGCAAGATGATTATCGAAGCCGGCGTACGCGACACGATGCACGAGAGCGTCTTCTCCACCCAAGACAGCCACTACCGCGAGCTCGACCGTCGTCTCCGCCTGGTGGAAGCCCACTTTCCCGAACTAGGGCAGCAGGGAGCGTAGGTACCGCTGGCGCTTGCTCAACGAAGCTCGGCTTTGGCGTCCATCAGCTGGCCAATCGCCCATCGCAGCCGCTGCGCCGTCTCGGGACTGACGTCCAGCCCGTGGTGCCCGTCGCCGAGGTAGAGCCACTCGTCCGCTTCGCCAGCGTACTGGTAGCGCACCAGGTAGAGCTCGGTTGGCACTGCCCGACGCTGGGGTACACCGTCGCTGCCGTGCCCACGCTGGGGGACGACGCCCGCTACAGGGAGATGCGCACTCTCGTGGACGACGTCATCGAACTCATCGCTCGCCACGTCGTGGTTGACGACGCACCACGCAGGGCAGCGCTCCGCTTCACCTGCTGACTGCTCAGATCGCACACTGCCTCCTCTCCCCCAAACACCGTCTGCTTGCACGACCGCAGCCAACCGCAGCGCGAGGTGCGAAAGCCAGACAAGCGGCAGCAGCCAACGGAGAACAGCGATACTGGACTGAGAAGCAGGGAATAGGGAGCAGCTGGCCGCCGCCGACCATCCACTCCCCCGCGATCATCTCCTCACACTCCAGTGATACGCGCCAGCACCAGCATGTCCATGTACTGGCCGCCCACCAGGTAGCGCTGCGTCAGCCGGCCTTCTTCGACGAAGCCGAGGCTGCGGAAGAGGCCAAGCGAAGCACCGTTGCCCGCCAGGATCCATGCCTCCAGGCGATGCAGCCCCAAGTGGCCAACCGCCCAGTCGATGACAGCCCGACTGCCCGCCGCACCATAGCCTTTACCTCGATCGCTCGGTCGCCAGATGCAGATGCCTACCTGGGCGACGCGGCTGCGCCAGTCGATGGCATGGATCGAGGCCTCGCCGACCAGCCGCCCTATCGCTATCTACCAGGACGAAGCTGTAGGCGGTGGCTGGCTGCGGGCCCGCTGTATCGGCGATCTTGCGGCGCAGCTCTGCGCTGCTTCTCGGCCGCCAGTAGGGCGGGCCATACTGCGCCAACTCTGGCCAGTCTGCGCACGCCTCGAGGATGGTGGGGATGTGGGCCTCGGCCAGCGCCTGGAGAGTGATGACCATGGCGTTCCTCCCCTCTGCTACCGCCCGTTGCCTGCCGCTCGCCCCGTTTGATGCTACTCATCAGTCTGTAGACCTTCAAGTAGCAGGTGGCCAGGCTGAGAGATGTGGCTGTTGGTGATCTCCAGAAGACGGTGGGCAGGAACCTGCGTGCCTACCGGCTGGAGAGAGGCCTGAGCCAAGAAGCCTTCGCAGACGTTCTTGGCGTCCATCGCACCTACATGGGCGGTGTCGAACGCGGCGAACGCAACCTCACCCTCAAGAGCCTGGAGAAGATGGCAGAGCAGATTGGGGTGGAGCCCCTCCAACTCCTGCAGAAGTAGTGCAGGTTTGAAGGAGTTGGGAGGGAGCTTCGCTCCTCGAGGCGCTACTGTCACTGTTTGATGAGGTGCAACGCAACCGTGACCCCTCACCCACCACTACCGGCACCCCTCGATGGGATACTGACAAAGTTGTTGCGCTGATGCTGCGGTCGCACACAGTCGTGCTGGCTGCTCTTAGTAGAGGCGCTTGGTTCGGTTGCATGGAAGAAGGCGTGCCCTGTGCCCGTGGAGCAGGAGTGGAGGGTTGGGCTGTGCGCCAACCCACCATAACGATCCCTACTGGTACACAGGCGATCACCGCATCCAGAGATGTCAGACCATGAGCAGATGAGAGTTTACACGTGATGGCGAGACCAATCTGACGATATCGATTCAAATCCGAAAATAAAGCGACAATGAATCCAGCAGCACTTTTATTTGATCAACTAACCAAATACCGGACTGCCACCGAGGAGATGTATCGTTACTAGAACGATGGCATACCTCCGACGATGAGACCACAATCATAAATGACGCCAGATCGAGCGGCGCTTCTCCGAATCGACAAAGTGGCTCACGAGACATCAATGCAATAATCGACACCCTGGATAATATGGGGCGTAGGTTGGTCCCTTCCGAGCGCAATTATTCCACCTGGGTCGACAGTATGCTGAACATCAGTAAGTCGTGGAGCTCACCCTATACGCGAAAAGTATGTCCTGAGCCGCCTCGATTCCCTAGAGACTCTAGCCGACATGGTGGATGTTCTTACCCCAAGTTTGTCGACTCCTCTTCGTGATCAACTCATATCGTTGGCTAACGAAACCGCGGATGGACTAAAAGCCGACACAACACTCGGCGATCAGGCTCCGCGATCACCTGCGACGAACTGTCGAATGTATGCGGCGGTGCCTGGAAATCAGGAGAGTGCCATCTTCAGAATGTGAGTGGATGCAACTGACAATGCCATAACCGCAGCCAAAGGCTGCTGCCGGTGAGTCGACAGATTCAGTGTGGAAGAACGGTCGGCGTCACGCTTGCCATTGTCTACCCAACAATTTCGGGCCTCATCGCAAACGTCCTTCGATGATCCTTCAGATCACCGGCGGTGCATCCTAAATTCAACATAGTAAGGAATCGTTGTGAACAACGACAATTGGATACCTCTATCTGTGCGCGAAATCAACGCCAGCCGTTTACGCGCCAGTTGATGGCGTGCCGAACTTCCTCTGGCAGTATGCGATGAGGGTGGATCGAAAATGCGCAACGACGATGCGTCTGTGCGTGCGGACTCGAGTACTAGACTTGGAGGCTCGAGCGTGCTGGCAGTATCTTGACTTCCAAGGCGAACTATGCTGTACGATCATGCTTGGAAAGAGACTGGCCACGATCAATACAGGCTCTTGATGTCATCGATTGGCTCCTTGGTCACAGCTACGGCCAAGCCGACGCACTCGAGTATATTCTAAAATCTGCTGGCCATGTTCTCCGCGTATCGCCCGATGGCAACCGTCTAGTGGAGCGGATTGATCCCGCACTCTGGGACGAGTACGAGCAGGTGACTCAGCCAGATGACCAGGCATCGCAGTACATGCAAGAAGCATGGGCTCTTGCATTCGGTCGCGAACCAAATTTGAGTGACGCCTGGGGTAGGGCTATCAAGGCCATCGAGACGCTTCTCAAGCCGATCGTCTCACCCAAAAACAACAAAGCAACCATTGGCAGTATGACCGGCGAACTCCGTCAAGCACCAGACAGAGTGGGGTGCAAGTCGCCGGATCGGTTTATAAAGCCAACGGTGAGACAAACGTCAAGCCTGGCATCGAAGTCTTTATTGACGCGCTAGCCACCATCGGTTACCAGCCTGATCGACACGGCAGTGATCAACCGCAAGATGTCGACGAAGCCACCGCGCGCAGCGTTGTATTCATGGCTACGACGGTTTGTCGGTTGGCTACGGACAGGATACTGAGAACGGTTGACAGCGTATGAGAGTTGACGGCAGGCACAGTCAAGAAATACATAAATGGTTTGCCAACAGTACCGATCGGAAGTATAATCAATGGCATGACTAATAGTCAGATCCTCGCTTCAAACTCATCCACAGCTCCACCGCCCGGTTCCTCATCTTCACCGCCCAGACGGTGATTCCAGCATCGAGGCACGCTACAGAGATGAGAACGAGTCTGGCAACAGCAGCGCCTGATGGCCGAGTGTCTTCGACGTGGACGTGCGCACCCATCAGCGAAGCACCTCGGGAACGTCTTCTCCTCCGGTGAGGACGGGCAGTGAGGCAACTATCCGGAAATTCGGATAGTTCGATCCGAGGCTCACCTTAAGTACACGCAGCATCGACCACTACAGACCTCGACGCCATCATCTCGGTGGGCTACCGCGTCAGCTCGGTGCGCGCCGCGGAGTTCCGCCAGTGGGCCACCAGCGTACTGCGCGACTTCGCCATCCGCGGCTACGTCATCGACCGCCAACGTACGGAGAACGGCACCTTCCTGGGCGAAGCTCGCTTCGAGCGCCTGCTTGACGAGATCCGCGAGATCCACGCCTGTCCGAGCGTCCGCCTGCAAAAGTCGCCGACATCTACGCCACCAGCATCGACTACAACAGGATGCCCCTACCGCAAGCGCTGCTTCGCGACTGTCGAACAAAGGCTCCACTACGCCGTCCGCGACACCGCCGCCAGGCTCGCTCACCCCTCCCGCGCCAGCGCCGACCAGCCCACGGGCCTGACCAGGGCGGGCCGAACAGCCCCGACAGCAGATCCTGAGCGGCGACGTGACCATCGGCAGAACTACCTCACGCGACGGCGAAACCGACGACTTGGTGCGCCTCGTCAACGCCTTCCTTGACCTAGGCGGGTCACGCGCCGCTCAGGTCATGACGAGATGGAGGACTGGGCCACAGCCTCGACGCCTTCCTCGACCTGGACGACCGCCAGATCCTCGACAGCGCAGGCCACATCTCAAAAGCCCGAAGCCGACGATCATGCTCTGGTGAGTTCGAAGTTTCGCATTATCAAGACCGCAATTACGTCAGTGACTTCGATCGCTTAGAAAACAACAAGCGACACGAGATAGAGACGACGAGTGAAAAGCAATAAAAGCAGCAAAGGAGAATCAACCTACCTAATTCTGTCCCAGTGCGAGAAGTCTTTCCGGGAGAGTTGTCTATAGCCATAAAGTGCACGAAAAGCAAGCAGATGTTGCTTCATAAACATAGATGGCAGCAAGGTATTCTCATCGGCTCACCGCAATTGGTTCCGTGACGTTTCTTACTAGAAGTAGTCAGTCAATTTGCAAACCGAACACTAGCGGTTTGACAACGTCGCTGGTGGCGCTCCTCGTCACGTGGGAGGAGTCTCCGGAGCAAAGACCTTCAACTATTCCCGAAGAAGCCGAAGCGCATCGCACTTTCGCTTCACAACTTTGGAGTATTCGTGAGTCGTACATCTCATTAATTACTGACTTGATGTCTGGCGACGTTTTCCAGTTCAGACGCACAGAGCTCGTCGCGACGACTTGCGAGGAAAAAGCGTACGCTATATATTCAGACGCCCCAGAACAAGTGGCCGCGCTTTTAAGCGAGCACAACAGAGACCTTAAAAAGTAATGAAGAAATGAAATTCAGCCCTTTACGAAATCGATCTATTCTTGCCGAGCACTCCGATTGATCGAGAACGAGGTTAGTCGTGGAAACCGCTGAGTTGTTTGCCGAGGCAATCTCGAACCTCAAGGTAGGGATACAGTACTTACTGTTAATGCTCTCGCAGAATTGAGATCGCGAAGTCACTAAACAAGAAACTTCCGATCAAAGGAGGGTTGCACAGACTACAAGCTGATGGTTGGATCATTTGGCAGACACACAGCAGTCAAAGGTGTATCCGACCTCGACATGATTTTCATTCTACCTCCTGACATACGCACCTCTTACAGCGACGAGAATGTCGCGACGAGATTCTTGAGCGCGTTAGGATGTTCTTAAAAGTCCTACCCAAAACGAAGTAGCCGTCGACGGTGTGTTGTCCGGTGCGGTTCGTTAATAACGCCTTCAAATTTGAAGTACAACCAGCGTTCCGAAAACCAAGACAAGAGTTTTAAAGCTGCCCCGACACAGTCGCCAGAAACTGGAAAAGTCACCAAACCTCGCAACGAAATTCTAGCCACTAAGGTCTGCAACGACCTCACGTCGTCAAACATGCGTTATCTTGCAAGAATTGTACGATCCTGGAAGAACGCACACGGGGTAAATATGGGCGGACTTCTTATCGACACCTTGGTGTATAGATTCTTCAAGGAAGTAACCGAGACTACGACCATGCTGGATTCGACTCTTTCCATCTAATGCTCGAGACTTCTTCAAGTTTCTCAAAGACGAGCCTGAGCAAGCTTACTACCACGCATTAGGTAGCAACCAGCAAGTAAAAGTGCCGTGCAAATTTCAACCGAAAGCTAAAAAGGCCTACCTCCACTGTGTTGCCGCCATTGAAGGCAACGCCGTTTCGGCAGTCGAGAAATGGCGAGAAGTTTTCGGCAGTGCCGTACCTCGCGTAGCAAAAACGAATAGACATTCCATTGACGATACCGAAGAGTTCATCGAAAACCTGTATCCTATTGACATAACGACTACCGTGCACATCGACTGCAAAGTAACGCAAGATGGTTGGAGGCCAACAACCCTTCGTGAAATGCTGCGCACTCACGCTCCGCTGAAGGCTGAGAAGAGTTAAGGTTTTGGATTACCTCTTGCTCATTTGCGAAACCTTATAGAAGTGAAATGGAAGGTGCTAAATCGTGGCATAGAGAACCAGCACCGAAAATGCGGGGGCAAATCATAGAATCAAGTACCATAACAGGCGTATCGAGCATTCTGACTTCCGGTAACCACGTCGTGTGTAACATCATCAAGGATGGGGTTGTAGTTGCCGGACTGCATCGATGTACCGATCACTACCAACCGGGCACAGAAGCGGTAGTTTGACGTATGGTGCCACTCATCGTGTGACGTGTTCTATTCTCGGTGACTGGGCTCCCCTCACCTGCACTGCCGCAGATGCTTCTTGACGGTGTCCCGCCCGAAGCCGAACAGCCCGATCTCGATGTAGGTACGCCTGGGCGTGGGCGCTGAGCACGCTGGAGGTCTGTCGCTGGTGAAGCGTCGCCTGCGACAGGGCGGTTGCGTGGCCTGGCAGCCAGTAGCACGGACGGTGGTCTCTGCGACGCCAACCTCGGCAGCGTCTGGCTGACAGACAGCCGTGCGGGCCAGATCGAGATCTGCTGTTTCTTGGCACGCTGATCGGGCGGCCAGGCCATGTTGCGGACGCCGCGGGCCATCGTGGTCTCGCTCGCCTCCCGCAGTAGGCGCTGCGCTAGCCGTGCTCGACTCAGACCCACCTCGCCCGCGATGAGACGCTTGCGGAAGGCGAGCAGGGGCTTCCAGTTGTTTGTGTCGAGCACGCTGAAAGCGCACACAGCATCGCTCATCTGAAACCCTCACCACGGGCTCGGAAGCGCGTTACAGAGTTTCTCATCGGTTCCAGTCTCGGACTAGTTGCGAGAGCCTGGAGCCTGGGCGAATCAGGTCGGACTGTTAACGTCGCGGTGGCACACCCACCTTTGCTCATATCGGGTAGGCGGCGCTGAAGGCGCATACGCGGTCTGAACCATTCATGAAGGCCTCCAGGTGCAACGGCAGGTCGGGGTTGATCACCCCACCACATCCCAGTCGGGGAAGAGTGTGCGAAAACTGCTTGCCGTTGGCGTGAAGACGATGTCCTGCCCCGGCATCACCGACACCGTAGACCTCACCTGCTCCCCGGGGATCGGGGGTGAAGACGCTCGGCGCAGCGCCTTTCGGGAACCGGGAAGCAGGCGTCCTCCGTCATCACGGCGGTAAGCCGAGGCCCCTCACTCGCACGCGACGGCACGCCCGCTCCAGTGCTCCTGATCAAGACTCGAGGTCGGTCAGAACGTCGTCGCCGCAGCACCGTCACCGCGAGGCAGGCAGATCCCACAGAGGTATACGGGCGGTTCTCAGATCTTCGAGGCGCCCCTGATAGCCACCTGTCGGCAGGACAGAAGACCTCCTGCGCCAGACACGTGCGCACAAGGCGTTCACCATCCGTGTCCGCATTCTCAAGCACCTTGGCGGTAGCCGGTCCAGGATGCTCAGCCGTCGTCAGCCATCCTTGGCCCCGGACGAACAACACGACACGCTCAGCGGAATGAGGCCTCGATCGCGCTGATCAGGGCACAGAGATCTCCTCGGGCCAGATTCCGGTGCGGAACAGGGTGACGGGAGCAGTCAGTGCCATGATGTGGGCGCCTTCAAGAATGATCATCGCATCGACATGGCGAGTCTCGGGCGTTGCGTACATGACCTGGGAACGCCACTGCCCACGATGACCGAGGGCCAGGTACTGCCCCCATCCGGAGCAACGGTCAACGAAACCCTGCACGTAGCGCTCAGGGGGCCGCCAACGTGCGCTCGTCTATATAGCCCGCCGCGCGGCCAGGTGGGGATGTTGATGACGCGAGGCATCGAAGCCCGCAGCCACTGCGGAGCCGGCGAGCATCGGCTACGGCGGGTACATGCGCAGCCACGGGGCTCGAATCCGGCATAAAGCCGGCCTCGGCCTCAGCAGGTCACCGCTCGATCGCAGAGCGGCGTCCTGACCTCGAAGGACTCCTCCAGAAGGTGGCTGCGACCTCTTGACTCAACCCCGCCAGACCAGCGCCCTCCGTGTCCCAGAACAGCAGGCGCCTCGTGATACAGCCTGGCCAGAGACTCGTAGTCAGCGTGAAAGGAGAGACAACATCATGGCGTCAGTGGCACGATCGGACTCCGTCCTCGGCACAGTGTTGCTCTCAGAGCCTTTCAGACACGTACGGAAGAACAAGATATCAACCGGGAGAATATGGGACCAAAGGTTTCCTCTCCCTTCTCCCAGGGCTGCGGGACCTTTGCCCTCCCGCCACGAGAAGGTGGACATGTGTGTCCTCCCTCGAGTCAAGGCACATCATGAAGGGTGCCATAGAGCCCAGGGCCGCCCGGCCTTTCCATGCCCATGAGCATCGGCGAGGCAGTGGAATCCTCCAGGCCGAGGGCCACTCGATCGCCAGCTCGGCCTGGGTGAGCCCGACCGGCGCCCTCCGCGCTGTCCGCAGGAGTGCGCGCGTCATGAACGGCCGGCACTGCCCTACTCCTTGGGACTGCTCGCACTACGAGAGGCCATTGCGACTTCTCGGGATGGCACGGTGTAGAGTCGATCGGCCGCATCATCGTCACCGGTGCGTCTCAGCGCTCCTGCTGGTAGCCGCCGCACCACGGGCCTGGCGACGACGTCGTCATCGCGGATCCTTCCCTACCCCTGCAACCGTCAGGCTGGTGGGACCTACGGCGGCCGGATCATCCTGGCACCGCCACCAGTCCTAGCAGCCGTTACCAGATGGACCGTACCTCGCGGTCGGTGGACTCCGCAGACGAGGCGCGGTGATGCTGGCGACGCCGTCAACCCCACGGGCGTCGATTCCCTTCGAGGGCGGCATCGATCTGCGCCCGTTGGCGCGTGAACGCAGCGCCTGGCGTATCGTCGACGAGATCTGCCTGGGCTAGCCGATCCCGATGACGATGGCACGCCTGCACACAGCGTCCTGGAGACCGACCCGAGGCGATCGTCATCAATTCCTTCTCCAAGTGACTTCGGGATGACAGGGTGGCGCCTGGGTTCGGGCGATCCTTCCCAAGGGCTGGTGAAGCCCGCTGAGAACCTGGCGGTCAACTATTTTTGTGCGCTTCGAGCCCCTATTCAGCAGGCCCGCGCCTTCGTCTCTCCTGAATCCATCTCGGTGTGCGAGGAGCGCCGCCAAAGCTGCTTGCTCGCAGGGAGCATCGTGCTCGACAGGCTGCAACGCATCGGCTACCGGTTCCGGTTCTGCCCGACAGCGCTTTCTGCGTCTACTTCGATGTCTCCTCCACAGGGCTCGACGCCCAGACAGCTTCTGTTACCGCGCCCTGGAGGAGGCGCATGTAACCCTACTCGGGGAAGGACTTCTCCACGACACGGCTCGTTCCATGTGCGACTGTCCTACCTGCGTCTCGATGACTGTATAGAGGAATAGACGCCTCGAAAGATTGATCCGCACCCTGTAAATAAAGCGGACATTCACCCCAATAACAACGACATCAAACCCCGCACACGAATTTGGTGCTCGCCTGCATGTATGCTGCACCTCTCTCATGCCCTCACGGGTCCTCTCACTTATCATTGCCTGGTCTTCTTCAGGGTAATTTGTGCCCTCGAATTATAGACCAATTCGTCGAAAACTTCCGGCAGCGTCGGGATGAGGTCGCATCGTCTCTTCACGGGGCGAGGTCCCATGGACCGAGTCACCGAGCACCATCGCCCCATCCGGGGCTCAGAGCCAGCGCGTTCTCCTGCAGCGCGTACGGACGTCTTGTGTCCATCTATGCGCCGTACTCCTGTGCCACCACGAGCCGTGGGATCGCCTGGCCTGCTCGGACACCGAGGGCAAGCGTGAAATGCTCGCCCGCGGCTGGGGTCTGCGCTCCCGCCTTGATCTTCTCAGCCAGATCTTCCAGGCGAGTCATGTTCGATGCCATGCGGCTTCAACGAAGAACAGGCGTGGACGAATACCTCGCTGGCGGAGCTGAACGCTATAGTCTGCAAAGCGCAGCCGGTTCCTCCCAGGACGCTGCAGAGACGCTATGGCGACTGGAACGGATGCGGAACAACGACCGGGGGTATCCAGAACGTGGACTTCACAGCCTGGGACATGGTTCGCGCCGCCATGCTGACACGGTACGGCGCCGCACTGGTGCCGGATGACGGAGGCGGAGGCGTTGGACACGCTGGCGCTGCTGGATCGCGCGCTGCGGGAAGCGCTTTCAGGGACTGGACGCGGGTCTGAGGTCATTTCGACTGACACGCTGGTACTGGCACTCCGAGGCGGTGAGGACGAGCACTCAACGACCTTCTGTGACCTCAATCGCTCGTTCGTCCTGCTGGGACCAGATGGCCCTGGATGCTCGTCCTGGGGAGGTCAGGTTCCCGATTCGTCTTTCGCATGTTCTGGGCGATCTCATCGAGGCCGGCGTGGCCACACCCTGAGCACAGGCGAGCGACAGCGAGCCGCGCAATCAGGAGCGCTGGGTCGATGATCGGGTCGTTCCTCCGCGGGCAGCCGTCTCAGCAATTCGGCACCCATCCAGTGGCGTCACCGGTTCACTGAAACACGACGCACGACGGCGATGTCGCGTCGCGATCCGTCTAACCGTCGCCGTCGCACGAGCCTCTAAGGAACAGACCCGCTCTACCCGTGCTTGTCGACCATCATCTCACACCTTACGCAGGCTCACCGTTGGCGGGTCTCGGCACGTTCGCCTCACCGATCAGCGCAGGTACTCATTCTGGTGCGATGAAGGCAGAGCCGCGAATATCTTCCGCCGTCTCGTTCTCCGATAGCGCCTCGGCCAGGCCGCCACGGGATTCCCGCCTGCTCGTTACTCGATTCTGTCTCCTCCGGATGATCGGCAGACTGCCACCGGTCAAGGGCGCGTATACGGAACTGGTGGTAGCCCTCCTTACCTCCCGCCAGGAACTGGCAGACACTGCAGGAGTTCGTCAGGACGTTGCCGCCCGACGACGGGCCCCTCACAAACCACCACCATCACGCGTGCTCCCCTGCCAGCATCACACCGCCTCACGCCGGCGCAGAGGGACGGGTAATCGCCGCTACCAGCGGGCTGTACGGGTACGCGAGATCTGCCAGGTATGGCGATCCAGCAAGCAGCAGGTGTCAGAACCAAGCCAGGGCTGTCCAGCCTCATCGGCGGTGCGCTCAGGGCTGTGCGAGGCACGAGGGACTGGGGTGGCTTCGTGGACTCACTGCGGTGACGCAGGCGCCGCGGGCTCGCGCAGCTAGCATCAACGCATGCTGGCCAATCCGTACGTGCCTTCCTGCACGCCCGCACCGCCAGCGCGCGGCCTCGCTGATGCCCAGGCCGACGTGGTGGCGGTGGCACGGCCACCGCGCATCGCACATCGCGCAGAGCCTCCGACCAGGGGCGCCGGCACGGGTCCTGCTCGTGCACACGCGGGCGGGCACAGCGGGGCGTTGTGGCCCATCACCGCGCTGATGGCCTCACGCGGCATCGACGTCAGTGCCGTCGACCTGCCCCTGTACGGCCGCGACGTCACCGGATCCCGCGGCCGTGCGTTGCGTACACTGGGTCGGCCTCCTCGTCACGGCTCACGTCAGGAGCCGGCGACCACCGTCTGAGTGCTTCTGCCAGCGTCGGTGGCCTTCCTACGCCTACGGTGGCGGCCCGCTCGCCGCACGTGGCGGCGGTGGCCGCCGTGCCTGCTCGACCCGCGTGACTGCAGCGCGCCCCGGGGCGCACATGACGCGTGCAGGAGCACTGGGCGTCCTCGGCGGGACGCTGTCGGCACTCGCCCGCGGAGGGCTGGCGCGCACCGCCATGGTACCGATGAGCGCCGCGTAGCGAACCTGCGGCGGATGAGCCGCGACCGCGCCGCTGGCTCGCCTGTGCGCCGTCGACCCGCGCGGAGGGCGCCATGCGTTCCCTCTGGGCTTCCTCGCACTCTACCTGCGGTTCGCGCGCACGCGGCGCAGCCGCACACCGCGACGCTGCTGCACGCCGGGACGCGTATGGACGCCGGTTGAGGCTCTCGCAGCCGGGTGCTGTCGCGCGCCGCAGGTCGGCCGGTAGGTGGTTCTGCGCGAGTGCGGCCACTTCCGTCGAGACCGGGTCACGGATCTCGTCGACGCCGTCGCCGACCTGGCTCAGCGCCTCGGCTCGCAGGGGCGGGACTGGAAACTGCTGCAGGTGACGAGGTCAGCCTGTGGTGGACCCGGCGGACTCGAACCGACGATCGACGCGGTGTAAACGCGTTGCTCTGGTGAGCTACAGGTCAAACGCAGAAGCCCGAGACACAGCCATTATTTTCTGCTGCGCCGTCGCGCCAGAACGCATGAGGACGAGGACCTTCCTGCGCTGCTCTACCGTCTACCGGATGCGAGCACGCCCCTAATCGCTGAATTCTCAGGCACTCGGAACACCCTCGACCTCAGACGCGTCAGCGTCCCGACTGGAGACCTGATTCCGCTCCAGTGCTGCATCGAGGCTGCGGAGGTCGCGTGCATGCCGGCGGTCGCGGCCGCCTCCTCCACCTCTGCAGCCGGGACGGCCCCGGTGGTCGCGCCCTTGAGGTCAGCACCCAGATGAGCCCTGCGCCGTCGAGTTGGCCTGGGCGTCCAGCAGGAGGTCGGTGAGGTCGTCGACGTCGCCGTCGTCATCACGCCACGATGGCCGAGTCGGCCCACGTCCTCCATAGATCCTCGTCCACCAGAGTGGTTCCGGTCTCCGCCTCAACCACCTGCCGCAAGGTCTCATCGACGTCGTCGTCGCGCGAACTCCTGGATGATGAGACCGGAGGCGAGGCGAAAGCCCACCCTTTGCTCACTCGCCGCACGCCGTCGCTTCTGGGCTGCGCCCGTCTCGCTCTCGCCCGCTGCTGGGCGATGGGTGCTAGCCCACCTCACCCGGTGCCAGCCGCGCAAGTGAACACGCTCGCCCAGGTTGCTGAACTTTGCTTTGAACGGTGTTTCCAGGCGCACCGAGACTCCACGGTCGTACAGACTCCCGACATGCGAAACCAACCTCGTCATGTGGCTCACATCATACGTGACGTAGGACTTTCTTCCGTCGGGCAGCGTTCGCGCCGCGGAGTCGTAGATTGGGGCCATCGTCCACAGCGGCCTGAGCTTCAGCCCCGTACGCCGATGCAGTTTTTGGTGCCACGGCGCGCGAGCGAAATCGGGCCCACCCGCACAGACGCGAGAGAAGAGGTTCCATGAGCCCCGCAGTGACTCCGCCGCTCGTGACGGCCTCCTGACGGTGACCGACAACGACCCAGAGGAGACAGGGAGTGGCACGAGGGTCCCTCGAGCCCTCATTGCGGACAAGGGCGCAAACAGGCGCGCTACATCCTGCTGAGCATGCTGGCCCAGGCCCGTCAGAAGAACGTCACAGGTGCCCGCAGATGACGACGCCGTACATCAACACCATCGACGTCACCAGCAGCCCCTACTTCCCCGGCGACGAGAGCTGAGCGCACCTACCGGCGTGGCTGCGCTGGAACGCGCTGTCATGGTGACGGGCGCAGCGTCCGGCGTCGTCGGGTCAGCGCACATCCTCTACGCCCCTCCACCGCCCGCTCTACGAGGTGGGCTGTCCGCTAACTTCTCGCGGCGGGACCACCCCGGTGGCGGCGACCACGTCTTCTTCCGGACCCGCCTCCCGGCAACTACGCGAGCCTTCATCGAGGGACGCCTAGCCAGGCCGACCTGGATGGCTTCCGTCAGGAGGTCCCGCCCGGCCGGCAGACCGCAGGCCTGCACTCTCACCACGCCGCATGGAGGACTTCTGAGTACCCACCGTCTCCATGGGACTGGGCCCCTCAGAGCTATCTACCCAGGCCCTGGTTCAGACCAGTACCTTCAGGGCGCCGGCATCAAGGACACCTCAGCAGCACACCTGGGCGCTTCGCCCGGCGACGGCGAGATGGACGGGCAGAGTCCCGCGGCATGCCTGGCTGGCAGCCGCAGCATGGTGGTCGCCTCACCTTCGTCATCAACTGCAACCTGCAGCACTCGAGCGGCCCGGTGCGAAACGCAAGATCATCAGGGAGGCTCGAGGCGCGTTCTTCAAGGGCGCCGGCTGGAACGTCATCAAGGTGATCTGCCGTGGCGGGACCAGCTCCTCGCCGCCGGACAGGGACCCGCGCCCTGGAGCACCTCGCTGATGGGGACGCTCGACAGCGACTGCCAGACCTTCAAGGCCCATGACGGTGCTTACGCATCCGCGAGCACTTCTTCGGTCGCGACCCACCGCCGCCGAAGACCGTCAAGGACTGGACCGACGAGCGAGATCTGGGCTCTCCAGCGCGGCGGCAACGACTACCGCAGATGTACGCCGCCTACAAGGCCGCCACGGACACAGGGGCCAGCACCGTCATCCTGCGCACACGGTCAAGAGCTACCTGCTGGGCGGGGCCTTCGCTGGCCGCAACGCCACCCGATGAAGGCGACTGGATGACCTCAAGGCCTGCGCACCGTCTGCATCGATCACGGACGGGCAGCTCGAGGCCAGCAGATACCCGCCGACTGCCAGGCCGGCGACGACGACCCTCCCTGCTCACATGCTGGGACGACGCCGTCAGCTCGGTGGCTTCATCCCCGAGCGCCGCGACGCGGCGTCGAGCTCGAACTTCCGGGCGACGGACTACGGCATCCCTCAAGGCGGCTCGGGCAAGCGGGGAGGTCGCCTCCAGATGGCCTTCGTGCGCCTGCTCGAAGGGCGCTCATCAGGACAAGGGCATCGGCCGGCATCGTGCCGATCGTCTGACAGGTCGCGCACCTTCGGTTTCAGGTCGCTCTTCCCACAGAAGATCTTTAACACCCAGGGCCAGAACGCACGCGGTCGATGCCGACACGATGCTGCACTAGGTCCTCGGCCAGGCTCATGCACCGCATCAACAGGCAGGCTCGCTCCCTGTTCAGGTGGCCCGGCGCAGCTACGCCACCCACGGCGAGCCATGATCCCGGTCTACATCTTCTACTCGATGTTCGGCTTCCAGCGCACGGTGACAGTTCTGGGCCGCTGAGCCAGCGAAACGCAGCTTCATCATCGGGGGCCACCGCCGAGCGCACCACCCTGACCGTTGAGGCACCCAGCACCGGACGGCCACTCCCCGCAGTCCTGCGACGAACGAGCGCGTCATCAAGTACGACGCCTACCACGAGATCCGGCACATCGGTGCGCGACGCCCTCGAGCGCTGGTGGCGGACTCAGGGGACGCAATCAGGACGTCATGTACTACCTGACCGTCTAGCAGGCGATCCACCAGCCGGCGAGCCCGACGACGTCGACGTCGAGGGGCATCCTGCGCGGCATTCACCGCATCAGGCTCCGCTGAGCCGGGCCCCGAGGTCCAGCTGCTGGCCTCCGGGTCGGACTACCCTGGATCGAGGCGCGCCGCATCCTGGCCGAGGACAGGCGTGCGCGCCGCCACCCTGGTCCGTCACCAGCTCGGAATGGCTGGCGCCTGCGCACTGCGGTGGAAGGCCAACTTCACAGCCCCCGACTCCGGCGTCAGGTCCCCACGTGACGCGAAACTCACCAGCGCCAGCGCCGCTCGTCGCCAGCGACTACGACCACCTGGTTCCCGACCAGATCCGCGCTGGGTCCCCGGCGACTACTGCACCCTGGGTGCCCGATGGCTGCACTCCGACACCCGCGCCGCTGCCAGGGCGCCACTACCTCATTGACGCCCAGTCGGTCGTGGTCCGCGCCCTGCAGCGCCTGGTGGAGCAGGGACACCCTGGACCCTCCGTCTGGCGCAGGCCGTCGGCTCGCTGCGACCTGACCAGCGTCAACGCAGGCACTCCGGCGGTCCGGGGAGGCGGTCCTGGGCCTGTCATGCAGCTATAGTTGGACGCTGACCAATTGCGGTGCCGGTGGGACGGGCTCTTCCTCGTTCACCGGCACCTTATCTATCGAATGGGTCCTCGGTGTCGCTCCCCGATCCTGCGTTCCGCCTGCTTTTCATGCCGCGTGCCTGCACAGCCTGTCTGGCTGCTCGGCCTCAAGCAGTCCTGGCAGGGACACGCCTCACCTTCTCCGAGCCCGCCCGCAGTCCCGCCGCCGACCAGGAGGCGATGAAGAGCCGGAGGGCTGGACGCCAACACGCCCGTCGACGCAGGTACGAGACGCACGTCATCCGACATACGCGACTACGACGACGAACTGACGACAATGACGAGGAGGATAACCGCGCCCAGGCGGGAGCTCAGATCACCAAGGTTGTTCCCGGCTCCGGCCAGGTCGACGTCACCGCCGACGCCCTCTCAGCCGACCAGTGGTCAAAGGTCTCGGCGGGCGCACGAGACGTATAATCACCGCAGCAAACCTCGTGGTCATCATCGAAGGAGAGTCAGGTCACTCACCGTTCAGGGTTCGACAACGCGATCTGGATCGACGCCGCCCATAAAATCACGTTTGGATCAAAACGGCGAGCGACAATCTCAATTACGTCTTCTGGCATTCCGGACCTCCGCGGTCGAAGGTGGACCCGCAAGGTCTCAATGTGATCGGCGAGGATGTTCGCCCCGGTATCCGATCCTGCAGCGCCCTCGTAACGCACCACCGGGCCAGTCGCCCCGGCCTCAGATTCCGCAGAGCAGTGACGCGCGTACGCGACGAGCACCTGGAAGACGGACCTGTTTCAGCTCACCGGATTCCGGCGCCGTCGGAACCACCGGCAGGGAGTTGACGGATCGGATCCGGGTACACATTCAGGTCACGAAGTGGGGCCGCAAGAGGTTCTCCGGACTGAGGAATCTCGTCAGAACAGATTCCTCGAGCAGCCCATCTCGATAGCCACCTCTCGCACTACGCCCCGAGCGGGCGCGCTCGCGTCCCACCAGGTCGCCGTTGTGAGATGACCGATCGCGGATTGAGTAGGTGACGGTCGATCGAGTCAAGACATTACGGCGGCTGGACCTCCTCCACTCGCCTCGATGCCCGACGCACATCTCGCGGGGTCGCCATCCCACGGGTGAGGATCGATCGACTCGAAGCTGGCCTGGGGCGATCACCAGCTCCATGACATTAGTGGGCGCTCCTTACCTCGGCGGCAGTCAGCGTGACGTCATTGCCGATGACCTTGAAGCAGACCTGGTTGACCACCTCCGGAATCGCAGGTTGACCTTGGCGGGCATGATCGAGGCCGGCCTGACGCTCGAACGCCTGATCTCCCCCAGCCGCACGGGGCCGGAGGACAGCAGGCGCAGGTCATTCGCAGATCTTTGAGAAGCGACCGCCAGGCGCTTGATGGCCGCGTGCATACGAGACAATAGGCACCCGTATCGCTCGTGGCCTCCAGCGGGTCTTGCGCTCCCGAATATCGGACCGGTGACCTCACGCGGGTACTCAACAGCGGTACGCTGATAGTCGGGCGGGGTGTTGAGTCCCGTACCGATCGCGCGGGTGGCACCGAGGTTCACCTCCAGGAGCAGCGCGGCATTGTTGCGCAGAACCGATCGACCTCCTCCTCAAGAAGAACGGCGAAGGCCTCGAACTCCTTACAGGCTCATGGGGACGGCGTCCTGGGCTGGGTGCGCCCCATCTTCGGGACGTTGATTGACGAAACCGGCTCGCCCGGCGCATGGCGGCAATGGGGCGCTCGAGGGCTCTTCGATGAGGGTCGACGAGCGTGAACAGCCCCAGGCGGAATCCGGTCAGGTAGGCGTCGTTCGTCGACTGGGACTTATTGACATGATCGTTGGGATTGACGACGTCACCAACGTCCCTTAGCGTATCCAGGTATGTCCAGTGCGAGGTTGGCAATGACCTCGTTGGTATTCATGTTGACGCTGGTACCGGCACCCCTGAAACTGGTCGACCAGGCAAACTCCGAGCAACGCTCCCGCAACCAGCACCTGATCCACGCCCACGATCGCGCCACCAACCTCAGGGTCAAGTGCAAGATCACCATTCGCTTAACGCCGGGGCCTTCTTCACCTGCCATGCCGCAGAACAAAGCCTCTTCGTCACCGACACCGACCCTGAGATCTGGAAGTTCTCCATCGCCCGCAGGTGTGGATTCCCCAATAGGCTTCCAATGGCACTTCCGTGCACCAGAAGATCCTCTTCTACGCGGGTCGCCTACCATCATCTTGAGCCTCCAGTTGTCTAGTTGGGTGCGCGCATGCACGCATCTGTGCTGCTTTACAGGGTGCCTGCGCAAGTCATTACGAATTCACTTACCGAGGTTTCCACAATGGTTTTGCGCTAGTGCAACCTGCAATCCTCTTCGTTCTTGCGACGCGCCACTCTTAGTTATCCCCGTATTTTCAAGCAAAACTCACGCCGGATGGCTGCCGCATAAACGAGAACCTACTGTTGCCAAGATATTCCGGTCGGTAACATCCACAGCATGGATGAGGTTGAGCGCTCCAGGAGTGTCTGCACTGCGACGGCGCAGGACACAATTATTGAACACTCACTGGACCGCATCAGTTCGGCCCGATTTCTACCGAACCCTGCCAGGAGGGGTCCGCGCGACCAGATCGCGGCGGTGGCCCGTCTGGGCGTCACGATGTTTGTCGAGTCGGTTGGAGGACCCGTCGACCCCGCTGGTCCCCTCTCAGATCTTCTCCGTGGCCCCTGCAGCCCTGACCGGGGTCATCACGCTGGAGCAGACGCTCGCCCTGGTGCGAACGGTCCTCGACGTCGTCGTTGACGAGGCTCCTCGTGCGGTTCCCAAGGAGGACCACGACACGGTCCGCATCCTTGTCCTGACCTTCGGGCGCGACGTCGGTTTCGCCGCCGCGGAGGTGTACGCGAGCTGCTGAGGCCCGAGGCCTGGGACGCCCGGCTGCGAATCCGTCGCAGTCGACGCGATGCTTCATGACGATCGAGGACGCAGCGACCGGGCTGGCACGGCTGAGTTGGAACGGTACCGGACCGGTGGTGGCCATTGCCGCCAAGACGACCCTGGACGCGCTCGGGGTCTCCCGGCTGCGTCACGAGTGCCGCAATCTTGCCAGTGACTGCCTGGTGTCGGTGCGAGGCGACTCCGTCCTCATCGTCCTGGGAGCAGGCTCGGAGGCTCACGGCTCCTCATCCAAGCCCACCTCCAGGGCTCACGGGCAGGACGGCCGAGCAGGCTGGTGGACCAGAGCGGCGATGCAGGTCGCCGGAGGACTGGGGGGTTCTGCCGTCGTGGGCCCTGTGGTCTCAGGGATCTCGCACGCGGGCCGCTCGCTGCGCTCCGCCCTGGCCGGGCTGCGCGCCCTGCCAGGATGGGCCGAGGCCCTAACCCCGTCCACGCGGACGACCTGCTCGAGCGTCTCCTCGCGGGTGACGAGTCGCCGGGGAGCAGATCCTCAGACCTGGTGCACGCTCCCCTGCACGAGATGGGCGACCCCTTCGAGGAGCACCGTGGCCACGTACCCTGGCTCTCGGCGGAAGCCTGGGCAACGGCGAAACCTGTTCGTGCATGCCAGCACCGTGCGCTACCGGCTGGGACGGGTCAGCGAGCAGGTCGGTTGGGACGCGACGAACGCGCGCGACGGGCTCATGCTGCACATGGCGATCATCGTCGGACGCCTGGCTGCAGGCCGGGACTCCTGACCTGCCTCTCCCGCTCTGCCGACAACCGGGAGACGGCCATCCCCGCCTCCACCCCATGTTCTTATCGCTTCCGCGACCGCCCCTTCCGCTTGGTTCGAGAGGGCGGTCGCGGTACTCAGTGCGTCCATGTGGCGCACCGATTCAGAGAACCAGCTCCCATCTGGGACAATGGGCCTGTCTGCAGCGCCGCCGCCAGCACTCTCACACCGTCAACCACATCCGCCGCACGGATCCGATCCTGCTCCGTCGCGGCAGCAGAAAGGAACCATCATGGCCGAGCAGGTAACGAGGGACGTCCTGAGGCGTCATCACGCAGATCGTCAGTGAAGAGTCTGGCGTCGACGCCGAAAGAGATCACCCCTCCACCACCTACCCAGGACCTCGACATCGACTCCCTGGGACTGCTGACCATCGCCACTCAGGTCGAGGCGCTTCGGCGTAGCCCTCGACGACTCCCTCATCCGACCCTGCCCACCGTCGGGCGCTGGTGGATCTCGTGGCCTCCAAGAAGGACTGACACCGAATGATCGGCGGCCGCCTGTCGTCCCGGCGATGTCGTCGTCACCGGCCTGGGTACCGTCAACCCACTGGGCGGAGACGTGGACTCGACCTGGAGCGCTCTGCACGAGGGTGCGCGATTCGCCTCCTCGAGCACGGCTGGGTGGAGGATTACGAGCTGCCCGTACGGATCAGCGCCCCTGGCGATCAGCCCGGCCGACCTGCTGCCGCCCGCCAGACACGCCGCCTCGACCGCGCCAGCCAGTGCGCACTGCTGGCCGCCCGCCGAGCATGGGAGCAGGCCGGATCACCCGAGATCGGCCCGCAACGCCTGGCGGTGTCCGTGTCCCCGGCATGGGGCCGGTCTCTGTCGGTCATGGGGCGTGGGACGCCCCTGAGGACAGGGGCCCCCGGCGCGTTCTGCCGACGGCGATCCCCGCACTCATGCCCAATGCCCCGGCGGCTGCCGTTGGGATCGATCTGGGGGCGCAGGCCGGATCCACGCCCCGGTGTCCGCCTGCGCCTCGGGAGCAGGCCATCTCCTACGGTGCGGACCTTATCGCCCTGGGCCGGGCCGACGTCGTCGTAGCCGGCGGCACCGGCGCAGCCCTTCACCCGATGACGGTGGCTGCCTTCCGGGGCCATGCCGCGCTGTCAACACGCAACGGACCCGGCGACAGCCTCGCGCTTCGCGGACCGTGATGAAAGCTTCGTCCTGGGCGAGCGCCGGGATCCTGGTCCTGGAGCGCGCCAGGCACGCCGCGGCCCGCGGGGCGCAGGCTCTAGCCGTTAACGCCGGCTCAGCCATCACCGCCGACGCCTTCGATGTGGCGCGCGAGCCGTCGGGCACGCAGCAGGAACGCGCTCTGCACCTGGCACTGGAGCGGGCGGGCCTTGATGCCGGGAGGATCGGGCACGTCAACGCCCATCCACCTCGACTGACCGGTGACGGCATCGTCAGGGCCGGCGTCCTGTCCCGGAGCCTGCGGCGGCGGCCGTCAGCGCCACCAAGTCCGCCACCGGCCACCTCCTGGGCAGGGCCCGGCGGGCTGGGCGGTGCTGACCGTTAGTGGCGCTGCGTGAGCGCTGGGCACCGCCGACGCTGCAGCCCGCCGGCGTGGACCCGGGCTGATCGAGGCTCGGACTGGACGTCGTCGGGTCACCGGGGCGAAAGCCTTCCGACAACGAGGCGGCTGCCAGTACCTCACTTCGGTTTCGAGGGACACAACGTCGCACTCGTCTTCACTGCGCAGGTAGACGCTCGCACACGAGACGTTGAAGGCCCGACCGCGTGACCAGGTGTGACCCGCCGGGCTGGACACTGCGCACGCCGTCATGCACAATGACTATGCATGCCGCGTACGTCATGACGCGGCCGGTTGAGAGTCGAGACCGTTGGGGAAGCGAATCTCGAAACCAACCGGGAGGCGATACTCATGATCGGTGCCTACACCCGCGGTGTGCTTTTCGTGCATTCAGCACCTCGGGCGCTCTGCCCCCACATCAGTGGGCGGCCCGAGGGTGCTCGCTCGCTGTCCACCTGGACTGGACCGAGCAGCCTGCGGCCAGGGGCATGATGCGGGCCGAGACCGCTGGTGGGGCCTGCTGGAACGGGCGCAGGCCTTGCCCATCCGCCCCTGCGCGGCTGGGCGAACCTGCGCTATCGGGGTCACTGAGGAGGCGAGCGTCGGCACCGACGGCGGCCGCTGGTCGCACACCCTGACCTGGGGAATCTTCCATGCGCAGACGGATGTTCACGGCAACGTCGTCGTCCCCGAGGACCGGATCCGTGCCGCGCTCGTCTACGCGGCTGATCCTGAGAAGGATGCGCCGCGAGCTCGACCTGGCTCTGGGGCGGGCCTGGGACGACGAAAGCTCGAGCCCTTCCGTACGCAGGGAGCCGGTGCACCTGTGCGTCGGCTGCACCGCGTCGGCTGGGAGCACCGCGCGAGCTCGCGCATCGCCTCCTGAAAACCGGGTGGGGCAACGGGTTTCAGTGACCTGTTGCCCCACCCGGTTATCACTTTGGCATTACGGTCCCTGCGCTCGCAGCTCCTTCATCGCCTTGGCCGGTTCTTCCGGTCGGGGCGATCGAGGCTAAAAGGTGGCCCTCAGATGGTCGCACTCATGCTGGATGCAGCGAGCCATGAGCTCCTCCCCTCGACGACGACCTCCTTGCCGTCCAGGTTCACCCCCTCGGCCCGGGCGTACCAGGCTCGCTCCGTGGGGAACCACAGCCCCGGAACCGACAAGCCCTCATCCCCATCCTGGTGACTCGTCCTTGGATACCTCGGCGATCTTGGGGTTGAGGATGTAGCCGATCTCGTCGATCAATATTCCAGGAGAAGGCGCGCAGGCCGATCCCGTCGATTAGCGGCCAGGCCGGCCCGAGCCGTCCTCATCGACCGTCTCGAGCGGGTCCTCAACGCAGAGCCTTGACGAGGTCGTCGATGTCAGTGATCAGTCGCACTCGGTGCGCAGGACCGGGTCGCCAATGATGCGGATGTCGCGGTATGCCATGCGGCATCCTCCCATGACTGAAGTGGACAGGTCAGTTTGGCCCATCGTGGAGCAGAGCACGTGCTGCGCCGGAGCAGGATCGATTGGAAGTCCTGTGGTGGATGCTGTGCACGGGTGAAAAAGGAGTCCTCACCTGACGGGTGAGGACTCCTCCAATAACTCCTGCGGCTGGGACTCGAGCCAGCAGCAGTCCGATTAACAGTCGGATGCTCTGCCATTGGTACGCAGGAATGCCGTTTGACGCGCAGTGAACTTTAGCAACATCCGCGGTAACGTCGAGATCAGCAAATCCGTCAAAAACGCTGCAATTCCTGGGAAACCTTGCTGTGTGAGCGGCCCACACCCTCTCGACAGCGATTCTCCAGCGCCCGAATCGCCTCAGCATCCTCCTTGTCTGAGACCTGGGACATCGTCGGCCGAGTCACGGAGTAAAGGTGCCCGTCCGCACCGCGTCGAACGCTTGCCGTGGCTGTGGTCACTGAGGGCACCTGCACGGCGCTGTGAACGATGGCGGCCTCCACCCGCTGGCGCAGTGCGCGCCGGCGAAGGGGCGACGTCGGTGGAGGCGTAGGTATCGCCGTCGCGGACTCCTGCCGGGACCTTCAAAACGGGTCATCGCGATCCTGCTGCGTCCATCTCAGGGTGAAGGCGCGTTCCTCGGCGTCCCAGGTCCCCTCTCCACCTCGTCCCAGGCGTAGTGCTCGGGCCTGCTGCGCCGCTTGAAGACCACGAGGGGCGTCGGCCGTGGCCGCCGCCCATGCAGAACCGTCCTCGTCAGAGGAACTGCGCCCAGAGCGGGCTGGTGCAGCTGCTCACGCATCTCCGTGGGAGACACTGGCGGATCGGGTGGATGAGCGCTGACGACGTCGCAGGTTCAGCATGGCCGTCAGGCTACGCACCGCCTGCGCTCATGGGGCCCGGCGGGCGTCGGGCCTTGCCGGATCTGCATGCGACGCTGCTCAAAGGCGGCGATCTGGGAGAAAAGCTCGCGATAGCCCTCATCCTGCGGGGACATGCGTCGGTGCCGTGAGGCGCATCTCGACCAGCTGACGATTGATGCCCATGATGGCCGAGGGCTGAGCACGCCCTGGCGTAGCGATGCTGATCCCAGCGCGTCACCTCCGTGCCGCGCAGATGATTGTTAGTAGCGGCAGGGGGCCACCGCCAGGCTCGGTGATGGCGTCGACCGAGCCGATGGCCCGTCACGACCTGCTGGAGCCAGCACGCAGCGTGGCCCGACGCTGTGCCTCCTGCTCCCCCATGCCGGCGGCCACCGCCTGCTGGACGGCACCTCCCGGTGCCTCCGGCTGCGGCGACAGCCTCGTAGGCGGCCCGGTGGGTGGGCTGGCCGAAGGAGTCGGCCCCAGGCTCGTCCGCGCCGACTGGTGAGCGGCGAGGAACTGGACCATGACGGCCAGTGCCTCACGCTCCGAGCTGCTCGACAGGATCGGTCTGACGGCGGCCCCCGCACCGGTGCGGCTGCGTCGGGACCCGCGGTATCGTCGACGGCCACTGACCACCACGCACCGCGAAGGCTGCTGGCTGCGCCGCCCGGCCGCCTGGACGGCTGTGGACCTCGGCGTCAGGCGGTGCCACCCGGCGAGCCGGCGCGTGTGCTCGCGGCAGGCGCCCGGTCCCGGATACCGGCAACGACCGGAGCCGCTGAGCGCAGACCCACGCCCTCCCTTCGGAGGTGTCCGGGTCCAGAGTGGGACGGGAGGTGCGGATGACGAACTCGAACAGCGGTACCCGCCTGGACAGCAGACGTGGAATGCCCTGGTCCCCCTCCTTCATGCGCAGGTCGCAGGGGTCCAGGCCGCCGGGGTCGACGGCCACGAAGGTCTGGGTGGCGAGCAGCTGGTCCTCGGCGTAGGCGCGCAGGGCGGCCTTCTGGCCGGCTGCGTCTCCGTCGAAGAGTGAAATGACCTCGCGCCACGGGCCTCGCGCCCCTGCCCGGTGACGACGCCCGCCGCCGGGATCGTCGATATCGCCAGGAGACGGCGCACCACGCGCACGTGGTCGGCGCCGAGGCGGTCCCGCGCGTATGACGGCGGTGGTGAGCCCCGGACAGGTGGGCGGCCATGACGTCGGTGTAGCCCTCGACGACGACGATCCGGTGCGAGCGGGCGACCTCCCGCTTGGCCAGGTCCAGCCCATAGAGGACCTGGCTCTTGTGGAAGACGGGGTCTCCGGGGTGTTGAGTACTCGGGGCCCTGGTCGTCCTCAGCGGCTTGCGCGCGCAGAGCCGGTCGCTCCGGTGACATCGCGGATGGAGCCAGATGGGACGGCCGCGGAAGCGAGTCGTGGGCGACGCCGTCCTGGCCGCTTCGGCTGCACTGGCCAGAGTCGACCAGCTCGGCCTCGGTGTAGCCGGCCCCGCGCAGGTGACGGGCGAGGTTGTCCCATCCGGCCGGTGCGTAACCGACGCCGAAGTGCGCGGCGGCGTGACGGTCGAAGCCCCGAGCCGTCAAGAAGTCCCGCCCGCCTGGGCCTCCGGGGTGGCGAGCTGCTCGCGGAACCAGGCCTCGGCCAGACGGTTGGCGTCCATGCAGACGCTGCCGGGTTTCAGTTCCACCCGCGCCTGACCGCGCCGCCCTCCTCGTAGCGCAGGCTGAACCCCGGTGCGGTCCGCGGGTACTCAGCGGCCTCGGCAAAACCGAGATGGTTGATCTTCTCGATGAAGGTGATGACGTCGCCGCCCTCGCCGCAGCCGAAGCAGTGCCAGTAACCGAGCTGGGGACGGACGTGGAAGGAGGGAGTGCGCTCATCGTGAAAGGGGCACAGGCCCTTGAGTGAACCGACTCCGGCGCTCTTGAGGGTCACGTGCTCGCCGACGACGTCCTCGATCCGGGCGCGCTCACGCACTGCCTCGATAGTCCTCGCGCCTGATCGGTCCCGCCACAGGGACCATCGTAGGCGAAGGGCCACCGGCGATCCTGCGCCAGGACTTGCTGGACACCGGCTACACCTCCGGAGAACATGCCGCACAGCCGGGCGTGCCAGGAACGTGCGGAGGTGTCCGTCAGCGAGGCGATCTGGTCGACGACCACCCGTGAGGCGGGCGTCCTCGTCGTCAGCCTGGTTCAGGCCTCGACCGGAACCGGGTCGATGCCCTTCCCACCACCGGTCATCAGGGCGTCGGCCCGGGTCGAAGATGAGGGTGCGCTGGCGCAGGTAGACCGGCTCGTGCTCGCGGGGCTCCATGACGTAGCGCACGGCGATGCCCTTGAGAAGGAGGATCTCCACGGCCGTCTCCTCGGGGATGATGAGACTCCGCCTCGTGGCGGGTCAGGGCCCGTTGCCGTGGGTCTGACGGGTGGCGGTGGCAACCGCTGAGACGAAAGCGAGCCGATGATCTCGCTGGTGAGGTTCTTCAGGTGCGCGGCGTCGGCGGCCGAGCCGTTGTGCGAGCGGATCCAGAAGGACTGGCCGGAGAGTCTGTCGAAGGCCGCCCCGAGGCATCGGCGCTGAAGCTCGGTGCCGTACCAGACCCTCGTCGCCTCGAGCGAGCTCGTCGACCTCGCGGGCATCGGTCAGGCAGGCCGGGTCCATGCGCCCCAGGGGCGATGGCGTCCTCGACGTCATGGACGGGTAGCCGACGTCGTCGGACGGGTCCATGATCTGGGCCTCGATGCGGCGCCTGCCCTCCGGGGCTCCCTGACGCATCCAGGCGAAGATCTCGGCGTCGTCGTCGTAAAGCGGGTACTCGCGCGCTGCGGCCGCGGACCACCGGTCCCCGCCCCTTGAGCCAAGGGGTACTCTGGCGACGGCGTCGAGACTGGCGGGTGAGATTGAGCGCTAACCAGCCGCCGCCCCTGTCGAGGGTCTTGGGCTCAGGCGGGTGAGGATCCTGAAAGGTCTGGGCGTTTCCCCTCGAAGCCCCCGATCCGGCGGGCGACGACGTCGAGCGCCTTCTCACCGTTGTGCCCGTACGGCGGATGCCCCAGGTCGTGGGACAGGCGAGGCTGCGTCGACGACGTCCGGATCGCAGCCCAGCGCTTGTCCCGGGCGCGCCCACCTGCGCCACCTCGAGCGAATGGGTGAGCCGGGTGCGTACGGAGTCGTCGACAGACGGCCCCAGCACCTGGGTCTTGGCCCCAGGCGCCGCAGCGCCGAGAGTGCAGGGACTCGAGGCCCGATCGCGCTCGAAGGAGGTGCGCTGGGATTCTTTGCCTGCTCGTGGACGAAGCGCTCAGCATCCTGCGGCTGGTATCCGGATAGACCAGAACCGCCGTTTTCCCGTCGATACGCAGAGCTCGAATCCAGATTTCTGCACTGACAGCTGGTCTCGAGGTAGCGCAGAAGCGGGTTACGATAGACGTCACCATTCCGACACCGTCTCAAGGGCGCAGCGGCACTCGATCTCCTCAACGTCTGGTTGCACGCACCCGCAGGACACCGATGAAGCACTCTTGGAGTGACGCTCCTGGGCGCCAGCCAGCGGAAGGAGACGCTTGTCGTGACCACGACCACTACCCTCGTTCACCGGCCCTACGACGGTCCGGAGGAGTGGTGGCGCCACGCTGGTCTACGAATCCTCGCCAGCCCTGGAGAGCCCGCCGGGCTGGATCGCACCACTCCCATCATCGAGCACGCTCTCTACCTGGGCATGGACGCACTGCTCATCCGCCCGAGCCTGCTGGAGGTCAGTTCTGAGATCGATTCGATCCGCCGTTTCATCGATGCCGCAGGCGAGCAGGGGCTGCGCACCATCGTGCGCATCTCCGGTGCGCTCGGCCCGATCACGGGCCCCTACGCCAAGCAGACCAACGGTTTCATCACCGGCCTCGAAGGGCCGGTGATGATCTCACGCCGTTCGGAGCCTACCTCCGGGCCGGGGGCGGCGTATCGACCTGGGAACCATCGTGCCTCCTCAGGGTCACCAACGAGATCAGCTGGACCGCCTCAGCGCCTACTGCGCCATGCTGCACGGCCAGGCGGCCGAGTACGTGGAGGAGGGCATCATCGGCGCCGATGTGACCGCCGACTACCCCGACTCGCTGCGCCACCACCTCAGGACGACTGGGTGCACCACCTGCGCGATGACTGTCTGACTCTGACACGCTGGGACGCCGAGTCGCTCACCTCCCACCTGACACGGTCCCTCGACAGAGCACGATCGCTTCGCGCGACCCCCACCTGGCGCTTCCTGCCTCCCCACATCCTGTCCGAGCACCTGGATCCAGGCGACGGCCGCGCTGGTACTCCGTCGACCACGACGAACGGCTGCGTCGAGGGCTGGCGCTGCAGGCCATGATGCTGGCTCTTCCCGGTTCCTCTACCTGCGCCAGGGCGACGAGATCGCCCTGTCCGACTCCGACAAGCCCACCGCTCCCCTGGGCTGGCAGACATGGTGATCCAGGCACACTCAGGGGCGGGCCTCGCAGTTCGGCTCGCCCGCTGCGACCGTGAGGGCACACGGCCACGTGCGCCTCGAAGTACAACCCTGGCCTGCCCCTCTCGCTTTCGTCACCGGGCTGGGTGGTGTCCGGCTGCAGGCCCTCGCCTTCCTGGTACGCGGCGTGCTGGTGGTCGTCAACACCTCCGACGCCCCGATCGTCCTGCCGCGAGGCCAAAGGTGCTGTTGTCGTCCAGCCCCTGCGTCAGGACCAGGGACGGCTGCTGGTCCACCACGACGAGCGACCTGGCTGGAAGCCACAGCTGTGGCCCTAGCACACCTGAATGCAAGGTTTGTTACCTCTTGCAGTCGTTACAGCAACCGATTAGATTGTGGTGCCAGCAGGGGAACTCCCCGCTTATGGATCCGATTCGAAGGAGAATCCTTGTGGCACCCACCCGCCGGTCCTTCCTGACAATGGCCGCCGTCGCCACCACTGCTTCAACCGTTGCAGCCTGCTCCAGCCCGCGTAGACTCCAGCAGTTCGGCCGCTGGGACTGACCAGCAGGCATCCGGGGCTTCGGCGGCGATTCCAACGCCGACCTGGTCATCTGGGCCGATCAGAAGAAGGCTGACTCACTCAAGGAGATCGCCAAAGTTTGGGGTGACAAAGCAAAGGCATCTCGGTAGCGGTCGAGATCGTCGCCAACGACCTGCAGCCCAACTTCGTGACCGCCAACCAGGCCGGCAACGGCCCTGACATCGTCGTCAGCGCGCGACTGGATCGGTAACGGTGCAGAACAGCGCCATCCGCCCAGTCGATCCTGAGCCCCGAGGCCGGGCGAACTATTCCGACATCGCTCTCAAGGCGGTCACGTACGACAGCCAGATCTACGGCGCTCCGTACGCCGTCAGTGCCTGGGCCTCTTCGTCAACAAGGCGCTGACCTCCGTCGCAACCGACTAGCATCGAGGGAGATGAGTCGAAGCCGGAACGGCGGCCGGTACCGCGCTCGTCTTGTCCCAGGCCGTCGACGAGAAGGGCGACGCCTACAACATGGACCGATCTACACCGCAGCGGGAGGCTACCTGTTCGGGAAAGAACGATGGCTCGTACAACTCCAGGACCTCGGCATCGGCAAGGGAGGGATCGATCAAGGCTGCGGAGAAGATCCGGCAGGCTCGGCCAGCAGGAGTCTTAAGGAAGTCGGTTACCGCCGCTAACCACATCTCCTTGTTCACCGACGGCGAACTCCTATCTCATCTCCGGACCGTGGGCCCTGGCGGACATCAAGAAGGCCGGTATCGATTACCACTCACCCGGATCCCGGGCTTTAAGGACATTCAGGGAAGCCAGGCTCGTCCCTTCGTGAGGTCAGCTGCTTCTACGTGGCCTCCAACGGCAAGAACAAGGCATTCGCTGCGAGACCTTCGTAGCCGACGCCGCCAAGGACATGACCTTCGCGGCCTCGATGTTCCCGTCAACGAGGCTTCCTCCGGCACAGAAGGATCTCGCCGAGAAGCTGAAAACGGAACAGCCCGACATGGTTGCCTTCGCAGAACTCTCCGCCAAGGCAGACCCCATGCCCGCGATCCAGCCATGTCGTCAGTATGGGAACCGCTAGGGGCGAGCTCAGGCCAACATCGTCGCGGGCGCAGATCCTGCCAGCACCATGACCGGAGTCGGTAAGACTATCAAGTCCTCGATCGAGGGCTCATAGACCAACGCCGGTCCCCCGGAAAGAACCGTTCCTCCGCCTCACGATTCTCTTTTCTGCTTTCCCATACTTTGGAAAGGACCTGCCAAACAATGACGCCCGCATCCGTCACAACCCCAGGAGAAGAGCACCACCATCGAGGCGTCGTCGGACGCATCGTGGTTCTCTCCCTCACGCTGGTATCCGCGATCTATCTCGTTCCGCTTCTCATCACCTACCGGATGTGGTTGTGGCTGAGTCGTCCTCCTCGCCACGGCAGCCATGTTCCTGCTGTACTCGACAAAACGGTTCGTACCGGCCAAGTACCTCTTTCCCGGCACGTTCTTCCTAACAGTCTTTCTCATCATCCCAATCATCCTGACTATCCAGACCTCCTTCACCAACTTCGGGGACGGCTACCGTGGGACGAAGGAGGAGCGATCACCGCCATCACCAATAACTCCATGGTCCGCACGAAGGACTCCCCAACCTACAGGCTGTCGGTCGCCACCGACGGCGATGTCACTCAGGGCCCCTTCTCGCTGTTCCTGGGTCAACCCCAAGACCAACGAGGTTCTGCGGGAAGTGATGGAAAGAAGATGGAGAAAGGTTAACGCTTCCACCGTCACCATCGAGGACGGGGTGGTGACCAGAGCCAGCGGTTACACGATCCTGTCCCCAGGCAGATCAATGCCGCTTACGAGGATATCGCCTCCATGTCGGTTCCTTTCTCCGATAAGACCACGGTCAGGTCAGGGCGTGAGAACCGCGTTCGAGGGTACCAAGCAAATGGTGTACGACAAGTCCTCCGACACCATCACCAACACCGCGACCGGGAACGTTTACTCCGTCAAGAAGGGTGAGGGTTGTCAGAGCACTTCGTCAATGCCAAGGGTGAGAGCCTGGCCCAGTCCTGGAAGCAGAACGTGGGCCTGGCCAATTACTCTCGACTGTTCACTGAAGGCAACCTGGCCTCCCAGTTCCTCAAGGCCTTCACCTGGACGGTCATCTTCGCCTTTGGCTCAGTGCTGCTCACATTCTGTCTCGGTTTCTTCCTGGCGTTGACGCTCAACGACGACCGTATCAAGGGCGAAAACTCTACCGGTCCTTCCTCCTGCTGCCCTACGCCGTGCCGGGCTTCATCTCACTGCTCATCTGGTCCAACTTCTACAGCAAGACTTCGGCCTCATCAGCAGATGCTGCCTCAATATCCCGTGGTTGTCCGACCCGACCATGGCGAGATCGCCGTTCTGCTGACGAATACCTGGATGGGATTCCCCTACATGTTCATCGTGTGTACCGGGCGCTTTCAGTCCATCTCAGGGGACGTCAAAGAGGCCGCCAAGATGGACGGTGCCACCGGGATGCAAGCCACCTTGCGCATCATCACCCATTGCTCCTGGTCGCCGTCGCCCCTCTGCTGGTGAGCACCTTTGCCTTCAACTCCAACAACTTCAACGCCATCCGAGCTGCTCACTGAGGGCGGTCCATTCCCCGCTGGCGAGTACACGCGCGGCGGTACCGACATCCCTCATTTCAATGGTCTACCGCATCGCCTTCGGCCGCTCCGGCTCCGACTTCGGATTCGCCTCGGCCGTCTCGGTCATCCTGTTCGCCGTGACCGGCGTCCTGGCCGCTTGCGGTTCCGGGCCACTAGAAGCTCGAAGACGTCAACTGACCCGAGTCGATTGCGGAAGAACAGAATCACTATGAGCACCTCTTCCAAAACCGTGTCCAAAAGCTCGAGAACGATCCTGCCGGCGAGAGAACCACATGCCGTTCTCCCGATGGTTCCGTGAGATCGGATGGAGGCACGTTGTCGGCGTCGTCGCCCTTGTCTTCGCCGCCTTCCCCGTCCTCTACGTCATCTCCGCCTCCCTCAACCCGCTGGGAACGGTGGCCTCCACCGGCCTCATCCCCACCAAGGTAAGTCTGGTCAACTACCAGAACCTGCTGGCAGGGAGCGCGGCCTTCCTGCGCTGGTACCTCAACACCATCATCATCTGCTCGGTAGTGGCTACCGCCCAGGTATTTCTCTCCCTGCTCGGGGCCTACGCCTTCTCCCTTCCAGTTTCACCGGACGTCGCGGAGGTCTGCTAGCCCTGCTCCTGATCATGATGTTCCCGGCGATCCTGTCGCAGATCGCCATCTACTGATGATCTCCGACATCGGCCAGGTCGTCCCCTCCCTTGGTCTGAACACGCTCGCCGGCTACAGCCTGGCGCTCATGGGTGGGGCCCTGGGTCAGGTAGTGGCTCATCAAGGGAACCTTCGACACCATCCCCCGTGAGCTCGATGGGGCCGCCATCATCGACGGCTGCACCCACTGGCAGGGTCTTCAGAATCATCCTGCCCACACTCAAACCGATCATCGCCACGACCTTCCTACTGGCCTTCGTCGGTGTCATCAGCGAGTTCCTCCTGGGGTCGATCATCCTGACCGACAACTCCCAGAAGACCCTGGCGGTGGGGCTCTACGGCATGCTCGTCGGTGACCGCTCCAACAACCTGGGGATCTTCGCCGCTGGTGCGGTTCTCACCATGGCTCCGGTGATCGCGCACTGTTCCAGTACCTCCAGCGCTACATCGTCGGTGGCTCGATCTCCGGCGCAGTCAAGGGCTGAACATGGGCTACACCGCTCCACCTCTCCTGCCCCGTCCCAGCAGCGTGAATCAGAGGCGTGAGGCGCCTTGTCGCCGCCCTTGATTCACGAAAGCAGCCCCTGATCTGCGAGGATTGCGGCTGGAGGGGCCGGACGACGAACCACCGTCTGTTCACGCGAAGTGGCCCCTAGACCTTCACCGATCCTCGTAGAGTTCACTTATGCCGCAGAGACTCACTCTCACCGACATCGCTGACCAGGCAGCGTGTCCACCGCCACCGTCTCGCGTGTGCTCAACGGAAAAGTCCAACGTGGCCGACTCGACTCGGCGGCAGGTGCTCGCGGCACTCGACATCCTCGGCTACGAGCGACCCGAGTCCGTGCACCAGTCGTCGCGGGGCCTCATGGGACTGATCGTGCCGGGCTGAGCAATCGATCTTTCCCTTGTTCGCCCAGCAGATCGAGCAGGCTCCTGGCCCCTTCGGACACACCCGCTGCTGTGCACCCAGACGCCCGGTGGTATCAGCGAGGACGAGTACATCGAGATGCTGGTGGACCGGGGCGTCGCGGGATCATCTTCGTCTCCGGGCGCCACGCGGACACCACCGGCGACGTCACCCGCTACCAGCGTCTGCGTGAGCGTGGCGTTCCACTGGTGACGGTCAGCGGCAACGCACCGACCATCAAGGCCCCGGGCTTTCGCGACCGATGACCGCCGGGCGACCCGGATGGCTGTGGACCATCTCATCGCCCTGGGACACCAACGCATCGGGCTGGCCATGGGGCCGATGCGCATGGTCCCGGCTCAGCGCAAAGCGGTCCGGCTACGAGGACGCCATGAGGAGGGCCTGCCCGAGAGCCCCTGCGGATCGTTGAGACGCTCTACACCTACGAGGGCGGTATCAGCGCTGCACTGCACCTGCTCGAGCAGGGGTGTACCGGCATCGTGCTCCTCGGACGTCATGGCCTCGGGTCGTCCACGGGGTGCGTCAGACAGGCAGATCCGTGCCGCACGACGTCTCCGTTATCGGCTACGACGACTCACCGCTTATTCCGCGACCGACCCACCCGCTGACCACGGTGCGTCAGCCCGTGGGCTCGATCTGCCGGGCGGCCGTGTCCACGCTGCTGGCCCAGCTCGACGGAGAGCGGCCAACCGACACCGAGATGCTCTTCGCCCCCGACCTCATCGTGCGCGACTCGACGGCCGCAGCTTTCATCGACTGAGCCGTAGGCGCACTCCGCCGCAGCGCGCTGGGCGGCGCTGGTCAGCGCTGGTCCATGCTGGTCAAATGCTGGTCACTGCTGGTTCAGGGGCACCGCGTTCCGTCCCGGCTCAGCGCGACCACGTGCGGGCCAACCGGGCACCCATATCCGTCAAGCGGTCCTGAAGCGCGTCGGAACCGACAGCGTCCACGACTCAATGGCATGGGGCTCCTGCAGGCTGTACGCGTTGGAGATACCGGCGCCGGCGAGGCTCACCACGGGTGGTGGCGCAGCGCCCGCACACCATGGCGACCGGCAGCGCCTGGGAGGCGGCATGGTGGCCGACGACGCCCACGACGCCGTCGGCCGGAACGTCGTAGAGGCTCACCCGAGGCGGTGACCACCAGGTCCTGGCCTGACACCGCCTCGGAGAGGCCCAGTATCTCCGCCATGACACGGGCCCCGGGCCGTGCCCAGGCCCCAGGGCGCGCAGCACCATGGCACTGCCCCCGGCCGCGCCGGTCCCCCAGGTCGAGGCACTCAGACGAGGCGGTCCACCGAGGTCCGCGGTGGCAGACGAAGGCAGCGCCGCGTCATCGAGCGCCGAGATGACGGGGAGCATTCTCTGCCCCCTCGAGGAGACCTGCGGTGCGCCGGCATCGGCTGTGCTCACGGCCTCAGCGGCTGCGGCGCAGGCGCGGCGGTCCAGCTCCTGAGCCTGCCGGGGGCTCAAGGCGGCGATCCTGGTCAAAGCCGCGCCCGCCCCGCTCAGTCCTCCCAGGGCGATGTCGTCAGCCAGGACCAGTCCGATGCTGCGCCCAGCAAGCAGACCCGCGGCCGCAGAAGCGCCCCCGAGGGCGTCCAGGACTCCGGCCCCGCCGTCGTGGACGGCAGCGCGTGACAGGCCGACCAGGAGGGTGTCGGAAGGAGCCATACGGTCCACGGCGACGCCTATGACCTGACCCAGGCCATGGGTGCTTCCCCGAAGCGCTTCCTGGGCGGCCTCATCGGGGTCGGGGGAACCGCCAGCAGGCGGGCGGCGTCGAGGAACCAGGTCCCGCCCTCGCCGGGGCGCCGACCGCCAGGGTTCGAGGGACTGGGAGCCATCCTCACCAGATCCACCTCGCGGACCTGTCCGAGCGGTCCCTGTGCCTGGATGACCTCACGGGAGGCGATGCGCTCCGGAGCGATGGCCTGGGACGATCCCGGGCCGCCGTCGGACATGGGCATCAGGGTCAGAGCGTCACTGGGACGCGCCGCCTGCCAGCCGCGCGCCAGGGCAGGCGGCGACGCGGCCAGCCCGGAAGACCGCGGCCGGGTCCGGCCAGCGGCACTCCGGCCGGCTCGGGCCATAAGCCCCCAGGAGCGAGGAGGACCCTCATACCGCGGCCCGGAGGGAGCAGTGCCGGCGAACGGGGAGACGTCATGAGGCGATGGCGTCGCCGAGTCGGGGCCAGCAGGGAGGGCCTCTGCGACCACGATGTGCTCAGAGCTCGCCCAGGTGCATGGACTCGTTCTCACTGTGGGCGCGGGTGTCGGGGTCCTCGATACCGGTGACGAGCACCTGGGCCTCGGGAAGGTCTCCTGGAGTGGCGATGAAGGGGATGGAACCGCCCTGGCCGATGTTGACGGCCTCGGTGCTCCAGGCGGTGGACAGCGCCCAGCGGGCAGCCTCGGAGGCAGGGGGTGGTCTCGGAGCCGTCGAAGGCCGGACCGGCCTCGCGGCCCTCGACGGTCAGCCGGCCGCCGAGGGGCACGTGCTTCTCCAGGTGGGCGACCAGTGCCGCCTGCGCCTCGGCGGGGTCCTGCCCCGGCGCGATGCGCAGCGAGGCGGGCGGTGCACGAGGGGGTCAGGACGTTGCCGGCCAGGGTCCAGCGGGGTGACGTCCATACCGATGAGAGTCAGGGAGGGCTTGGTCCACAGCCGTGCGGTGAGATCACCGGTGCCGACCAGCTCGACGCCGTCGAGGACCCCTGCGTCGGCGCGGAAGTCGGCCTCGGGTAGTCCGGGAAGTCGGCATCGGCCTGAGGCCGGCTGACCAGCCCGGCGACGGCGACGTCACCGGCCTCGTCGTGGCAGGGAGGCGATCAGACGGCACATGGCGGTGGCGGCGTCCAGGACCGGGCCGCCGTACTGGCCGGAGTGAAGCGCGTGATCGAGCATGTCGAGGGCGGACATCGACCTGGACGACGCCGCGCAGCAGGGTGGTCAGGGACGGCGTGCCGACCTTCCAGTTGGAGGAGTCGGCCACGACGATGACGTCGGAGGCGAGCCGGTCACGGTAGGTGGTCAGGAAGCTCTCGAAGGAGGGGCTGCCGACCTCCTCCTCCCCTCGATGAAGACCGTCACCGAGCAGGGCAGCTCGCCGTCCGCCAGGGAGGCCAGGGTCCGCAGGGCGTGGGCGTGGGTGATGACACCGGCCTTGTCGTCGGCGGTCCCGCGACCGAAGAGTCGCTCACCGCGCCGCTCGGCGGTGAAGGGATCGGCCTGGTCCCATCCGGTCGGGTCACCGACGGGCTGGACGTCGTGGTGGGAGTAGAGCAGGGACGTGCGGGCTGCCCTGGGGCCCGCCTTGTGAGGCCAGGACGGCGGGCCTGCCGGGGGCGCCGTCCGGGGGCGGGCACGAGAGGATCTCGGCGTCCAGACCGCTGTCGCTGCAGGGAGCGAGGCCACGGCCTCGGCGGAGCGCCGGACCTGGGACTGGTCGTGGCTGGAGGCGGAGACCGAGGGGATCGCGACCAGATCGGTCAGGTCCGAGACGATGGCGGGCATGGAGGTGTGCACGGCGTTGCGCACAGCATCAACGGTGATCATGGTTTTCAGGGTATCGTGCCGCTGCCGTTGGTCTGTGCACCGTGAGCCTGTTCAAGAAGCGCAGCCAGACCCCCGAGCCGGAGCCTGCAGCCGAGCCCGCCCCCAAGCCCGTTGGCAAAGGGCGCCCCACTCCCAAGCGCAGGGACCAGCAGGCCAAGAATCTGCACCCCGTGGTTCCCAAGGACCGCAAGGCCGCCAAGCGGGAGGCGCGAGCGGCCCGCGACGAGGCCTGGAAGCGGCAGAGTGAGGCCATGGTGACCGGTGACGAGAAGTATCTCCCGTCCCGGGAGAAGGGGCCGGTCAAGCGTTACATCCGCGACTACGTCGACGCGCGCTTCAGCCTGGGCGAGTTCTTCATGCCCCTCATCTTCGTCCTGCTCATCCTCTCCTTCGGGTTCAACCACATCCTGCCCCAGTACCCGGTGATCAGCTTCTACGCCGTGCTGGCGATGAACGGCTACCTGCTGCTGGCGATCGTCGACGCCGTCTGGTGCTGGAACCGGCTGCGCCGCCGCCTTCACAAGAAGTTCGGGGAGGAGCGGGTCAAGAACGAGGGAATGATCTTCTTCTACATCATGTCGCGCTGCTTCATGCTGCGGCGCTGGCGCCGTCCGGCCACCCTGGTGAAACGGGGCCAGTACCCCTCCTGAACCCGCGCTCGTCCGACCCGCCCCGGTCCCGCGACGGTTCCACGTCGTGGGACCGTACCGTAGGGTGGTGTTATGGAACACACAGTTGGATACAGGCACCTGGGTTCATCCGGGTTGAAGATCACCGAGATCACTTACGGCAACTGGCTCACCCACGGCTCCCCAGGTGGAGGCGGGTACGGCCATCGAATGCGTTCACACGGCCCTCGACCTGGGAATCACGAGCTTCGACACCGCCGATGTCTACGCCAACACGGTCGCCGAGGAGGTTCTGGGGCGCGCGCTGGCCGGTCGGCGCCGCGAGTCCCTGGAGGTCTTCACCAAGGTCTACTGGCCCATCGGCCCCAAAGGGCCCCAATGACGTGGGTCTGTCGCGCAAGCACATCATGGAGGGCATCAACGGTTCCCTCACGCGCCTGGGCATGGACTACGTGGACCTCTACGGGCCCATCGCTACGACCACGAGACGCCGCTGGAGGAGACCATGCAGGGCCTTCGCCGACGTCGTGCGGGCGGGAAAGGCCCTCTACATCGGGGTCTCGGATGGACGGCCGAGCAGATCCGTGCCGGCCAGGGAGCTGGCCACGCAGATGGGTTTTCCGTCTGGTGTCCAACCAGCCCCAGTACTCGGCCCTGTGGCGGGTCATCGAGGACAGGGTGGTGCCCACCAGCCAGGAGTCTGGGGCTGGGACAGATCGTGTGGTCGCCGATGGCCCAGGGGTCCTGTCCGGCAAGTACCTGCCCGGCCAGGAGCCGCCCGCCGGCTCACGGGCCACTGATGACAAGGGCGGCCGGCAGATGATCTCGCGGTGGATGCGCGACGACGTACTCACCGCGGTCCAGGCCCTGCGCCCGATCGCCCAGGACCTCGGGCTGACCATGCCGCAGCTGGCGATCGCCTGGGTCCTGCGCAACCCGGCCGTCTCCTCGGCGATCGTGGGCGCCTCGCGCCCCGAGGCAGCGGCGGACACGGTCAGGGGCCTCAGGCGTGCACCTGGACGACGACGTCATGGCCGCCATCGACATCGCCCTGGGCGACGTCGTTGAGCGGGACCCGTCACTGACCTCCTCCCCGAAGCGCCCCGCCTGACGGGGCGGGGATCAGCGCAGTGCACGAACTGCGGAACCGGCCGACGCGGTGGCCAGGGCGCGGTTGATCCGCCCCGCCAGGCGGGACCGTTGTAGATGAAGGCCGTGTGGGCCTGGAGCAGGTCCGCTCCGGCGTCGAGCATGAGCTCGGCGTCCATGATGGAGGAGATACCGCCAACGCCAATAATGGTGGGCCTCCCCAGCCGGCTGCGCAGGCGGCGCACGACCTCAGGGGCGGGGCAGAAGAGGCGCTCCGGACAGACCGCCGTCACCCAGGTCGTGGTCAATGGTGGTGTTGGTGGCCCGACCCCGTCCAGCCCCAGGTCCAGGACCAGGGTCGGCGACGGCGTCGAGATCCTCATCGGCAGGGTCCGGGGCGATCTTGACCAGGAGTGGGACGTGGCGCCTGGCGGCCTGGTCCGCGGCCTCGCGCACGGCCTCCAGGATCGGGCGCAGCGCCTCGACGCTCTGCAGGCTGCGCAGCCCGGGGGTGTTGGGGCTGGAGACGTTGACGACGAGGTGGTCGACCCACCGGGCCACCGCCTTGGCCGAGTAGCGGTAGTCCTCAACCGCGTCCTCAAGGGGCGTCACCTTGGTCTTGCCGATATTCGCGCCGACGACGATGGAGCGTCCCGCGGGTGCGGCGCAGAGCGCGCAGCCGCTTGGCGGCCTCGTCCGCCCCGGAGTTGTTGAAAGCCCATGCGGTTGCGCACGGCGCGCATCTGCGGATAGCGCCACATACGGGGCTTGTCGTTACCGCCTTGGGCGTGAGCGGTGAAGGTCCCGACCTCGATGAAGCCGAAGCCGAGCATGTCCAGGCCCTCGACGGCCTGCCCCTCCTTGTCCATGCCGGCTGCCAGCCCCAGGACACCGGGCACGGGGCGGGCGAAGGGACCGCCCTGGTTGGCCGAGGGGACGGGGAAGACGGGCGGCGCCCCGCACCTGGCGCACCACGTCCCTGACGAGGGGACCTTGCCAGTCAGCTCGATGGCGTCCATGCATACGTCGTGGATCAGCTCGGGGTCGATGCGGGTCAGGACGGTCTTGTACAGCAGGTCGTAGAGCACGGTGCCAGGCTACCCCGGCACGGTTGGCACGGCTCCGCAACCGCGCTCGGTCCGAGCAGCCCCGCCCCTGGTGGTCCTTGCTTCGCGTCGGGGGCGGTATCACGGTAGCGTGGGGGCAGTTCCAGCCTGGTCGCAGGCGTGTTCTGAGAGGTGGTCCGTGTCCTTCAACCGCGATATCCAGATCGATCCCAACCGGGTCCAGACCCGTTCCGGCGGAGGCCGGGGAGCGATGATCGGCGGCGGCTCGATCCTGACCGTCATCGCCGTCGTCCTCATCTCCCAGCTCACGGGGGTGGACCTGTCCTCCATGCTGGGGGCGCAGCAGCAGAATGGGGCCACGCGGCCGACGGCCTCGTCGATCGATACCTCCGTGTGCACCAGCGGGGACAGCGCCAACAAGTACACCCAGTGCCGCATGGTGGCCACCGCCGAGTCCCTCGACGCGGTGTGGACGGATCAGCTGCCCGCCCAGGCGGGGCTCACGTACGCCAAGCCCGAGTTCGTCCTGTGGGACGGCACCCAGATCTCCTCGGCCTGCGGCAACGCCTCCTCGGCGGTGGGGCCCTTCTACTGCTCAGGGGACCAGACGGTCTACCTGGACATGAGCTTCTTCTCCGAGATGGAGAAGTCCCTGGGGGCCACGGACACTCCTTTGGCGGAGGAGTACATCGTGGCCCATGAGTTCGGGCACCATATCCAGCACCTGACCGGGCAGATGGCCAAGGCCGACCGCTCGGGCAGTGGCGCGACGTCGGACTCGGTGCGCCTGGAGCTTCAGGCGGACTGCTACGCGGGAATCTGGGTCAACCACGCCTCCTCCACCCCCGACCCGGAGACCGGCAAGCCCTTCCCTCAGCCGTCCCAGCAGCGAGGGAGATCAGCGGTGCCCTGGGGGCGGCCGAGGCCGTCGGTGACGACCACATCCAGGAGCGGGCGAAGGACACGTCGACTCCGACACCTGGACCCACGGCTCCTCCGAGCAGCGCGTTCGCTGGTTCACCACCGGGATGAACTCCGGCTCGGTACAGGCCTGCAACACCTTCGCCGTCGACGCCTCCAAGCTCTGAGACGGACGCGGCGACGTCGTTCGTCGCTCTCACTCGTCTCCCCTACCCACCGATCTCCTCGGTCTGACGGGCCCGTCGCCTTCTGAGCGGCGGGCCCCGTTTGCGTGCGACGTGGCGTCACACCTGACAGTGGGTTCATGACGCACACGTCACCGGCGACATCGCCGGTGCCGGCCTTCAGGAGGACACCATGACCAAGGCACTCATCGTTGTTGAGTCCTACTTCGGCAATACCCGGGCCATCGCCGAGGCCGTCGCCGCCGGGCTGATCGAGGGCGGCGTCGACGCACAGGTCGTCGACGTTTCCCAGGCTCCGAGTGCCCTGCCCGCAGACCTGGATCTGCTCGTGCTGGGAGCCCCCACCACAACCGGGGCTGCCGACTGCGACCTCGCGGGCCAAGGCCTGTGAGCAGGCGGGGTCGGGCGAGGCATCCCACGGGATCGGCGGGTGGCTGGAGACCACGGCGATCCCGGCATCCACCGGCGCCGCCGCCTTCGACACGGTCATCTCCAAGGGCTGGCTCAGCGGTTCAGCGGCCAAGGCGATCGCCAAGGCGCTGCAGCGCCATCAGGGTCGGCGGACGGTGTCGGTCAGGAGCTTCGTGGTCACGGCGAGCAAGGGTCCGCTGGCCGATGGAGAGAAGACCGACGCCCACAGCTGGGGACGCGAGCTCGCGGCTTCGGCGAACGCCAGATAACGACAGGGGCCTTGGCGACAACTGCGCATCGCATCATCGGAAGGAAATCAGCAACATGACGGCAACGAACCACGACAAGTCGCCCCGGCTGCGGCTGAGCGGACGAAACATCGCCGGGGCGTGCCTGGCCGTCTGCGGTCTCCTCATCATCATCTGGGGAGGGACGCTCAAGTCCGTCAACGTCACTGACCCCGACTTCATGAGCTTCGCCGTCAGCGGGCTGGTGACCGTCGCAGCCGGGGCCTGCCTGGCGACAGCACTTCCTCGCGCTGCTCGTGTCGCGCTCATCTGGCTGGCAACGCTGGCGTCGATGCTCTATCTGCTCATCCTCGGCATGGCGGTCATCGTGTCCCTGATGAGCTGTGTGGTGATCGCCGGGATCGCGGTCTGGCTGACCATCAGAATCCTGAGATGAGGTAAGGCGGCCGAGTCGGTGCGGTAACGGCACAGCGGCGAGGTCGCCTCCGGAGCTTTTCAGACCGAACCGACTTCGCCGCCTCTTCCTGGGTGGTTCAGTAGTAGCGCCACTGCCGCATGTCTCGGTTGTAGACCTCGACGATCCGCGGATGCAGGAGAGTGGAGGGCTCCATGGTCTCGGTGCGGGCCGGTTTGGTTCGCATGATGAACTCCAGGGTCTCCCGGTCCTGGTAGGTCAGTCCCTCGGGAAGCGGCTGGCTGATGAGGTTCTGAGGCGTCCTGGTGGACAGCACGAAGCCCCCACTCCCGAAGGAGGGAATGTTGGTCGAGAAGGGCAGGATCTGCCGATCCGGTTGGGAGGTGGCAACGGTGCTGGCCACTGTGGAGAAGGCGTGGGGTGAGGAAGAACGTGGAGGTGGCCTGGGTGACCATGACACCCTCGGGTGCCAGCCGAGCCTCGACATTCCGATAGAACTCGGTGGAGTAGAGCTGGCGAGCTTCTCGTTGGAGGGTCGACCAGGTCGACGAGAACGACGTCGTAGGTCGCCCTGGAGTCTCGGACGTAGGGTGAAGGCGTCGTCGTTGACAACGTTCACTCTGGGGTCGGACAGGGATGCCTTGTTGAGGTCCTTGAGCAGGCGGTTGCTTCGCGCCAGCTCGGTGACGCCGGGGTCGATATCCACGATGGTGACGTCCTTGACGCTGGGGTAGCGCAGGATCTCCCTGGCCAGCAGACCGTCACCGCCACCGAGCACGAGGACGTGAGCAGGATCCTTCACCGAGGTCATGGCGCTGGCGGACAGGGGTCTCGTGGTACCTGGCCTCGTCCAGGCTGGAGAACTGGAGCTGTCCGTTGAGGTACATGCGCAGGTCGTCCTGGTGAGTCGGTGAGGACCACCTTCTGGTAGGCGGTCTGCTGGTAGTAGACGACCGGGTCGTTGTAGGGTGAGCGCCTCCACGCTGCGCTCGATGCGGTTGGCGGCCGCGAACATACCGACCAGTGCCACGACGGCGGCGGTGGCCGCCCACAGGATCTTGCGAGGTGTGCGCACCTGGAGCAGGACGAGCACCGCGACCAGGACGTTGAGCGCCCCGACCAGGTAGGGCCCCGCGCATGAGGCCCAGCTGTGGGAGGGAGCACCAGGGGGAAGACCAGGGAGGCCACCAGTGAGCCGAAGTAGTCGATGGCCATGACCTTGCCGAGCAGCTCACTGGTCGAGCGGCGCCCGAAGGCGGCGAAGGTCCGCACCAGCAGCGGGATCTCCAGGCCGATGAGGGATGCCGATGGTCAGGCTGATGCCGCCGAAGACGACCCAGTGCAGGCGGGTGCGTCCGAAGGCCAGGTACAGCAGGAGGACGGAGTTGCCGCCGATGAGGGCCCAGAAGCACCTCGCTGACTCCGAAGACGACCGCTGGCGCGGCGCGGAAGCGGTTGACCAGCAGCGAGCCGATTCCCATGCCGAACAGGGTGATGCCGGTGGCGAGACTGAAGCTGAGGACGGAGTCGCCCAGGAGGTAGGAGGCGGCCGTGCCCAGGATGAGCTCGTAGATGAGCCCGCCGATCGCGGCGAGCAAGGCCGCAGTGAACAGGGCGACGTTCTCTCGTCGCCCGATTCGACCGTGGGTCATGGTGTGCGGCTCAGCTCAGGATGGTGGCGGCGATGATGATGGCGATCGCGAGCGCCGTGCCGGCGAAGGCAACCCCCAGGCCGATGTTCTGGTCCTCGATGAGCTCGCGTCTGAGGTCGAGACGGAAGATGCGGTTGACCAGCAGCGCGAACACCATGAGCAGGACCACTCCGAGCACCGCGTAGACGATGGTGCTCAGCAGTGACTGCCAGTTGAGGTCGACCGATGAGTGGTGAGCGATGGTCATGAGCGACATGTCTTCTCCTTCGTGTATGACCGTCGAGGGGGTTGAGTCAGTGGGCTCCAGGTTATTTTCCGACGCCGCCGCCCCCACCGCCGTAGACCGAGCGGTTCCGGAAGACGGAGCCGTCCTCCGCAGGACTGAAATCGTCATCATCAGTCCACGCAAGGATCGCCATCAGAATGAGAAACGGAATGAGCCAGAATAGAGGTGACTTCCAACCACCCCGAAGTCCAGGGCCTACCGAGGAGATCCACCGGCCGAGCCTTCGTGCAACGCCTGGCACCCACCACGGTCGACTCACGTGCCGACCGAAGATCTTGGACTGCTGCTCAGGCGCGAGGGTCGTGATGCGATATGCCTCGCGCTCCCGGCGGCGATGCTCATCGATCACGATGCTGGAGAGAGGCTTCCTCGCCCCTTTGACCCGGAGCTCAACGCATGTCGTTGTTGTAACAGCTCCTGTCAGATGTGGGACGGCTCCTGTCTCGTGGTCAATATCGGCTCGGTATACGTCCGTGACCTCAACGGAATACGGTCGACCATTGACCTTCAGCTGCAGGGTCTGGCCCACCTCGAGCGCGAGCGGATCGATCATCGGCTGAATAGGGAACCGGCTCGTGAAGAACAACCATATTGGTATCTCGATTGATCTCGAGCCAGAGCTCTTCGCTGTTGTCGTCGATCAGGCGCCACTGCTCCCACCGAGTGAGGCGCCGGCTTCGCTGATCCCGCCGTTTCAGGACAACTCGCCCCATGACGGTGTAGGAGTGACTCTTCTTCCTCAAGGAACCCCGAAGCGTCTCGCCGACTCTCAGATCACCTCTGATGCTCACAGTGTGATCCCCGAGCTGATCACCTGCTGGGCCTGAAGCCGCTGACGCACCATCTCCCCCACGGCCTCGATCTGCGCGGGGGTCAGCGTACGGCAGCTGGTGAGCGTCACGTAGCCGTCGCCGGACTCGGGCCAGGTGTGGGCGGCGATATGCGACTCGGATAGAATGACGACGGCGCTCAGGCCCTGGGGCTCGAACCGGTGGTGCGCACTGGAGACGGCAGTCAGTCCCGCTTTCCGGGCGGCGTCGAGGAGAATCGACTCGACGGTGGGGAGATCGTTGAGCACGTGCGGCTCGGCCCCACTGATCTTGTAGCTGACAGAACACAGGCTCACCGCACTCACGCGAGCACGGTAGCAACGGGGCAGGCACCCGACAAACGGGGCGAGATCCCCATCCGCACTCGCTCGGCGCCGGGAGCGCATGGCGGGCACGCCGTCGCTGACGGGTGCGGACCTACTTGCCCACTCCGCCTCCGCCGCCTCCGTAGACCGGGCGGTGACGATAGGTCCGTGAGGAGCTCGAGTCCGAGGTGCTGGAGGAGTCGGCTCCACCAGTGGAACGGCTGCTGCTGGAGCACGCGGAGAACAGTCCGACGGCGAGTACAACACTGACGATGGCGGCGACGATAGCGCATCCGATGTTTCCGGCCGGTTCTGCCGGCAACGGGTCGGCTGTTGCACAGGACGCGCCCGAGCTGCTTCTGCTGGGAAGTGGACAAGGAGGTCTTGCGGTAGGCCAGGAGGTCACGGAAACGGTGGCTGTCGATGGTCAGTCGGCTGGTCACACCGGCCGGGTCTGTCAGCCGCAGCTCGACGTAGGTCATGGTCTCGCCGATGTTCAGCGGGCACACCGGGAGAGCCGATGGCGTTCTCGAGCGTGCCGGTGGTGACCTCCTCAACGAGAGCCTGGTGCGGAGTGCCGTTGATCGTCAGCTGCAGTCTCTGGCCGACGGTCAGGGGCCCACGGCTCAATCGCCTCCTGGAGACGAACGGGCTCGTAGAAGAGGATCTCGCCGGGGTCGTGATCGAGCTCGACCCAGGTGTCGGCGTTGCTGCCACCGACGAGCTGCCACTCCTCCCAGTAGTAGAAGCAGCGGTCCTGGGCGTCCCACTCCTTGAAGAGCAGGCAGCCTCTGACCGACAGGGTGCCCGCACTTCCCTGCAGCATGTCGCCGACCTGCAAGTTGGCTCGCGTGCCGTTCACCAGGACCCTCCCGTCTGCGGAGGGAGAGACGGTGCAGCGCTGCCGCCGTCGTAGCCTGGTCCGCCTGTCATCACGCGGGCACAGTAGCAACGTGGGCATGTCCCGGCAAACGGTTCGAACTCCCCATGGTCCGCCCCCACCAATCGGATCCGAGCGGATCATGATCCAGATGCCGTGTGAGACTGTCCCTATGCGCGTTGCTGAGATCGCAGAGCTCACCGGGACGACGGTGCGCACGGTGCGCTACTACCACTCGCTGGGGCTGCTTCCGGTTCCCCATGAGCGTGGTGGCTGGCGCGACTACGACCTGGGCCACGTGGCCCGGCTCTCCCGGATCCGTTGGCTGGTCCAGGCCGGTGTGTCCCTGGAGACCATCAAACGCGTCCTCGACGAGCCCGAGGCGACCGGCGTCGAGCAGATCGACGACGCTCCCGTGGCGGAAGCAGCTGGAACACGTCCACCGGCCGGCTCCGTTGTCGAGGACCTGGCCGGGGCCCTGTCCGCCGTGGAGGACCACCTGGCCGAGGTGACCAGGCAGAGAGACATGCTCGCCGGTCTGCTGGAGCGAGCCAGGACTGGTTCGACTGTCTCACCGATGTCCCCGCGTATGGCGGCCTTCTTCGACCGGCTGGAGCAGGCCGCTCCCGATGAGGCCACCCGCTGCGCTGTGCGCAGGGCGGGACCTGACCGACCTGGCCTGCTACCGCGGTCAGATGCCCCCGGAGGCGGAGTTCCTCTTCGTCGACCCGGATCCTCGCTACGACGCCGAGTCACTGGCCCTCTACTCCCAGGATCCGGCCGAGCTGTCAGACGCGCAGATCGAACAGCGCGCACGGGACATGGTGTCCCGATTGGAGGCTCGGCTGACACCTGAGCACCTTGCGGACCTGGCGAACAGCGTCGACACCGAGGCGGTACAGGCACTCTTCCGCCTCATCGCCACTACCGGCTACCCCGATGCACGACTCATCCGAACCTTGGGAACGGGAGTTCCTCACCGCGATCGATCGATGGCGCCTGAGCGAGTAAGCGGCACTTGCTTGGATGCTGCCGCGTGGGCTTTGCGTACGACGCAGCGTCACACCTCACCCTGGGGGCATGCCAACGACCACCGCCTCCCCTACAGCGTCCGTACTGCCCGCGCGGCATCACTCCCCTGCCATCGACGCCTCGGGGCTGGTCAAGACCTTTGGCCCCCTCCGCGCACTCGACGGTCTTGACCTGAAGGTGGAGACGGGCCAGATCCACGGTTTCCTGGGCCCCAACGGTTCGGGGAAGTCAACGACCATCCGCGTCCTTCTGGGCATGTACCGTCGAGACAGCGGCATGGTGCAAGTCCTGGGCATGGATCCGCACCGCGACGCCGAGCACATCACGCGCCGGTGCGCCTACGTTCCTGGTGATGTGGCGCTGTGGCCCACGCTCACCGGGGCGCAGACCCTTGATGCCCTCGCCGCCCTGCGCGGCGGACGCGACCGGGCGCGCGAGGCCGAGCTCATCGAGGCCTTCCGACTGGATCCCCACAAGCCGGTCCGCTCCTACTCCAAGGGCAACCGGCAGAAGGTCATGCTCGTGGCGGCATTGGCGGCGCCGTGCGACCTGGTCATCCTCGATGAGCCGACCTCCGGGCTCGACCCGCTCCAGGCCGAGGTATTCGTCGACGCGGTTCGTGATGCGGCCGGCCAGGGGCGCACTGTGCTCATGTCAAGCCACATCATGGCTGAGGTCGACCGCCTGTGCGACTCGGTGACGATCATCAAGGACGGACGAACCGTGGAGTCGGGGCGGCTTGAGGAACTGAGGCACCTACGGGCCTCCCGGATCACCTGCGTGCTGCCTCCCGAGCAGAGCCCGGCTCCCGGGCGTCATCGATGGTCGCGGTGGCTGCACCGCGAGCGCGGAGCCCAACGGAGCCCGACCAAGGATCCCACCCAGGGTCGCCCTGCTCCGCCCCCGACGCCGACGGCCTGCTGAGCGTCTCGGTTCCCACGGACCGCGCCCCGGCCACGTTGCGTCAGCTGCTGGCCGCCGGAGCGCAGGAGGTCACCTGCACCCCTGCGTCCCTGGACGAGGTCTTCCTCCAGCACTATGAGGCGGCGGCGCGATGACATCCGTTCCGCAGAGCCTCAAATGCGATCTGGCAGTCGGCCCGTCTGGCGCTCTGCCAGGAACGGATCTGGCTCGTGGCACTGCCGGTGGTGACGGGACTGATGACCGCCCTGCTGGCTCCCAGCTACGGCGACACCTACGCCTCACCGGAGGACCTGGCGGGCCGTGGCCTCGGCCCAGGTCTCCGACACCTCGACCTTTCTCTACGGCGGGCTCTCCGATACCGCGGGTGTTGTCCAGGTGGCAACCTGGGAGCTCGGAGGGCTCACCTGTCTGGTGCTGAGCATCGTCGTAGCCCTGCGCTCGGTGGCGTTGACACGCACTGAGGAGGACCTGGGGCGCGCCGAGCTGCTCCGCTCCACGGGGAGCCGGCTCCATCGCGAGCCTGGTGGGGCAGGGACTCGTCCTGGTCCTCCAGTGCCTGCTCCTGGGGAGCCGGTGCCGGTGCAGGGCTGCTTGCTCTGGAGGAGGCCGATGGCACCGATGCCGCGGCCTACGGCGCGGTCATCGCCTCCACCTTGCTGACAGTGGCCTGTGCGACGCTCGTCGTTGCGCAGCTGGTTCCCGACGCCACCGCGGGCCGTGCCGTCGCGCTGGGGTTCGTGGGGCTCATGTACACGGGTAACGGAATGAGAGCCTCCAAGGACTGGAACTGGGCGGGATGGGCGTCTCCCTTCCGCCTGAGAACGGCGGTGGATCCCGGAGGTGAGAACTCCTGGGGCCCCGTCCTCATCGCGGTAGCGGCCAGCATCATGGTGCTGGCGCTGGCCGGGGTGCTGACCTCTCACAGGGATCTCGGTCAGGGACTGGTGCAGCTGCCCGCGAGGCGCTCACCATCGCTGAGGGTGGGCGGGCCGCTGACCTTGGCCGTCAGACTCAGCAGAAAGCCAGTGTCTGGCGTGGGCGTTCCTGGTCTCTCTCGTGGCCGGGGTGCTGGTGTCGATGGGAGGCGACGTCGTCGACCTGGCTCGGCAGGGGCGGTATCAGCGGCGGGATCCCTAGGGATCACTTCTGGCCGGCGACGATCCCGGCGAGGCGTTCCTGAGGTACATCGGCCAGCTCGCAGGGAGCACTGCCTGCAGCCCAGGGCGTGTCGCTGGCGTTGCGCTACAGCGGTGATGAGCGCTCCGGACGCCTGGAGATGGTGGTCTCCACCGGGAACCGGCCTCTGCGGATTCTGCTCTCGTCATGGCTGGTGGCCGCTCTCGGATCCGGGCTGACTCTCATCTGCGCGACGGTTGCGGCCGGGTACGTCGGGCGCTCCGAGCTGGATACGGACCTGATCGACGCCGTGCGTCTCGTAGCCGGACAGTGGCCCGCCGCTTTGGCGTCGGCGGCGATCGCCACGGCGCTGTGCGGGGCGTGGCCCAGGGGACGCGGGCTCGCTTGGGGTCCAGTACTGGTGGGGCTGGGAATCGCGCAGCTCGGCGGCGTCCTCGACCTGCCCAAGCGGATCCGAGATGCCGGTCCTTTCGCCCAGGCGGGTGAGAATGGGAGCCTGTGGCTGCTTGCCGTGGCCACTGCCTGCCTGGCCACGGCGGCCTTCGGGGTGACCCGCAGGGACATGAGCCTGATTGCAGCCTCGCGGCGCTCCCTCACCCGCCAGACGTCATCGTCCGCAATCCCCTAGAACGATGTGCTGGAAGACAGCGATCTCATGAGCCTCAGCCGGTCCCCCGCAGGTAGGTGTCCCAGTATCCCGGCCTTGGCGCGATCTGCTCGACGACGTCGATCCACAACCCGCTGGGGTCGGCGAACCCGAACCGGCGCTGGCCGAAGGGCTCGTCGGTGAGCGGGTATGTCACTGCCAGTCCCCTGCCCGTCAGCTCGGCATGAGCCGCTACTGCGTCGTCGACCTCCAGCTCGAAGCAGGCATCGGGTCCTGGAGGAGCAGAAGGGTGGTCCGGCGTCATGAAGGCGATCGATGACCCGCTGCCCTCATCCGTCATCAAGGTGAACCAGGAACTGTCGAAAACAGGACGGAAGCCGAGGAAGCGCCGCCAAGTCCGCGCTTCGTCCTTCCGGTCAGTGACGATGATCGGGTAGTTGTCTCGGATCCGCATTGTCGCCTCCCAGGTGACATCGAAGGGATTCGCATACCATTGGTATGTCAAACTAGTTCACATACTTTTGGTATGTCAATTGTCGAGGTGCTTCATGGCAGGAACGAGAGCAGCCCAGCGCAGGGCGACGCAGACGGCACTCATCACCGAGGCGCGGCAGCGCTTCGCCAACGAGGGTTACACCGCGGTGCGGCTAAGCGACGTCGTCGACGCTCTCGGAATGACCAAGGGTGCGCTCTACCACCACTTCACCGGCAAGCACGATCTATTTCGGGCCGTCGTTCAGCAGGTGCAGCAGGAGGTCGCCGACCGGGTTCAGGCAGCGGCCCGGCCGGGCGCGGATCCGTGGGAGGAGCTCATCGCAGGCTGCAAGGCGTTCCTTGCCTCCTACAGCAATCCCGAGACCCGGCAGATCATGCTCATTGACGCACCGACGGTGCTGGGGTGGCGCGAGTGGAAGGAGATGGACGGGGCATACTCCGAGAGGCTCCTGACGGAGGTGCTGACCAGCCTCATGGAGAATGGCACCCTCGTTTCCCGACCAGTGGAACCCATGGTTCATCTGCTGTCCGGGGCGATGAACGAGGCCGCGTTGTGGCTGGCTGAGACCGACTCGCCAACGGCGCTGAAAGACACCATGGGTGCATTGCAGTGCATGCTCGGTTCACTGCGAGCCGATGGGATCGCACCGTCAGCAGAAGCGAGTAGCGTCGACGGCATGAGCGAGCGACTTCCTTCTTCTGACAACGTGGTGCTCAAAGGTATCCGCGAGGAGCCCAACCCCGAGGACGGAACACGGGTCCTGGTGGACCGGCTCTGGCCCCGAGGCGTGTCCAAGGAACGTGCCGACCTCGATGAGTGGGCCAAGGACGCCACCCCGACCACCGAGCTGCGCCGCGCCTTTCACAGTGGAGAGATGCCCTGGCCCCAGTTCGTCGAGGCCTACCGGGCCGAGCTCACCGAGCGGCCCGAGGCGGTTGCCGCCGTCGAGCACCTGCGCGACGAGGCCCTGAAGGGACGGGTGACGCTCCTGTTCGCCGGCCATGACCACGTCCACTGCCACGCGCGAGTCCTGCGCGAGGCGGTCCTCGGCGTCGAGGAGGACCTGGCCTGACGGCGTCTTCGGCAGGGTCGGGGTCTCAGACGTTGAAGCCCAGGGCGCGCAGCTGCTCGCGGCCCTCGGGGGTGATCTTGTCCGGTCCCCACGGCGGCAGCCACACCCACTGGATACGGACGTTGTCCGCGATGAGGGACAAGGCCTGCTGAGCCTGCTCCTCGATGACATCGGTCAGGGGGCAGGCCGCGGTCGTCAGGGTCATGTCGAGCACGACGGTCCCGTCGGGCTCGATCGACACCCCGTAGAGCAGGCCGAGGTCAACGATGTTGATACCGAGCTCGGGGTCGATGACGTCGCGCAGGGCCTCCTCAATGGCGGCGACATCGACGCCCTCGGTACTGGCGACGGGGGCCGGTGGCTGCTGGGCAGCCATGGGGTTGTCGGTGCCGACCGGCACCTCGGTGGGGTTCTCGCTCATGGCTTCTCCTTCTTCCTCGGAGGTCAGACGGTGATCAGGCAGTGGGACGGTCGGGATACTCGGGGCCTGCCTGCTCGACGGAAGGCAGGGCGACGCCGGACTTGGCCAGGGCGTCCTTGAGAGCCATCCAGCCCAGCAGGGCACACTTGACGCGGTTGGGGTACTTCGAGACCCCCTCGAAGGCGGCACCGTCCTCGAGGTCGTCCAGGACGGCGTCGTCGACGCCCTTGCCGCGCGAGTGCATGAGGGTGTCGAAGTCCGCCTCGAGGCGGGCGACGGTGGCCAGGTCGGCGCCGTTGACGAGGTCGTGCATGACGGAGATGGAGGCCTGGGAGATGGAGCATCCATCCCCCTCCCAGCCGACGGCCTCAATCTTTCCGTCCTTGACGCGCACCCCCAGAGTCACATCGTCACCACAGGTGGGGTTCACCTGGTGGCTGGTGGCGTCCGGGGCGTCGAGGGCGCCGGAACCGTGGCGCTCGCGGGAGTGGTCGAGGATGACTTGCTGGTAGAGCTGGTCGAGTTCGTTCATGCTCACCTCTGGAAGTAGCGTCGGACGTCAGCGATGGCGGACAGGAAGCGGTCCACTTCCTCGGGCGTGGAGCAGGCCCCGAAGGACAGACGCGAGGAGGCGTGGATGCCGAAGCGCTGGTGGATCGGCTGGGCGCAGTGGTGACCGGTGCGCACGGCGACGCCGGCGGCGTCGAGGACCTGACCGACGTCGTGGGGATGGACTCCCTCGATGGAGAAGGCGACCACGCCCAGGCGGTCGGTGGTGTCGGTCGGGCCGACCAGCCGCAGTCCGGGGACCTGGGTGAGGCCCTCGAGCACCTGCCGGGTCAGGACCTGCTCGGTGGCGTGGAGCCGGTCCAGGCCGATTCCTGCCAGGTACTCCACCGCTGTGCGCCATCCCGCGGCCTGCGCCAGCGGCTGGCTGCCGGCCTCGAAACGGGGCGGGCCGCTCATGAAGGTCGACGACTCCATGGTGACGACCTCGATCATGGAGCCTCCGGTCAGCACCGGCGGCATCGCAGCCAGCAGCTCCTCGGTGGCCACGAGCGCGCCGATACCGGTGGGGCCGAGCATCTTGTGGCTGGAGAGAACCATGGCGTCCACGCCGGTGGCCTTCAGCGCGCGGAAGTCCAGCGGGAGGTGGGCGGCGGACTGGCAGGTGTCCAGGACGACGAGCGCACCGACCTGCTGGGCACGCGGCACGATGAGGTCGAGCGGACTGATCGCACCGGTGACGTTGGAGGCGTGGGTCAGGGCCAGCACGCGGGTGCGCTCGGTGATGACGTCCAGCGTGCCGGTATCGATGCGCCCGTCCTCGGTCAGGTCCAGCCAGCGCAGGGTGGCGCCTGTGCGGGCGCACAGCTCCTGCCAGGGCACGAGGTTGGCATGGTGCTCGGCACGGGTGACGACGACCTCGTCGCCCTCCCCGATGATGAGGCGCCGAGCCGGGTCATCAGCCGCGGCGGCCCCGCCACCGCGGGAGGCAGGCCGGCCCAGGCTGGCGTGCCCGATGGCCAGGGCCACGAGGTTGATGGCCTCGGTGGCGTTCTTGGTGAAGACGAGCTCACTGCCGCGCGCACCGACGAAGGCGGCGACGGCGTCGCGGGCGTCCTCGAAGGTGGCGGTGGCCTCGTCGGCGAGCTGGTAGGTCGAGCGCCCCGCCGCACCGTTGGAGATGCGGTAGAAGTCGGCCTCCGTGGTGATGACACTGGCCGGCTTCTGGCTTGTGGCGGCCCAGTCCAGGTAGGCCAGGGCCCCACTGTTGCGGGCGGGTCTTTCCAGGTAGGGGAAACCGGCGCGGATCGCGGCAACCTCCTCAGCACTGAGCGCGCTGGCGGAACGCGCCCCGGTGGATGGGGCCGTGGACTGGGTCATGGCGTGCCTTTCCGATTCGATGCGAGCTGTACCGGGCATGGTCGCCGACGGCTGCGGGCTGAGGTCACGAAGAACCTTAGTACCCCTTGCTCGTGCGGAGACCGACGACGACGCCTCTGATCGGCGCGCCGTCGTCGGCTCCTGCACGGGTGAGGCCGATCAGGCCAGGTAGCGGTCGTAGCCCTCTTCCTCCAGACGGTCGGCCAGGTCGGGGCCGCCGGCCTCGGCGACGCGCCCGTCGACGAAGACGTGGACGTAGTCGGGCTTGATGTAGCGCAGGATGCGCGTGTAGTGGGTGATGAGGAGGAATCCGGCGTCGGTCTCGTCGTGAAGACGGTTGACGCCCTCGGAGACGATGCGCAGCGCGTCGACATCCAGGCCGGAGTCGGTCTCGTCCAGGACGGCGAAGCGGGGGCGCAGCAGCTCCATCTGGAGGATCTCGAAGCGCTTCTTCTCACCGCCGGAGAAGCCGGCGTTGACATCGCGCTGGGAGAAGGCGGGATCCATGCGCAGGTTCTTCATGGCCTGGTTGACCTGACCGACCCACTGGCGCACCTTGGGGGCCTCGCCGTCGATCGCGGTCTTGGCGGTGCGCAGGAAGTTGGCCACGGTGACACCGGGGACCTCGACGGGGTACTGCATGGCCAGGAAGAGGCCGGCGCGGGCGCGCTCGTCCACGCTCATCTCGAGCAGGTCGACACCGTCGAGGAGGACCTCGCCGTCGGTGACCTCATAGTCGGGGTGGCCGGCGATGGAGTAGGCCAGAGTGGACTTGCCCGAGCCGTTGGGGCCCATGATGGCGTGGACCTGGTTGGAGTCGATGGTCAGGTCGACGCCCTTGAGGATGGGCTTGGGGCCGTCATTGGTGGCCACCTGGACGTGGAGGTTCTTGATCTGCAGAGTACTCATGCGACGTTTCTTTCGGCTGGTAATGGGTCTGGTGACGAGTAGGCGGACCGCTGTGGGGTCCGGCCAATCACTCGGCTGTCGGTACGGCGACGGGGTCCTGGTCGGTGCGGGCGGCGATGAGGCCGGTGAGCTCGAGCTCCTTCTCGATGGCGGCCATGAGGCGCTCCTCAACCTCGTCGACACCGATCTCGGCGACGATCTCGTTGAAGAAGCCCAGGACCACGAGGCGACGGGCCTCGGTCTCGGGGATGCCGCGGGCACGCAGGTAGAACAGCTGCTGGTCGTCGAAGCGGCCGGTGGCGCTGGCGTGACCCGCGCCCTCGATGTTGCCGTTCTCGATCTCCAGGTTCGGCACCGAGTCGGCCTTGGCGCCCTCGGTCAGGACGAGGTTGCGGTTGAGCTCGTAGGTGTCGGTGCCACGGGCTGCCTGACCGATGAGGCAGTCCCCCACCCACACGGCGTGCGCGCCCTCGCCCTGGAGGGCTCCCTTGTAGGTGACGCGGGAGTAGCAGTGGGGCTCGGTGTGGGCCACGTAGGGACGGTGCTCCTGGTGCTGGCCCGCATCGGTGAAGTAGACGCCGTATGCGTCGATGTGGCCGCCCTCGCCGGAGAATCCCAGGTCGGGGCAGATGCGCACGTCTCCGCCGAGGCTGACGACGACGTGCTTGAGGACACCCCGGCCGGAGACCTTCACCCGGTGGTTGGAGGCGTGGACGGCGGCGTCCTCCCAGCCCTGGACGGTCACCAGGGTGAGCTCGGCGCCGTCGGCGACCGTCACCTCGACGCCCTGGGTCAGGGCGGCGGTGCCGGTGTGGTCGAGGACGACGGTTCCCTTCGCGCCGGACTCGGCGGCGACGAGGATGTGCTGGGCAGTGGGGCGGGCGAGCTGCGCATCCTGGCCGACGACGTTCAGTCTGGCGGCCCGCTCCAGCCGGGCGCCAGGCTCCAGGGTCAGCACGGTGGCGGTCTCGGTACCGTTCCAGGCGGTGATGCCGGTGCGGTCGACCGGGGCGCCCACGGTACCGATGCGGGCATCGCTGCGCGGGACGGTCTCGAGGCGTGCGCCGTCGGGAAGGTCGGTCTCGATGCGGATGGCGCCGGCAGCATCGGTCTCACCTGCGGCGGTGGCTGCGCGGATGGTGTCGAGGTCGAACAGCGGGGCGAAGCGCTTCATGGGCGTGAAGCGCCACTCCTCCTCGCGTCCGCGCGGCACCGGGATGTCGGCGGGGTCGAAGGAGGTGGGGCGATCAGCGCGCGAGGAGACGTAGCGCGGCCCGCCGTGGGAGTGGGCGCCCTCGAGCGTGGCGCTCGAGTGGTCGGTGGAGAGTTCAGGCATGTGGAGGTGCTCCTTGGCCGGTACCCGGCCGGTGTGATCAGGTGTGTTTCGAATAGCTGACGGTGCTCGCTGAGACGGTGCGGTGCGGCGGTCTCAGCCCACCGAGTTCTCCATCTGCAGCTCGATGAGCCGGTTGAGCTCGAGGGCGTACTCCATGGGCAGCTCGCGGGCGATGGGCTCGACGAAGCCGCGCACGATCGTGGCCATGGCCTCTGTCTCGGTCAGGCCGCGCTGCATGAGGTAGAAGAGCTGGTCGGCGCTCACCTTGGAGACGGTGGCCTCGTGGCCCATCTCGACGTCGTCGGTACGCACGTCGACGTAGGGGTAGGTGTCCGACCGGGAGATCTCGTCGACCAGGAGCGCGTCGCACAGCACGTTGGACTTGGAGTGGCGGGCGTTCTTCATGATCTGCACCAGACCGCGGTAGGCGCTGCGGCCTCCGTGGCGGGCGATCGACTTGGAGACGATGTGGCTGGAGGTGTGGGGCGCCATGTGGACCATCTTGGCGCCGGTGTCCTGGTGCTGGTCCGCGCCGGCGAAGGCGATGGACAGGGCCTCGCCGCGGGCGTGGGGGCCCATGAGGAAGACGGCCGGGTACTTCATGTTCCGCTTGGAGCCGATGTTGCCGTCGACCCACTCCATGGTGGCGCCCTCCTCGCAGGTGGCGCGCTGGGTCACGAGGTTGTAGACGTTGTTGGACCAGTTCTGGATGGTCGTGTAGCGCACACGGGCGTTCTTCTTGACCACGATCTCCACGATCGCCGAGTGCAGGGAGTCGGTGGAGTAGATGGGGTGCGGTGCAGCCCTCGACGTAGTGGACGTAGGAGTCCTCGTCGGCGATGATGAGCGTGCGCTCGAACTGGCCCATGTTCTCGGTATTGATGCGGAAGTAGGCCTGCAACGGGATCTCGACGTGGACGCCCTTGGGGACGTAGATGAAGGACCCTCCGGACCACACGGCCGTGTTGAGGGCGGCGAACTTGTTGTCACCCGCTGGAACCACGGTCCCGAAGTACTCCTGGACGAGCTCGGGGTACTCGCGCACAGCGGTGTCGGTGTCAACGAAGATGACCCCCTGCTCCTCCAGGTCGCCACGGATCTGGTGGTAGACGACCTCCGACTCGTACTGAGCCGCGACTCCCGCCACCAAGCGCTCGCGCTCGGCCTCGGGGATGCCGATGCGGTCGTAGGTGTTCTTGATGTCCTCGGGCAGGTCGTCCCAGGAGTTGGCCGGCCGGTCCGTGGAGCGCACGTAGTACTTGACGGCGTCCATGTCGAGCTGCGAGAGGTCCACCCCCCAGGTGGGCATGGGCTTGCGCTCGAAGGTCGAGTAGGCCTTGAGGCGCTTGGCGAGCATCCACTCGGGCTCGCCCTTGATGGCGGAGATCTCGCGAACCACCTGCTCGTCAAGGCCTCGCTTGGCCTTCTCACCGGCTTCGTCGGAGTCGTGCCAGCCGAAGTCGTAGCTCGTTGAGATCGAGTCGATGATCTCGTCGTCGGTGCTACGCACAGTCTCGGTTGTTGGCAGTGTCATCGGGTTCCTTCCATTCGCTTGGTCTCAAGGCCTCGCGTCTTAGCCGCCGCCCGGACCGCGCGCTTGCGCAGCGCGGGCATGGCGATCGGAATGTGGGTGGTGCAGACATGCTCGCCTCCGGCCAGGGTGGCCAGACGCTGGACGGGGACGCCGACGAGGCGGGAGATCGCCTGCGTCTCGGCATCGCACAGCTCGTGGAACTCCCCGGCAACATCGCGAACCGGACAGTTGCCCTGACACAGCTGGATGGCGAAGGAGCCGTCCCCGACGTCGCGAACCGAGGCCGCGTACCCGTCGAGGGTGAGGGCATCGGCCAGGGCGCGCGCCCGCTCGGAGGGATCCTTGCCGGCCGACTCGACGACGGCGGCGTAGCGGCGCTCCAGGTCACGGCCCCGCGCCGCGGCGAAGGAGTCGACCGCCTTGTCGCCGGCCACCTGGGACAGGTAGCGCAGGGCGCGGTTGGCCAGATCGGAGTAGCCCTCCGCGAAGGAGGTGCGGGCCTTGGGCGTCAGAACATAGTGCCGGGCAGGGCGACCACGGCCGCGCTTGCCCGTCAGGGCCGGGGTGTGGACCTCGATCTGCTCGGCATCCTCGAGCGCTGTAATGTGCCTGCGCACGGCGGCCGGTGTCAGACTCAGGACCTTGGCAAGCTGAGCCGCTGAGACAGGGCCCTTCTCAGCGATGAGGTCGAGCACACGCGCCCGCGTAGAGTCATCGTCACTCTGTGTCATGACTGCTCCTCCCCTAGTCGCTGCGACGCCTCACGGCCTGACCACGTTGCGGCCGGTTCGACCACGTCCTTGTTGGCCGAAGGAGTCCGAGAACCAGCCAAAGGGCTGGCCCAGGATCGGCTGCAGGGCGTCGCTGGTCGTCGTGCCACGAGTTTAACCAAGATCATGCTTGCCGAATTCAACACTGGCAAGTTCGTGACGGGGCGTCGCAGGGTGGGATTGAACACGCACCCTAATCAAAGGTAAACCTTACCTAGGAACACCTAACTAGTTGAGCCTCAGGGCATGGAACCCGATCTCCTGCTACTGAGAGGCTGCGTCAACGGGCGGTCCAGAGACGATGAAAGATGAGCATGGGCGTCCTCACAGCGAGCCCGTCGTGGCCGTGCACCGTGCCTCGTAGCATCCCGCCTCGACCTCGTAGCCCACAACGGTTACAGGCTCTCGGGGCTGCGCAGCCAGGGGGCGTCGGCGGGGCGCAGCTCGGTCCCAGCCGCGAGCACGGGCCTGGGCGGTGGCCAGGACCCCCAGCACGGTGGAGGGGTTGTGCAAACGCCCGTCCATGACAGCGTCGAGCACCTCATCGAGGCGCACCCAGGTGGGCACGAACTCGGCCTCCTCGGCCTCACGCGGGGTCCGCCTCTCCTCGGGCAGCAGGCTCAGGTCCTGGGCGAGGAAGATCCGGGCCCCCTCGGTGGTGAAGCCGGGAGAGGCGTAGAACTCGGCCAGCGTGTTCCAAGTGGCCGCGACGTAGTCCGTCTCCTCGGCGAGCTCGCGGGCGGCGGCGACGGCAGGGGGCCTCCCCGGCACGTCGAGCAGGCCGGCGGGAATCTCCCACAGACTGGCGCGTACGGGATGGCGGTACTGGCGGACCATGAGGATCTCCGCGGCGCCGTCGGGCTGAGAGGAGTCCTCGCCCTCGCGCAGGGCGACGACGGCGACGGCGTCGTGGTGGACGACGACCTGACGGGCCACCGGATCCTGGCCGGGGGTGAGGCGCACGTGGTCGGCGTCGACGGCGAAGATCGGCCCGCTCCAGACCCGCTCACTGGAGACCAGCTCCCGTCCCGACTCGCGTACGTCGACGAGCCTGCTCGTGTCACTCACGACGTCGCCATTCTTGGCGGCCCTGCTGTCCGTCCTATCCACGCCTAGCTCCTTCACTCGCTGTCCGCGTCGTCGCTGCGCGCATCGGCGTCCTTGATGGTATCGCCGTTGTCGCTGTTGGCACCGGTGAAGCGCTCGGCCAGCTCATCACCTGGGACAACATGTTCCCCACTCCGGTGAGAGGCGTAGACCTCCCGACGACGATCCAGTCCTGCGCGCACAAGCGCGGTGAACAGCAGGGTGGGCCCGGGTGGGGCGGGACCGGAACTCGGGATGGGCCTGGGTGGCGACGTAATAGGGGTGCCGGCCGCGGTCGAGCTCAACGAACTCAGTGAGGCGGCCGTCCGGGGAGGTACCGCTGACACGTAACCCCACCGAGGCCAGGCGCTCCCGGTAGCCGTTGTTGACCTCGAAGCGGTGGCGGTGGCGCTCACTGACCTCATTGGTTCCATAGGCCTCGGCGACGATCGAACCTTCCGTCAGAACCGCTGGGTAGGAGCCCAGGCGCATGGTGCCTCCGAGGTTCCCATCACCGTGGACGATCTGACGCTGGGAGTCCATGGTGGCTACGACCGGATCAGGAGTGTCAGGCTCCATCTCAGTGGACGAGGCCGCGCTCAGGCCCAGGAGATTGCGAGCGGCCTCGATGACCATGCACTGCAGTCCCAGGCACAACCCGAGGGTCGGGACGCGGTGCTCCCGGGCCCAGCGCAGAGCACCAACTTTGCCCTCGATCCCACGCACGCCGAAACCTCCTGGTACGACGATCGCGTCGACGCCGGCAAGGGCCCGCTGGGCTCCCTCAGGCGTCTCGCAGATGTCGGAGGCCACCCAGCGGATATCGACGCGGGCGTGGTTGGCGAAGCCGCCGTGACGGATCGCCTCGGAGACGGACAGGTACGCGTCGTGCAGGTCGACGTACTTGCCTACAAGCGCCACCTCGAGGCGGTGTCTGGGAGCGTGGACGCGTTCGAGCAGGCTGTTCCACTCGGTCCAGTCGACGTCGCGAAGGTCAGGCCCAGTCGCTGGACGAGATAGGCGTCCAGGCCCTCGCGGTGGAGGATCGGAGGGACCTCGTAGATGCTGGCGGCATCCTTGCACTCGACGACGGCGTCGCGGTCGACGTCGCACATGAGTGCCACTTTGCCCTTGATGCCCTCGGGAAGGGGCCGGTCGGTGCGCAGGACGAGGGCGTCGGGCTGGATCCCGATGTTGCGCAGTGAGGCCACCGAGTGCTGGGTGGGTTTGGTTTTGAGCTCTCCAGCGGCGGGCAGGAAGGGGATGAGGGATACGTGGACGAAGGCGACGTTGTCGCGCCCTAGATCGGCGCGCACCTGTCTGGCGGCCTCGAGGAAGGGCTGGGACTCGATGTCGCCGACGGTGCCACCGATCTCGGTGATGATGACATCGGGGAGGTTGCCGTCGTCATCGGGCTCGGCCTGAGCGCGCATGACTCGCTTGATCTCGTCGGTGATGTGCGGGATGACCTGGACAGTGTCGCCGAGGTACTCCCCTCGCCGCTCCTTTGCGATAACGGTGGAGTAGACCTGTCCGGTGGTGGCGTTGGCCTTGCCGGAGAGGCTCACGTCGAGGAATCGCTCGTAGTGCCCGATGTCGAGGTCCGTCTCAGAGCCGTCGTCAGTGACGAAGACCTCGCCGTGCTGGAAGGGGTTCATTGTGCCGGGATCGACGTTGATGTAGGGGTCCAGCTTCTGCATGACAACGCTGATGCCGCGGGCCCGTAGGAGCCGCCCGAGGCTAGAGGCGGTCAATCCCTTGCCGAGGGAGGAGACGACGCCGCCAGTGACGAAGATGTGGCACGGTACGGGGACCTGGGTGGGCTGAAGACGTGAGACTGCGTTGATCACGGAGTTTCAACGTAGCAGGCCCGACGAAACCTGCCCGACGCACTCGCGTCCTGCCTATGTCATCTGCGCTCAGTCCTGAGCCAGAACCACCTGGCGCAGCTGGGCCGCGAGATCCTCGGGTCCGGGAAGGAGTCCTGCGGCCTGACGCGCACTGAGGCGGGCTCGGGAACCGGCCTCGGGATCGGTCAGGAGCGTGGCGAGCGCCCCGGCGATGGCCTGGGCCTCGGGGACGACGAGGACGGCCCCTCCTCTGGCGGTCACGGCGGTGCCGCCGACGTCGGTGGCCACGATGGCAGTACCGGTGCGCAGGGCCTCCTGGATGGTCAGGGGCTGCCCCTCCCACAGACTGGTCTGGACGACGGCGTCGGCGGCCTCCATGAGGGAGGGCACGTCGGTCCGCCGCCCCAGGAGGGTCACCGGAAGGTGCTCAGCGGCGATGCGCTCAGCGGCCTCCTCACGGCAGGGCCCGTCTCCGGCGAGGGCCCAGGTGAAGGCCGGCAGGCGTCCGGCCTCGGCCTCGAGGGAGAGGGCCGCAGCGACATCGAGGAGCAGCGACAGGCCCTTCTGGGGCGCCAGGCGGGCGACGGTCAGGATGCGGGCACCCTCCTGGGGCCAGACATCCTCCGGCGCCGTGGAGCCCGAGGAAGTCGGCTCGGATGGTGGCTGCAGGAGCGGCGCGGGGATGACGGCCAGCTCGACGCGCGCAGCACCGAGGCCCCACGCCCGCTCGGCCAGGTCGGGGCTGACGGCCAGGACGAGATCGGCGCGCGAGGCGATGAGCCGTTCGAGCCTCTCCCCTACCAGGGTGGTCAGGCGGCCTCCGACGGTGAGGTTGTGGAGGGTGACGACCAGCCGGGTGCGACCGCGCCTGCGTCGGCCCAGGGCGAGGGCGGCCAGGGCGCCGGCGCGCAGGCCGTGGGCGTGGACGGTGTGGGCCCGACGCCCCAGGCGACGCAGCCTGGCCACGACGCGAGAGTCGCCGAGACTCGGACGGGCCCCGATCTCGAGCGCCTCGGCGCGGGCAGGGGCGACGTCCAGCCCGTCCAGGACAGCGGCGGGGGCCTCGACGATGACGTCATGCCCGTCAGCGGCCAGTATCCGAGCGCAGTCGGCCAGGTGCGTACGAACCCCTCCGGCGGCCGATCCGCTGACCTGGAGGATCCGCAGGCGCCCAGCGGACTGCTGCGGGGCGTCAGAGTCATTCGATCCGGCGCGCTGGTGCTCATGCCTTCTCCCTTCTTCTTGTCCGCGATGCCGTCCATGGTCCGTGGGTGTCGCCCGGGCGCCGCGCACCGTCCGCAGGAGGCTGCGGTCGGCCAGGTGGATCGCTGCCAGGACGACGCCGGCGGCGGCGACTGCTCCCGCCACCGCGGTCAGAACCGCCAGGCTCAGGGAGGCCACGTGAGTGGTTGCGACTCGGATCGCCAGACCGGCAGCGATGGGCCACCGGGAACCCGGTGGCGAGAGCCGTGAGGATCGGACGCAGCACCCGGACTCCCATGATGCGGGCCAGGGCCGTGAGCAGGCCGACTCCTGCGACCGTCATTCCCACGGTGGTACCCACTCCGAGTGCAACGAGCGTGGCTCCCCGTCACCGCCCGATGGCGCCATGAGGCGCACGCAGGCAGCGGAGGCCAGCGCGACCGTCAGCCATCCCGCCACCGTGGCGTGGGCGGCGGGCCGGGAGCGGTCGGCGGCGAAGAGAACCCGGGTGACCTGGAAGATGAGGGCGTAGCCGATCAGTCCCGGGTGCCAGGACCGCCAGGGCCTGCCCCATCCCGTCGACCTGCTTGAAGGAGAAGAAGCGCTCAGCGGCGTCGCTGGCGGCCAGGAGCATGGCGCTCCCAGCGACGGCGACGGCGGTGACCAGGGCCGTCGAGGTGGCGACCAGCCCGGTGACGGCGCTGTCCGCGCCGGCGGTGCCGGGCGCGGCCCGCTGGTGAGCGGCGGCCTCGAAAGGCCGCTGTGAGGCGGGGGTAGAGGACGGTGGCCACCGGTACCGCCAGCACCGCGTAGGGAAGGACGTAGACGGCCTGCGTGTACTGGTAGACGGCCGCCGTACCGGTCTGTCCTCCCCAGCGGGCCAGGGCCAAAACCACCAGGACGCTCAGCTGCTGAGCCAGGATCGTCCATACTCCGGCCCCGCCCAGGCGCAGCGCCCGCCGGGCCTGCGAGCCGCCCAGCCTCAGAGTGGGGCGCAGTCCCAGTCCCAGCCGGTGGACCGGCCACAGCAGGGGCAGGCTGAGCGCCGCTACTCCGAGGGTGGTGCCCCAGCCGAGGACCTGCAGGGCGGGGACGGAGGCAGCGTCGTCGCCGTCGGCCAGCGCCCCGTAGAGGCCGTAGGGTCGCCATGACAACGAGGCTGGAGAGCATCGGGGTCAGCGCAGGCCAGGTGAAGCGGTTGTGGGCCTGAAGGACACCGGTGAGGACCACCGCCACCCCGTACATGGGCACCTGGAGGGCGAACATGCGCAGAAAGGAGGCGACGAGCTCGTGCTGGAGCGCGGGGTCGACCCCTGGGAGGAGGGGAAGAGGGCGGCGATGGGGGCGGCGAAGACGATGAGGACCAGAGACAGCGGGGTCAGCACGGCCAGGACCAGACCGAGCAGCCCGGAGGCCGTGGCGGTGACCTCCTCACGCCTGCCCGCGGCGATCGGGGCGGCCAGGAGCGGGACCACGGTGGCGGCCAGAACCCCGCCGACCACGACCTCGTAGAGGGTGTTGGGGAGCTGGTTGGCGGTGGTGTAGGCGCCCGCCACCGTGCCGGTGCCGACGGTGGCGGCCTGAACGAGCCAGCGCAGGAAGCCCAGGGCGCGGGAGACCAGGGTCAGGCCGGCGACCGAGCCGGCCACTGAGAGCAGGCCGCCGCGGCGTTGCTGAGCCGTCATCAGGGGCGGCGCCCCAGCCCGTCGAGCGCCGCCAGGGCCGGGGTGTCGGCGATGACTCGGGAGAAGGAGACCTTCTCGCTGGCCAGGATGAGGCCGATGCCGCTCAGGGCGGCTCCGGCACGCACCGCCCGGCTGGGGTGGCAGGCCAGGGCGGTGCCCAGCAGGGCGCCGACGGCGTTGGCCCCGGTATCGCCCAGCATCGTGTTCTCCAGGAGGTCCTCGGGCAGGGCGATGAGGCTGACCCCCAGCGTGCCCGCGGCCAGCAGCCGGGTGGGCTCGCCGTCGCGCCCGGGAGTGGCCAGCAGGGGCGCGCTCACGATGGAGGCGGTCTTGAGCGCCCGGCCGGGACGCAGGTCGAGAAGGTTGAGAAGATTCGCCCAGGAGGCGATGACGACAGCGCTCGAGGCGGCGTCGATGGCACTCGCTGCCAGTGCTCGGCCGCCTGCGGCAGCGCTGCGGTCACGGGCCAGCAGGACCCCACCGACAAGGGCGCCCGAGCCGATGACGGCGATCTTGAGGGCCCCGGTGGTGACGCGCCCGTGGGCGAGCGCGGTCAGGTGCCCCTTGAGCCCCTTGGCGGGGGCGTCGCCGTCGTGGGCTCCGGCGTCGAGGTCGTCGACCAGGCCGGCGCACCCTCCGGCGGCCGTCGCGAGGGTGGCGGCGAGTCGCACCCGTGAGCCGCGGCGCGGCGCTGAGGAGCGCGATGCGGATGCGCCGCGCAGGAGCCGGCCGGTGTCGATCGCGGCCATGACGGACCCGGCGGCGACGCCCACGCCCCCGCGCAGGCTCACGGTGCGGCCGTGGAAGTTGGTCCGGTCCAGGCTCGGGGCGATGGGTGCCAGGGAGGCCGACCAGGACAGGGTGACGCCCGCCGCCTTGATCCCCACCTGCGCCAGGCGTCGGGCGCAGGTGCCTACTCGCGTGATCGTGCCAGCCATGGTCTCAGCCTAAGGCAGGGCGCGAGTGGATCGGTGGCGATGGCGGCCCAATGGCGTCGGCCTGCCTGATCCGCAGGAGATGCCGAGTCGGCCGGAGCCGACGGGGCTACTTGGACACTGGTGGCATGACGGCGTCCGCCCCTTTGTCGAAGCCGTAGTGACCGACGGTTCCGGCCTGGGTGGAGGCCAGGGCAAGGGGGGCGGAGACCGAGGCGGCGACCTGGCCGACGGAGTCCACGGTGGTCACCTTCGCACTCTCCGAGCGGATGACGGTGACCACGTTGTCGTCGCCGTCGGCGGACCCGACAACGACCGTGGTGGCCCGAGAGGCCGTACCGGTCAGGGCCTTGGCCCAGGCCTTGGGGTCCTGCCCTGATGAGGGCCCCACCGTGGCGCCCTTGGCGGAGGCGGCCTGGGGCCGCGGTCCGACGACGACGATCATCTCCGCGGGAGCGGTGAGCGCGGAGTCCACGGTGACGAAGGGAGTACCGGAGGTGTCCACGGTCAGCAGGTCCATGAGGGCTCGGGAGGCCTCGTCATTGCCGGTCAGGGCCTTGGCCAGCCCCTCCCCCAGGATGCCGTTGGCGTCCTTGGAACCGGCTCCGCCCAGGTTGCCCTGGATCTGACCGGAGAAGGTGGAGCGGTAGTTCTCCCGGGACACGTCCACCCAGGTGGTGGTCAGGCTGACTCGGCCGGTGACGGTGGCGCCGGCCGTCTTGAGCTGGGTGGCGACGGCGTCGGCGTCCTCGGCCTTGGCCTCGGGCAGGAGCACCAGGGCGACCTTCTTGGAGGCCAGGGTCCCGGGAAGGAGGGTGCTGGCGGCCTGGGTGATGTAGGAGTCGCGCTCGTTGACCGCTGCCTCGGTCTGCTCGAGCTTGGTCTGGGTGGCGTTACGGTCCTCGCGCAGGGCGGTGACCTGGTCGTTGAGCGCGGTTCCCAGTGAGTTCTGCAGAGGACCGGCGCCCAGCACGACGCCGACGGCGAGGGCCAGGAACACGGAGATGAGCGATACCAGGTGATAGCGGAAGTCGATCATGGTTGAGACCTTGGAGATGACCGTGAGAGGCGCTGCCTCTCAGATGGGCGGGGGTCGTTAGACAGTGGGTGAGTTCGGGGCCAGGCCCACCAGTGAGCGGAAGAAGTTGACGACGTCGTCCCACACGGCGCCGGACAGTCCTAGGAAGGTCTGACCGGCCGGGGTGGCCATGAGGGCGATGGCCAGGGCGAAGGTGCCGGACAGCGCCAGGAGCAGCAGCCACCATCCTGAGATGCGGGTGCGGTAGAGCTGGGAGACGCCTTTGGCGTCGATGAGGCGGCCACCGACCTTGAGCCGGGTCAGGAAGGTTGAGGACATGCCGGCGCGTCCCTTGTCGAGGAACTCGAGCAGGGTGGCATGCGTGCCCAGGGCCACGATGATCTCGGCGCCGGCCTCATCGGCCATGAGCATGGCGATGTCCTCACTGGTTCCGGTGGCGGCGAAGACATGGTGCTCGACCCCGAGCTCCTCGACATGGGCCAGGCCCGGAGCCCGCCCGTCGCGGTAGGCGTGGACGACGACCTCAGCGCCGCAGGTGAGCGCCTTGTCTGACACGGAGTCCATGTCGCCCACGATCATGGTCGGTTTGAAACCTGCCTCCAGGACGGCGTCGGCTCCTCCGTCGACACCGATGATGACGGGCTTGTACTCGCGGATGTAGGGCTTGAGGGCCTGGAGATCCTCCTTGTAGGAGTAGCCGCGTACGACGACCAGGACGTGCCTGCCGCCCATCTGCGTGGACAGCGTGGGCATGCCGACGCCGTTGAGAAGCAGGTCCCACTCGCCGCGCATGTACTCCATGGTGTTGGCGGCGAAGGCCTCCAGCTGGACAGCCAGTCCTTCTTGGCCGCCTCCATGGCGTCGGCGACGGTCTGCTTGGTCTGGACCGAGCCCTCAGCGATGACCTGTTCCTTACCCGCGATGCGAACGGTGCCGCCCTCAACGGCGACGCGCTGGCCGTCGTGCAGGCGCATGACGTCGGGGCCCAGGTCATCAACGAGCGGGATGCCGGCGTCGACGAGAATCTCCGGGCCGAGGTTCGGGTAGCGCCCGGAGATCGATGGCGAGGCGTTGAGGACCGCGGAGGGGCCGCACTCGACCAGTGCCTCGGCGGCCACCCGGTCGATGTCGGTGTGATCAATGATGGCGATCTCGCCGGGCTGGAGGCGTTTGGTGAGCTTCTTGGTGCGTGCATCGACGCGTACGACACCGCTGGGCAGCTCGGAGACGGACGCAGATCTTCTGCGGAAGGGATTCCTCACGGATCGGATTGTCCCACGACTGCTTCCTGGAGAAGCTCAGCGGCGTGCCGGACCGCGGCCTGGGAGTCCTCGTGTCCCGACAGCATTCTGGCCAGTTCGCGCTGTCTCTCCTGGCCTTCGACGACGACGACCTGGGTGCGGGTGCGCCCCGGCTCAGACTTTCTCACATTCGTCCGGGACTCGTTCACGGACTCCCAGAGCGTGGGGTCGAGTGAGGATGTCGGGGGCTCCGCCCCACCCACCGGTCCGGTCGCCGAGGCTGCCACCGGGTCGGGCACCGTCTCCTTGCGCACCACGAGATGGGTGTCGGCCCACGCCGCCACCTGGGCCAGGTGCGTCACCACGATGACCTGGTGGTGACGCGCCAGACGCGCCAGACGCCGGCCGATCTCCCTGGCGGCGCGGCCTCCCACACCCGCGTCGATCTCGTCGAAGACGAGGGTGCGGGTGTGGGTCGAGGGGCGCGCGGAGGCGGCGGCGTCGGCGAGCACCACCTCCAGGGCCAGCATGATGCGGGACAGCTCACCTCCTGATGCTCCCTTGCCCAGAGGCAGGGCGGGGGCACCGGGATGGGAGACGAGCTCGAGGGCGACGCGCTCAAGGCCGGTGGGCCCGGCCTCGTCGAGGGGCTCCAGCGCGACGACGAGCCGCGCCCCTTTCATCTCCAGGCCCTCCAGCTCCGTAGTGACGGCCTGCTCGAGACGCTCGCCGAGCCGCCGGCGGGCCCGGCTCAGCTCGTCACCGACATCCGCCAGCTCCTCATCGGCGGTGGCCAGGCGCTCGGCCAGGACGGTGGCGGTGTCCTGGGGGCCGTCGAGCTCGGCCAGGCGCGCGGCGGCACGCTCGCCCCAGGCCAGGAGGGCGTCGACGTCATCGATCCGCTCCTGGGGGCCGCCGATCTCCCGGCAGGCACGAGCGAGCTCTCCGCGCCGGTCCTGGACCTGGGCGAGACGGGCCGGATCGGCGCTGAGGGAGGACAGGTACCCGCCCAGCTCGGCGGCGATGTCTGCCGCGTCAATGCCCAGGCGCTGGGTGCGCGTGGCGAGCTCGGCCAGGGCGGGGTCGCGTTCGGACTCGGTGGACAGGCTGCGGTGCGCGTAGGCGATGAGCGAGACGACGTCGGGGGCCTGGCCAGTGGCGGACTCCTCGCCGCTGAGCGCGGTGCGGGCCCCGGTGGCGGCTGAGCGCAGATCCTCGGCGTGGTCAAGCCGCTCGGCCTCCGCCGTCAGGTCCCGGTCCTCACCGCTGCGGGGGTCGACCTCCTCCAGAGCCTCGAGCCAGGTGCGCAGCTGGGCTACTTCGACACTCCGGGCCTGGGCCGAGGCCTGCCACTCCTGGAGCTCCTGGGCGGCCTGCCGGCGTGCCTGGTACGCCTGGGAGTAACGGCGGCACAGGGCGGCGTGGTCGGGGCCTCCCAGGGAGTCCAGGGCGGCGCGCTGGGCCGCGGCCGAGCGCAGCCGCAGCTGGTCGGCCTGCCCGTGGACGGAGACCAGCCGGCCGCCCACCTCGCTGAGCACCGAGGCCGGAACGGATCGCCCTCCCAGATAGGCGCGGGAACGGCCGGTGGACGGGACCGTGCGAGAGGCCAGGAGAAGGTCGTCATCGAGGTCGGCCCCGGCCTCAACAGCCCGCGAGGCGGCGCGCGAGTCGGGGTCGACGAGGAAGGCCCCCTCAACCAGGCTGCGTTCGGCGCCTGTGCGCACGATGGTGGTCTCGGCACGCTGGCCCAGCAGCAGCCCGAGTGACGTGAGCACCATCGTCTTGCCGGCGCCGGTCTCACCGGTCAGCGCGGTCAGGCCACGGCTGAGCGGGAGATCAGCCTCCTCGATGACACCGAGGTCCTCGATGTGCAGGGACTCGATCATGACGTTCCTCCCGAGGAGTCCCGCCGGGTCTCGACGTCGGCGCTCTCATCGGCAGTGCAGACCATCGGTTGGTGCAGCGCCTCATCCTCGGCCGAGTAGGCCTCATCGGCGCTGCTGGAGGCTCGCCACCCCTCCACGGGCAGGTCGAACTTGCGCACCAGGCGGCTGGCGAAAGGGGCCTCGTTGAAACGGGCCAAGCGTACCGGACGCTCCGCCCGGCTGACTCGGATCCGGGCGCCGACGGGGACGTCCAGGCTGCGCCTGCCGTCGCACCAGATCTCGGCGCCTCCGAAGCCCGCTCGTTGGACCACGACCTCCATGCAGGAGTCGGGCCCCAGGACCAGGGGGCGGGTGAACAGGGCATGCGCGGCCACCGGCACCAGGAGGAGTGCCTCGACCTCCGGCCAGATGACGGGGCCACCGCAGGAGAAGGCGTAGGCGGTCGAGCCGGTGGGCGTGGACATGATGAGGCCGTCGCAGCCGAAGGAGGAGACGGCCTGGCCGTCGACGCCGATGGCGACCTCGATCATTCGGGCGCGGTCGCGCTTCTCCAGGGCCGCCTCGTTGAGGGCCCACTCACGGGTGACCGTACCGTCCGGGGAGATGACCTCCACGTTCATGGTGGTGCGGGTCTCGACGGTGTAGCGACCCGCAACGAGGTCGGCAACGACCTGCTCGATGCCGTCGGGGTCGGCCTCGGCCAGGAAACCGACGTGCCCGGTGTTGATACCCACCAGGGGGGATGTCTCGCTCGCGGGCGACCTCGAAGGCACGCAGGATCGTGCCGTCACCGCCGAGGACGAGGACGAGGTCGACGTGGTCGGTGCACTCCGGACCGACGGGTTCGACGCCGTGGGAGCGCAGAGCCGCCGAGGCCCGGGCCACGGCGGTGGCCGTGGGCGCACTGGGTCTGGGGACGGGGACCGGTTTGTCGTTGAGGTCACGCTGCAGCAGCATGACGCGCGAAATCCTCTGGTGGTGCGAATCCGTCGGCTCAGCCGCACCGGTGGGGCATGACGGGCTCAGCTTGCTCATGGTCGGGTCCTCGTTCTGCTTCGTCGGAAACCTGCTGCGGCGGGGCCGGAGGCGACGGCGTCCTCGACCTGGGCACGCAGGTCGTCGCCGCGCAGGTCCTCGGGGCTCCCGGCGCGGGAGGCATGCATGTTCAGGAAGTACTCGACGTTACCGGCGGGGCCCGGCAACGGGGAGGCGGTCACGGCGTCGACTCCCACTCCCAGACCATGGGCACGCTCAGCCACGGCCAGGACCGTCTCCACGTGGAGCTGCGGGTCGCGCACCACTCCCCCGTGGCCGATCCGCTCCTTACCCACCTCGAACTGGGGCTTGACCATGAGCAGGAGGTCGGCGTCGTCGGCTGCGGCCCGCAGCAACGGCTCGAGGACGAGGGTCAGAGAGATGAAGGAGAGGTCGCCGACCACGAGCTCGGGGGCGGGAGCGACGGCGGCGGGGTCCAGCGTGCGGATGTTGGTTCGGTCCAGGGCAGTGACGCGAGGGTCGCAGCGCAGGGACCAGGCCAGCTGGCCGTAGCCGACGTCAACGGACACGACGTGCTCGGCGCCGCGGCGCAGAAGAACATCGGTGAAGCCTCCGGTCGAGGCACCGGCGTCCAGACAGCGGCGACCCTCGACGCGAGGCGCCAGTCCGCGTTGCCCCAAGGCCTCCAAGGCTCCCGCGAGCTTGTGGGCGCCGCGCGAGACGTAGTCATCTCCGGAGGGGACCAGGATCTCGATGGCCTGGGCCGGATTGACCTGACGGGCCGGCTTGGTGACCACCTCGCCGTCAAGGGTGACGTGGCCGTCGGAGATGAGGGTGGCGGCGTGCGTGCGAGAGCGGGCCAACCCGCGGCGCACGAGCTCGGAGTCGATGCGGATGAGTCGGGCCATGTCAGCCTTCCGCCGCGTGCAGGACGGAGACGAGCTCCTCGTGGATGGCGGCCAGCGCACCGGCGCGCTCCTCCAGAGGAATCGTCCCGATCTGAGCGAGCTCGTCGGAGTGGTCGGTCAGGCCATGGGCAGCAGTGAGGGCGGCGTCGGCTCGCGGAGGCGCGGGCACCGGCGCCTTGGGCCCTGCCGTACGGGCGGAGCCGGGAGCGGGCGCCGTCTCCTGTGGGACACAGGTCTGCGGCTCGTTGCGGCTCATTTCTGACTCACCTCGATATCGTTCGTACGCGTGCTGCTGCTACGCCTCTTTTCCTCCTGAGGAGTATGACCGACCCGGCGGGTGTCTCAGGGCTCGATGACCTCGATCTCGGGAAGCTCCAGCGCCGCGGCCTCACCCTCGAGCGACCTGGGCGTCGGCCCAGGCCCATGCGGCCACGGCCAGAGCCCGGTAGGAGTCCAGGTCGATGCGCACGGGCCCACCGGTCCTGAGAGGTCACGGTCCCCACACCGTCCAGCTCGAGTCCGGAATCGACGACGCGGGCGCACCGGCCGCCGACCTGCCACCACTCCTGGCCCTCGCGCACGACGCGCACGGGTGCGGGATGGGGCTCGGTCAGACCGCGTAGATCGGTGTGAAGGAAGCTGGGGCGCTCGGTGGCCGCAGCGGTGATGACCTCGCGCGCGCCCGAGACACCGGTAAGCACGTGGAGCCCGGGAATCCCTGCGGCTCGAGCCCCGACGTGGTCGGTGTTGAGACGGTCACCGATGGCCAACGGCTTGGTACCCCCGGCCCGCTTGAGAGCACGGGTGTAGATGCCCGGGAAGGGCTTGCCCCCGGCCAGGGGCTCTTGACCGGAGGCGTTGACGATGGCGGCCACGAGGCTGCCGTTGCCCAGCGCGAAGCCCCGCTCGGTCGGCAGGGTCGCATCGAGGTTGGTGGCCACGTGGAGAGCGCCGGCGTTAATGGCGTAGACGCCCTCGGACAGCAGGGCCCAGTCGACCGCCGGGTCCCATCCCTGGACAACGGCCACCGGCTCGTCCTGAGCGCTGCTGGTCACCTGGAAGCCCTCGTCAAGGAGGGCCTGCCGGACGCCCTCTCCCCCGACGACGAGGACCATGGAACCGGGATCGACGTGCTCGGTGAGCATGGCGGCCGCGTCCATGGCGGCGCTGAAGACCTCGGACGGTGCGGCGACGATGTCATTGGCCGCCAGCTTGTCGACAACCGTCTGAGGGGCCCTCGAGGCGTTATTGGTGACGAAGGACAGGTGCATTCCGGTCTTGCGGGCTGCATTGACGTTGTCGGCCGCGTAGGGCACCCGGGCCTCGCCGGCGAAGCAGACGCCGTCGAGGTCCAGCAGCGCGACGTCGTATGCGGCGCACAGGGGCTCGTCGCTGCCGAGGAGCGTGGCGGTGGTGTACGTGGGAGTCGGCTCGGGCGAGGTCATCGGGGCTCCTCGAGGGCGTCGTCGGCGGACGTGGTCATGGTGGTTGTCTCGTCAGTGGCGTCACTGGGGGAGGCCGAAGTCTCACCCGCTTCCTCAAGCAGCTCGGCCATCTCGGCCTCAACACGCTCAGCGAAGGACTGCGACCACTCGGCGTCATCGTCCTGGTCGGCAGCGCCGAGGTCTGCGACCGTATCCACGCTGGCCTCAGCAGGTTCTCCGGAGGCCTCGGTGTCGTCGGCCCGAGCGTCCGCCACGACGTCGGTCTGTTCACCGGTTGGGGAGTCCTGATCCGGCATCTGGGCGTCGTAGTCCTCCTCGATGTCGAAGACCTCGACCTCGTCCTCCTCAGTCGGTTCCGGACCGATGCGGTCCCGGATGGCAGCGGCCTCACGGAGGCGTCCGAGCTCCTCAAGCCGGTCGGCTCGCACCGAGTGCAGGCGCCTGAGGACATCGCTGTCGGAGGGACGCGCCCTGATGGCGTCCTCGATGATGATGAGGCCGAGATCGGTCTGCCCCATCTCGTGGCGCAGGCTGGAGACGACCATGGCCAGCTCGGCGCGTTCGATCTCGTCGAGCCGACGTGGGTCGGCCGCCTTCGCGGCCTGGAGCGCCTTGTCGACGTTCCCCAGAGCGCGTTCGCAGTCGACCTCAATAGCCCTGTGCAGATCGATGCCGGACAGTCGCCTGGCGGCTCTGATCTCACGCAGCGCCTCGTTGTAGTGTCCTGCGAGGTAGGCAGCGATACCGGCGGTCTCCCGCACGACGGCGACGCGACCCGCGTGGGACGTGGCGTAGCGGGCGTGCTCGTAGGCCGTCTGAGGGTCGTCCTCCAGCAGCCGCTGAGCCATCACAAGATGACGGGCGACGTTCTCGGCGTTGGCTCGCCCCAGGGCACGCAGCTCATTCCTGGCGCCCCGCTCGAGGTCTGCGGGTTCGACCTCGTCCGGCACAGGAGGCTCAGGAACGCGCTGACGCTGTGGCGGGCGACCGCGATGATCATCGCGTCTGTCTCGGCCGTCCCCCCTCCCGGAACGGTCGTTGAATCGACCTGTCCTCCTACCGCCTCGGTCAGGGCGCCTCTCACCGAAGCCCCCATCTCGACGTCGTTCACCCCGCCGGTCGTCCCACCGCTGACCGTCCTGGCGAGAGGTGCGCTCGTCATGATTCGGACGCCGAGAACGCACCGGAGCGTCAGAGGACTCTCCGTGTCGGTCGTGGGACCGGCTCCGAGACGAGTGGTCGCCTTCAAAACGCTTGCGGCTCCCGAAGCCGTGACGGTCACCGTCTCGACGACGCCTACCTGAGTCGCCGTGATCCGCGTGGTGCCGACGATCCTGATACGCCATGGTCCTTCTTTCGCTCCGGAACTGCCGTCAGTTCCCTCGCTGTCATTGATTGCCTGGGAGGAGCCTACCCGGACCTCAGGCCGTGGGCGTAGCAGGACCCGGTAGCACGGGTGTGGCGCGCAGCGCTCGGCTCCGCGCTCTGCGGATCTCGTATCTCAGAGGGCGTATGCCCCCTGACGTTGAGTGAATAGCGACGACAAAAGTATCGGGTCGGCCTTCACGTCATTTGTGAAGGCCGACCCGATACCTGTGGTTTGTGCTCGGTGGTGTCCTACTCTCCCGCACCCTGGCGGGTGCAGTACCATCGGCGCTGTCGAGGCTTAGCTTCCGGGTTCGGGATGGGGCCGGGCGTTTCCCTGTCGCTGTGACCACCGAGACGGCTGTTGGCAGTGCGGTGCCGTCTCGTGTTGTTGATTCGGTTGTGTGTGTGGTCGCCCACCTGCCTTTGCCGCCGCCCACCCGGGTGTGGGTGGGTGGTGTGAGTGGGTTGGGTGTGGACCGTATAGTGGACGCTTCGCACTTAGCTGCTGTCTCCCCACCCGCCCCTGTTGTGCGGTGGGTGGGGGGGTTGTTGTTTGTGTCGGCCGATTAGTACCAGTCAGCTCCGAGGCCGTTACCGGTCTTCCACTTCTGGCCTATCAACCCAGTAGTCTGCTGGGGGCCTACCAGAACACCGAGGTGTTCTGTGGAGACCTTGTCTTGAAGATGGTTTCCCGCTTAGATGCTTTCAGCGGTTACCCGTCCCGAACGTAGCCAACCAGCCGTGCCCCGGGCGGGACAACTGGCACACCAGAGGTTCGTCCGTCCCGGTCCTCTCGTACTAGGGACAGGCCTTCTCAAGTCTCCTGCGCGCGCAGAGGATAGGGGACCGAACTGTCTCACGACGTTCTAAACCCAGCTCGCGTACCGCTTTAATGGGCGAACAGCCCAACCCTTGGGACCTGCTCCAGCCCCAGGATGCGACGAGCCGACATCGAGGTGCCAAACCATGCCGTCGATATGGACTCTTGGGCAGGATCAGCCTGTTATCCCCGGGGTACCTTTTATCCGTTGAGCGACGACCCACCCACACGGGATCGCCGGATCACTAGTTCCTACTTTCGTACCTGCTCGACCCGTCGGTCTCACAGTCAAGCTCCCTTGTGCACTTGCACTCAACACCTGGTTGCCGACCAGGCTGAGGGAACCTTTGAGCGCCTCCGTTACACTTTAGGGAGGCAACCGCCCCAGTTAAACTACCCACCAGGCACTGTCCCTAACCCGGATCACGGGCCCAGGTTCAGGCGCACGCCATAACCAGAGTGGTATTTCAGGGACGACTCCACCGCTACTGGCGTAACGGCTTCACAGTCTCCCACCCTATCCTGCACAAGCTATAGCGGGCGCCAATACCAAGCTGTAGTAAAGGTCCCGGGGTCTTTCCGTCCTTCTGCGCGAAACGAGCATCTTTACTCGTACTGCAATTTCGCCGAGCTCATGGTTGAGACAGCGGGGAAGTCGTTACGCCATTCGTGCAGGTCGGAACTTACCCGACAAGGAATTTCGCTACCTTAGGGATGGTTATAGTTACCACCGCCGTTTACTGGGGGCTTAAATTCACCACTTCACCCGAGGGTTGATGGTTCCTCTTAACCTTCCAGCACCGGGCAGGCGTCAGTCCGTATACATCGCCTTACGGCTTCGCACGGACCTGTGTTTTTAGTAAACAGTCGCTTCCCCCTGGTCTCTGCGACCCACCCCCCTAGCCCGCCACGGGGCTTCAAGGGATCGGGCCCCCCTTCTCCCGAAGTTACGGGGGCATTTTGCCGAGTTCCTTAACCATGATTCACTCGTGCGCCTAGGGCATACTCTGCCCGACCACCTGTGTCGGTTTAGGGGTACGGGCGGCTGGCACCATCGCGTCGAGGCTTTTCTCGGCACCCCAGGATCACCCTGCTATCCCCCACCAGTGTGGGGTCACCATCACGCCTCACCCCCGTCATCAAAGACAGTCACCCCGGATTTACCTGGAGGACGGGCTGCGCGCTTGAACGGACCAAGCCATCAGGTCCGCCGGGCTACCACTGTGCGTCACCCCTGTTAACACGCTTGCCTACCTGCACGGAGGATCCCCAGACCCCACCACCACAACCACACCACCCCCGAAAGGAGTAGGCGCGGCCTACATGGTGGCTGGGCGTGGGTTAGCACCCGCGCGTCAGCATGGGCGGTGCTTCGCCGGTACGGGAATATCAACCCGTCATCCATCGACTACGCCTGTCGGCCTCGCCTTAGGGTCCCGACTCACCCAGGGCGGACTAGCCTGGCCCTGGAACCCTTGGTCATTCGGCGCTAGGGGCTTCTCACCCCTAGTATCGCTACTCATGCCTGCATTCTCACTCCCGCACCGTCCACCAGCAGTCACCCACAGGCTTCCCCGGTGCAGGACGCTCCCCTACCACCCACGACCCCTGCCACCACCCCAGCAATGCGGGACGGTGAAGGGAACCATGTCATGGGTCCGCGGCTTCGGCGGTGTGCTTGAGCCCCGCTACATTGTCGGCGCACGATCACTTGACCAGTGAGCTATTACGCACTCTTTCAAGGATGGCTGCTTCTAAGCCAACCTCCTGGTTGTCTGCGCGACCGCACATCCTTTCCCACTTAGCACACGCTTAGGGGCCTTAGCCGGCGATCTGGGCTGTTTCCCTCTCGACCACGGAGCTTATCCCCCGCAGTCTCACTGCCACGCTACAACCCGCACGGCATTCGGAGTTTGGTTGACGTCAGTAACCCTGTGGGGCCCATCAGCCACCCAGTAGCTCTACCTCCGCCGGGCAACACGCGACGCTGCACCTAAATGCATTTCGGGGAGAACCAGCTATCACGGAGTTTGATTGGCCTTTCACCCCTACCCACAGCTCATCCCCCCAGTTTTCAACCTAGGTGGGTTCGGTCCTCCACACGCTCTTACACGTGCTTCAACCTGGCCATGGGTAGATCACCCCGCTTCGGGTCCAGAACGCGCCACTACACTCGCCCTGTTCGGACTCGCTCTCGCTACGGCTACCCCACACGGGTTAACCTCGCGACACGCCACTGACTCGCAGGCTCATTCTTCAAAAGGCACGCCACCACCCCCACACACAAACGCGTGGAAGGCTCTGACGGCTTGCAAGCGCCCGGTTTCAGGTACTATTTCACTCCCCTCCCGGGGTACTTTTCACCATTCCCTCACGGTACTATCCACTATCGGTCATCAGGAGGTATTCAGGCAGCCAAGTGGTCTTGGCAGATTCACACAGGATTCCACGAGCCCCGTGCTACTCGGGCACCACCCCAGACACGCACCAACCAGTTCCGCCTACGGGGGTATCACCCACTACGCCACGCCTTCCCAGACGATTCAGCTACAGATCAGCACGCACCCGGTCTCCGGCAGAAGACCAACAGGACAGCCCCACAACCCCGCACACGCAACCCCTGCCGAGTATCACACGCACACGGTTTAACCATCATCCGCTTTCGCTCGCCACTACTCACGGAATATCTTCTCCTACGGGTACTGAGATGTTTCACTTCCCCGCGTCACCCCCCACACCCTATACAATTCAGATGCAGGTGACACGACATAACTCGTGCCGGGTCCCCCCATTCGGAAACCCTCGGATCACAGCCCGCCAGCCGGCTCCCCGAGGAATATCGCAGGCCACCACGTCCTTCATCGGCCCCTGATGCCAAGGCATCCACCGAACGCTCATAAAAACAAACAACACAACACACGACAAAACACTTGTCGCAGACTTACAGTAAGATGCTCGCGTCCACTATACAGTTCACAACCAACCCACCCACCCCACCCCCACCCTCCAACAAACAGAGAAGCAGAAAAAAAGCGGGCCAGGCAACCAGGGCGCACTGCCCCAGAACCCCGACAGCATGCCACCCCCAACACGCGAGGGCACACCCACCACCACCAAAACCAGGCAGCAGCAGGGCGCGTCTCCTATGCCAGCACCAGGCAACCAACCCCACCCCAGCACCCACCACACAGGCAAGACACCAGAGCACCAGCCAGCCACCCTGCTTTCCGCGGGCAGCAACCCCCCGGCCGGCCCGGACCCACCAACGGCCCAGACAAGATCAAACGACCAGGAAGCCACCCCCACACAACCAATCCTTAGAAAGGAGGTGATCCAGCCGCACCTTCCGGTACGGCTACCTTGTTACGACTTCGTCCCAATCACCAGCCCCACCTTCGACCGCTCCCCATAGGGCCACGGGCTTCGGGTGTTGCCGACTTTCATGACGTGACGGGCGGTGTGTACAAGGCCCGAGAACGTATTCACCGCAGCGTTGCTGATCTGCGATTACTAGCGACTCCAACTTCACGGTGTCGAGTTGCAGACACCGATCCGAACTGAGACCGGCTTTAAGGGATTCGCTCCACCTCACGGTATCGCAGCCCTCTGTACCGGCCATTGTAGCATGCGTGAAGCCCAAGACATAAGGGGCATGATGATTTGACGTCATCCCCACCTTCCTCCGAGTTGACCCCGGCAGTCTCCCGCGAGTCCCCACCACAACGTGCTGGCAACACGAGACAAGGGTTGCGCTCGTTGCGGGACTTAACCCAACATCTCACGACACGAGCTGACGACAACCATGCACCACCTGTGAACCAGCCCCCCACAAGAGAGAGGAAACCCCGTCTCCGGAGCCATCCGGCACATGTCAAGCCTTGGTAAGGTTCTTCGCGTTGCATCGAATTAATCCGCATGCTCCGCCGCTTGTGCGGGCCCCCGTCAATTCCTTTGAGTTTTAGCCTTGCGGCCGTACTCCCCAGGCGGGGCACTTAATGCGTTAGCTACGGCGCGGAAGACCCGGAAAAAGGCCCCCACACCTAGTGCCCAACGTTTACGGCGTGGACTACCAGGGGTATCTAATCCTGTTCGCTCCCCACGCTTTCGCTCCTCAGCGTCAGTAACGGCCCAGAGACCCGCCTTCGCCACCGGTGTTCTTCCTGATATCTGCGCATTCCACCGCTACACCAGGAGTTCCAGTCTCCCCTACCGCACTCAAGCCGGCCCGTACCCACCGCAAGCCCCCAGTTAAGCCAGAGGATTTCACGACAGACGCGACCAGCCGCCTACGAGCTCTTTACGCCCAATAATTCCGGACAACGCTCGCGCCCTACGTATTACCGCGGCTGCTGGCACGTAGTTAGCCGGCGCTTCTTATCCAGCTACCGTCAACCCACCCACAAAACGAGGCAGGCCTGCTTCACTGGCGAAAGAGGTTCACAACCCGAAGGCCTCCATCCCTCACGCGGCGTCGCTGCATCAGGCTTGCGCCCATTGTGCAATATTCCCCACTGCTGCCTCCCGTAGGAGTCTGGGCCGTGTCTCAGTCCCAGTGTGACCGTCCACCCTCTCAGGCCGGCTACCCGTCACCGCCTTGGTAGGCCATCACCCCACCAACAAGCTGATAGGCCGCGAGCCCATCCCCCACCAAAAACACCAAAAAAAGCGCAATCTTTCCCAGGCCCACCATGCGACAGACCCAGAATATCCCGTATTAGCCACACTTTCATGCGGTTATCCAGAAGAAGGGGGCAGGTTACTCACGTGTTACTCACCCGTTCGCCACTCATCCAGGACCCACAAAAGCAGGCCCCTTCACCGTTCGACTTGCATGTGTTAAGCACGCCGCCAGCGTTCGTCCTGAGCCAGGATCAAACTCTCCAAACAAAACCAACAAAACCCCAACCAAGCCCCACACAACAAAACATGAAGCCAAGCCAGAGCAACAGTCAGTAAACAGCCCAGAAAACCAGACCAGGCCCAACCCAACCCCCACAACAGGAGCCAGGCAAACCAAAAACAAAACAAGCCCCAAAAACCACACACAACAAACAAAAAGCCCACCATGCGCAGCCCCCAGGACCAAATGGCATAAAAAAACATGACACACTA